>Ga0136652_1001401_pt1 | contig 10209 bp, 10 predicted proteins | sample ConPoolayeEmetaG_FD_94864 | JGI IMG/M metagenome (GOLD analysis project Ga0136652, IMG submission 94864) | Hot spring microbial mat communities from California, USA to study Microbial Dark Matter (Phase II) - Cone Pool mat layer E metaG... ...
CACTTATTATAATGAGCATAGCTGTGATTATGGTGATGACTGGTCACGGTGGTGGAAACTTCTTCATCCTGGCTCTGGTTCTAGCAGGAATTGAAATGCATATAGCGGCAGCTACAGTTCAGTTTATCCTTTTTACCGCAGCTTTATTCGCCATGCTGGTTTTTGGGAGAAAAAAATTCGTAGAATGGAAATTAGCTATTTTCCTGGCCGTCCTGATTGGCATATCTGCCCTGGCTGGTGGTTATTTTTCCAGCTATGTAAACGCTAAATGGCTCAAACTTATTTTATCTATTTTGCTGTTCTTTCTGTCTATTTTAATGCTGAAACCAGTAAAAGAAAAGCCTAACCCGACGCTAAAAACCGGCCTTCGTTACTGGCAGGTAAAATCTTTCGATAAAAAATTTACTTATCCTGTTGATCTTTTAGTTGTCGTCCCGATTATCCTGGCCTTTGGGTTTGTGGCTGGAATGGTAGGAATATCTGGCGGTTCTTTCATGGTGCCGCTACTCGTTCTGGTTTGTCAGGTTCCCATGAAAAATGCCGTAGCTACCGCCAGCACTCTGATCAGTGTTTCAGCTTTGTCGGGTTTTATTGGACATGCAGCAGCCGGACATTTCGATTACCGCATCGCTGTGCCACTGGCCCTTGGTGGAGCCATAGGAGGTCTGATAGGAGGGAGTATTGCCATCCAAACAAAACCAAAAATATTGAAAATACTTTTTGCTATTACCACCCTGGCTGCGGCTATAATTATGGCTTATAAAGTTTTTCATTCCTGAGGCTTTCCGGCACTGAAAAGCAAGTGGGAGAAAGGCTTATGATCAAGTACAAAGGACTGCTTTTTAGTTTCCTGGTGTTAATTCTAATAACCAGCATACATGGTCAGGAGAAAGCTAAAAAAATAGAGTTCAATTTGAGTATCCGGGAACGGTTAGAACTATGGGATGGCATGAATGCCAAAAATTACGGAGACGATAGTCCTACAGCCATTGGTTCCCTCCATGACAAAACTCTTTATCAGCGAGTAATAGCAGGCTTTGTTTGGCATCCAGCTACTTCTATTGATATTGTTGCTCACCTACAGGATTCCCGGGCTTTTGGCTGGTCATTACGAAATGCTAAATATCCTGATTTGTTTAAGGTGAAGGCTAAAAACACCCAGCAACCATATTATATAATGAACCCCAATGAAGAATTTTTTGAAATTCACGACCTTTATGTAGAATATCGACAGTTTGTTAAAAGTTTTTCCTTAAAAATAGGCAGGCAAAAAATATCTTATGGAGATAACCGCATTTTTGGGCCCGGGGAATGGGGTAATACTGGTCGCTGGACGTGGGATGCTTTTAAAATTTCCTATAAAAACAAAGCAAATTTTATAGATGTTTTTGCCGGCGGCGCTAAAATCCACGACCCTGAAAAGATCTCAATTCCCTTTACCAACACCGAATTCTGGGGAGGGGGCCTCTATGCCCACTACGAATGGAAAAAATTAATCATCATAGAACCATTTTATGCCCTAAAAAAAGAGGGCTCAGCACCTTATGCCAGAACTCTCAATTTTACCAGACAGTGGGTGGGGACGCGGTTCTTCAATAACAATAACCTTCATTTGGTCTATGATTTTACCCTAGCCAAAGAATTTGGTAAGGAAAGCGGCAGGACAATTGAGGCTTTAGGTTTAATAGCCAGGTTGGGTTATCAGTTTTACTTCCTGCCTATGAAACCAATCCTGTCGGTCAGGGAAAGTTATGCCTCAGGAGGAAGGGCAAGTGACAGCGTAATCCGAACTTTCGATCCGATCTATGGCTCTAAGGATCAGTATTACGGAAGGATGAATATTACCTCGTGGTCAAATCTTGATGACAGGGAAATAATTATCACCCTGTTCCCGGCAAAAGGTATGAAAGTGGAAGCGACTTTTAATTTGTTCTACATACCCGTCCCTGATGATGTCACATTGTTAGGAACGATTAAATTAGAACCAGGTAAGAAACATTTAGGAAATGAATTTGACCTGTTTGCCAGTTGCCAGGCATCCAAGCAATTTCAAATTGTGGCTGTTTTTGGCTATTTTTTGCCAAGAGACCTTCAGCCCATAAATAATCACATGGCAAAAAATGCAAGCTGGTTTGCCTTTCAGCTTCTTTATGAGTGGAATTCTGGGGGGAAGAAGTAAATAACGAAAAGAATTATCACATCGAGGCTCGCAGATTGGTTTTTATTCTGGATTAACTGAAATTTTAAAAGAAAGAGGTGAAAAATGAAAATAGCTATTGCTTCTGATGATGGGAAGACAATTTCGCCTCATTTTGGAAGAGCAGAAGGTTTTGTGATATTTGAAGTTCAGAACCAAGAAGTCAGGTCTTACGAGTATCGTCAAAATTCCTTTACAGGGCATGCATTGGGAATTGAAGGCCAACAGAGTGGAGATAGACATAAGACAATAATTGAAGCTTTGAGGGATTGCGATGTGGTCATTTCGAGAGGAATGGGAAGAAGGTTGTATGAGGATCTTAAATACGCAGGCATAAATCCTTTGATTACTGATGAAGAGAGTGTGGAGAATGCACTGAAAATGTATATGAAAGGTATGCTGGCTGATAATCCTGAGAAAAGTTGCAAGCACAAGGAAGAAAGGGAATGTGGTTCAAGAGATAAAGATTGCGGAAGCTAAAGTTTTTAGAACTTTTCGCTGAATTTTTCTAACCAGGAGAGGCATTGTAGCATGCTTGAGGGATCTGCTATTCCTTTTCCTGCAATATCAAAGGCAGTTCCATGAACTGGTGACAGGCGAAGAATAGGAAGCCCGAGGGTCATATGAATACCATCTTTAAAATGGACTAACTTAAAAGGTATGAGCCCCTGATCATGGTAAAAGCATAATAAAATTACATCTTTCCTGTCCTTAATTCTGTGAAAAAGAGAATCTGAAGGGTATGGACCTGAAATCTTAAAGCCGATTCCTTTCATTTTTTCAATCACAGGTTTTATAATTTCTTCCTCCTCTTCTCCTATTGTTCCTTCTTCTCCTGCATGGGGATTAAGACCTGCGACGAGAACTTCAAGATCAAGGTTGAGTCTCTTTAGCTCGCCAAATAGAAACTCTAAAAAACTTTCAAGTTCTTCTCTCTTTAATCGTTCCCATAAATTTTTTAAGGGAATATGATGGGTGAAGAGAGCAATTTTTATATCTTCAGACCAGAAGGTCATTGCAACTCTGTCAACACCGAAGTAGTCTTTCAAAAAGTCTGTGTGCCCTTTATATTTAATGCCTGCCATTTCCCATGCTATTTTGCTTATAGGTCCTGTTATAATGGAACTTAAAATTCCTGACTTTGCAAATTGGAGAGCTTTTTCAAGATAGAGAAAGGAGATTCTGCCTCCAGAAGATGATGGCTTTCCAATTTCACCATCTTCAGAGGGGAAAGTATCAAAGATAGCAACCCTTTCAATCATTCTGATATCTTTTTCGGAATCAACAACTGGAAAATCAATGTTCTTTAAATATTTTTTTGAACCAAAAATCACTATTTTAGTCTTTGATTTCTGATTTTTTGAAAAATTTAAAACACTTTTTTCAGTAATTTCTGGACCTATTCCAAAAGGATCCCCTATGGTTATCCCGATTACTGACAAAACCTATTCTTCCTTCTTAATATCTTTATAAATGTACTGGATTGAATGTTTATAAATTAGCAAGTTTGGTGCATTTTCCCTTGTAACCTTTATACATTCCTTGTCATACCACTCGATAGTTCCCTTTATAATCTCACCTGAGCTTAAAACTATTACCATTGGAGTTTTATTTGCCATCTGTTTTATGTAATAATAGTTTTCAGCATGGGTTTCATAAGCTGGTGGTGTCTTCCTTTTCTGCTGAGAAGGCTTTTCCTGAACCATTTTTTCTTTGAGCTCAGATAAATTCGGTCTAATTAACTTTCGCATTTCGATTTCCTCCTTGAAATCTCATCTACTTAAGATAATATTAAAACATTAAAAGGGATAAATCAATATTTTAAACTTCTTTATCTTCGAGCTTCAGCGCATCCTCAATGAGTTTTTGATCCTCTTCATCAATATTCTCAAACTCAACTCCATACCAGAAAAGTTCCCCAGACTTTACAACAGTTACTATTTTCCCTTTGAGGGAAAGGATTACATCATTAATGGCGATGTCGAGATCGAGAAATGAATTTTCAGGAAACTCGAATTTGCTCTCAAGTCTGATTCCTTTCTTGCTTATATCAAGGGTTCGTGCGTAACCTTCATAGTCAGGGATTAGATTCTGATTATAATGAATAAATCTAACAAGGTTTAAGCTTTTTACTCTTTCAAATCTCCTTCTATCCATTTGCTTTAATTATAACCGATAAAAAAATGGAATTCAACAAAACAAAATAAAGGGGCATTTCATGAATTTTTGTTGAAAGACAAGCTTTCAGAAATAAACGGCGAATTATTCCCTTTGAATTTGGCAATAAATTTTTATTCTGGTAAACTAAACTTTGTAGAAAGGAGGTTTTATGAAATATGGAAGAAGGGATTTTGTAAAGAAAATAACGGGTATTGGTGGATTAATAACTGCTACTGCTATTTTTTCAAGGGCAAATATTGAAAAGGTGAAGGAGTACTCCCAGAAACTCAAGGAGAAGGCTCCTGAGGAAGTTGCAATGGATGAGGATTTCTGGTTTGAAGTTCAGAATGCCTTTACAATTGACAGGAGCATAATAAATCTCAACAATGGAGGTGTTCATCCATCCCCAAAAATTGTCCAGGATGCAGTCAAAGAGTACATGGATTTTGGAGAGAAATCCCCAACCTACACTATGTGGGAGATTCTTCAGCCCTTAAAGGAAGTTACAAGGACAAAACTTGCAAGGCTTTTTGGATGTTCACCAGAGGAGATTGCCATCACAAGAAATGCGACTGAATCCCTCCACAATATCCTTCTCGGTTTTCCAATGAATCCTGGTGAAGAGATACTTACAACAACTCAGGATTATCCATCCATGCAGAATGCATTAAATCAGAGGGCAATGAGGGAAGGAATAGTTATAAAAAGAGTAAAAATTCCTGTTCCAGTGAAAGAGCCAATGGATGTTGTTGAAATAATAAGGAAAGGAATAACTGAAAAAACAAAGCTCATTCTCATTTCCCACATTGTTTTTCTCACTGGGCAGATTCTACCTGTAAAAGAAATATGCAAAGTAGCCCATGAGAAAGGAGTAGAGGTTGTTGTGGATGGAGCCCATGCCTTTGCCCATCTCGATTTCAAAGTTTCTAATCTTGATTGCGACTACTACGCCACAAGTCTTCACAAATGGCTTATGGCTCCAAAGGGAACAGGTTTTCTTTATGTTAAAAAAGAAAAAATATCAAAGATATGGCCCCTTTTCCCCTATATTGATCCTTTAAGCTCTGATATAAGGAAGTTTGAAGCCATAGGAACCCATCAGAATGCTATTGAACTTGGAATTGATGAAGCAATAGCCTTTCACAATGGAATCGGCTCAAAAAGGAAGGAAGCAAGATTCCGTTATTTGAAAGATTACTGGACAAAAAAGCTTTCTGAGCTTCCCAATGTGGGGTTTAGGGTTCAGCTTGATCCCAAGAATTCTTGTGGTCTTGCCAATTTCTACATTGAAGGAATAGAGCCAGCAAAACTTACAACCCTTCTTTTCCAGAAGCACAGAATTGTGGTGACACCAATAACCCATGAAGAAGTTCCTGGAATTCGTGTAACCCCAAGCCTTTACACAAGGCTTGAAGAACTCGATATTTTTGTTGAGACCGTGAAGAAGTACATAAAGGAAGGAATCCCCGCATAAAAGAGATTTTTATATGTTCTCGATCATCTTTTCCTAAAAAAAATTTTTAAAATTTTAGACAAAAAATGGAATTTTCAAAAAATATTATAAAATTTAATTTGGAGGTTAATCGATGTTGAAAATTCCAAAACCACCTGATTTCGAGGAGAAGGAAGTTAAAGAAATATTGAAAAAATATTATGGAATGGAAGGGGAGGTTTCTCCTCTTGTGGGAGACATTGGAAGGAATTTCCATATACTTGATAAAAATGGAAGGGAATACATATTTAAAATAGCCAATGAGATTGAGAATTACTATTATATCAAAGCTCAGAATGATCTCCTTCTATACCTGAAAAATCAAAATTTCGATTTCGAGCTTCCATCATTAATAAAAAACCGAGAAGATGAGTTCATTACAGAAATAAAAGATAAAAATGGTAAAAGCTATAATTCGAGGCTTCTAACCTGGATAAAAGGGGATTTCCTTGCTGAAATTGAAGTGGATGAGGAGCTTTTAATTAGTTATGGAAGATCATTGGGGAAAATTGACAGAGCCTTAGAAAATTTTGATATACCCTATGCCCGCAGGAACTGGCACTGGGATTTGAAAAACATTCTTGAACTAAGAGAATTAACTTCATATATAAAGGATATAGAAAGGAAAAGACTTGTAGAATATTTTCTCCTTCAATTTGAAACTGAGGTTGTTCCAGAATTTCCAAATTTAAGAAAAAGTTTAATATATAATGATGCTAACGATTATAATGTCCTTATTGAAACTGGAAAAGATGGAAAGAAAAGAATTGCTGGCTTTATTGATTTTGGTGATATGGTTCACAGTTATACTTTATTCAACATTGCAGTGGCTTTGACTTATGCAATGCTCAACAAAGATGACCCTCTTCATGTTGCCTATTTAATTTTAAAAGGTTATAACGAAATCTTCCCTCTTAAGGAAGAAGAAATAAGACTTCTCTATTACTGTATTGCTGGGAGAGCTTGTTTAAGCTTGATGATGTCCTCCTATCAAAAAGAGATAAGACCTGAGGACAGTTATATTACCATTTCTGAAAAACCTGTTGGAGAATTTTTGAAAGCCCTCCATTCAATAAACCCTTTGAGAGCGGAGGAAGTTTTTAGATCAGCTTGCAGTCTTGGAAAAGTTAAAATAGGCTTATCCCGTGAAAAAATAATCGAATTGAGGGAAAAATTAATAGGTAAATCTTTAAGAACCCATTATAAAGTTCCAGTAAGGATTGTTAAAGGAGCCCTTCAGTATTTGTATGATGATGAAGGAAGAACCTATCTTGATTGCGTCAACAATGTTGCCCATGTTGGACATTCAAACCCGAGGGTTGTAAAGGCAGCACAGAAACAAATGGCAATCCTTAATACAAATACCCGTTATCTCTACGATTATTTAGTTAGATATGCGGAAAAACTGGTTAAGAAGTTTCCAGAACCTCTAAAAGTGGTATTTTTTGTAAATTCTGGAAGCGAAGCCAATGAACTTGCCTTAAGATTAGCCTATACTTTTACAGGAAAGAAAAACATTATAGTTATTGATCATGCATATCATGGTAACACATCTTCATTGATAGATTTGAGCCCTTACAAGTTTGATGGACCTGGTGGAGCTGGTCCAGGACCTTACACTCACAAAGTCATAATGCCCGATACTTACAGAGGTCCTTACAAAAGAAATGACAAAGAAGCAGGAATTAAATATGCAAGGCATGTTATTGATATTATCGAAAAATTAAAGAAAGAAGAGAAAGGTTTGGCTGGTTTTATTGCTGAATCCCTTCTTGGCTGTGGAGGGCAGATTCCTCTTCCAGAAAACTATTTAAAAACTGCTTTTAAAGCAGTGAGAGAGGCAGGAGGGGTTTGCATTGTAGATGAGGTACAGGTAGGTTTTGGACGTGTTGGTACCCATTTCTGGGGATTTGAAATTCAAGATGTTGTTCCTGATATAGTGACTCTTGGAAAACCGATAGGAAATGGTCACCCCCTTGGAGCAGTTGTTACAACTCCTGAAATAGCAGAAGCTTTCGACAACGGAATGGAATATTTCAACACCTTTGGAGGTAATCCTGTATCCTGTTTTGTTGGTATGGAAGTTCTTAATGTTATTGAAGAGGAAAAACTTCAGGAGAATGCTCTCAGGGTTGGAAATAAAATTATTGAAGGATTTAAAGAACTTCAAAAACGATATCCAGTAATTGGAGATGTTAGAGGATCTGGGCTTTTCATTGGAGTTGAACTTGTAAAAGACCCTGAAACTATTGAACCAGCTCCAGAATTAGCCTCGGAAATTGTTGAAAGAATGAAAGAAAAGGGTGTTCTTTTAAACACTGAAGGTCCTTACAACAATGCTCTCAAAATAAAGCCACCGATAATTTTCACTGAGAATAATGCGGATCAATTATTAACACGGATAGAAGAAGTCCTTAGATCTATTTACTTGAATTCTGTATGAGGGTAAAATTTAGATTTTTTGACTTTTCCTGAAACAATTTGTATATTAAAAGATTGAAAATGAGAAAAGAAGAACTTTTTGAGCTTATGGCAAAGGCAATAATTGAAGGGAACAGGGAAGAAAGTGCAAGATTGGCTAAACTCTCCCTTGACTTGAATATCAATCCTCAGGAGTCCATTGATTTTGGGTTTGCAAAGGGGATTAAAGAGGTTGGAGCGATGTGGGAAAGAGGAGAGTACTTCCTTCCTGAGCTTCTCATGGGTGCTGAAGCTATGAAGAGTGCAATGGATATCCTGACCCCCCACATTCTCTCAGGGAAATCAGGAAGCTTGGGGAAAAAAGTTGTTATAGGAACTGTTGAGGGAGATATCCATGATATAGGGAAGAACCTTGTTGCATCAATGCTTCTTGCGAATGGATTTGAAGTAATTGACCTCGGAGCTGATGTCCCCTTAGAAAAATTTGTCTTTACTGCAGAAGAGACTAATGCTGATTTTATCTGTATGTCAGCACTTCTTACAACAACAATGATAGGACAGAAAAAGGTTATAGAGATGCTGGTAGAGAAGGGGATAAGGAATAAATACAAGGTTCTTGTTGGGGGAGCTCCTGTGAATGAGATGTGGGCAAGGAGGATTGGTGCAGATGGGACAGCCTCCAATGCAGCCCAGGCAGTATCTTTAGCCCTCTCTCTCTTGAGATAATGGAAGAATCATTTAAAAAAGGGGAAGCACCCTCTCTGCCAAATGTCGAAGAAAAAGTTATTTTAAAACTTTTAAAATACAAGAAAAAAGACTTTTCAAAGATAAAGCCTTTAATCGAAGAAGGATATAAGATCGCATATTCTCTTTCAAAACCAAGGTATGTTTATAAAATATTTTCTTCAGAGACTATCCCCCATCATCCAATTTTTGAAAGGTCATCCTTTGTCGCACTGGCTTTATGCACAATAGGAGAGGAGCTTGAAACTGAAGCTTCTAAACTTACAAAGGATGGTGAGCTTTTAAAAGGTCTTATAGTTGATATTCTTGGCTCAGAGATAGTTGAAGTGGTAGCAGATTATACAAATAGTTTGATTTGTAAGGAAGTTATGGAAATGGGATTTTTTGCAGGAAAGAGATTTAGTCCAGGATACGGAATATTTGAACTTGGATGGCAAAAGAACTTTTTTACTCTATTACCTGCTGAATCCATAGGAGTTAAACTACTTCCCTCCATGATGATGTTTCCGAGAAAATCAATTTCCTTTGCAGTTAATATTTTCAATGAGAAGAAAGGAGAGGGTAGTTCTCTTGTTTGCAGATTCTGCGACAGAACTGATTGCATAAAAAGAAGGTAAGAAGAATGAAAGGATTCTATTTTAAAACTCTGTTCTTTCAATATCAATGATGGCTTGGAAGGATTTTGAACTCAAAAACAATGTCTGGATTGCTATTCTTTGGCTCAGGCTTCTTTCTCCATAATTTAAATCTTAACTCTGCTCATTTTAGGGAATAGGTGATGAAGAAGAATCCAACTGTTTAGTTATTTAAAGGCTTTTCTTTCCATATTTTTTTCGTTATAACTGTCCGGTTGCTAAAGTTTAAACTCTATCCCTATCTTGTCAATTATTTCCCTCGTCTTCTTCGGTATTTCAGAGAGAACCCATCCCCCTCCCACTTTCAATTTATTTACACTGCTCAAATGTAAGATTAAATCCTTCGGCGGGATCTCTTTGCCAGCCTCTTTTCTAAAAGAATTCTGTAAAGTCGATAGTGGAAAAGTAATGTTATAAAGTTTACATGCATCCAAACTTTCAGCTGCCTGTCTCCACTTAAATATGTCATGTCCGCATAGAGTAAATTCTTGCAGGAATCTTTTCTCTCGAATCTTGCCTTTTAAAAACTTGCAATTGCCATAATGCATTTAAAATTATAA
>Ga0136652_1001403_pt1 | contig 10189 bp, 6 predicted proteins | sample ConPoolayeEmetaG_FD_94864 | JGI IMG/M metagenome (GOLD analysis project Ga0136652, IMG submission 94864) | Hot spring microbial mat communities from California, USA to study Microbial Dark Matter (Phase II) - Cone Pool mat layer E metaG... ...
CCTCCACGCTGGACGGCGGTTATCGGCAGCAGCGCGGCCTGCCGATCCTCGCCTAGGCTGACGGTGGCGATCATCCCGGGTTTGATCCTGCCATCCGGATTTTCAACCGTCACTTCGACCGGAAAGGTGCGGGTACTGGGGTCGGCCGCCGGGGCGATCTTGGTCACCCGGCCGGCGAAAGTCCGCCCCTCGAAAGCTTCCAGGTATACCGCAAGCTCCTGACCGAGTGCCAAGGTCGGGGCCGTTTCGCCGGCTTGCGAGGTTCCAAGTAACGTGTCGGGCACGCCGAACTCGACCCTCACTGTGCTGAGGTCGATGATCCGGAAGACCGGCTGATGCCGCCCCACCCGCTGGTAAGGTTCCACCCACTTCCGCGCTACGGTTGCCTGGTCGATCGGCACAATCAACTGGCATTCGGCCAGGTCGGCGGCCGCCTGCAACTGGACCTGGTAAGCGGCCGCGTGAGCCTGAACTGCCGAAGCCAACTCGGCCTCGACCATCTGCAACTGGGATCGGGCGTCGTCCAGCTCCTTGGTGGACACCGACCCTTCCTGGCCCAGTCGCTCCAGGCGGGCCACTTCTCGCTGCACCAGGTCCCGGGCCGCCCGGGCCCGAGTGATGTTCTCGGCGGCAGCGGCTAGCTCGGCGTTGGCCCGGTCGAGCTGCCGTCGGTAATCCTGGGGGTCGAGTTCCGCGATGACCGCGTTCCTGGGGACCCGATCACCCTCTTGCACGTCGCGCAGTCCGTCCGGGGCTTCGACCCGGTACAGGCCGGCCACCCTGCCCGGTACCTTGAATGCCAGATCAACCGTCTGTCGGGGCTGGACCGTGGCGCTGAAGCGGGTCGCCGAGCCGATCGGTTCCAAACGCAGCGTCTTGACCCGGACCGCGACGGGCGGCGGCGGCTCCGGACTACGCTGACAAGCCCCGATCGACAGCAGGCACAACCAGCACAGAATGGACCCCACGCCCCGTTCCGACGCCACGCGTCCCATGCGGTGTCTCCGGTGTGCGAGCCAGGCACAGAGTATATCGGCCGGCCCGACTACCAGCCCAAAGCCTGCCGCCGGGCTTACTCGCCGAGCAGGTGGCACAGGGCCGCAGCAAGCCCCGGGTGACGAAAACAGTAGCCGCGTTGCAGCAGAACTCGCGGTTGAACCCGGGCGCTCGACAAAAGCACCTCGTCCGCCAGTTGGCCGAAAACCAGCCGCAGAAGCCAGGCCGGAACCCGCAGTGCCGCCGGGCGGCCCAAAGCCTCGGCCAGGGCCCGGGTGAATTCCCGGTTGGTCACCGGCTCCGGTGCCACCACGTTCACCGGCCCGGATACCTGATCGTCGGCCAGCAGGTGGCAGATCGCCCCGATCGCATCGTCCAGACCAACCCAGCTCAGATACTGGCGGCCGCTCCCGATCGGACCGCCCAGGCCGAGTCGGAAGGGTCTCAAGACACGCGCGAGCATGCCGCCGACCGGCGACAGTACCACCCCCATCCGTGCATGCACGCATCGCATCCCCCACCGACCGACGCCGGCCGCCGCCTGCTCCCAGTGCTTACAAAGCTCCGGCAGAAAGCCCTGGCCGGGCGGACTCGACTCGTCGAGCAGCTCCGGCCCGCGATCGCCGTAGATGCCGACCGCCGAGGCGGCAAGCAACACCGCCGGCCGACGGCTGAGCCGCTGTAAGCTCTCGACCAGGGCCTGGGTCCCGCGAACCCGGCTCTCCCAGATTCGCTCCATTCTGCGCCGGGTCCAGCGGCCGGCGGCGATGTTTTCGCCGGCCAGATGTACGATTGCATCCACCCCTTCCAGATTCTCGGGATGCACAATCCCCTGGTCCGGGCTCCAGTGGACCTCGGAGGGACCGGTCGGCGGCCTTCGCACCAACCGGACCACACGCTGCCCCTGTCGGCCGAGGGCCGCGCATAGCGCGCTGCCGATCAGACCGCTCGCACCGGTAATGGCGACTACCTGTATCAGCACGGGTACGCACCTGGCGCGCCGAGTGGCCCGCTGCTGCGCAGTCTAGACGACCTTCAGGTGCGTGCAAGCGCGACGGCCTGGTCGGACAGGTAGCCGACCCGCCGCATGGTCGGACCGTAGCGGGCGAGAATGAACCGGAGGTCGTCGGCGGAAAGCTCGTCTTTCCAGCCGCCCACCGTCCCCCGCCGCACGAATGCGATGCCGCTGTCCGGCCGGGAGTCCGGCGCGGGATAGCGTTGCTCCAGGGCTCGCATGCGCTCGAATGAGGCCATTTTGACAGCCCGTTCCACGTCGGCCGGGCTGTAAGCCGCGCCGGTGAACGCCAGTATCTGGGTCAGCACGCCGGCCGTGTCGCGTCGCAGGTCTTCGTACCGTACCAGATGAAAATGCGGCAGCTTGACGGCAGCGTCCAGCCACCCGGCCACATGCCGGTCCCAGTGGCACGGATAAAAGTGTGCAGCGCGCACGAATGCGGACAGCGATCCACCGCCGGTGGCGGTCCGTCGCTGATGGTACCAGTAGGAGACCAGCACGTCGCGCGGGTCGCGCAGGACATAGAGGATGTGAGCATTCGCCAGGTCGCGGTTGAACGGGCAATGCGTGAAGAACACTCGCGGATCTCGTCGAGCCGCGTAAGGCCAGAGAAACACCCGATCCGCCGGGCCGAGGCCGGACAGGTCGGGGACGTAGCCATGTTGGGTCCTGAAGTTCACCCGGTCGGGGTGCTTCTTCTCCAGCAGGGCGTGGATCAGCAGAAACTCCATCCAGGTGGTGCCCGATTTCGGGTAGCCGACGACGAAGATATCCGACTCGCGCACCCCGGTGCCCAGCAGGCGCGTCAGGCCGACGACGATCTTGCGTCGCAGCTTGCGTTTGATCCGGGCCGGGTCGGTCATGTTCGCATCTGGTGCTGGTTAGCAGCGCCGCGCGGCCTATGAAGCGCGGCTGGTGATCGCCTCTGCAACAACCTCGACCGGCCTGACGCCGGGGCCGACCGGGCCGGCAGCCTTCGCCGGCACCGGACCCTGCAACCGGTCGCCCTTTTCCCGTCGCACTTCCCATTTCAGCCGCGGGCAGACCACTCCCGGCCATCGCTCTGGGAAATGGGAACCATGTCGATCGACGTGGGCAACGGCCAGGGTGAGCGCAGGCGTGGCCGGAATCAGCACCTTCAAGCCCGGAATGCCGGCACCGACCCTCAGGGTGTAGTTGCCGGCGTTGAGCAGGTCCCCGGGAAGGAAACAAGTGCTGACGTACCGGCCGGGCAAATGCTCCGCCGGCTGGACCGCATGATCGGTCGAGGCCAGCACGGTCAGCCCTTCCGGGGTCAGCAGCTCCAGAACGATGCGCATGCCGTGCAGCGCCCGGCAAACCTCATAACCCACCTCGACCGTGATCGGCTCGTCCCGGCCGAAAACGCTTTGGGGCGCGCCGGCGGACCCGCGCAGTGTGATTTGTCGCAGTCGCACCTCCGGTCCGCCGGGAGCCTGGCAATCGGTCCATACCCGTTCGGCCGCCGCGGCGGTAGCAAGCCGGTCTGCGGCCAGGTAGGCGGCGATCACGTCCTCGGCGGGTCCATCGGCGGCAATCCGACCCCCGCGCAGCCACAACACCCGCGTACACAGTGCCCGCACCGCCGCCAGGTTGTGGCTGACAAACAGTACGGTCCGTCCGCCGCGGGCCGCGTCATTCATCTTGCCCAGGCATTTGCGCTGAAACTGCGTATCGCCGACCGCCAGCACCTCATCGACCAGCAGGATTTCCGGATTCAGATGGCCGGCAACCGCGAATGCCAGCCGGACGTACATCCCGCTCGAGTAGCGTTTGACCGGCGTGTCCAGAAAGCGTTCAATCTCCGAAAAAGCCACGATTTCGTCGAATGCCCGGCGGATCTCCGCTCGCCGCATGCCGAGAATCGCTCCGCTGAGGTAAATGTTTTCCCGGCCGGTCAGTTCAGGATGGAACCCGGTCCCGACCTCCAAAAGGCTGCCCACCCGGCCGCAAATGACGGCCCGGCCGATGGTTGGGCAGGCCACCCGGCAGAGAATCTTCAGGAGTGTGCTCTTGCCCGAGCCGTTCGGCCCGATAATCCCGACCGCCTGCCCCGACGGGATCTCAAATCCCACCTCGCGCAGCGCCCAGATGAACTCATCCGCCCCGCCTCTCCAACCCGAGCCCAGCCGCAAGCGTCTCCAGCACCCGATCCCGGCCGATGGCTGCCGACCGATCCGGTAGCGCTTCCCGAGATTCTCAACCAGAATGGCAAATCGGCTCATCGGCGCAATTCTCGCGGGCCTGCAACCGGCGTGAACCCTAGCCTCAGTCGGGCAGGCGCGACCCCTGCTCTGGATATCGGTCTTGACCGGCCCGGCCTGAATCGCGGCCCGACTTGCCACCCCCCTCTGCGGACCGGCACAATCCGGCCCCCCACTGGACAATCAACGTATCTCGCGCCATGCCCGATAGTAACGTAAGAGTCCGAAACCTGATGCAACCCGAGCCGCGCGGCTGGTCCTGCCGAAGGCGGACCCGCGGCCCGTCCGGCTTCCCAAAAGAAACGCTGTGGCTTCTCCATCCAGTGACCTGCTGAACCCGCCAACCGCGATCCTGCGGGCCGCCTCGTCCGGATCGTCCGACCCGGCCTGCGGCTTACGCACCTGGCGCCAACGCTACTGGCGGCTGTGTGCCCGCGGCCGGCGCGGCTGGCGCGAGCTGGCCAAGATTCGACGTTTGCGGCAACTGCGGGATCTAGCGCTTAGAGCTCCAGGCGGTCAGCCAGGCTGTCTGGACCTGGACGGATACCGGGTCTGGTACGACAACCCGCTGGCCTTGTACATGGAGTACAAACACATCTTCGTCTGGGGGATCTACGACTTTCGGCCCGCCGGGCCACGCCCGCTGGTGGTGGACTGCGGCAGCCACATCGGGCTGAGCGTGCTGCGCTTCAAACGGCTGGCCCCGGACTGTCGGATCATCGCCCTGGAGCCTGACCCGCGGGCACTCGAACTACTCCGCCGCAACATAGAGGAGAACCGGCTAACCGACGTGCAAGTGGTCCCGGCCGCCCTGGCGGGCACCCGCGGGTCCAGGCCATTCGTGCCGGATGGAGCCGACGGCGGCACCCTGGTCGACGAGGGATACGCTCCGGGGTGGGCCGATCGCGTTCCGACCACGGTTTTATCCGACTACCTCACGGAACCGGTCGAACTGCTGAAGATGAACATCGAGGGGGCGGAGTGCGAAGTCCTGCACGAGGCGGTCGACCGGCTCCACCTGGTCAGCCAGCTCGCGGTCGAGTATCACGCTTTTCCCGAGCGCGGGCAGAAGCTGCACGAGATTCTGGAGCTGCTGGACGCCTGCGGTTTCCGCTATCTGGTGCATCATTTCGATTATGAGACCAATCCGCACCTGCGGCCGCCGTTCCGCATAGCCGAAGGTGCACGTTTCTTCCAGTTAGTTGCGGCTCGAAGGCTTTGGGAGCGGCAAGCCGCACGGTCGCCCGGTCGGTCGGGCGCAGTCTCGCCGGTCCGATTCGAGTCGGCCGGCGGCCCACCGCCATCCCTGGAGCCGCTGAGTCGCAAGTTCGGAGCCGACCGGGGGCACTCGATCGACCGTTACTACATCGAAGATTTTCTGGGCTGGCACAGCTCGGACGTGCGCGGCCGGGTGCTGGAGGTCGCGGACCCGGCCTACACCCGTCGCTTCGGCGGCTCGCGAGTCACGCGGAGCGATGTGATCAGTCTGGTGGCCACGCCAACCACGACCATCGTCGGCGACCTGACGCGCGGCGAGAATCTGCCCGACCAGACCTACGATTGCGTCATCCTTACCCAGACGCTTCCGATGATCTTCGATGTCCGGGCCGCCCTGCGGACGGTGCATCGGATTCTCAAGCCCGGCGGCGTGCTGCTGCTGACCGTGCCCGGGATCAGCCAGGCATCACGCTACGACGCACAACGCTGGGGCGACTATTGGCGGTTCACACCGCAGTCGGTGCGCCTTCTGCTGGCGGAGGTGTTTGATCCGGCCAGTCTGTCGGTTCGCTTCTACGGCAATCTGCGGGCTGCCATGGCTTTGCTGGAAGGCCGGGTCGTGCATGAACTTGACCCGGACCAACTGAACCATCTGGACGAGGATTACCCCGTGATCATTGCCGCCCGGGCCGTCCGGCGAGTTTAGATGACCGTGCGCGAGCCTGAAGCGCAGATTGAAACGCCCGGGGCCAGCCAGCGCTGCCGGTCGGCATGCCGGCCGGCGATGGGCCTGCTGGTCGGCCCCGCGGATTCGAGCAGCGAGATGTGGTGAGATGTCCCCACCCAACGGCGGGATTGCCTTGACAGCCAGCGAGCCTCCCGGGCCGGTCGGTTGCCGACTCCAGGGAGCGTCTCCAAGCCCGGCCCAGGTAGCCGCCGCGAATCCGAATTATCGGAAACCGGCGCCGGTCGCGGTCCCGCTTGCGGAAGCATGGGATGCAGTGGCAGAGGAGCTTGGTGGCTACCCGCTACGGGATGAAGTAGTTCGCTATGCCGTCGCGATCAAGCCCCTGCTAAAGCTGCCCCGCAGCGCCCGGATTCTGGAGGCCGGCTGCGGCAGCGGCCGCCTGCTGCGCGCCCTGGACGCTCTGGGCTACCGGCGACTGGTCGGGCTGGAAATCAGTCAGCAGCGCCTGGCGCAGGTTCGGCGGTACGGGCCTCGCTCCGCCGAGCTGGTGTGCGACCCGGAAGTCCCTTTCCAGCCACACAGCTTCGACGCGGTGGTCGCAGCCGGGGTGATCGAGCACGTGGAAAATCCGCGTCGCTGGCTGGAGCAGCTAGCCCGGGTGGTCCGTCCGGGCGGGATGCTGTCACTGACCTCGGATACGTACATGTGGCGTTGGCTGGCCAGGCTGGGTCTGTACCGAAGCGTGCAGCCGATTGACGTGGCTATCTGGCCGGCGACGCTGCTTCGCTGGGCCCGGCAAGCCGGCCTGCGGCTGATCCGGACTGGCGGCTTCTACAACACCGCCGAGCAGCGTTTCTACCTGCTTTGCCAACTTGCCAGGCTGCTGCCCCTGAGCAAACGAGTTCAACGGCTGATCCGGCGGTCGCTCGCGACTGTGAGATTCGGTCGCTGGATTGCGCGACAGCGGGCTGAAACCGCCGCCGCCTCGCCGGCCGCCGGGCAGGCTCTGCCCGCCGCTCAGGCTGGGGAACCGGCGGAAGTCGCGACCATACTCGCCGCTCTCCGGTTGGTGCCCAGACAAGCACGTTTCGGCTGGTGGCACTGCCTCTTCTCCTACGAAAGTTTCTACTGGTTCGCCAAGCTGTGAGGACCCCGAGTGGCCGTGGCGTCAGCCCAGAATGGTGTGAAGTCGTCCGAAGCGACCCCGATTGACCAGCGCGGCAGGTTTACGCCGGTCCAGGTCCGCAACTGGGACAGTCTGCGGCAATCCCTGTGCCACGCGGCCGCCCGTTCGCTTCCCCGTCTGGTGCCGGCCCGGCTGCGGCGGCGGCTGGCCCCGCCAACCATCGTGTTGCTCTATCACCGGATCCTGCCGGATGCCGGTCGCGACCCCAACCACCTGGTCACCAGCGCGGCCCACTTCGACGCTCAGCTAGCCTGGCTGGCCCGCCACTGTCGCCCCCTGACCCAGGAGCAGTTCATCGAGCAACTGCACCACCCGTTCACGACCGGCCTGGCCCTGGGTGACGCTCGCCCGCAGGTGCTGATAACTTTCGACGACGGCTACGCCGACACGCTGCGCCATGCCCTGCCCTTGCTGATCAAGCACCGGATGTCGGCGACAGTGTTCGTGCCGACCGGGCTGGTCGGGTCGTCCGAGCCGTTCTGGTGGGACGCGCTGGAGCAAATCGTGTTCGATGGCCGGCTGCCGCCCGCCGGCTGGCGGCTCCCGGACGGCACGACCATCTCGCCTCACTGCAACCGCGCGGCCACCTACCGGCTTCTGCATCAGCGCTTGCGGCCCCTGGGCGACCGGCAGCGACGAGCGGCCTTGGCGGAACTGATTCATCAAACCGGCCTGGTGCCCAGCGCTACCGACGACTCGCGCCCGATGAGCTGGGATGAGCTGCGTCTGTGGCGGCTGGCCGGAATGGCAGTCGGGGGACATGCCCGCACCCACCCCCAGCTTTCTTCGCTTCCGACCCCCCAGCTCCAGGCGGAAATCGCCGATTGTCAGCGCGACTTCCAGCACCACCTGGGCACTGCCATGGAGAGCTTCGCCTACCCCTATGGCACGCCGAGCGATTTCGACCCGCGGTGCGAGGCGGCGGTACGCGGGGCCGGGTTCCGCTGCGGCCTGGCCAACCGGGTCGGCAACGCCCGCTGGGCGCGCAGTGTCTATGCGGTGCCGCGCTGCCTGGTGCGCGACTGGCCGCCGGAAGAGTTTGCCGCCCGTTTCCTGCGCTGGTGCAAGCCGTTGTCCGGGTGACTCCTCATGGGCACTGATCACCGCCCAATGCAGTTCCGCGGCTCACTCAACGTGCTGATGGTCAACACGCATCAGACCGGCGGCGGAGCCGGCCGGGTCGGCCAGTTGCTGGCTGGCGAACTTAACCGGCGTGGACACCGGGTCCGAAGTTTCGTGGCCGCAAACCCGACCGGGGAGCCCGACTGCCAGGTCGTGACTCATTGGCGGGCCGAGCTTCTGGCCAGTTGGCTAAAGCGACACGGCCTGCCCGAGCTGGGCAACTTCACCAGTTTCTTCTGGCCGCTCCGGGCCCAATATGCCGAGGCCGACCTGCTGCACCTGCACAATCTTCATGGCAACTATCTCTCAGTTGCAGCCTTACCGCTGTGGGGGCTCCAGAAACCGCTGGTGTGGACCCTGCACGATTGCTGGCCGCTGACCGGCAACTGCGCTACGCCGCGGGACTGTACCCGCTGGCTGCACGCCTGCGGCCGCTGCCGGCTGCTGGGCCAGCCTCCGATGGCGACCGTCGATCGCAGCAGCTTCTACCGGCGAGTCAAGCCCGGACTCATAGCCGCGGCCCGACCGCGGCTGGTGGTGCCGTCGAACTGGCTAGCCAGCCTGGTCCGCCGAATCGGCCACCTGCGGCGACTGCCGCTTCGCGTGATCCGGTGCCCGATCGACTGTGATCTTTTCCAGCCGCCGGCGACCCCGGCTGGCCAGTTGCGAAAGCGCTTCGGACTCGTCCCCGATTGGCCGACCGTGGTGCTCTGCGGAAACAACTGGACTGACCCTCTAAAAGGCGGCCGGGATGCAACTCGTGCCCTGCGCGGAGCAGCGAGCAGACTACCCAGGCTGCAAGTTCTCGTGATCGGGCACGGCAGCGAAGCACTGTTGCAGGCCACCGGGCTGCCCGGCCGAGCGTTGCCCTTCCTGGAAAGCCGCCAGAAGCTGGCCGAGGCGTATGCCTGCGCCGACCTGTGCCTGTTCCCCTCGCGGGCCGAGAACTACCCGGTCACCATCCTCGAATCCCTGGCCTGCCAAACGCCCGTGGTGGCCTACGACGTGGGCGGCATACCGGAGCAGATCCAGCACCGCCGCACCGGCTACCTGGCCCACGACGGGGAAGTGGCGGAGCTGGCGGTCGGGATCATCGCATTGCTTTCCGATCTGGCCCATACCCGTCAAATGGGACGGGAAGGGCGACAGTTCGTGCTGCGCACCTCGTCGATCCCGGTGGTGGTCAAACAGTACGAGGACGAATATCGAGCCGCCGTCCGGGAGTGGTGCGGTCGTAGCGGCCGCGGCAGTCCGCGAACCAAACGCGGGTGCGTCTGCCGATGGCTGGCCGGCCGGCTGGGGTGGACCGACCGCGTCGACCCGCCGAGCGACGGGCACACCGGCCGGCCCCGGCCGTCAGAGAACCGCAGCGCCGACACAGGCCGCTCGGTGCGCCAGCCAGACCGGGCAAGTCCGCCGTTGGACTGCCTCGATCACGGGGGATTGCCGGCCGCATCCGGCCCGGAGTCGGTTCGGGCATCCGAGCCGCCGATGATCTCGGTAGTCACGCCCTCGTTCAACCAAGGCCGCTTCATCGAGCGTTGCATTCAGAGCGTACTGGCCCAGAATTACCCGCGCTTCGAGCACATCATCTATGACAACTGCTCGACGGATCAGACTCTCTCGATCTTGAGGCGTTACCCGCATTTGTGCTGGGTCAGCGAGCCGGACCGCGGTCAGAGCGACGCATTGAACAAGGCGATCCGCCGGTCGCGCGGCCAGATCATCGCATGGATCAACGC
>Ga0136652_1001405_pt1 | contig 10181 bp, 6 predicted proteins | sample ConPoolayeEmetaG_FD_94864 | JGI IMG/M metagenome (GOLD analysis project Ga0136652, IMG submission 94864) | Hot spring microbial mat communities from California, USA to study Microbial Dark Matter (Phase II) - Cone Pool mat layer E metaG... ...
CGTGCCAACGCGAGCGACCGGGTTCAATGTGGGAAAGAGCCAGATAATGGCCGGAGTAAAGTAGGTCACGAGTCCGGGAGAAGTGCAAGCCGGCGCGCGCCGGGGAAGAAGCCGACGTACGAATTCGCTCTTCGCCGGCCGGGCTCCTGTGGACCACTCGGCCGCGCCAGTCGGCCCAAGGCAAGGAGGTGGCGATAATGAAAAGTCAACAGCGTTGCTGGCATAGTGCAGTTGCCGCGACGATTCTGCTGACCGGACTGCTGACAGGCCTGGCTGGCCGCCCGGCAGCCGGTCAGATTGCTATAGATATCGATCCGCCCGAGCTGGCCCGACTGCGAGCCGCTGCGGTCGAAGCTGCCCGAGAAAGTGCTGCTGGGGCCGAACCGGTCCAATTCCTGGCGGCCAGGGAAATCATGCTGGGACAGCCAGACAGTCCGGACAGCCCGCGCGAGGTCCAGGACCTGTATATCGGCCTGCAGCCTTCAAACAACGGTTTTTGGTTCTGGACAACAGGCGGAAGCGAAGTCTGCTACTGGGCACTGGACGACGCAAGAATGGGGCCGAGTGCTCCAGGCGGAGCACGCGTGACGCGATATGAGTTTTCCTTCGGCGTGCACGCCGACTTTGATGGCGACCGATTGCGTCCCTTTGTAGTAGTGAGCTTCTATAACGCTCCTTTTGACCCCGTCGCGTGGGCGACCAACCCTGTCGTCGAGCCACCCCAGCCCGTCAGCAGTATCGGCTGGCTGTTTGCGCCATACACGCTGCCGGAAGCGGGCTTCTACGTCGCCCGTACCGGGCTGATCAACCTGGAAGCCCTGGGGCTGGACTTCGAGCTGGAGGGAACTTTCTACGTGGAGATTCTGCCGCTGGAGTGGTCAAGCTATCCTCAAGGCTCGCCTATAGCGGACCCGGACGTCTTTGCCGTCTTTACCGGGCCCAACACCGTCACCTACGGCGAAAACCAGGACCACATGTGGTCACTTCTGTGGTGCCTGAAAGGCGGTTGCGACCCGCAGCCCTACCCCACGGGAAACCTCCATTACGGCGACAACGACGCGTACTATGACCACCCCGCCGAAATGTACGACGGCGGATGTTCGCCGTACATGAACCAGTCCGGCATCCGCCTGCGCGGCACACCGTGCCAGGGCCCGGTCTTGATGGTAAGCGTCGACAAGACGTGCCTTTGCCCGGGCGAAAACCTCACCGCTACTCTCTCGCAATCATGCGTGGGAGCGCCGGTGCGCGGCTATCAGGCATTTCTGGCGTTCGACAATAGCAAGCTGATGTTTCAGCAAGGCACTTATATCACTCCCCTGCCCTATGGTCTGCCAATCATCACGCCGATTGCGGCTGTTGGGGGCAATATTGACCTAGCCGCCGGGATCGACGACCTGAGCGGCCAGCATCCGACGTCGACATCGGCGAATCTGGCAACGCTTACGTTCGTGGCCGGCCCCGGCGAAGGCCTCTCACGAGTTTCCTTCCGGCCACACGATCCGCCGACGCGCTTCAGCGATGTGTATGGGGACGAGATCTTGCCGATTCTCGCCGATTCGCCGCAGATTTGCGTCGACGGCACGCCGCCGGAGATCACCTGTCCGCCGAACTTAAGCCTCCAGTGCCCGGCGCAGATCCCCGCTGCGGCAACGAACTACTACGAATTTGTCGCTCAGGGCGGTTCAGCAACCGACGCTCAGTGCTACCCCGATGTGCCGCCAGAACTTACGCATCAGGGCGATTCGAGCAATGGCGGCGCCGGCTGCCCAAATGACCCGCTGGTGATTACGCGCACGTACCGCGCAACCGACTGCGCAGGTAACTATGCCGAGTGCACCCAGACCATAACGGTACTCGACAATACACCACCGCAGGTGACAGACTGCCCCGATGATATGACCGCGACACCCGCGCCAGGCTACTGCGAGGCCCAGGTAAGCTGGGCGCCACCCACGGTGACCGATAACTGCGGTGGCAACGTGACGGTCGAGTACCTGATCGACATCGGAAACGATGGCGAGGTTGACTACACTATTACACAGCCCAGCTATACGTTTCCCGGCGGTCAACACCGGGTAACTGTACGGGCCACGGATAGCTGCGGCAACGCAAACCAGAGCTGCTCTTTCCTCGTCACCGTCAACAATTTCAACAATCTGGCAGTGAACGTGGAACTGCAATGGCCGTTCAACGGCACGCGCTGCATCACCTTCGAAGTCTGGAACTGCGATCCCCTCCAACATGAGGTAATCCAAGAGACGCTAAACTTCAGCAACGGACTGGCTAGCGCAACGCTACACGTACCATGCGGGAATTACACGTGCATTACAGCCCGCGACAGACTTCACACCCTTCGACGGACAACCGACTTGGGAATCGCCGGCAACAGCTATACCGCCGCTTTCACCGATTCCGATAAGCTGATCGGCGGCAACCTCAACGACGACCGGTGGATCGACATCCTCGATTTCGGCGTGTTCTCCTGGCAATGGGGTACCATTTACGCAGACGGCGGAAATACAAACTGCCAGACCCAGTTTCCACATGCGGATATCGCGCTAGGTGATACCGCTGGCAAAGTGGGTATCGAGGACTTCAGCTTTGTCCAAATTAACTTCCTGTACGGCCATGAGGCGAACTGCTGTGGGCAACCCGGCCTGCTGATGGACGACGAAGCCCGATCCGGGCCGATAATGCGAATTGCCGTAGACAAGCTGGCCGGGATCGGACTGGGTGAACTTGCAGCCGGTGACCTGAACGGCGACGGCTGGCTCGACACGCAGGACATCGCACCGTTCATGCAAGGTGCCCGGCCCAAGGCCGTGTCCTCGCCCGCCGAGACGACACCACACCGGCCGGGGCACCCAACAGGAGAGAAGGAATAAGGCGGTACAACCTTGTCGTAATTGAGCCCAAGAGAGGCTAAAATGGCAGGCAGCCGTGCCAGCGGCGCCAGTCCGGCGTCGGGCCCGGAGCGGCCTTGCTGAGTTCAGGAGACCATGTGATGCATTTTCGCACACGTACCAAACCGGCAGCGGCCACGCTCGTCCTCGCGATTATCTGGAGCTTGAACCCCGCATCTGCGAACATCAATCTTGAACTTCGGGCGCTTCCCGAGCCTTGCGCCAGTCGCTGCGTTCAGATTGACCTATATGCAGTATCCGACAGTTTCGAAAACCAGTCCTTAAGCGCGATGGACGTAATTCTGGTCTGGGATCCGGCTGTTTTGCGCCTTACCGGAATTACAGCGGTCGGCTACTATCCCTACAATTGGCTGTTTTCAGGCTTTCCCAATGACTACATGCTAGACGGCTTGAATAATAGCTGGGAAGACGGCGATGCGTTCTATGAGGCTTTGGCTCAACTCGGCAACGCTGCCTGGGCGACACCGAGCGGCCTGCGCGTCGTTACGTTCAATTTCCGGAAGCTGCGCGTCGGGCAGCCTACGCTCGTCGACATAGCGCGCGGAGGACCTCCTCAGTACCAGTACACCCGCACCGCAGTGTACAGCGGCCAGATTCCGGGCCTGAATGTCACCGGAACGCTTACCGGCGTAGAGATCATTCCGAATCCTGTCGGAGACATGAACTGCGACGGTGTATGGAACGCATTTGACATCGACCCGTTTGTCTTGGCGCTGACCGATCCGCTAGCCTACGGGCAGGCCTTTCCGGAATGCGATTACCAGCATGCGGATGTCAACTGCGACGGTATGGTTAATGCGTTCGATATCGACCCCTTCGTAGTCCTGCTGACCGGAAGCTGATGGCGCCTGCTAGAGCCCCGGCAGACGGACATCCGCAGCCACGTACAGGTACAGGCGGTGGCGCGCACGCGACGCGCCGACATAAATGTGGTGCGGCGTACAAGTGCGCTCGTTGCCATCAATATCGCACAACATGACGAAGTCTGCCTCAAGACCCTTGTAGCGATGAAGGGTCGAATACCGCAGGCTGTGACGTGGCGCGTCCAGCCATGGCTCGCTGCTAACCAGAGGACAACCTGCCAGCGAGTGTGTGCCTGCAAGGCAAGAGCGCTCCAGTCGGTGCGTTCCGAGCAGTACGATCCGCTCCGGCGCGATGGCCGACTCCACGATCAGGTAATGTAAATCCCGCTCAAGCTGTTGAAGCTCTTCTTCTTGCGTCTGGTACCGCCGAATGTATGGCTCTTTACCCGCAGCCCCCTGAATCGGAAACCTTTCTCGGACGCCCACGAGTCGCAAGAAGAACTCGGAAATCAGCCGGGTGTTACGACAGTTCGTCCGAAGAGGAAACACCGGCCGCCGAATCGGGTACGCTTCCGGCCGCCGATAAATGTTCTGATACGGATCACAAAAAGCAACGACGCTGGCGCGGCCGGCGTCTCGCAATAATCCGAACAGTGCCGGCCACCAGTCTGGATGCATGTCCTGCGCTTCATCTACGATAAGGTGGTCAAAGCGGTCTGGAACGGACTTCATCGCCTCAAGCAGGAGTAACGTCGTGTCCGCATCCCAAAAGGCGCTTCTGGCAGTCTCTTCCCGCGGTTCGCGCCATTCCAGTCCGGCACGTTCAGCCCATGCGCGGCACAGCTCGTGATACGCACCCGCCCAGATCTGACTGCCAGCTTCGCGCGACCTCGTAGCATTGCGCAAGTACGATGCAAGCGGAAGGTTGTAGCACACAAGCAGCACCTGCCCGCCCTGGCAGGCCAGCCGGTGGGCGTATTCGATCGCGATCACGGTCTTACCCGTGCCTGCCGGTCCGCGAACCAGGCATCTTGGATTAAGCTCCAGAAAATCCAGACAAATGCTCTGGTCTTCGGTAAGCAGTGCCAGCCCCTGTTTCTCCCATTCAATTTCGCCAGTGAGCTTCAGCCCGAGGTCAAAGTATCGCACCAGAACCTGCTGTTGGAGCGCGCGGAATACTCCAGTAGCAATTGGCGCCGGCTGCTGGCCGAAACCGCGCATGATCTCCACCACGCGCTGCGTAAGCCGGTCCAGATGCGTCGCGTCGATGACCAGTTCGGCCTGCCCCCAGGCCGGCAGCGGGGTCTCAGCAACCTCGCAGTCCGGCAGCGCCACGCAGTAGCCGCTAACCAGGCCCTCCAGGTCGGTCCCCAACACACCTGACCGCCTGATCGCCTCTTCAAGGTCCTCCAGACAACGCTGAGCCTGCCGGAAAGGATCTTTGATCGGCTTCATCCCTTGCCGGCCATGCGAGTACCACCGACTGCGTTCGGGATCGAACCCCACGCCGCCGCCTTTTACCTCTACGACCAGCAATCCCAATTCGCGGTGGGCAATAACAAAATCTGCCTCGCCGCGCCGTGGCTGCCGCGTCCGCCCGCCGGAAAGTACGTAGGAAACAGAGTGATACACCACGAAGTCGTCGGGAAGCTGGGTCTTGAAGAGGTTGTAGAGCCGCTGCTCCGCGGCACTTTCCGCTGCGATTGCCGGCACATCGGGAAACATGCGTGCCATGCGCCTGCTCTGGCCGTCGGCGACCGCAGTTTATCGCCGGCCGAAGAGCCACTCAACGCGCGCCGTGAGCGTCCTAGCGCAGCGCGCTCGCAGGCGGCCCCATCTCATGACGATCTTTACCCACCTCTATGCTACACAAGAAACTATGGAAAGTCTGTCTCCCGCAGTTCGCCTCGGCGGACCTCCTCCGGAGCGGACTGGCGAAACGCCGGCTGCGCGAGCGCGACCGGACCCAGAGCGTAAGCGCTCTTTCTAGCTGCGCCCCAGGGTTCTACTGGGCTTTCCGCAGATGTTCGAGCGCGTGAATTACGTGCGGCACGTGGGTGAAGGTTGGACCGCCCTGCATCATTACTGCCACACCGGTAGCCTCGAGGATCTGTTCCTCTGTCGCCCCGGCCTGCAGCGCTTTTTCCACGTGCAGGTTTATGCAGGGCACGCACCGGACCGCGAGACCGATCCCCAGGGCAATCAGTTCCTTTTCGCGTACGCTGAGCGCCCCTTCTTTCATCACGGCCTGGAACAGCCCGCCGAAGCCGCGCATGATGTCGGGAACCGACTCTTTCATTTTGGTCCGATCAGCTTGCCATTGCTCGAAGAATTTTCCGGCGTCAACACACATTTCTTCCTCACTCTCAAATTTGAGCTCATCGCTCGGCCGCGGTCGGGCCCGGGCACGGTGGTCTGCACCTCGTCCTGCGGGCGACACCACGAAGCAATCACCTGAAGAATCTTACCTGAGTTCTTCGCACCAAGCCAGCCGGAGCGTTGGTCGGGAGGCGCAACCTTAAAGCCACGCAGGCGGATCGACGCCTTGCCGCTGGCGGGACTCTGGAGCCGCGGCTCCCAGCGGATGTGTCCTCGCCCTTGGGGTTCGGCACCGTGGCGGTGCAGTCGTGCAGGATGAGCGCGACGTTCCGGCCGGCGCGGACGTGCTGGTCGAGGTCACTCAGCAGCGGCAGGAAGGTCTCGTAGACGTGCTGGCAGCCTTTGCCGAAGCCGTAGTCTTCCAGCCGCCGGATGGCGACGCCATCCGTCTCGTCCACCTGACGTGCGTGCTTTGACGGTGTCGTTGACACGGGGCCCCACGGCGCGCCCCCTGTAGACATGCCGGGCTGCCCCGACCGCTTGACGCCGACGCCCGAGCGGACATGATCTGCGAACATGCCCGCGCGCACCCCGCCAGACGTGGCCTGACGCCAGCGCACGGAGCCACTCCGTATGAGCGAGTGCCCGAGGCAGATCGTCGATCTCGTCGAACGGTTCGACCGGAATCGGGAACAGTACCTTTCGGCGGCTTATAACGAAGCCCAGGTCCGCCGCGAGTTCATCGAGCCGCTGTTCAAGGCCCTCGGCTGGGACGTGGACAACGAGCAGGGTTTGGCGGAGGCGTACAAGGATGTCATCCACGAAGACGCGATCAAAGTCGGCGGCGTGACCAAGGCCCCCGATTACTGCTTCCGCATCGGGGGAACCCGCAAGTTCTTCGTCGAGGCCAAGAAGCCGGGCGTCGCGCTGGACCGCGACCCCGAGCCCGCTTACCAGCTCCGACGCTACGCCTGGACCAGCAAGCTGCCTCTCTCCATCCTGACCGACTTCGAGGAGTTCGCAGTTTACGACTGCCGGGTCCGCCCGCATCGGGACGACCCCGCGTCTGCGGCCCGCGTCTTCTACTGCACGTGCCGCCAGTATGCTGAAAAGTGGCCCTGGATCGCTGAACATCTCTCCAAGGACGCAGTTCTGAAGGGCGCCTTCGACCGCTACGCCGAATCCGCTCGGCGAAAGCGCGGCACGGCCGAAGTCGATGAAGCTTTCCTGGCCGAGATCGAAGGCTGGCGCAAGCGCCTGGCGGCCAACTTCGCTCTGCGTAACCCGGCGCTTTCGGTCCGTGATCTGAACTTCGCCGTCCAGCGCACCGTTGACCGCATCATCTTCCTGCGGCTGTGCGAGGACCGCGGCATCGAGCCATACGGCCAGTTGCTGGCACTGCTCAACGGGGACCGCGTGTACGAGCGGCTGGGCGAGCTCTTCCGCCGCGCCGACGAACGCTACAACTCCAGCCTGTTCTACTTCAGCCCCGAGCGTGGCCGCGAGCCGCCCGATGAGCTGACGCTCTCGCTGAAGCTTGATGACAAGGTGCTGAAGGACATCATCCGGGGCCTGTACTACCCCGACTGCCCATACGAGTTCTCGGTTCTGCCGCCCGAAATCCTCGGGCAGGTCTACGAACGCTTCCTGGGCAAGGTCATCCGCCTGACGCCCGGCCACCGGGCCAAGGTCGAGGACAAGCCCGAAGTCCGCAAAGCCGGCGGCGTCTATTACACCCCCAAGTACATCGTCGACTACATCGTCCAGCACACCGTCGGCAAGTTGTTGGAGGGCAAGACCCCGGCGGAGATCTGCTCCGCCCCAGTGTCGGCGCCGCGTGGCCGACGCAGAACGCTCCGTCATGGTCGCGTTGCGGGTTGGCCGCTCCCTGACGGTCGCGGCTCTGATTACGGCGCGGGACGCCCGCTGCGCATCCTCGACCCCGCCTGCGGTTCCGGCTCATTCCTGCTCGGCGCCTACCAGTACCTGCTCGACTGGTACCGCGATGCGTACGTCAAACAGATTCCGCCCGGAGGGCGCATCCCGCCGGCACTGATCGACCGCATCTATCAAGGCCCCGGCGGACAGTGGCGGCTGACCATCCGCGAAAAGAAACGCATCCTACTGAACCACATCTACGGCGTGGACATCGACCCGCAGGCGGTCGAGGTCACCAAGCTGTCGCTGCTGCTGAAGGTCCTGGAGGGCGAGACCAGCGAGAGCATCGACAGCATGCTGCGCCTGTTCCACGAGCGGGCGCTACCGGACCTGGACAAGAACATCAAGTGCGGCAATTCGCTGATTGGGCCCGACTTTTACGAGGGTCGGCAGCTTTCGATGTTTGATGAAGAGGAGCGCCTGCGGATCAACGCCTTCGACTGGCACCGGGAGTTCCCCGAAGTCTTTCAGACCCACGCACCGGCTCAGAGCCGCGCCCGTAAGGAAGCGGAACGGAGGCGCGCCCCAGAACAGAGCCGCGACCGTGAGGGAGCGGAATTCGGCGCGGAACCGACCCGCGACCGTAAGGGAGCGGAATTCGGCGCGGAACCGACCCGCGCCCCACAACAGAGCCGCGACCGTGAGGGAGCGGAATTCGGGGCGGAACAGAGCCGCGCCCGTAAGGAAGCGGCAAAAGGAATCGGCGCCCGTAAGGAAGCGGCCCAGCGGCGCGCCTCAGCGTCCCTCCCCGAGGCGCACCCGCTCCCTGACGGTCGCGGCTCCGATCCGACCACCGCCCCCGACGCCGGCTTCGACGTCGTAATCGGAAACCCGCCGTATGGGGGATTCTTCTCGAACGAGGAGCGCGCCTACTGCCAACGCCAATATCGCTGCTTCCGTGCGTACGGCGACTCCTATGTGGCGTTCCTCGAAAGGGGTCTGCGCTTGCTGCGGCACGGTGGTCACTTGGGCATGATCGTCCCGTCCGCGTTGCTGGGTGGACCTGCCTACACTGACGTTCGAAGACACTTGCTTAATGCGGCTCTGTGGTCCTACGTAATTCTCCTGCCCTATGACGTGTTCGCCGGGGCGTATATCGACACGTGCATCCTTTGCCTGCGGCGGACAGCGCGCCCCCCAGACCAGTGCGCCCTTACCTACCAGTTCCCCAAGCGCGCAAAGCTGGCGTCGATCGACTTGGAAAAAACGGCGTACCAGTCCGTTCCTCAGAGCGTGTGGCTTGGCGATCCCCAGTGTCGAGTCGTTGTGGATTTGAGGGCCGCCCGGCTGCTCGCCAGACTCCGTGAGCGCTGCGGCCTGACTCTGGGTGATGTCACTGAAATGAAGCGCGGCGTGCTGCCCGGCCCGGGAAGCTTGCATCCGACGCCAACCAAGCGCCATGTCTACCGGTACTTTACGGGCGATGTTTATCGGTACGCGATGCGCGCGCGCTTTGATCAGTACGCCGCGTTTGACGACTCGCTGCGTGAGCGCCCCCGCGACTTCAAGTGGTTCTCCGAGCCGCGAATCCTGCTGCGTCGCCTCGTCAGTCGCCGATTCCGATTGATGGCAAGTCTTGCTCGCGAGACTTTTGTGACGAGCAAGAATCTTTATTCAATACTCGCCTTGGGGTCCGTGCCTCTGGAGCTGGCACTGGGGATTCTCAACAGTCGGCTCCTTTCGTACGTTTATCTCAAGCAGGTGACGCAGGCGACGAAAGACGACTTCGCGCAGGTCACCATAGAGGACCTGCGGGGTCTCCCATTTCCCGATGTGGCTGCCACAAAGGCGCGGGACCAAATCATTGCCTTCGTACAGCAAGTGCTCGACCTTCACGAGCGTCTGGCGGCCGCCAAGACGCCGCACGAGAAAACGGCCCTTCAACGGCAGATTGAGGCGACGGATCGGCAGATCGACCAGCTTGTGTACGAACTATACGGCCTGACCGAAGACGAGATCCGCATCGTCGAGGAGGCAACGCAATGAATCAGAAACAGAGCCGCGACCGTGAGGGAGCGGAACCGAACGCGGAACAGAGCCGCGACCGTGAGGGAGCGGAATCTAACCGCGCCCGTAAGGAAGCGGAAAAGCCGATCCCGCTGGCGTACCTGATCACCTTCACCACCTATGGCACCTGGCTGCACGGAGACCCGCGCGGTTCGGTGGACCGGGAACACAACGTCTGGGGCACTCC
>Ga0136652_1001407_pt1 | contig 10179 bp, 9 predicted proteins | sample ConPoolayeEmetaG_FD_94864 | JGI IMG/M metagenome (GOLD analysis project Ga0136652, IMG submission 94864) | Hot spring microbial mat communities from California, USA to study Microbial Dark Matter (Phase II) - Cone Pool mat layer E metaG... ...
GGATACAATCTCTTAACCCAGGACCAATTTTAAATACTATCTATAGAATTAAAAGATAAAAGCGCCATTTTTGATTGAAATTTCTAAAAAATTATATTAGGATATAAATAATGAATAAAAAATTAATTAAAATAATTTTCACTCTTTACTTTATAGTACAATTTGACAATTCAATTTATGCTTCAACTTTAGATGAGGAACTGAAGAAATTAAAAGAGGCAGGTATTCCGACCACATTTGAGGAACTTAATTTACCAGAAATACCTGATGAAGAAAATGGTGCGTTAGTTTATAAAAAAGCCTTTGATTTACTGGAAATCCTTTGGGAGAAATATAGAGAAGAGTGGGAATATATACCCTATGTAGGAATAGAAGAATGGGAAAAACTTTCTAAAGAAAAGAAAAAAAAGATATCTGATTTAATCCTTAACAATCCAGATTTTACTGAATTTTATAAATTGTTGGAGAAAGCATCCCAGATGAGATGTTTATTCTTTAAAAAAGAAGATTATAATAAAAGTGAGTTGAGATTGTCTCTTCTTATCTGTTTAAGGGGTTGTGCTCGTTTATTAAATGCAAAAGCCAAAATACAGAAGGAAAATGGAGAAATTAATAATGCTTTAATTACTTTGTTAATGGGATTAAGGATAGGAAAATCTCTTTCTTACGAACTCCTTTCTATATCCCAAATGACCAGAATTGCTATAGATGTAATTATTCTTAATCAATTAAGAAGATTTTTGGAAAAAGAAAAAGGAGATGTAAATATATATTATTCCTTTATTGAGGAAATAAGGAAAGAAAGGGAAGAAGTATTGGCCTATTTGGGTTTAAAAGGAGAGTTGATATTTGGAATGCAGATATTTGATTATTTAAATAAAAGATGTGAAGAGGTTAAAAAAGAAGAAATAACAGAAGATGAAAGAAAAAAAGTATTTGAGGAATTGAAAAAATTTTATCCTGATGCTACTGAAAAATACTTACAGTCAATCATTGAAAATCCAAAATTTTTTCTTAAACAACAACAGATTTTTTATTTAACTACTATGGCAAAAATAATTCCTCTTAGTAAAAAATCTTTTAGAGAATCAATAAAAGAGTTAGAAGAAATAAAAGAAGGATTGAAAAAGACGCCAGAAACTGCTATTTTTATGATGTATTTACCTGTTTTTTCACGGTTTTTACTTCAAGAAGCCAAACTTGATGCTTTACTGGGTGCAGCAGAAATTGGGATAGCCAACAAAATCTACAAGCAAAAGTATGGGAAATATGTGGATAATCTTAACCAGTTAATTACAGAAGGAATTCTTTATACCCTTCCTTTAGACCCTTTCACTGATAAAGATTACATTTATAAAAAGAAAGATAAGGGCTTTATTGTTTATAGTGTAGGAGAAGATTTAAAGGATGACGGAGGAGTAGAAGAAAAATTCGGATTAAAACCTGATATTGTCTGGAATTGTGAAGAGTAAAAAGATTTTAATATAAGAGTATTGACAATTTTAGAAAATGTGATAAAGTATATTCATTAAATAATTTTTGAAATAAAAATTAGTAAAAAGGAGGGTAGAAATGACTGCTATATTGGGTGGAATAATAGCAATTGCGATAGGGATTTTGCTTGCGGGTCCAGGTCCTTTGGGGAAAGCGACATTATGGTTTGTAGGTGGAGGAATTGTTGTATTTCTTATCCTTGGTGGAATAATTGCTATTGCAGCAGGAATAAGTGATATAAAGGATAAAATAGAAGAGAGAAAAGAGAAAGAGAAGGAAGCAAAAGAAGAGAAAAAAGAAGAAGAGAAAGAACGTTAATTTTCAACAACTATATTTATTAGACGGTCTGGAACATATATTTTTTTGATTATTTTTTTACCTTCAATAAATTTTTTAAATTTTTCATTATTACAGACAATTTTAAATATATCCTCAACATCAAAATCAGGAGAAATTTCAATATTTCCTCTTATTTTTCCATTTATTTGAACGCCTATATTTATCTTTTCCTTTATTTCTTCAATCGTTTCCCATGATGGCCATTTTTCATTAAATAAAAAGTTTTTTTCATCTAAATCTTCCCATATTTCTTCACATATATGTGGAACAAAAGGATATAGAAGTTTTATAAATTTTTTCCACGAGTTTAGAAGAACAATTTTAGAAACTTTTTTTTCTGCCACTTCTTTATTTAAAAAATTAATAAATTCCATCATTTTTGCAATTGCGGTATTAAATTGAAATTCTTTTTCTATATCTTCAGTAACACCCTTAATTGTCCTATTTATCATTATTTTTAACTCTATATCGTTTTTCCCTACATCTATTGAATAATTTTTTATTTCTTTATGTAATCTCCATATTCTGTTTAAAAATCTCCAGCATCCTTCTATTCCCTTTTCACTCCATTCAAGGTCAACCTCTGGAGGAGCAGCAAATAGAATAAATAATCTGAGAGTATCAACACCATATTTTTTTATAATATCTTCAGGGTCAACAACATTTCCCTTAGATTTAGACATTTTGGCGCCATCCTTTATAACCATTCCCTGGCATAAGAGATTTTCAAATGGTTCTTCAAAATTAAGATATCCCATGTCTTTTAGTGCTTTGACAAAAAATCTGCTGTAAAGTAAGTGTAAAATCGCATGTTCTATACCTCCTATATATTGGTCAACAGGCATCCAGTAATTTACTTCATTTTTATCAAAAGGTTTATTTTTTATATCACCTGAAGCATATCTTAAAAAATACCATGAAGAATCTACAAAAGTATCCATTGTATCTGTTTCCCTTTCTGCTTCTTCACCACAGACAGGGCATTTGCATTTTAAAAATTCTGAAATATATTTTAAAGGTGATTGTCCTTTGCCTGTTATTTTCACTTCATAAGGTAATTCTACAGGTAAATTTTCTTCTTTTTCTGGAACAATTCCACATTTTTTACAATAAATTATAGGGATTGGAGTTCCCCAGTATCTCTGTCTTGATATACACCAGTCCTTTAATTTATAATAAATTGCTTTTTTCCCTTTATTTATTTTTTCAAGGTATATTCTAATTTCTTCTTTACCTTTTTCACTATCAAGACCATTAAAAATGCCTGAATTTACCATAATTCCCGGTTCTTCATAAGATTTTTCTAATTTTTCTGGTATTTCTTTCCATTCAGGATTTTTAATTACTATTTTGATAGGTAAATTGTATTTTCTGGAAAATTCAAAATCTCTCTGGTCATGAGCAGGAACAGCCATGACTGCACCAGTTCCATATTCCATCAAAACATAATTTCCAATCCATATAGGTATTTTTTCTTCTGTTATTGGATGAACACCATATATACCTGTATAAACTCCCTCCTTTTCAATTTTTAAAATATCTTGAACAGTTAAACTTGCTTTTTTAACTCTATTTATAAATTCTTCTATTTTTTCTCTATCAGGAGAAATTTTTATAATTTTTTCTATAAAAGGATGATATGGAGATAAAACTAAATAAGTGACTCCAAATAGAGTATCAGCCCTTGTAGTAAAAACTTTTAAAGTTTCTTTTATTTCAGGAATATAAAAAGATATCTCACAACCCTCACTTTTTCCAATCCAGTTTTTCTGCATTATTATTACCCTTTCAGGCCAGTTCTTAATTCCAGAAAAGTCAAGTAATCTTTCTGCATAATCTGTAATTTTTATAAACCATTGCTCAAGATTTCTATTTTCTACAATCTCTCCGCATCTCCAGCATTTTCCATCTATTACCTGTTCATTTGCAAGAACTGTTTGACAAGATGGACACCAGTTAGCAGGTGCTTTCTTTTTGTAAACCATACCTTTTTTGAAAAATTGTATGAAGAAAAATTGGTTCCATCTATAATATTCAGGGTCACATGTGATTACTTCTCTTTCCCAGCAATATGATATCCCAAGACGTTTTAGTTGTTTTCTTATGGTATTGATATTAGTATATGTCCAGTCCTTTGGATGAACATTTTGTTTAATCGCTGCATTTTCGGCAGGAAGTCCAAATGCATCATAACCAATAGGATGTAAAATATTATATCCATTCATTACTTTATACCTTGCAATAACATCTCCTATTGTATAATTTCTTACATGTCCCATATGAATCTGTGCAGATGTATAAGGGAACATTTCAAGAACATAAAATTTTTTCTTCTCTTTATCATATTTTGCTTCATATAATTTATTCTCTTCCCACTTTTTCTGCCATTTTATTTCAATTTCCCATGGGTTATATTTTTCCATATTTTTCTCCTATTTTTCTTAGAATTTCCACATTTTTTTTATCCTCTTTCAAACTTAATTTAGGGGTTTCTATAATAAATGGTAAATTTCCAAAATATTTATCCTTAATTATTTCTTCAAAACCTTTTATTCCAATTTTTCCTTTTCCAATATGCTCATGTCTATCTATTTTAGAACCTAAATCAGTTTTTGAATCATTTGCATGGATTAATAAAATATAACTCAAATCTATAAATTTTTCAATATCTTTTTTCACTTTTTCAACATCTTTAATATTATATCCTGATTGAAATGCATGAGCGGTATCAAAACAGATACCAAAATTGCTGGTTAATTTTTCAAGAATAAAAGAGAGATGTTCAAAATTATATCCAAGTGAAGTTCCCTGACCTGATGTGTTTTCAATTAAGATTTTTATTTTTGCATTTGAAAAGTTTTTTAAAAGTTCAACAATATTTTTAAGACCCCTTTTTTCTCCTAAATCTTTATGAAATCCTGGATGTATTACATAAAAATCAGCCCCTATTTTTTCACTTTCTTCTATTTCAATTTCTAAAAACTCTACAATTCTTCTCTTTATTTTTTTATCATCTTCCGCAACATTTAAAATATATGGCATATGGACTGCAATGGGATTAATGTTTTTCTTTTTGAGTTCTCCCTTAAATTTTTCTATTTCTTCCTTTTCTCTATATTTCCTTTTCCAACTCCTTGGATTAGAAAGGAAAATTTGAAAAGTATTGCATTTTAGATATTCACAATGTTCAATTGTTTTTAAAAGTCCTTCACCTATCCACAAATGAGCCCCTATTTTCATAGAAAAATTTTATTTTTAGAATAACTTTAAGTCAAAAATTTGACATAAATTTTTTAAGTGCTATATTTAAATTTCAAAAAGTGAAAAAAGAGAACATTTTTAAAACAGGAGGGTAAAATGAAAATAGGATGTCAAGATGGGATATTGCCTGGGAATAGTTTAAAAGATAAATTTAGATTAGCAAAAGATATAGGATTTGAAGGAATTGAGGTCTATGGAAGGGTTTTACTGGAAGATTTGGAAAAGGTTGAGGAATACAAAAGAATGTCAGAAGAATTCGGAATTAAAATTTCAAGTATATGTGCTGGTTATAGAAATTATTTGCTTGAACCTGATCCAGAAGCAAGAAAAAAGTCAAGGGAAGATATAAAAAAATTGCTTGAAATTGGGGGAGAACTTGGAGTAATTGGATTAATTTTAGTTCCAATTTTTGGAAGACCGCAGATTACAGACCTATCCCCTTATAAAGATGCTATAGAACTTGAAAAAGAATTATTATTTTCTCAACTTCCTGAAATAGTTGAAAAAGCAGAAAAAGAAAAATGTTGTATTTTACTTGAGCCACTTAATAGATATGAAACACATTTTTTAAACAGATTGGAACAGGCAATTGAATATTGTGAAAAAATAAACAGTGAATATTTTAAAATTATGGCTGATTTCTTTCATATGAATATTGAAGAGGCAGATATTTCAAAATCAATTGAAAAAGCAAATAAGTGGATCTCTCATATTCATCTTGCAGATAGTAATAGGGTTTTACCTGGTATGGGTCATACTGATTTTAAAAATGGGTTTAAATCACTTAAGAAAATAGGATTTAAGAATTATATGATACTTGAATGCATAGTTCCTGAACCAAGAGAAGAAAATCTTAAAAAAAGTTTTAAGTATATGAAGGAAATTTTGAAAGAAATTTAAAAAAGGGAGGAAAAATGGAAATAAAAGTAGGATTTATTGGATGTGGTGGAATTGCAAATGCTCATATGAATGCTCTTTCTCAAATTCCAGAGGTTAAATTTGCAGGGATGTGTGATATTGATGAGAATAAAGCAAAAATGGCAAGTGAGAAATATGGAGGGAAAGTTTATACAGATTACAAAAAGATGCTTAATGATATTGAAATTGATGCATGTTTTATTTGTCTCCCTCCTTTTGCTCATAAAGGCCAGGAGGAATTTTGCATTGAGAAAAATATACCATTTTTGGTTGAAAAACCAATACATTTGAATAAAAATAAGGCAAAAAAAATATTAGAGAAAATAAAAGAGAAAAATTTAATTACTGCTGTTGGTTATCAAGACAGATATCAAGATATAATTTCATACATTAAGCCATTTTTTGCAGAGGATAATCTTGGGTTTTTTACTGGCTGGTGGGTTAATGGACTACCTATGGTTTACTGGTGGAGAAGGAAAGAGATGTCAGGAGGTCAGGCAGTTGAACAGACAACTCATATTTTTGATATGACAAGATATCTTATCGGAGAACCTGTTGAAGTTTTTGCTGTGAAAAGAGCAGGATTGATTAAGGGTTTAGAAGGATATAATATTGAAGATGCATCAGGTGTGAGTATTTATTTTGAAAATGGCGTATTTGGAGTAATATTTTCAGGTTGTTTTTTAAAGGTGCCCGGTAAAGTAGGACATGATTTTTATTTCACAGATAAAGTAATTGAGTATACAGAAAGACAAAAAGTGAAAATAAATTATGGAAATAAAATAGAGGAAATTTATGAAACAGGTAATCTTTTATTAAAAGAAGATTCAGCATTTATTGAAGCAATTAAGACAAAAAATCAATCTTTAATAAAATCTTCTTATGAGGATGCTTATAAAACACTTGTTTTTACTTTATGTGCAAATGAAGCAATGGAAAAAAATAAGTTAGTTAAAATTAAGTATTAAAAAGGAGTTAAAATGATAAAAATAGGAATTATTGGAGCAGGCGGTATTTCTCAAGTTTCCCATATTCCAAATTTACAAAAGATAGGAGAAGTTAAAGTTGAAGCAATATGTGATGTAAATGAAGAAAAATTAAATTTTGTATCTGAAAAATTTAATATTCCTAAGAAATTTACTGACTGGGAAAAAATGCTTGATGAAGATTTAGATGCTGTTGTTATATGTTCTCCAAATGCTTATCATAGTATTCAATCAATAAAAGCGATGGAGAAAGGAAAGCATGTATTATGTGAAAAACCAATATGTCTGACAGTAGAAGAAGTGGAGAACCTTTTTAAAACAGTTGAAAAGACAAAAAAGATATTTATGGGTGCTTTTCCAAGAAGATTTCTTGGAGAAACAGTTATTTTAAAAAAACTTGTTGATGATGGATTTTTCGGAGAAATTTATTATTTGAAAGCAAGTTATTTAAGAAGAAGAGGAATACCAGGACTTGGGACATGGTTTACAAATAAAAAACTCGCTGGTGGTGGACCTATGATGGATGTTGGAGTTCATATGATAGACATGATTTTATACATTGCAGGTTTGAAAGACCCAGAAATTGTCATTGGAGCAACTTTTGAAAAATTTAAAGATAAAGCAGTTGATGGTGGTTGGCCTCCAGTTGATACAAGAAAAGGAGATAAACCGGAAGGTAAAATAGAAGTTGAAGATTTGGCAACAGGTTTTGTTAAATTTAAAAATGGAGCAGTTTTGTTTGTTGAAGCAAGTTGGGCAGGAAATTCAGAAACCGGACTTAAAGCAAGTTTATTCGGAACAAAAGCAGGAGCACAATTACCCGATCCTCAAAATCCACAACTTCCAGTTAGAATATATTCTGAAACAAATGGTATTATCAGTGATATATTTCCAGAAATTCCTAAAAAAGACCCTTATTTTGAAGAAATCAAATATTTTGTTGAATGTATAAAAGAAGAAAAACAACCAATTACAACAAAAGAGGAAATAATAACAGTAGTGAAAATAATAGAAGGGATATATAAGTCAGCAGAAAGAAATGAACCTGTAAAGTATTAAAAACTTAATTAAAATATATGTTTTTTGGAATTAGTGGCTTATATTTCAATGAAAAAGATTTAGAAATTGAAAAACAGCAACTTATTGATGAAGGGAAAGATATAAAACAAATTGAAGGAGAATTTAAGAAAATATCATTACTTATCAAATCTCAAAATCCTCTTGAATGTCAAAAAGAAATAGGAATGTTGTTTGATAATTGTCAGAAATTACCTGTAAAACATGATTATCCCTATATAGAACCAATTGATTATGAAGAAATTAGAAAAAATTGGGGTAATAATATTTTTAAAATGCCACAAAAATTTCAAAAAAATAAAATTAAAGATAAAATTTATGGAGGATGGTTTGGAAGATGTGCGGGATGTCTTCTTGGAAAACCTGTTGAGGGATGGCAAAAAGAAAAAATTGAAGGTTTTTTGAAGTCAACTGGGCAATTTCCTATAAAATATTATATAAAAAACAATTTCAGTGAAGAAATTCTTAAAAAATATGGGGTTAATAAAAATGGTCCATTCATAAACAACATCAAAAATATGGTAGAGGATGATGATATTAATTATACTGTTTTAGCGCTTACATTGATTGAAAAATATGGTTTTGATTTTACTGTTTTTGATTATGCATTAACTTTACTTGAAAGAATGCCAATTTTAAGAACCTTTACTGCTGAAAGGATTACCTACAAAAATCTTATAAATCTTATTTCTCCTAAGTATTCTGCTTTGTATAGAAATCCTTATAGAGAATGGATTGGTGCTCAGATAAGAACTGATTTTTATGGTTATATAACACCTGGTGAACCCGAAAAAGGGGTTGAACTTGCATATAAAGATGCCTCAATAACGCATATAAAAAATGGAGTTTACAGTGCCATGTTTATAACTGCTATGATTTCAATTTCTTTTTGTGAAAATGAACCTGAAATAATAATCAAAAATGCTCTCAATTTTATTCCACAAAAATCCAGATTAAGAGAGGCAATTATAGAAATTCTGGATTTTTGGGAAAAAGGGATATCTTATGAGAAAGTTTCTGATATGATTCATAAAAAATGGGATGAGAAATTTTCCCATCATTGGTGTCATGCGATTAGTAATACTCAAATAGTAACTATTGGACTTCTGTGGGGAAATGGAGATTTTGGAGAATCAATATGTAAGGCAGTTCAGATAGGTTTTGATACAGATTGTAATGGTGCAACTGTTGGTTCAATTATGGGAGTTATATTTGGAAAAAAGGAAATTCCTAAAAAATGGATATTGCCTTTAAATAATATTGTTGAGACAGGTATTTCTGGTTATAATAAAATTAGAATTTCAGAACTTGCTGAAAGAACATGGAAAATTTATAAAAATGAATTATTGAAAATAAGATGAGAAAAATTAATAATAGGCAGAATTTATTTTTTATTAAAAGGAGGAGTTATGGAAATATTGAGAATTCTAAAAGAAAGAAGAAGTATAAGGAAATATCAGAAAAAAGAAATACCAAAAGAAATTATTGAAGATATAATTGATTGTGCAAGATTTGCCCCAACAGCAATAAATATTCAACCATGGGAGTTTATAGTTGTGACAGATAAAAATATGAGAGAAAAAATTGCTGATATTACAGATTATGGAAAATTTATAAAAGATGCACCTGTTTGTATTGTTGTTTTTTGTAAGGATACAAAATATTACCTTGAAGATGGTTCTGCTGCTACAACTTATATTTTACTTGCCGCAAAATCATATGGTCTTGGAAGTTGCTGGGTTGCTGGAGATAAAAAAGGATATGCGGGAAAAATAAGGGAATTACTTGGAGTTCCAGAGGGATATAAACTAATTAGTTTAATTTCAATTGGATATCCTGCTGAAGAACCCAAACCCAGGAAAAGAGATTTAAAGGAACTTTTACACTGGGAAAAGTGGTAAAAATCTTATCTATTACTTGCTTTTTTATCATCCTCTTTTTTCTAATAATTTGAATTTTATTTTACAGGATTTTATAATAAATTAGGGTTATGTCTGTTTTTAGCCACCAAATTTATTTCTTTTAAGATTATAAGCACATTTTTCAAATTTGTCAAATTTTTTTAATAAACCAAGTAGTTTATTTATTTTTTCCTCGGTTGAAA
>Ga0136652_1001409_pt1 | contig 10171 bp, 8 predicted proteins | sample ConPoolayeEmetaG_FD_94864 | JGI IMG/M metagenome (GOLD analysis project Ga0136652, IMG submission 94864) | Hot spring microbial mat communities from California, USA to study Microbial Dark Matter (Phase II) - Cone Pool mat layer E metaG... ...
CCCACTGGAAATACTTATCTCGCCACCAGTTATGATCATGGAGCCAGTGGTCTCCATCGTCCCATCAATAACCAGGGTTATGTCGCCGGTGGTTGAGCCGCTGTTAATGTCCATGTAGCCATCAACAGTTATCAAGCCCTGCATGTAGTTGTAACCAGAGAGTTGAATATTTCCTGTGATGGTGGCGTCGCCGCTGAAGTCAACATCTCCTGTAACTGTGATTGTGTTTCCAGTTATGTATGAACCGGTAGAGTTCATAACCATAGTACCGCTTAAGATATCTATTTCACCGTTACTTATGGCCATTTCCCCGTCGGTCACCATTACACCGCTCAGGCTCAGAAGGGATACGATATTTATGGTTCCCTGCATGTGGTTGTGTCCTGAGATTCCAATGTCGCCCTGTATGGTTATATCGCCAATAACTTCGGTTATTCCCGAGGAGATTATCTGTTCACCTACAACCATGATTGTGTTACCTGTGATGTAGGAGCCCGTGGCATTCATAACCATATGGCCATTTGGAATATTTATCGCACCATTGGTTATAATCATGGAGCCTGTGGTCTCCATCGTGCTGCCAATAGTCAGAATTATTTCACCGGTAGTTAGACCATCATTTATGTTCAGATAGCCATCAACAGTTATCAAGCCCTGCATGTAGTTGTACCCAGAGATTCCGATGTTTCCAGTTATTGAGGAGTTTCCATCAATTTCTGTTACGCCTGTGGAGGTTATTGCGCCCTTGATTGAAGTATTTGTAGCGCCGTAAATGTATGTTCCTGTTGAGTTCATCTCCATTGTTCCTCGGAGGATGCTTATTTCGCCGTCATCTATACTCATCTCGCCGTCTGTTACCATGTAGCCCTCGCTTAGCGTCAACACTACCTGTCCAGTCATTGCTCCACCATTTATGTTCAGTGAACCAGTCACACTCAAGGGAGAGAGTATTTTATTGTAGCCCAGAACTCCTATATCTCCTTGGACTGTAACATTTCCGCTCAGCAGCATATTTCCCTCAAATGCCAGTGTGCCCTGCGTTATTATGGTTATGTTCCTAATGTCCGAGAAGCCTGATGTTAATATGCCACCATTGGTAATAACAGTAGAATTGCTGGTGCCAAACCCGGTCACACTCTGATTCGTGGTCGAAATATACATTCTAGCAGTCGGGTAACTTGCGCTCTTATCAAGAGTTATCGCAGCCTGAGTATCATTCTTCAAAAACCTGTAAACAATGGATTGACTTGAGTTCATAAAAACATAAGTGTTATTAAGAACCATTACACCACCAGCACCACTGCTAGTTCCTACAGCGAACCAGTCACCCCAAGAATCAAAAACCGCACCACCGCCAAACTGCAAATACCTTACCGGCGTTTCACCCATTTCCAAAATCAACTTATTGACATCAATAATAACTAAGTCAGGAAATTCACGGTTCTGCGCCATCTTGGTTACATTAACAATTCCGCTGTAATTCGCCTTCGAATAAGAGGGATTCCCCCATAGGTTAACGCGAGCAGATATGTTCCCCAAAAGAACAACATTCATGGTCATGTTGAACCAGTCGTGGTTTATCCGGATAAGGACCCAGTTGGTTAATGGAAACTCGTCACTCTCGCTGTATAGGTATAATTCACCGCTGTAAACCCTGATTGCATCATTGTTCGGAATAATTAAGTCTTCTGATTGGTTGTTCCAGTCTCCTATGTAGCCGCCTCCGTAGGATTCAACGTACTGGTAGTATTTTGTTATGTTGAAGTAGACTTCGCTTCCCGTATTTTTGTTTCCTACGTTGAGGGTTCCATTAACTGCGTTGACCGCTGGTGAGGTGCTGTTTCCTAGTATTGTTATGTTTCCTCCTGATTTGCAGGTTTTTCCTAGTTCGATTTTGTCTCCTGTGAGGGTCATTGTTCCGTTTGCGTAGAGGGGTGAACCTAGAACCACTTGTTGAGCGTTTGAGAGGGATAAGATTCCATTTAGGGTGTTGTTGCCTGTTACTGTCATATTTCCGGTGAGTGACATACCTGCACTTGCAGGACTGTTTAGTAGGGTTGCTAGTTTTGTGTTGCTGGCGGATGGGTATCCATTGGATAGTGTACTGTATGGGTTGATGATGTTTGAATTCAGTGGGGCGGTTGCTTGTATTGAGCTTAGTAGGGGTAGTGCAAGGAAGCAGGTTAAGATTAGGATTACTGGAATAAGTATTAGGGTGCGTTTGGTTTTTTCTCTGGAGAATCTTTTGTTCCCTTTGTGCACTATTGGTGTGTTTTCATTGTTTTCTCCCATTTTTTCCCTTCTCCTATTTTCCTTCTCCGCTTTTTTGGAATAATTTGACCTTTTTGGCGCCTTTCCCCTATTTAAATTTTTTGGAAAAATGACGTATTTTTACGGCAAATAATCCACGTCAACACCAAAACAAAGATTGGCTGAACCCAAACTATTCAAAAATCGTTCAAGAATTCAACGGATTTCCACAAAGTTAAAGTAATAGTTTCCTTTGAAAAGTTTAAGAAGAACCTCATCCCCCGGTGAGAGGTGAGTTCTTGAGCGCATTCATTATTGGAGTTGGATTAACTCAGATTAAATCGCACTGGGATGCGGATTCAGCCACACTGGCGCACAAAGCTATAATGGAAGCTCTCAGAGATGCTAACCTTGAACCAAGAGACATAGAAGGAATTATAACCACGCCTCAAGGATACTTTACCGACGCTAAAGATATTGATCGGTTTGCCCCCCAGAGGATGGGGGAGTACCTAAACATAGATGCTAGGGTGCAGGTCGCGGTTGACATTGGTGGGATGAGCAGCCTAGCCGCAGTAAAGTATGGGGTCTACGAAGTATTACTGGAGAAATGTAGAACTCTTTTAATTTATGCATCGGAAAAACTTGTGGCTCGTGAAGATTTTAATATTTCACGCCACATGTACCTCACATACCTCGTTAATGGACTCTTTGGACCCTATGATAGCAGGTATGGGGTAACTAGAGCCGTTCCCTACTATGCTATGGCTACCCAGAGGTACATGTATGAATATAATGTTAATAAGGAAGATATAGCCCACTTACCGGTTGTCTTGAGGGAAAACGCTTCCTTAAACCCTAGGGCGCAGTTCCGGGAACCAATAACAGTTGAAGATGTGCTCAACTCTAAACCCGTGTGTCCCCCACTAAACCTTCTTGAGTGTTGCCCAGTTTCTGAAGGAGGAGCAGCAATTATCATTTCAGACCAGAGTACAGCTAGAGATTTGGGAAGGGATGATTGTTACATTGCGGGGATAGGGGAGGCACATGATCCCACGAGTTTTTTCCCAGTTTACCAATCGGTCACCGAAATTCCTTCTCTGAGGAGAGCCACACAAGAAGCTTTGAGACAAGCCCAAGTGGATTTAAAGGACGTAGATGTTGCAGAAGTTTATGGTCCATTTAGCGGTACAGAACTAATGGTTTATGAAGAACTGGGTTTTTATGAGAGAGGAAAGGCGGCGGAAGCGGTGGTTGAGGGACGCACAAGAATAGGCGGAGACACTCCCATAAATCCTTCGGGGGGAAGACTCTCCTTGGGTCACCCGCCCTACGTAACTCCCCTTGCTGAAATATATGAAATAGTGACCCAGCTGAGAGGAGAGGCAGGAAGGAGACAAGTTCAAGATGCAGAAATTGGACTGGTACACGCTGAACATGGGATGATGAATGGAAATATGGTGGCAGTAATAAAGAGGAGGTAGAAGGAGTGGAGAGATTCTTCCAAGAACTGCAAAACAGGAAATTTAAAGTTCCAAAATGTAAAAACTGTGAAAGACACATATATCCGCCAAGAGATTTTTGTCCCTTCTGCAGCTCCAAAAACCTGGAATGGGTTGAAATAAGTGGGGAAGGAACACTATACGCCTACACAATAAATGCGGGAGGAATACAATTTCGCAACGAAACCATAGGAATAGTGGAATTAAAAGAAGGATTCAAAATCCTAACATACATAGGAAAACCAATCCAAGAACTAAAAATCGGACAACCAGTAAAACTTGAATACACAGAAATAGAAACCCAAGAGGGAAAATTAACACTCCACAAATTTACACCACAAAACTAAACAAGCCCATACTACTACCTAGCCAAAAAAGGAGGGTTTATGGGTTGTTGGGGAGATTTTAATTCTTTTACTCTTGTCTGTTTTAGGGCCTTTTCTTGTACAGTTTAAGAGTTAGGATTGCTATCAAGAATGCTCCTGCGCCGCTGGGGATACCCAAAACTAGGAGGATTGTCTGCTGAGAAGAGGCGGAGAGCTGGCTTAAAATAGCTAAGCTTACAGGAATTTTTTCAGAGTTTTGGGAGCCGAAGGGGCCGGTCCTATTGTAGAAAACTGCTTTATCAGTAAAGTCTACTTCTTCCTGGTGTCCTTCGAAAGCCTCAACCTTAATCCTCTCATCGCCAACAACCTGAACAACAAGAGTGTACTTTTTATCTTCAGTTTGTGGATCTGCTCCAACCAGATGGTATGTGACCTTACCACTCTCAATGGATACTTGTGTGAAGTCTGGGCCTGTGGCGTTGAACACTCCTATTGGTAGAGGCGCTAATACGTTTCCTCCGACGGATACAACCATCTGCGACGCATTATGAACATAGTAGACGAGGGCCAGCTGGGTGCTATAGTTCCAGACTCCTGGTTGGCTTCCTTCAAGGAACCAGTTTCCACTCAGCCTACCGGGAAGGTCATAATCTATTTTCCCACCTCTGGGTTCACCAACTCTATTAACCTTCTGGTAGGCCTCCTCCTTCAGGCCCTCTTCAAGATAGTCCAGCGGGCAAACCGTGTGCACACTTACGCCATAACCATAGGTTTCGGGGTGAATGAAGTTCAGTGTAACATCATAATCCATTGCGCCCCAATCTAAGCAAACCGATCCTCCTGGTTGCTTCTCCGCCATACCGACAACTTGTCCTGCTTTAACCGGTATACAGGCTTGGAAAAATCCTGTTATTTTTCCAGTTTTTTCCACTATCCAGTCTGCTAGGCCCGACATGTGGTAGAAATAGCTACAAAAAATAGATGTTTCCACTATCCAGTCTGCTAGGCCCAACATGTAGTAGAAATAGCTATAAAAAGTAGATGTATGTTGTATGCGTAAGGAGTAGTCTTGATAGTTTCCTCCCTCCTGAGTGTTATTGCTAATCTGTATTATTACTCCATCGGCCGGTGCAACTACATTGTGAGTTCCGTTTTTTAGTACAAAGTATATGTGGTCGCTGGGAAAAGTGTGGCCGGGAGGGCTCAAGTGTCCCAGTGGTATTATGTATTCGTAGGCGTCGTTATTTAGGGGTATGTGTGTGAAGGTGAACTTGGAACTTGTTGGAATGTTTGTATCCTCTGTAGAATTATTGTGGGTTGTTTTTAAAAGCAGCAAGTCAGCGTTTGGTTGTTTTAGATTATAACTTGTTTGGCTGAAACCCATTCCAACTAGTAGGATTCCAATAACGGCCACGACGACAATCTTTTTACCCAGGCTCATAATTTTTGGCCTCCTTTTATTTTTCTGGGTAAAAAATGAATGCTTATTTCGTGGTTTTGTGGGGGGCTATCGCTTTTCCCTAATTTATTGTGTTCTAATTTGGAATATATTTTTTTGGTTTGCTCTTTTGCATAATTTTATTGGTTTCTAATATTTTTTATCTATAAATTTAAAAATTTGTTTTATAAATTGGGATGAAATGCTGAATATTTTATATATAAATAATGTTAAAAACGAAGATTTGTGCAAAAATGGTTTTAGCCAAAAAATTTAAAATTATTCTTCCTTCTAAAAAATTTTCATAGGGGACTAGCAGTTTTTAAAGCTTCTTTGAAGGAGGGATTACAAATGAGTGCGGATGCCGCAGACCCTGGCCAAATGCCTAAACAGTCTCACTTACTTTATGAGACAATTATACAGGATTATCGCACTATTATTGGGGATGAATTTGACGAAAGTTTTGTGGCGGTTCTGGAGCAGCTGTCAACTGATTTCGAAACCACTGAGGAGAAGATTGGTGCAGAGACAAACATGCCTTTCAAGGAGATTAGAAAGATTTTGTACAAATTGTATGATTCACGCATAGCAACTTATCGAATGGTTCGAGACCCCAATACTGGATACATTATATTTCTTTGGAAGTTGCTCCCCCTAAAGTGCAGTTTTGCAACATTCAGGCATAAAGCAATGCTTGCAATTAAAAGCTTAGAAGAAAGAATCGAATATGAGAAAAACAATACATTCTATCATTGTGGACTGAAAACGTGTCAGAAGCTCACCTTCGACCAGGCCATGGAAGCGGAGTTTAAATGTCCAACATGTACAAAACCACTACAACCGGTAAACAACGAAGAAACAATAAATATGCTGAGAAACAAAATTCGGGAGCTACAAAAGGATATAGAAACCATTTCCAAAAGCCTCTCGGAGAACGAAAACACCATTTCCTAACCCAAAAGGCAATCTTATACCCCTAAAAAATAAAGTCGAGAGCATAAGAGATCCTTTTTGATCTTGGTTTTTTGGACGGCTCAGCAGGACGAGTGACTGCCCTCCCAAACTTAACACAACACCTGCAGACGAGCCTAGGAGAGTCCTCCTTTAGCAGAAGAAAAGTTAGAATTGGGATCTGGAAAACCAGCGCAAGAAAATAGTTTCCTGGCAGCTCAACACCCAAGTGCTGAGACACAAAGGAAACTTTTACGATAAAAAAGTGATGGAAATTGAGGGGGGCACAAAGTAATAGGTGTGCATTTTTGTTTTTGGGTATGTGGAAGTGTTCTGCCCAACTTCCCTAATAGGGCTTATTTGGAAAAGAAGGCTTAATAACGCCTCCTTTACAGGCAGCCAGCAAACAAAAACACATACCCCCTGTGCAGAAAACATACCTGTAACATTATGCCATTGAGGGGGCATATAAAAAGCTGCATGATTTTTTCCATAATACTTATGTGATGGGGAGAATACTTTTTATGAGGGAACATAAAAATGTCAAGAGTTAGGGAAATATTTCAAAAAAAAGAAAGAAGAAAAGCAAGACTAAACTCCTCGATGAACTTAATTATTAGAGAATTGGAGAAAATGGGGGTAATAAAAATTATACTCTTCGGCTCACTTGTTGAAGGAGAAATAGACATCCATAGTGACCTGGATCTTTTAATAATTATGCCTAGTGGTAGAAGCGGGAGGCAATGGATGAAACTGATATATGAAACATTAAGCCGAGAGGTGGCTTCCGACTTAATAGTTTATAATGAGGACGAATTCGAGGAGAAACTCAAAATAAGCAGATTTCTTCAAAGCATAGTAAATTCGGGAAGAGTGGTTTATGAAAAAACCAATTAAAGAAGAATCGTTGAGATGGTTCACCCATGCAAAGGACGAGTTTGAAGACGCAGATGAACTGCGAAGGAGAGGAAGATTCTACCTTGCGCTCTTCCATTTTCAGCAAGCAGCAGAAAAAGCTTTGAAAGCATATCTTTATTCGAAGCTCAAATCTGTTGAAGTGTTTTACACACATTCAATAGGGGAACTAGCCGAAATGGCGCTTGAAATAGATAAAGATTTTGAAAAAATTATGGCTGCCAAAAAACTGGACATATATTATCTTCCCACCCGCTACCCCAATAGTCTTCCAGGAGGAGTTCCCTCAAGATATTTCGACGACCCAAAAGAGGCAGAGGAAGCAATGCAACTTGCGAAAAGCATCATTGATCTAGTGGAAAAAAAATTAAGGTAAGGAGAAATTTTTAGAAGGTTTTTCTGAATCCAATCCTTTCTAAATTAAATAACCATTTTGATACATGCTTTTCATCTCAAAAATCTTTAATGCTATTAGAATCCAAAAGCATACTACCCATAAGGGGATACTCTTGAGCAAAGTGTTCTTGGACTGCACCAAATTCTTTTTAAATCCAAAGCGCCCTTACTAGTTTATAAGTAATATTAGGGAGAGAGATAAATGGAGAAGGCTCGTTTTACTCTTTTGCGTGGTGGAGCAGCTGAAGCCCTAGCTTCTGCTGCAACTACTTTTAAACATAGAATAATGGGGAAAATTCCAGATACAGTGTCTGTTTGGATTGCGGATAGGCCCTGTGTGGCTATGGGCTACTATGAGGATATCGACTCTGTTGTAAACATTGAGGGAATTAAAAAGCACAAAGTGGAGCTGAGTAGAAGGTTTAGAGGTCAGGGTGCGGGGACATATTTCGCATCGCCGGGTTCAATGGTTTGGTCAGTAATAACGAATAAGCTGGATAACATGGAGGAAGCAGCAAGACTCATCGTGGGGGACATAACGCTTGGATTATACAAGAAGGCGGGAATTGAGGGATTATGGTATAAGCATCCGGGGGATATTAAAACCGGTGAGAGGAAGCTGAGCGGGCATTCCGTCTCAAAAATATTTAACACAACACTGGTATTTACGTTTATAAACAGGGTTTCCCCTGACGCCGAGATGATGGCAGATGTAATCAAGTACCCTCCAGAAAAGGCTAAAGACAAAATCATAAAGGATCTAAGGGACTACGCTGCCAGTATCGAAAAAGATGGCAAAATAATGATGGATGAGGAAGAAATAATTGAATTCCTATTAGAATCAGTGAAAAATAAACTTGGAATAGAAGCAGAACCGGGTGAGCGAACACCCGAAGAACTAGCAGACATTGGCCGCTTAACAAAGTACATGTTGGATGATAAATTTGTTTTCAGGTATTCCAGCGAGAAATGGAAGAAGACTCTACCCAGCGAGGATAGGGTTGGTTCCCACCAATACAAAGCCGCAAAACTCATTCAAGCCCACGTAGCAGTCGACCCCAACGGAATGATCGATGATGTACTTATAACAGGAGACTTTTTGGTCAGACCACCACACGGGCACCAAGTAATAGCAGAAATGCTCAAGGGCAACATGGCGGCGAACAGCGCTGCAATAAAAGAAGTGGTTGAAAATGTGTTCTCGATGCCGGGCTTCGAATGCTCCGGAATTACAGCCGAAGAGTTCGCAACACCCATAATCGAAGCAGCAAAAAAAGCACTAGAATAAAAGAGTTCAAAAAGAGCAAACAAAACTCTTCCCTTTTTTATTAGCTAATACTGTTTCTTAATTTATTCACAGAAACATGTGGAAAATTAAAAAAATATGAATTATGCAACACGGAGCCTCATTAAAAAGGCTTATAACTTTTTGATTCGTTCAAATTTGCAAGGAGGTTTTTGGTGTGGTAATTAGTGTACATGCGCACCTGGCTCATAAAAATATGTGGTCTGACAAGTTCTGGGATTTTGTAGCTGACAATTACGCCAAGTCCTTGGGCGTACCCAAAAAAATGGTGGCTGAGCAAATGTTGCCCCAATTTTGGGCATCCAATGCTGAAGTTTTTGTTAAGGTGGCTGACAGTGCAGGCATCGACAAGGCTTTGGTTATGGGGGTTGATTGGGGTATGTCTGTTGTTGGTGAAGCGGAATGGTCAGTGGAGGAGATGAACAAGTGGGTTGCAAAACAGGCTGATGAGTATCCAGATAAACTTGCTTCCCTATGCGCAATAGACCCTAGGAGAGGAGAGAGAGCGGTTAAACTGTTGGAAAAGGCAGTTGAAGAGTGGGGGATGAAGGGACTAAAGTTCCACCCCACTGCGGGTTACTATCCTGATGACCGGAAGTTCTTTCCACTCTATGAGAAGTGTGTAGAGCTTGATGTTCCCCTCTATTCACACACAGCAGCAGTGATTTCGTCACCTATGGAGTCCAAATATGCGGACCCCATATATCTGGACAGTGTCGCAGCAAACTTTCCGGATCTAAAAATAGTTATGGTTCACTTCGGCGGAATGAACTGGACCCTGAAAGCAGCAGAGATTATGACTTCTAGACCCAATGTTTACGCCGAAATCTCTGCACACCAAGTAGCTGCTGCAGGCATGCCTCAATACTGGTTAACTACTTTAAGAAACCTGCTCAATGTTCCATCTCTGCTAGGCTCTCCTCTTAAAGATAGGATAATGTTTGGAACAGACTGGCCCTACCTTCTTACAGAACCTTGGCGAGAAAGCCCCCGACTTTAGTCGCGGGGATGAATCGCCCAAAAAGCTTATAAGAAAGTAGGAAAGGATGATGATTGTTGGTAGCTGAAGGGTTTGGCTTGGGCTTAA
>Ga0136652_1001413_pt1 | contig 10155 bp, 10 predicted proteins | sample ConPoolayeEmetaG_FD_94864 | JGI IMG/M metagenome (GOLD analysis project Ga0136652, IMG submission 94864) | Hot spring microbial mat communities from California, USA to study Microbial Dark Matter (Phase II) - Cone Pool mat layer E metaG... ...
GTATGAAGTAATGTAGGATAGGCCACCGAAAAAATTCGGTGAGACCGTAAGAAATGAGAGGGTAAGGCTAAGAGCTAAAAGTAAAGTGTACTAAAAAAGATATTTGAAAATTAAGAGTTTAAAAAAATAAAAAAATTTGACAGATTTATTAAGAGAGGGGGTATAAATGGAATTAAAATTTGAAGATTTTAAAAGAATGGATTTAAGAGTTGGAAAGATAATTGAAGTTGAAGATGTTCCTGGAGCAGATAGATTATATTTGATAACAGTTGATATAGGTGATGAAAAAAGGAAAATGGTGGCTGGAATAAAACCCTGGTATGGAAAACAAGACTTGATTGGAAAAAATGTTGTTGTAATTGTTAATCTTGAACCAAAGACAATAAAGGGAATTGAAAGCAAGGGGATGCTTCTTGCTACATTGTTTGATAATAAACTTTCAATTCTTACAACTGATAAAGATGATGTTCCTCCAGGAAGTAAAATTACTTAAATTTTTTAAAAATATAACCTGAAAAAATTAGAAATAAAAGCATAATCAACATTGGAAGATAAACAGGGGCAAACCAGGGTTTAGGTATCAAAAAAAGGCAGTCAATCGTTTTAAATGATTTAGGCCAGTCAATTAAAATTTTTAAAGTTAAGTAATAGATTAAATCCCAGATTGCAAAAATCCATAGAAAAGATGCAAGTTTCCTGACAGGTTTTTTTTCAAAAAATAAAGAAATGGAAAAAATTATAATAATTGGAGCGATTTCCCTTGTTCTTTCAATAAAAATTAATGATAGATTTCTTTCACCTGTAACCATGAGTGGTTTTAGCATTTGAGAGATTGTTATTTCTGTAATATCAGGAGATATATTTAGTAAAATTTCTCTTATATAGACAACTACAACCCCTTCCCACCATCCAAGAGAAATTCCTAATAAGGTATAAATTAATAATTTTTTCATTCACAGATTTTTTTATCCTTTAAAAATTTAAAAACAAGCGGTAATTTTTCTATAATATCAGATGCAATTAAAGAAATTTCTCCTTTTTCCTTTGCTGCAATATCTCCTGCAAGTCCATGAATAAAGACACCATATTTTGCAGAAATAAATTTATCTTCACCCGTTGCTAAAAGTCCTCCTATAATTCCTGCAAGAACATCTCCACTTCCAGCAGTAGCCATTCCAGGATTTCCTGTTAAATTTATATATGTATTTTCTCCATCTGTGACAACTGTTCTATATCCTTTTAAAATCAAAATTACATTATATTGTTTAGCAAACTCTTCTGCTGTTCTCTTTCTATTTTTTTGTATTTCATCAATTTTTAAACCTGTTAGATAACTCATTTCTCCTGGATGAGGAGTTAAGATTGGTTTTTCTTTAATTTTTTCTATCAATTTTAAATCTTCTGAGATAATTTTTAATGCATCTGCATCTATTATAAGTGGTTTTTTAATTTCAGGTATGATTTTTTTTACAAATTTTTTTGTTTCTTTATGAAGAGAAATTCCAGGTCCTATTAAAACACAATCTGCTTTCTTTTCAATAAATTCAATTGTTTTTTCAAAAGCATCAGGAGAAAAAAAATGGTCTTCTGTTTCAGGCAAAGGTAAACTCATAACTTCTGTAAGTTTAATTTCTATTATGTGATTTAATCCTTCAGGTATCCCAATTGTAACAAGACCACAACCACTTCTTAAAGCAGAAAGTCCAGCAAGACAAACAGCACCAGTTAATCCAGGACTCCCTCCTATAATGAAAAGATGTCCATAATCACCTTTATGTGTATCTCTTTTTCTTTTTTTCAGAAATTTAATATTTTCATTCATAGATTAAACATATAGCAATTGCCAGATTTTTTGTATGAGAAATTGAAATTTTGATTTTTTTATTTTTGAGTTTTTTCTTCAAATCTTCATCTTTTATTTTAATAGATGGTTTTCCAGAAGCAGAATTTTTTATTTCTATTTTTTTAAAGTCCTCTTCAATATCCAGAATTTTAAAAAATGCTTTTTTTGCTGCTATTTTTCCAAGGAGAGAAATTAAGTTTTTATTTTTTCTTTCATTAATAGATAAAAAATCACAGATTCTGGCAGGATTTTTGAAGTTTTCTATATCCTCTATATCAATGGAAAAAGTTATCATTTTTATTAAAGAGGCCTGACATTAACAACCTTTTTATTTCCTCTTTCAGTATATTCAACAATTCCATTGACTAAACTATAAATTGTGTAATCTCTTCCAATTCCGCATCCACTTCCGGGAATTATTTTACTTCCTTTCTGTCTGACAATAATATTTCCTGCCTTTACAATCTGTCCCTCAAAAACTTTCACTCCTCTGTATTTAGGATTTGAATCTCTGCCATTACCTTGTCTTTTTCTTCCCATAACTTTTAAATTATACCAAAGTTCAAAATTTATGTCAAATAAAATGTAAATTGTTGTATTGACTTATTTTTGATAAAAGTGATATAATAAATTATTAAATAAGCGCCTGTAGCTCAACAGGATAGAGCATCTGCCTTCTAAGCAGAGGGTTGCGCGTTCAAGTCGCGCCAGGCGCAATTTTCTGGGCCGTTGGCTCAACTGGCAGAGCGGCGGACTCTTAATCCGTAGGTTGCAGGTTCAAGTCCTGCACGGCCCACTGAGACAAAATAAAGAAACCAAGGCAGGGAAGGTGAAAAGATATATTTAGCTAATACCTTAAATTAAAAAACAAAATTCAATTTTGGGTTAACAATATCTCCGTTTTTTATAGAAAGACCAGTTTTTAATCCATGAGAAGTCTTAATGGAATCCAATCCTTTATCTGCGAGTTTTAAGACATATTTTTCTGTGATATTACATAAAGCAAAAGTTGAAGTTTTTGGAACAACTCCAGGTATATTAGGAACACAATAATGTATAATTCCCTCATAAATATAAATCGGTTCTTTATGAGTTGTAGGCCGACTTGTTTCAAAAACACCACCTTCATCTATTGAAACATCAACCATTACTGTTCCATTTTCCATCAATTTTAAATCTTCTTTTTTTATAAGAATTGGGGGTCTTCTGCCAGGTATTAAAACCGCTCCAATAATTAAATCTGCTTTTTTTATTGAATTTTTTATATTTCTCCCATTTGAATAAAGAACCTTTGCAGAAGGGAATTCTCTTTTTAAAAATTTCATCTTTTTTTCATTTATTTCAAGAATTGTAACCTCTGCACCTAAAGAATATGCAATTTTTGCTGCATTATATCCAACTGTTCCTCCTCCAAGAATAACAACTTTTCCTTTTTTTACCCCTTCTGCTCCTGATAAAAGAACTCCTTTCCCCCCATATTCTTTTTCAAGATACTTCATACCTTCCTGAATACTTAACTTTCCAGCAATTTCACTCATAGGTTTTAAAATAATAAGTTCTCCATTTTCTTCTACAAGTTCATAGGCAAAACAAGTTACCTTTTTTTCAATCAATTTTTTAGTCATTTCTTTATTTGAAGAAAAATGAAAGAATGTAAAAATAATCTGTCCTTCATTTAATAAATCATATTCTGGAGGCAATGGTTCTTTGACTTTAATTATCAATTCTGAATTTTTAAAGATATAAGAATGGTCTTCAACAATTTCAGCACCTTCTTTTTCATAATCCTGGTCTTTTATACCTGCTCCTATCCCTGCATTTTTTTCAACAAGGACTTTATGACCTTTTTTAACAAGTTTTTTTACTGTTTTTGGTAAAATTCCAACTCTGTATTCTTCTTCTTTTATTTCCTTTGGGATACCTATAATCATTTTTGCATTCCTTTTATAATCTCAATAACTGAATCAGCCATATATTTCAGGTCTTCTTTTTTGAAATCATATAAAGGTAAATGTGTAAACCTGTGTAAAAAGACCTCTTCTGCATTAGGACATGTTTCTTTTATTTTTTCTGTGTCATATCCAAGTTGTTTCATAATTGAAAATCTATATAAAGGAGCAAAATGAGGAATTTGGGTTATACCTTTTTCTTTCATCTTTTCTTTTACATTTTGAATATCTCCATTTAATTGATTTGGGTCTACCTGGAAAAGATATAGGTGATGTGTTGACTTTATTTTTTTATCATCAAGGGGTGGAGTTATAATCCCTCTTACATCTTTAAATCTTGCATTTAGATATTCTGCTGCTTTCCTTCTTTTTTCAATAATTTTATTTATTCTCTTCATCTGAGAAAGTAAAGCAACTGCCTGAATTTCTGTTGCTGAATGATTCCCAGGAGCAAAATAATCACCTTTCCATTTTAAAGCGACAACATCATAAAGCCATAATGGGATAGGATTTGAAATATCAAGTCCTACAAATCTTGCTTTTGGAAAATCTTTCCCTATTTCCTCGTTGGTTACAAGAATTCCTCCCTCTCCAAGAGATGTTATATTTTTTACTTCATGAAAACTAAAGGCACCAAAATGTCCAATAGTTCCTATCTTTTTTCCATTATATTCTGCTCCAAAAGCATGTGCTGCATCTTCAAGAACAACAATATCAAATTTTTTTGCTATGTCCATTATTGGGTCCATATCACATGGATAACCCCCAATATGAACAGGAACTATAACTTTTGTTTTTTTTGTCACTTTTCTTGCAACATCTTCAGGGTCCATGTTTAATGTTTTAGGGTCAATATCAGCGAGAACAACTTTTGCACCTATAGCAAGGGGATATAAAATAGTAGCAATAAATGTAATTGCAGGTGCTATAACTTCATCGCCTGGTTTTAATCCAGCAAATTTATAACTTATTTCAAAACCAGCAGTTGCATTTGTTAAAAAAACAGCATATTTACAGCCAAGAAATTTTTTAACTTCTTCTTCAAGTTGAGAAACTTTTTGACCAAGAGTTAATTTCCCTGCTAAATCGCTGCTCTCTATAAGTTTTTTTAATTCTTTCTTAACTCTATCTAACTGCTTTTTATAATTTTTCCCCTTTGCTGGAACAAGAAATTTTATAATCTCAACTATATCTTCCAATTTTACTTTTTCTCCAACTGCACTCCATGGAATTCTTGCAGGTCCTGTATCATACCTGAAATCAGATACTTTTTTCTTTTCCATATTCCCCTCCTTTTTTTAATTTTTTACTTTTTTGTAAATAATACCTCAAAAAATTTTAGATGTCAAGTCCAAGAAATTTACTGAGGGAAAGACATGCTCCTCCAATAGCACCAATGTTTTCTTTAAAATTGGAAATTTTAAATTTTATAGAATATTCATAGACCATATTTATTTTTATTTTTTTAATAAATACATCAAGAAATTTTTCAAAAAGTAAAAAATTTTTATCAAGTATTACAAGTTCAGGATTTAAAAGATTTATCAAATTTGAAATTGATAAGGCAAAAATTTCAAAAACATCGTCAATAGTTCTTTTTATTTCAAGATTATTTTTTTCATATTCATAAATGATTTCGTTTATATTTAATTTTTTTCCTGTGGTCTTCATTACTTTTTTTTCTATTGCAGGAATACTTGCTATTGCTTCTAAACAGCCAATTTTTCCACAGTTACAGATTTCTTTTCTATCATAAATTTTTATATGTCCAAATTCTCCTGCAACACCTCCTAATCCATGAATTATTTTCCCTTCACTCATTATCCCGCATGCAATACCATCGCCAAATTCAACAAAAATAAAATTTTTACTATCTTTACCCTCGCCAAAAAACTTTTCGCTTAAAACTTTTGCCTGAGAACTTCCAATAATAAATGTTTTTATATTCAGTTTTTCTTCAATATATTTTTTTGTCTCTACATTTTTCCACTGCGGTAAAATTGAAGAAAAAACAGAAATCCCTTTTTTTACATCAACTATCCCTGGGTCAACAAAACCAATTCCACATATTTCTTTCTTTTCAATCTTACTTTTTGTAATTATATTTTCTAACAAACTAACTATTTTTTTCAGTATTCCTTTTTTTGTATCTTTTTTGTCAATATTAGTTTTATTATTTATAATTATTTCCCCTTTAAAATTCAAAATTACACCAGTTATTTTTTCTGGACTTAATTCACAGCCAATAAAGAATCTACTATCAGGAATAATTTTCAGTAATGAGTGGGGTCTACCAACTTCTTTTTTTCTCTTTTTTCCTGTTTCTTTTATTATTCCCTCTTTGATTAATTCTTTAACTATTTTTGTAATTGTTGCAAATCTTAAATCAAGCAATTCATGTAAATCTTTTCTTGATATTTTTTCTTTTTCATAAATCTTATTGAGTATATTTTTTTTGTGAATTTCATATTTTGACAACATAACTTCTCCCTTTATTTCCAAATTTTAACACAAAATTTTTTATTGGAAAACAAAAAAAGCAAAAGAATTTGGTTTTTCAAGTTCTACTTTAATTGAATCTTCCCAGTATGAAAAATAACAATCAGATGAGGAATAAATGAGGGGAAATTTTTTATTCTTCAAAGTTTTTTTGTATATAAAACCGATTTAAAAAACTCTTTAAAACCTGCTTTCTCATACATTCTTCTTGCCGGTGCATGTCCCTCATTTAATCCAGTCAAAACCTCTGCTATTTCCATACCTTCTTTTTTCATTAATTCAAGTATTTTATTAATCTGATATGTTCCTATTCCCAATCCGCTATATTCAGGCAATACTCCATTATATCCAACAGTTCCTATTTTTTTAATTTTATCTATTCTATATGAGCAAAAACCAACAATTTTCCCATTTATTTTTGTAACAAATTTTTTTGTATTTTTCTCCTTTAAATATTCTTTTACACTTTTCCATACCCATTCATCCCAACTTTTATTTCCAATTATCCCATATGTTTCCTCTCTTAACTTATCAACTCCCATTGTCCATATTTTTCTAACAATGTTTTTTACTTCTTTAAAATCATTTTTTCTCATTCGCATAAATTTTAATCTCTGTTTTTCTCTTTCAATCTCTATTTTCAATAATTTTTCAATTGTAAAAAATATTATTTCAGAAATTCTATTAAGTTTTTCAAGGTCTATTATATCAAGATTATCCTTTGGAGAATGAATGTGGTAATACTTTGAAGTTTTCTCGTCCCAGTCAGTAAACCAAATATTTGGAATGTTATTGTCGTTGAAAATATTATTATCACTTCCCTTTCTATAGTCCTTCACTTCAATATTAAATTTAGAAAGTATGTCCCTTAAAATTCCTTTTATATAATTTGATTTACCAATATAACACTTTACCTCTCCTAAATATACACCAATTGAATCAAGACATGTCATCCATAAAATATCTTCTTTTTTATGCTTTTTAAAATATTCATATCCACCAATCCCATAACCAAGTCCTCCATATTCTTCTCCACCAAAAGCAACAAAATCAATTGAATATTTTACATTTTTGTCCTTTAAATATCTTGCAAGTTCAATTAAAATAGAAACACCTGTTGCATTATCCCATGCACCAGGACAACCAGGTGGAGTATCATAGTGAGCACCAATAACAATTTTTTTATCTGTCTTTCCTTTATATTTTGCAACTATATTGCAGGAATTTGAAATAAAATTTTTTCCTTCTATTTTCAGGTGGAAAACATTTTTAATATTTTTGATTATTTCTTTTGCAGTATCTTTGCTTACTGTTATTACACCTAACTTTTTTAAATCAGGATTTCTTACTATTTTTGTTGAATATGTATTTTCATAAGGACTTACAATAATTAAAGCACCTGCTCCATAATCTTCAAGTATTTTAGCAATCTTACCTGCTTCATTTACATCTCCAATCTCTTCAAAAATAATACAGATTTTGCCTTTTATTTTCTCTTTATAATTTTCAATATATTTAGAATTTATTATTATAGGTTGCCCTTTTATATCACAAGAATTTGAGTAAAAGCATGGAAAACAAGGAAAATCAATGTTTTCAGTTTTTAAAAAATATTTTCCATAATTCCAGCATGGTGCAGTAAAATCTTCTCTTAAAACTTCATATCCTATTTCTTTAAACTCCTCTTCAATATACTTCTGTGTCTGCTTTTCTCCTTCTGAACCTAAGTGTCTTTCTACTATTTTATTACATAAAATGTCCAAATGCTCCTTTAACCTCATTTTTAAAATTCTCCCCCTTTCATTTTTCCTCCCTCTTTAATCTCATTTTTAAAATACTCCAATAATCATCTCTTATGGTTTATTATATCGTAAATTTTTAAAAGAAATCAACCCTTTTGGAATTTTGTAGGAAGGATCTAAAAAGGCAAAAATTTAGATTTTTGTTTTTTAAAAAAATGTGATATAAATTTTGAAAAATGAAAAATAAAATATTTGTTTTGAAGTGTGAAAGTTATAGCCAAGATTTGATTTATGAGAGATTGAAAAAGGCAGTTGATTTACTTGAATTTAAAAATATCCCTGAAAAAATACTTATAAAACCAAATATGCTATCTGCAAGAAGACCTGAAGAAGGTGTGACAACTCATCCATCTATTATTTCTTCTCTTATTAGAATTTTTAAAGATAAAAAAATTATTATAGGAGATAGTCCTGCAAATATTGAAAAACCAATTGAGGAATACTGGCAAAAGTGTGGATATAAAGAAATAGCAGAAAAATATAATGTTCCTTTAAAAAAATTTGAAAGTTCTATACCTTTAGAAATTGTTATTAAAAATAAAATCTATAAAATCCCAATAACTTCTTTAATAGATGAATTTTCAATAATTAATGTTCCAAAATTTAAAACACATAATTTGACAACTTTAACTCTTGGAATTAAAAATCTTTATGGTTTAATCCCAGGAATTACAAAAAGTATCCTTCACAGTAAGTTTATAAATCCTTATGATTTTTCCTATTTTCTTGTTGAATTTTACAAAAAAATTGAAGAAAAAATTTTTTTGACTGTTGTTGATGGAATAATTGGAATGGAAGGAGATGGACCATCTTCTGGTAAATTGAGAAAAATTGAATATATAATAGTTGGTGAAAAGCCGGTTTATGTTGATTATGCTTGCTGTAAATTGATTGGAATAGAGCCAGAAAAAGTTGATTTTATGAAGATTTATAAAGAAAGATATGAATTTGAAGATGTTGAAATTATTGGTGATTTTGAAGAAATAAAAAACTTTCAACTGCCATCCACAAAAAAGTATTTTTTTATAAAAAACAGATTTTTTTCAAAATTTTTAATCCCTCTTTCAAAAGTTTTCAAGATTATTCCTTATATTGATGAGAAAAAATGTAAAAGATGTTATGCATGTTTTAATGTTTGTCCTGTAAAGGCAATTTCAAATGACTTGAAATTTAATAGAAAAAAGTGTATATTATGTTTTTGTTGTTTTGAAGTGTGTCCATATAAAGCAGTGAAGATGAAGAAAAGTTTTATCGCAAGGTTTTTTACTTAAAAGGGGTTAATATGAATTATGAAAGAATACTTCCAGAGATTATACAGAAAAATGATAAAAAAATATTGCTTCTTGTTATTGATGGACTTGGAGGACTTCCTGATCCCAAAACAGGTAAAACAGAACTTGAAACAGCAAATATTCCTAATCTTGATTATTTCGCAAAAATAGGTTCCTGTGGTCTCCTAACACCGGTTCTACCTGGTATAACCCCTGGAAGTGGACCCGGACATATTGCACTTTTTGGATATGACCCTATTGAAATTCAAATAGGAAGAGGGATACTTGAATGTCTTGGAATAGGGCTTGAAGTTAAAAAAGGTGAAATCGCCATAAGAGGAAATTTTGCAACAATTGATGAAAATAGAATAGTTTTAGATAGAAGAGCAGGAAGAATACCAACAGAAGAAAATGAAAAGATTGTTAATTTGATTTCTGAAAATATAAAAGAGATAAAAGGTGTAAAAATAAAAATAAAAACGGTTAAGGAACATAGATGTGCAATAATACTTTCAGGAGAAAATCTTTCATGTGATGTTACCGAAAATGACCCAGGAAAAGAGGGATTAACTTTAAAAAATATTGACCCACTAAGTGAAAAAGGGAAATTTACAGCAGAAGTTTTAAATGAATTTGAGGAAAGAGTTATTTCATTATTGAAAAATTTAAATTCAAAAGCAAAATGTTTATTATTAAGGGGCTTTTCAACATATCCAGATATTCAGACATTCCAAGAAAGATATAAATTAAAACCATGCTGTATTGCAACATATCCAATGTATAAAGGAATA
>Ga0136652_1001414_pt1 | contig 10153 bp, 11 predicted proteins | sample ConPoolayeEmetaG_FD_94864 | JGI IMG/M metagenome (GOLD analysis project Ga0136652, IMG submission 94864) | Hot spring microbial mat communities from California, USA to study Microbial Dark Matter (Phase II) - Cone Pool mat layer E metaG... ...
CACAAATAGTTTCCCAAATGTCCACAAATGATATTTACGTAACACTTTTAAAATTTCTACTTGACAAAGAAAGGGCGATATGTTTTAAATAAGATAAAATTGGAGGCGAAAATGTCTTACTTTTACTTCTTTTACTTTTATTTTAAAAAGGGTCACCCATAGGGACCTTGCCTTAGTGGGAAGGGAAAGCCATGGGTGACCTTATTAGGCCCCATGGCTTTTTTAATTAATAAAAAAGCCATAAGGGGAAAACCTTATGGCTTTTTTATTAAAGAGCCTTAAGGAAGAAAGGAGTAGAGAGGAAATGGCCATCTCAAAGAAGGTTAAGGATGCCTTAGAAGGAGCCTCCTGGGTGAGGCGAATGTTTGAGGAAGGGGAAGAACTAAAAAGAATCTACGGTGAGGAAAATGTCTATGACTTCTCCCTTGGAAATCCAAACCTTGAACCTCCGGAGGCTCTAAAGAGGGCCCTTAAAGAACTTGCGAATCACCCTGTCTCCGGAATGCATCGTTACATGCCCAACAATGGCTATCTCGAAACAAGAAAAGCCATTGCCGATTACCTCAGGGAGGAGTCCAATCTCCCTTTTACGGAAAACCATGTCGTCATGACCGTCGGGGCCGCAGGGGGGCTCAATGTGGTGCTCAGAGCCCTTATCGACGAAGGAGACGAAGTCATCGTCCCCTCCCCTTATTTTATGGAATTTAAATTCTATATAGAGAATTCAGGAGGAGTCCTCCGATTAGTTCAAACCAATGACGATTTCTCCCTGAATCTTAAAAATATTGAGGAAGCCATTCACTTGAAAACAAAGGCCGTCCTTATCAATACGCCCAATAACCCGACCGGTGTAATTTATGATGAAGAATCTATCCAAAATTTAGGGGTTCTGTTGGAGCGAAAAAGCCGAGAATTGGGGAAAACCATCTATCTCATCACGGATGAAGCCTACCGGCGAATCGTCTATGACCAGATTCAACTCCCCATTCCATTTCGATATTATCCTCATACCATCCGGGTCACCTCTCATTCGAAAGACCTTTCCCTTCCGGGAGAACGGATTGGGTATGTTGCCGTTCATCCTGACTGCGAAGAGGTAGAGGAATTGATGGCAGCCCTTGTGTTTGCTAATCGAACGCTTGGCTTTGTGAATGCACCCGCATTGATGCAGAGATTGGTGGCTCCCCTCCAGAGGAACTCCATTAACATCAAGGAATATGAAGAGAAGAGAGACCTCCTCTATTCTTCCCTGGTCTCCTTTGGATACGAAGTGGTCAAACCTCAAGGAGCCTTCTATCTCTTTCCAAAAACACCTATTGAGGACGACCTGGCTTTTGTTCGAGAGCTTCAATCGAAAAGAATCCTAACCGTCCCTGGAAGAGGGTTTGGGAAACCAGGTCACTTTAGAATTGCCTATGCGGTAGAAAAAAGGGTGATCGAGAAAGCCCTCCCGGGATTCAAAGAGGTTGCAGAAAAATATGGATTGGGGAAAAGGTAAGATAAAAAAAGGGTTAGGGCTTCTCTTTTGGATCCTTTTTATTTCGGGCTGTGTGGTGGGCCGATATTATGAAGGGGCTCAAATCCCCGTGGAGAAGCTCCGGGAGATCAAACCGGGCCTGACCACAAAAGAGGAAATCCTTCAATGGTTTGGTCCTCCCCAAAATTACGTCAGCCCTACGATCTTCAATGAAATCCTGAAGGAACTCGATGTCACCCGGGAGCCTCTCACCCACTATCCTTTTGCCAACATCCTTTCCTATCAATATAATCGTGGAAATATTCGGGCAATCGTTTTAATCCTCTTTAATTTTGTGGAAGCCAAGGTGAAGTCCGACCATCTGGTCATCTTTTTGGATGAAAACGATCGGGTAAAATATTATGGTTTTCATAAAGGGACGGATGAACTCCATTAAGCTCTCCTCTTTTTTGATCCTATCGATCTTCCTGATCGGTTGCAGCATCGGAAGGGTCTATGTGGGCTCCGAAATCCGAGAAGATCCTAACGATAAGATTCGAATCGGTCGAACGACCAAAGGAGAGGTCCTCCAAATTTTTGGCCCTCCTGAAAGGATTCAACGTCAGTTTGACGGAGATGTTTTTGTTTATGCCTATCTTCGAAAAAATTCAACAAAATTCACCCTCGAGGAACCTTACTTGACCAATTTTACCCTCTTTCAGTATACTAAAATTCAACAAAAGAAAGATATCCTGGTCATCCTCTTCGATCAGGAGGGTGTGGTGAAGAGCTTTGGCTATCAAAGAGGGACTTCGGAATTGACTCCCTTTTAACGCCTCCCTACGGAATCATTCTGACCACAAAAAAAGAGCTCCAAAGAAAGGATGATGTAAATTGAAAATCAAAGCCCAACCCCAATGAGGCTGAAAGGAGAGTTCTCCCAATCACAGAGGAACCAATCGGTTAAGAATAAGAGAGGCAATCAGAAAGAGTCCGAAAAAGGTGTTGAGTTGGGCTGTAATGGCGTCGGCAGCCTCCGGAATCCTCTTCATGAACCCTCTCAAGAGCTGGATAGCCTTTGGGAGGGACAGAAAGACGAGCAGTCCCCATGGGCTTAAGACCCCCATTCCTACCATCCCAATCATATAAAGATAAACGATCAGAATAAGGGCGGCAAAAAGGCGAAGACTTTGTTTCGTCCCGAGGAGAATGCCAACGGTTTTGATTCCCTGACGGGAGTCATAATCGATATCCCGAATATTATTCGCCAGAAGGACCAATCCCACAAGCATTCCGAAAGGAATAGAAATATATAAAACTTTTAGGGAAAGGGCCTGTCTTTGAACGGCATAGGCTCCTTCAAACATTAGAGGCCCCCACATCAGAAAGACTAAAAATTCGCCCCATGCCTTATATTTGAATTTAAAAGGCGAAGCCGTATAGAATAGGCATGCGAAAAAGCCGATCAGACCAATCCAGAAGACCAGCATCGATCTTATAAAGGAAAGGAGAAGACCGATGGCCACAGTCAATCCGCTGAGAAGGAGGGCCTCGGTTAAAAGTTGAGATGGAGTGAGGAGACCGGAAAGGATGGGTTGGGGGCGATAACGGGCTGTGGGAGAATCTGGTTGATCCACTTTGTATCGGGTATCAAAATAATCATTGAAGGTATTTGCAGCCCCATGAAAACAGAGAATTCCAATACATACCAAGAAATACCATCCCCAAAAAATAGGGCCGTCTTCTGCGGCAAGAAGCGTCCCTATTGAAACAGAAATCAGCGACATCGTAAAAGACCAAGGACGGGTGGAAATAAAATAATCCTTCAACCTTCTTAAAACACTCATCATTAAAACCTCCCTGGGTAATATAATAGAAAGTCATCCAGTTGGCAAGGAGAAGCTCCGTTGGAGTGTACTCCCTCACTGAAAGGGGAGACAAATTTAAGCCCGACAGGAGTATTTTCGAAACCCATAGAACGCGATAGCCGCACTTCCGACGGAGTCGGATCCGCCTCTGGCGGAATGGGTTTCTCCAATACCCCTCCCGGGCTTATTACACACCTCTGAGTGAGCTATTACGTTGGAGTGAAAAGGTAAAGCCAATCCTTGACAGGATAAATTTACTTTGTTTAAATGTCATAGGAATTTCATCAATCAATAAACTCTTAAATCTATGAAGATCTCTGCCATTATTCCCGCCCGCTATGGATCGACTCGTTTTGAGGGGAAACCCCTGGCCGATATTTTAGGAAAACCAATGATTCAATGGGTCTATGAAGGGGTTTGTCAATCAAAACTAATCGATGAAGTCCTAATCGCTACAGACGACGAGAGAATTTTAGAGAGGGTTCAGAGGTTTGGCGCCAAAGGGGTAATGACCTCCTCAACCCATCCCACCGGAACTGACCGAGTAGCAGAGGTGGCACGAACTCTTCGATCAAACCTCATCGTAAACGTCCAAGGGGATGAACCCTTAATTAAAGGGGGGCTTATTGATAAGGCTATCAGGCCTCTGATAAAAGATAAAACCCTGATGATGTCTTCCCTCATGACCAGGATTAAAGAGATAGAGGATTGGGTCAATCCCAATCAGGGAAAAGTAGTGGTTGACCGAAAAGGTTATGCCCTCTATTTCTCGAGATCCCCTATCCCCTTTCCAAGAGATTATCCTATGACTCAGATCTTGTCGGATCCTGAATTCAAAGAAAGATTCCTGTCTCAAAGAATATTCAAAACCATCGGTCTCTATGTATATCGGCGGAACTTCCTCTTAAAATTGGCTCGGATGAAACCCACTCCCTTGGAAAAACTCGAGAAGTTGGAACAACTCCGGGCGATAGAGAATGGCTATAGAATCAAAGTCATATACGTTGATTATGAACCAATAGGGGTGGACACCCCCGAGGATCTCCAAAGAGTCATTGCTTACCTTAAAAAGAATGAGAGATAGACTCCCTTTGTAAATTTCCTTCACAAATCTAATCATCCTCATTGATTTTTAAACAGATTTAGGATATAATTTATTAAAATTTAAAAGGAAAGATGGATTTGAAAAAAGTTAGGGTTTCATTTTTCGTCCTTTTCCTTCTTCCTATTTTTATTTTAGCCTGTTCCACCCCATCCTGGTTTCCAATCAAAAAGGGGCCTCCCCATAAGGCAAAGATGAAAGAGTTAGTCGACAAAGAAATCGTTATTATCGATAAAATGGAGTATGTGAAGGTCCTAAACCCTAAGACCACCCAGGATCCCCTCCAACCTAAATACCTTTATGTCCCGGTAGAGGAATATCTGACCCATAAAGAATCCTACCTCCTTCCGTCGATGAAAAAGGAAGAGGTTCAAATGACCCTCTCTTCTTCTCTATCGCCCTCTTCCTCAAAATTGGACCTCTCCCCGATGACTCCGGTTTCTCCTAGTGCGTCTTTGAAGAAGAAAGTACTCATTGCCTATTTCGATGATAGGATCTCCTCAGACGAAGAGGTATTAGGAGACTGGATGGCTGAAAAATTAATAAAGGATGTTTCCCAAAAAACCCCGAATCTTATCTTTATAGACTATCCAATGGTAAAAGATTTTTTTAAAAAAAGAGGGCTTTCCGAAAGAGAATTGGAGACCCCGATAGGCTTACAGCTTTTGAATGAAGCCTTTGGGATTCATGCCGTGGTCACAGGACAACTTTCTGGTCCCTATACCTTTATTACAAAAGGACCAAAAGACGAAGAAGGGCTTGCCTCCTCCATTATCCAAATCGAGGCGAAGATTTTCGAAACCCGTTCCGGTAAACTGATGAAGACGCTTTCTACTCAAAATCCTATCATCGCCACCAAAATGAAAGGGACCTTTGCTGAAGAAAAGGCAAAAACCAGAGCCGTTGAGATCGCTTTGGTCGATTTAGCACGCAGCCTATCTAAGGAACTTGAACGGGTCGAATGGTTTGGACGAATTGCCAAGGTCGAGGGAAAAGAGGTTTATATTAACGCAGGAAAACTGAGTGGATTGAAAGTGGGCGATGTGATGGAAGTCCTTCCAACAGGAAGCGATGAAAAGCGAAAGGAGGTCAAAACCAGGATTCAGATTTCTGCTTTTCTGGGAATCGATGCCTCAGTCGGTCATTGGATTCAAGGCCAGAAACCCGAGGCGATGGATCTTATAAAATTGGCCCATACAGAAGGGTCCTGATTTCTCCTAAAACTTCTCTCACGGACCTTTAAATTTATCTCATAAAAGACCTTTTAACAGGTCGAAGATGGGAAAGGAGGTTTAATTTTATGTTTCAAGTGGGTGATAAAGCCGTGTATCCAGGCCATGGGGTTGGAGTCATCGAAGCCATTGAGACGAAGCGAATCTCTGGAAAGGAACAGAGCTTCTATATCCTTCGGTTTGTCGACAATGGAATGACGATCATGGTTCCCAAAGATAATGTGAAATCTGCAGGTTTAAGAACGGTGATCCGAAAAATTGACGTCCGAAAGGTGATGGAGATTTTAAAGAATCGAGATGTCACCATCGATAACCAGACATGGAATCGAAGGTATCGAGAATATATGGAAAAGATTAATACAGGATCGATTTACGAGATTGCGGAGGTCTTAAGGGACCTCCACCTCCTCAAGAATGAAAAGGAACTCTCCTTTGGAGAGAAAAAGATCCTGGATATGGCCAAAAATCTTTTGGTCAAAGAACTGGCCATTGCTCGAGAGGTCAAGGAGTCTGAAATTCTCAGGGAGATCAAAGCCATTTTTGGATCTTAAGGGTCTTCCCTACCATTTCAACTTCCTCCCTTTATCGAAAGAACTTATTTTTAAAGAAAGGAGGTGAAACCATTGGGAGCTTGGATTCTTCGATTTTTACTATTCTTCATTTGTGGATGGGGAGGATTTGAGCTGATGAAGTCTCTCTCTCCTTCCCCTTCCATGGCACTGGTCGGAGGAATGGGTGGATTTCTTTTGGCTGGCCTCACCCTCTTTCTTGAGGAAAAGTTAAAGAAGATTCCCTTAAGGTGCCTATTAGGAAGTTTTATTGGACTCTTTTTAGGATTGACCATCGCCTATTTCATTTTTGGCATCTTCTTTTCCCGTGTCTTTCAATCTTCATCCCTCTCTCTGCCTTTCTTAGCTCTCCTTTATGGAGTGTTGGGCTATATAGGTCTTCGAATCGGGTTAAAAAAGGGGGAAGAGTTTCATCTTGCGGGAGGAAGGTCTTTCACCAAACTCTCCTCCAGAGGAGGACCCCCGAAAATTCTTGATACGAGTGTCATTATCGATGGTCGAATTGCTGACATTGCCGAGACAGGCTTTCTGGAAGGAACCCTGATCATCCCGACTTTTATCCTCAATGAACTTCAACGAATTGCAGACTCCTCCGACCCCATCAAACGAACTCGAGGAAAGAGAGGTCTGGAAATCCTGAATCATCTCCAGAAGCAGGCGAACACGGACGTCCAGATCATCGATACCGATTACCCCTCCGTCCGAGAGGTCGATGCTAAATTGATCGAACTGGCTAAACAGGTGGGGGGAAAGATCGTGACCAATGACTCCAATCTCAATAAGGTGGCAGAACTCCAGGGGATTGAGGTTCTGAACATCAATGTCCTGGCCAATTCCTTGAGGCCAGTCGTCCTTCCGGGAGAGGAAATCAATGTAAAAATCTTGAAGGAGGGGAAAGAGACAGGACAAGGTGTGGCTTATCTGGATGATGGGACGATGATTGTGGTCGACAATGGTCGACGACAGATCGGCAAAAATGTGGATGTGGTGGTGACCAGTGTCCTTCAGACTCCCGCTGGGAGAATGATCTTCGCTAAATTGAAGGAAGAGGCGGTTCGGGAGGGCCGGGGGAAAGATTATTATTACTCCTTCCATACGGATTATTGATTGACACCAGAAAGAAACAACCTTTGATAAAATCCGATGCGATTATCGTTTCAGCAGGAAAGGGTCAACGCCTTAAGGCGGGGATAAAGAAGCAATTTATTTCTCTTGCCGGCAAACCCATCCTCAGCCATACTCTCGCCCCTTTTGAAAGATGTCCTCTGATCCGTTCCATTCTGGTGGTGGTGGGAGAGGAGGATTTAGAGTATTGCCTAAAAGAAGTGGTGGAACCCTATCATTACCAAAAGGTCTTAAAAATCATCCCTGGGGGAAAACGGAGACAGGATTCTGTGAAAAAGGGAATCGAGGCCTTACCTGAAGATACAGAGATCATCGTCATTCATGATGGAGTTCGGCCCTTTGTCACCCAGGAGATGATCGAGGCCTCCATTCAGGAGGCCGACCGTTCGGGGGCTGCAGTCGTGGCTGTTCCAGTGAAGGACACGATCAAAATGGCTACTTCTGATGGAATCGTTCTTCAGACGTTAGAAAGGACCTCCCTCTGGCAGGCTCAGACCCCTCAGGCTTTTCAGGCAGCCATTCTTCGAAAAGCCTACTCGAATGCCATCTTTAAGGAAATGTCCGTTTCTGATGACGCCACCCTTGTGGAAAGATTGGGAATAAAGGTCCGTCTCCTTCCAGGCTCTTATTCCAATATTAAAATTACGACCCAGGAAGATTTGATCCTGGCTCACTTTCTCCTTGAAATGGAATCTAAATCAAAAAAGGGGAAGAGAGATGAGAATGGGATTTGGCTATGATGTCCATCCCTTGGTTCCCAACCGTCCCCTTATTCTGGGAGGGGTGAGAATCCCCTATCTCCTTGGGCTTCAGGGACACTCGGATGCAGATGTCCTTACCCATGCCATTTGCGATGCCCTCCTTGGAGCGATCGCAGAAGGAGATATTGGACGCCATTTTCCAGATACGGATCCTCAATACCGAAATATCCCGAGTCTCCTTCTCTTGAAAAAAGTCTTCGGGATAGTTAAAGAAAAGGGATTCCAAATCCTAAATATCGACACCACGATTGTGGCCGAGAAGCCAAGACTCATCGAATATTTCCCTAAAATGATAAAAATGATCTCCGAAGTGTTAGAGATGGAGACAGGAAGGATTAGCATCAAGGCGACCACCACGGAAGGATTGGGTTTTGCCGGCAGAGGAGAAGGGATTGCTGCCTATGCTATCGCCTTAGTCGAGGAAGGGTCCGGCCCTCCTCCATCCGTTCTCTGAGGGAACCCGTTGAGGGAATCAGATAGAAGCAAACCGATGAGCTCCACTGTTCGAGTCCGTTTTGCTCCAGCCCCTACGGGGCTTCTCCATATCGGGAATGCTCGAACCGCCCTTTTCAATTACATCTTTGCTAAACGAGAAAAGGGTCGTTTCATTCTTCGAATCGAAGATACCGACCGAGAGCGTTCATCGGAGACCTTCGTCCAAGCCATTCTGGAGGATCTAAGATGGTTGGGGGTTGAATGGGATGAAGGCCCTGATGGAAAAGGAGAATTCGGCCCTTATCGTCAATCCCAGAGAATCTCGCTTTATCGTCAATTTGGCGAACAACTCCTTCGAGAGGGAAAGGCTTATAAATGTTTCTGTTCTCGTGAGAGACTCGAGGCCTTACGAAAGGAACAACTCTCCAAGGGGCTGATGCCAAGATACGATGGGAGATGTCGCCTCCTTACCAAGAAAGAGCTCTCCGAAAAAGAGTCCGAAGGATCCCCTTTTGTTCTTCGATTCCCTGTAGGAAAGGGAACCGTTTCCTTTGAGGATCTCATCCATGGGAAAATGAGTTTTGAGTTAAGCGGGATTGGCGATTTTATCATTATCCGTTCGGATGGGGTAGCGGATTATAATTTTGCCTGTGTCATCGATGATCACCTGATGGAGATCACCCATGTCATCCGGGGAGACGATCATCTCTCCAATACGCCTCGACAGATCCTCCTCTATCAGGCCTTCGGATGGAGCACTCCTCTTTTTGCCCATCACCCCCTCATTTTGGGCCCAGACCGCACTCCGCTCAGTAAACGTCATGGAGCCACTTCGGTTTCTCAATATCGAGAGGAAGGTTATCTCCCTGAGGCCCTGCTCAACTATCTCTTCCTCTTAGGATGGACCCCTTCCTCAAAAGAAGAAATCTTTTCGCCAGAGAAACTCCGGGAGGAATTCTCTCTTTCCTCTCTTTCAAGGAATGCTCCGATCCATTCCCCAAAGAAATTGGATTGGTTAAATAGTCACTATATCCGAAAAACAGAGGCACCTCGACTGCTCACCCTGCTGACCCCCTATTTGGAAAAGGCAGGAATCAGAGTAGAGGAATTTGAACCAAAATACCTGTTAGAGGTGGCCTCCCTTCTAAAAGAGAACCTTGTCGTTCTCTCTCAGGTGGAGGAATATTTAGGGGTCTTTTTTGATGAAAAATTCAAAGTAGAAGAGGATGCAAAGAAGGTTCTCCAAGATCCTGAGAATCGAAAAATCTTGGAAGAGGTTTTCGCGCTACTAAAGGAAACCCTTGAAAAAGGGGAAGAGAACTGGACCTCTCTTCTCTCGAAGTTTGAAGAGAGGACCGGACAGAGGGGAAAATCCCTCTACGTTCCGCTCCGTGCCGCAGTCACGGGAAAGATGAAGGGGCCAGAATTAGTGAAAATCCTCCCCCTTCTGGGGAAGAAAAGAGTGATCAAACGTCTTAAAATGGCTCTCGAAAGAAAAGAGTCTTGAAAAGGAAGGAGTAAGGACCGATGCCTCTTCGGGTCTACAACACTCTCTCGGGAAGAAAAGAGGAATTGATTCCTCTCCATGGGAATAAAATAGGAATG
>Ga0136652_1001416_pt1 | contig 10135 bp, 8 predicted proteins | sample ConPoolayeEmetaG_FD_94864 | JGI IMG/M metagenome (GOLD analysis project Ga0136652, IMG submission 94864) | Hot spring microbial mat communities from California, USA to study Microbial Dark Matter (Phase II) - Cone Pool mat layer E metaG... ...
ACATCCCGATGGATGAAAACCAAAACGCCAAAATTAAAGGCATCTTCACCGCCCAATCCATTGAAGCTGAAACCGCTTCCTTCAAAGGAAAGATAAAAGTGACTGAACTTGAAGCGGAAAAAGTAAAAGGTGATGAGGTGATAGCTGGTATCATGTCAATAAAAAATGAAGAAAATAAAAAAGATTCAGAAACACTTGGCAATGCTAAAATACCGGAAGGTGAAAGCGAAATCAAGATAAATACAAAGGCGATTACTGAAACTGCCCGGGTATTTATCACTCCCAGAGGAGTGTACGATAAGCCGATTGGCATTGCCAAAGTTGAACCGGGCGAATACTTTGTGGTCGGCATTTCCGGCAAAACTGAGAAAGATATCAGTTTTAACTGGTGGATAATCGAAGAGAGATAGGTTTCATAAAGTATTATGAAAAAGATTGCGCTCCGCCGTCAGGCGGAGCGTTTTGATTATATTTGATTATAAAAAAATACGAAGAGATATTTAGTAACTGGTATCTAGTTCCTCAATGGCGTACTGGATGGAGCATCATATAAGCGGCGGAATTTTTTTGCGCTAAAATCCCGAGTGCCACCAGAAGCGCGTTATGCTTATAAAGCGCTACATGATGCGGGCAACGAGAGACGGTACGTTAAGGTGGGACCAAATATTTTGCGGCTTTTCTCTCCAGTCCGATGGAACCGATATCACCGGCCAGACGGTGTGGGAGGCGAGTATCGGTCCCAAACCGTTACTGCGGCCGACAATGGTAATGATGACCCCGCCATCGGGATAGGTTCTCAAGATTTGTTCGTCGTTAAAATCCGTGGTATCCGGCTTGTTTTCGAGGATCGTGAGGCCGGGCATTCCGATAACACGCCAAACTTTTTTAGTTTTTTCTTCGGTGATTAGCTTACGCTTTTTAACTTTCATTCATAAACCTCTCCTTTTGCTTTGAATTTTTCTGATTTATTCTTCGGACTCCATAAGTTTTAAGTGCTTTCGGGCGAGTTCCGCGATATTAATCGCTTTTTCAAAGGCACTGCCAGTGTAGCGGGCCGGATTGCCTAAAAGTTTCCAGTATCTCTCTATCGATTGCACCGATTGCGGCGGCAATCTTCATGTCGGATGCGGCGGCTTCAATCATTGCCTTGGCTAACGTTATACCTTTAGCTTGGGCAAGCGGCATTAGCTTTTCATTTACCAGCGCATGGGCGTCGCCCTTATAGCCGGCCATTTGCAGGCAAACGTAAATCGGTTCGGCCATCAGAACGTTGGCGCTCGCGGCGAAATTTTGCCAGCATGCATCGGTTTTCACGGTGATACGCTTTAAAAACGGCACGCCCTCCTTATTTTTCCTCAGCAGCGTGTTTAATTGTTGCTGGAGGTTAATGAGAATGACAGGAAAGTCGCGCGCAGGCGAGCTTCCCACAAGATCACGTTGGTGTTCGCTCAGGAGCGTATCCAAAACATTCCCAAACATGTTTTTGGTGCGTAGCCACATCCCTTCAATATTTTCGAAGTTGATGGGGTTACGCTTGTGAGCCATGGTTGAAGAGCCGATTTGCCCCGCTTCGAATTCCTCTGCAATCTCAGTAATCTCACTTCTCATGAGCTGCCGGCAATCCCTGGCGAATTGTCCAAATGCCGCCGAGAGCATCGTTGCCGCGAAAAGGAAATAAGCAACCGGCTCGGGTGGGAGTATCTGGGTACTGATAGGGGCCGGCTTAAGGCCGAGTTTTTCAAGCACCAAACTCTCAAAAGATTTTCCGGTTTTCATGATGGCCGCTTGCTCGATTCCAGTGCCAAGCTGGGCGTTGTGAGCCCCAACCGCACCGGAAATCTTTCCGACTAAGCGAAGACTTGCCGAATGCAAACTTTCCCAGTTATAGATGATACGTTGTAAAATTGTGGCAAGCCAAAAGCCGACGGTGATTGGCAAAGCGTGCTGGCCATGAGTGCGGCCGATCTGAAGTATTGCGGCGAAGCGCTCGACAAGCTCGATAAATGCCTCGACCAATTCGTAAAGCGATGGTCTGAGTGCTTCATGATAAGCCTGCAAATACTGGAGTACCCGGCCGGTATCAAGCACATCGTAACTGGTGAGCGGAACGTGTACCCAGCGAGCAAGTTTTGGCCCGACAATTTCCTGGGCGATTCTTACCCAAGCGCGCACGTCGTGCTTAGTGACTATTCTTTCTAATTGATCAACCGACGAAGTCGAAATTTCAAGTAGGGCCTCTTTGTGGTTTTCGAAACCAGCGAAGTCCTCGGAAGGAATGAAACCCAATTTATGAAGGGTTTCAAGCGTGGCGATTTCAACGCGAGCCAGTCCCCGGTAAAGGTTGTCATAGTCGAAAATTTCTTTCATTTGTTTTGGTTGATAGCGCGGATTTCCCGGCAAAATAAGATTTTTCAATTTCCACGACCCTCCTTCAAATAAGCTTTTTAATGAACATTAAAACCAAACCGCAATGGCTTGACTTTCTTTCTTTTTGAAGAAATAGCATATATAATTAAAAAAGCAAGCTTTAGGTTTTTAATTTAAGTCAGCAATGGAAAGAGGAAAGTTTGAAGAGAATAAAAATAAAAATCGTGTTGAAGGACTTGAAATGTATTTTAATTCGGAGATAGTTAAAAAATTTGCCGAACTTGAACAGAACGAAAAAAATTACAAAGTAGCAGAGGTTATTGACAAAATTTTGGTTGACCAAGTGAAAGCAATTTCTCCTCCAATTCATGCGGCAGAATTAGGTGGCGGTGCTCATCCAGACCGCTATCATAATTTTTTTAAATTGCTTTCTCAAAAACGCGGCAGTCGTGTTGATTGGGTTGATATTTCCCCCTACATGCTGGAGCTTGCAAAGAAATATATCAGCAGCCCTTGTTACAAAGAGAGGCGAAAAATAATAAATTATATTGAAAGCGACATTCTTGATTACTTAAGGAACTTGAAGGACGAAGAACTAGACATCGCCGTCATGAAGTATACTTTTGATCATCTTGAAGATGTTGAAACGCTTTTTGAATTGCTTTCGAAAAATTAAAAAAAGGAGGAAAACTTGTCTCAATAATGGGCAACCTTGACGCAATCCTTAAAAGTTACTCAACAAACGCTCGCTATTTATACAACGGTGAGGAATTTCCCGATGACGAAGTTCGGCTATTAAAAGACAACGACAGCTTCACGGTTAAATTTTTTAAGGTTTCCGGGGATCCAAAATCCGGTTATCTTGAAGGGACTCAAGCAAAGAAATACTTCCATTCACCCGAAAAACTTAAAAAGTTAGCCGAAAGATTTGCGTTTGAAATATATTTAGGAAACTGGAAAGATTATGCCGGAAAGGAAAAATATAAAGATGAGATTGATCAGGATATAATGGTACTTAAAAGAAAGTAAGCGGATTATCAGGGCAATACTAAAAAACAGATTAAATTTAATCGTTTTGGCTTTCCGGCGGGAAAATTTTTCAGTTTTATACATAAAACAGCTTGAGGCGTAAAACTGTAATTTGGCAAAAAAAATTAATTCAAGGGGTATTAAAAAGTTTTCATTGCAAAATGCTTCCTTTTTTTGTTCTTAGACTTGCTTGGCTTTCAAAAAAGATTTCTTAGTGGGCAGACACAGCTCGTCATTTTTATCTTAATAAGCGCTTTTTTATCTTAAATAAGGAAAAAATAAGCCAAAGTATCTTGGCTTATTTTTGCTTGCAAGTAAATTAGCAATTTCTATTGACAAGTTGTTTTTTTTGTGCTATTCTGAAAGGTTATCAAAATTTTGCTAATTATAATTTTGTTTTGTTTTAACCTAAGATGAAGACGCACAAATATCCAATTTTGGCTAATGGATTGGCGAGTTTCTTGTTAGCAATTGCTTTGTCTATTATTTTTTTAGATATGGGTATTGACCGGGCGCAATTAGCTGAAGCTAAGGTAAATAAGCTGAAGGCAATAGAATATAGAATTGGAAGTATTGATAAACGCTTTGGTATTTCTAAAGATCAAGTTGAGCAAATTGTCCAAAAATCGATGGAGGCGTGGAATCAAGCTTACGATTGCGAAGTACTGGCGCTGAATCTCAATGCTTCAAAAAAAATTAATTTTGTTTTTGACCAAAGACAATCGCAAATTCGAAAAAGAAGAGATCTAATACAAAAAAAAGAAAAATACGAGAGAGAGTTAGCCGCGTATAATCGCGAAGTTGTCGATTGGAATGCCAAAGGCGGCGCTCCAAAAGAAATTTATCAGACTTTAATGCAGAGAAAGAATGCTCTTGAAGAACAGCGCCAAAAGCTTGTTGAAGCGTTAACTGAGTTTAACAATTCGGTCAAGGAAAAACAAATCCAAGGATTTCATTATTCAAGTGGTGATATTGAAATCTTTTATTTTTCTTCTAAAGAAGAGCTTGTCGCAATACTAACTCATGAATTCGGACACGCCTTGAGAATCAAGCATTCAAGCAACCCTCAGTCAATAATGGCGCGGGTTGGAGGAGAAAAAGAAGTTGGTTGGAAAGATAAGAAAATTACCGAAAAAGATATTATTTTTTAACGGGTGAGGGTTAATCTTTTATTGATTTTTAGTTTTATTTTTTTAAAACCCGCTGTAAAACTTACTAAAGCGGGTTTTTTGTTACCAAACATATTGATTTGTTTATTTAAATGCTAATTTAAGAGAAAACGAAAATAATCGGAAATTTTATCGGTAATAAGTTGCATGAATAAAAAACACTTGTTAATCCTTTTCCTAATTTGTTTGTTTGCTATTTTTTCAATTTTTAAAATAGTTAATTTTACCAAGGATAAAGTTGAACTTGGCAAAGACCAGATCAAAACGGAAACGAGTCGGAAAAATACCGATGGTGAATTACGCTCTAGCGAAGATGGTGTTAACGAAGGCGACCTCAATAACAACAGTAATGAAAATTGTTATCAGCCCATCCAAGGCGGCTGCAGTAGAGTAACGAAGAAACCATTTGGTATTTTTGCGAGTCCGAAAAATTCTCCGGTCAAGCCCGAAAGGTTCCAAGGGTACCACACCGGCGCCGACTTTGAGATTTTTGCCGGCGAGGAAAATTTAGAAATTGGTGTTAGGTCAATATGTTCCGGAAAAATAATTTCAGTAGAATTTGTTAATGGTTATGGCGGTGTAATCATTCAAAAGTGTGTGTTTGAGGGAAGTCCGGTTACTGTCCTGTATGGTCACTTAGCACTAACAGGTATTTCAGCAAAAGTTGGCCAAATGCTTGAGCAAGGCGATTTAATTGGAACGTTGGGAGAAGGTTTTAGCCGAGACACCGATGGAGAAAGGAAACACCTTCACTTAGCGATTAAGAGAGGCGTTGCCGTTGATGTTAGGGGCTACGTTTCTCAAAAAAGTCAGCTTAGCGGCTGGTTAAATCCTTGTTTGGTGATTTGCCGTTAGAGTTATGACAAAGGCAAAAATATTATTTTTAATAATTTAATTTGAATAAATCTGTTTAACTTCGGCTGTGGCATGACGCTTCAGTTTATTCCAGCCAACCAAATTTCCGCCTATGGCCGCCGCGAGGGACTTGATAGCCACAAAAGAAATTAATTGTCGGTAAAGCAGCCGTTGGATAGGAAGCCAAAAGAGAAGTTTCCGGTTTTCTTTACGCTCGATGAGAAAAGGGATAACAGAGCTAACGGTATCAACGAAAAAGAATAGAAGATAGTAATAGCCGATATTAATCAGTGCGGAAGAAACGGAATAATCTATTGAGTGATAATAACTTTGCCAGAATGCCCAGAGAATCGAAAATAAAAGCATCAAGTCTATCACCGGCGCTATCAAAGGAAAAATTATTTGGAAAATGAAGATGTTGGGAAGAAGAACAAAACCCAAAGATTTATATTTCCGGTGAAATAAAACGAATTTGTGCTTCCAGGCGGCTTGGAGGGTTCCAAACATCCATCGAAATCTTTGGGCCAAAAAGCTTGAAATGTTTTGCGGCGTCTCAGTATAAGCGACGGCTTTATCTTCAAAAACGATTTTCCCTCCTTTTCTCAAGAGAGTCAAAGTTAAATCGGCGTCTTCGGCTAAGGTATCATTGGAAAATCCGCCGCATTTATAGATGGCTTCTCGTCTCCAGGCCCCAATTGCTCCCGGAACAACGGATATACAGTTAAGCACTTCAAAAGCGCGGCGGTCAAGGTTTTGTGAAGTGATGTATTCGAGAGATTGCCAGCGAGTTAATGTGTTTACCAAGTTGCCGACTTTGGTATTTCCGGCAACCGCGTCTATTTTTCTGTTTCTAAATCGGCTAACGAGTTCGGATACGGCAGTTTTTTCAAGCAGAGTATCGGCGTCAATGATTACTAATATGTCGGCGTCGGTGTGCGCCAGACAGTAGTTAATTGCTTCGGCTTTGCCTCGGTTTTCAATGGAAAATAAACGCACCTTTGGGTGATTACCAAAATTTTTAGAAATTATCTCCGCGGTTTCATCCTGCGATCCGTCATCTACGATCACAACCTCGTAATTTTGATAATCCGAATCTAAAACTGTTTCAATTGTTTTCTTGATAACTTTAGCTTCGTTATAAGCCGGGATAATCACCGATACAAACGGTTCAAATTTATAATATTTTTCACGGTAATTCTTTTTTTCTTCTAAAGTTTTTTTGATTGATTGGAAAATAGCTAACGTTGCAACAAACAGTAGTCTTAGGATTCCCAGAAATAAAGCTAAAACAAAAGTGATTTTTAAAAAATTAGCCGTTAAAGTGGCAACCGATGAAAACGCACCGTCGAATTTTGCCATTAAAGATTCGCGCTTTGAAAGCGGAGGCATCAGTTGTTCTTTTGACACCCCGAGAAGTTCGGATAATCTAACAATTTCAAATCCTTGTTTTCTAAGTTCGGTAATTATTATGGGAAGTGCTTTCACCGTTTGTTCTCGGTTTCCTCCGCCGTCATGCAAAAGAACGATACTACCTTTTGACTTATTAGCTTCATCGAGAACGCGCGAAGCTATTTCTTCGGCTTTGGGATTTTTCCAATCTTTGGGGTCAATTTTTGCATTGACTATGTAATAGCCCAAGTTGCTTGCTTCGGCTATGGGCTTAATGTGTTCAATTTTGCTTGGTTCGGTGTCTTTCGCATAAGGAGGACGAAACAACACCGTTTTTCTTCCGGTAATGCCTTGGATTAAATGTTGAGTGCTGTTAAGCTCTTTTTTTAATTGACCTTCAGATATTTTGGAAATGTCAGCATGAGAAAAGGTATGGTTGCCGATTTCATGGCCAAAGCGGTGCATATCTTCAACTAAATGCGAATTTATGCTAGCATTAGCTCCGATAATGAAAAATACGGCGGGTGTTTGGTATTTATTTAAAATTTCAAGTATCCTTGGTGTGTATTTTGGGTCAGGACCATCATCGAAGCTAAGTACTATTTTTTTCTTTTTTTCCTGACTAGCGTTTTGTTCTCCCCAGCGCTCAATAGTGTAAGGAAAGGGGTATTTGGTATAAACCAATTGCTTTATAGTTGAAGATTTTGTTTCATAGCCGATATCTCGTGAACCTTTTTTTGGAAAAGTGGTAAGGCGGAAAAATTCTCCTTTGCCGGTGTAGAAAATATCATAACCGTAGCCAAAGTTCAAAATTAATTTTGCGATTTCCTGAGAAAGCGGTCCTTGAGAAGTCTTTGCTTTTTTGAGAATTTTCCAAACCGAAGGATCTTCAGAACCAAGCCGCCAAAGGGCGAAGCCGAACGGCTTTCCTTTCTGGTTGATTGCAGAAATTTGGTTGAAGGCAGTTGAAGCGTCCAGAAACCATACCCGATGATTTATAGAAGATTCATCGGTATATGTAAATGTGGGGTTTAATGAAGCGCTATCCATTGAAACTGCGGCTTTGTATCGACTGGCGCGCCGCATTACCTCTTCAAAGGTAAGCGATTCGCCATTGCGGCTGTTTTCAATCCAATCGTAACCATAATTTCCTAAAGCGACAACAATCTTGTTGGAAGAAATTTCTTTGAATCTTTGAGAGAGACCCTGAATAACCCATCCCTGAGAAGCAATTGGTCCGGCGGTTACCGAACCCGGGGAATGCTCGTCATAAGCCATTAGAATAAAATAATCCACATAAGGTGAAAGTTTGGCTGCATCAAAAAAGGAATCTTCAAGAGGAATATTCAGAGAAACCTCCAAACCAAAAGGGTGAAATTTTTGGTAAAGTTCTTTTATAAAATTGTTAAAATTTTCTTTTCTTTCATCGGGAATGATTTCAAAGTCAATGGATATGCCACTAAAACGATTGCGATTAACATAAATTAAAAGATTGTTTATGAGATTTTCTTGTGATTGTTGATTTTGCAAAAGTTCAGCTACAGCGGTTATGTCCCATGCTTTACTGACCGGGTTAAAATTATTAATTAAGGGAGTAAGCTTTAAATTGGGCTTATTCTTTCGGATAAATGCCATTGCTTCGTTTTCTCTGTTAGCGTTGTTTATGGTAATATCTCCCAAATTGTTTTTTAAATGTAGCCACTCTGGAATTAACTGGTCGATTTCACTTATATTTTTCTTTAGTGAAGCCAAACTGTTGTCGTCCCAGTTTACAAAAAATCCAATAATTTTTTGATTTTGATTATCGATAGAATTGGGTTGAGATGTCAAATCCTCTTTATCGGTATTGCTTTGCAAAACCGGCGAATTTAAAGGAGTCGGTGAATCGTAATCCTTTGACATAATCGTGTTTTCTGACAGCGGCTTAATTTGCGGAAGATCAGTCCAAACAATCGAATTAACCATAAAAAAAACAATAATAGCGGTAATTGATAGTGCAAAAAGGTAGAAAAGGCGCTTGGAATAATATCCGCGTTTCCTTTGAGGATCAAAGAAAATTGGTCTTCGATTTTTTTGTTCCATCTAATTCCAGCTTACTTGTGAACGGGTAATAATTTTTTTCCAAGGTCCCGAAGGAACTTGTTCAAAGTCAACAAATTGCCAATCAACATTATCTATATCTTTTAGATTTAGATAATCTCTAACTGCCGGTGAAACGTCAATTCCTGCACGCTTGTTTGCTTTGTTGTCGGGGTTAGTATCTTTTCCGAATACGTAATCGGCGTCATCTTCCCCAAAAGGTCCGGCGTCTTCCCATTGAGCAAAAGCCGATTTACCGTCTTTAGTTATTTTTATCCAGCGGTTTTTGAGTACGGATTGCCCCGGTTTAACGGTCGAGCATTTGAACCACGGAACAAACTGGGCAAGATCTTCTTTATGTTTTCCGTTTTCTTGAAGATCGTTGTAAGGAAGCGCTACGTAAAACGGATTTTCTTTTGGAATAAAATCGGCCGGATAATAACCGTTTCTTTTAGTGGGATTGTCGCGGCCTCCGAAGTGCTCTTTCCACTTATCGTCCCAAACGCTACGGGAGTTGGAGATTTCATCATTATCATCGCTTTTTCCTTCTCCGATCCAAAAAACGGTTGAGGTAATGCCGGTATGAATCGGGTAGTCAAATTTACAAAGATTCGATTCATTCTCGTTTCCAGTTTCAGTTTCTTCGTTGTCAGAATTTTGATCCTCTTCTTCTTGATACCATTGACCGGCTACGGCTAAAAATTCTCCGATTAACCATTTACTTTTGTGGTAAGCTTTTTTTGGTAGCGTTGTCCTGCTGAGATTATTTCTATGTTTTTTAGCAATATAAATTGCTAAAATACCGCTTCCAAGAATGATTGAGGAGATAATCAGCGCTGTTGCTGAAATCTTTTTTTTCATAGTTTTTTGCCCCGTAATTTTTATAACGTAATTTAGGTTAAAATTTGTCACTCTTTTCTCTGAAGAAATTCCTTTTCTAACTTAAGTTCAAGATCCTTGTTTTAGAGAATCTTGCAAGATTTAAACGAAAAGATATTATTTTAAAAAACAATAGCCAAAAGCAGTATAGCATAATCTATGAGGGTGTCATTGCCTTATTAATCAAACCGGTTCAATTTGTCAGCCCTGAATACATCAAATCGGCTAAATTAATTTTTAGAATTTGTTTTAGTTTGTTTTACCGATCCTTAATGGTTATTTGCTCAATATTAATTGCTGCGATAGAATAATAATAACTATTTTGCGATGCCTTCTTTAATAATGAAATACTTGCTTTAATTTTATTA
>Ga0136652_1001421_pt1 | contig 10121 bp, 8 predicted proteins | sample ConPoolayeEmetaG_FD_94864 | JGI IMG/M metagenome (GOLD analysis project Ga0136652, IMG submission 94864) | Hot spring microbial mat communities from California, USA to study Microbial Dark Matter (Phase II) - Cone Pool mat layer E metaG... ...
ATCATCCTGTCGAGCGCTCCACTCTCCTGTAGCTCCTCCAATCGTCCCAGGGAGCATACCCGCTCCTGCTGGACCTTGCCATCGCGCCGCTCGCTGTAGACGAGTTCCAGATATGTGTAAGCCCGCTCCTTGCGCCCTCGGACAGTGTGAAACCGGATATACATCTTGCGTAAATGTTAGCATATTTCCAGTTTTCTGTCAATACCTCTTACGCTTATTAGTTTACACTACACATTTTTCTCATCCGAAGCTAAATGGGGCCATTGGTGAAGCTGACTGGCATCGGTGGCTGTCAAAGTCGGGTAATACCGTCAGACCTCACCAGGCCCTGGGATATCTCACTCCTCAGGAGTATCTCGAGTGCCACTGGCCACATCTTAGAAGGGGGTGATGTGTCACTGATCTACTGAACGAGTACACTTCCTCCAATTGCTCCTAATGATATACTATAGTCACTATACCTGCCGATACTGCTCCCCATGAAAAGGGAGTGGCAAAATTAAGAGAGTAGGATGGCTGATGAGAATCGGGGGCGAGATGACGCTGGAATTAAGAACTCAACAGGCAGCCCGTATGATGCAGGAATTAGCGGCGTTCAACGACAGGAACGCCGGAGTTGCGGGGTGCGTCACGGTAGAAGGCTTCGGCTGGACGTACGTCGTGGTAGTACTGGACCGGCATACTGGGAAGACCGCCGGCGCACAACACGGGTGGGGAATGCCAAGTCAGCACCGGCAGGAAGCTCTCTGTATGGCGGTCAACCGTTAGTTCGCCGGGGGCGGCGATGAATAGGGGGCCTATCGCAAATGTTGGATAACGGCAGTCAGCCAAACACTCATTAGTTTCGTGAAGGTCTGTCGAAAAATGGGCATCAATAACAACAAATATAACAATCCCAGGGGCGTTGCCAATGCGGAGAGGGGGACATCAGATTATCGGGACGATTAGGGAAGGAGTGTCAAACCAGCTAGAATACTCAGTTATTTTCGGCAAGACCTGATGGGGAGCATGCAATGAGAATTCTTCTTGTAGTCCGCAGTCTTAATGCTGTTTCATACAAGAGTTTCGTTAGGTACGCCCAAGAATTATTCAGTCGTCTTCGGAAGTACCATCATGTTGATGCACTGGAAATACCCCTGGACGAAACAGCGAAGGGCTTTTCTAAAGAGAAACAGGCCCTATTGCCTTTCAGAACTGCTCTACGCTTGTTGGGGAAAAGGGCAAAAAACTATGATATTGTACATGCGATCGACCCAATGCTGGGAGCAGTACTGCCGATATTTACCAGCCGTAGCATAGTAACTTTCCATGATTTGGTCCCCCTCACGCTTCCGGGGCATTGGCGCTGGGAATGGGCAATACAAGCCTATTTCTCCGTTGTATATAACATGGCAGCGAAAGCCGGAATGCTGCTGGCCAATTCAAGCCAGACGGCTGCTGAACTGGTCACAGTACTCGGGGTAAATAAAGGTAAAGTACGAGTCGTCAGCCTTGGAGTGGATGGCAAGTTTCGACCACTTGAGCGACCGAGACGCTTGCCAACGCTCGGTTTCCTTGGAAATCTGGGGCCGCGTAAGCGGGCCGATTATGCCATCCGGGTTTATCGTATTCTGAGAGATCGCGGTTTCAACTGTCAGCTGATAATCGCCGGTGGAGAGATACCGGAACCATCACGACATGAACACAGGAATCAAATCCTCCGGCTGTCTCAAGGTATTGATGGAATCAAACTACTCGGTCATGTACCTGAAGATGATATGGTTAATCTATATAACTCATTTGACCTTTTTCTTTGCACGTCTGATACCGAGGGACTCGGCCTTCCTATTCTCGAATCTCAAAGATGTGGCGTGCCTGTCCTGGTGCGGAAAGACGCACGTATACCTCAGGAGGTTACCAAAGCGGCTGTGGTATGTGATTCCCCTGAAGATATGGCTTCCAAGGCGGCCCGCCTATTGTCGGATGCTGATTATTATGAAAAAGTAAGACAAGCTGGCTTGTTACATTCCTCGGCTTTTACATGGGATAGTACCGCTGAGGGAACACTTCAGGGTTACCATGAACTTTTGAGACGAGTGTGATATTGCATCACTTTTCCGCCACGCATGGGTATTCCGACTTTTACAACACCAAATTGTCCATACTTTTGCATCTACAATAACTGTAATGTAAATGAAATCGCCGGTATATAGTCCCGTCAACAGGCCATCAAATCGCACGGGCTGTATGTCAGTTTGTGCGAGAATCAGACATTGGCTCATCACTGCCGCGGTTTTGTTGCCGCTGGTTATATCTGGCTGTTTGCCGGAAGCTGACCAGCCGGTGACCAGTAATGAGACATCTACCGATGCTTTGTCGGCGCCGATTCGCGCGCCGGATGAACTGGACCGTGTCTCCCAGTCCGTAACAGCCCCTTTCCAAAAGGCCCCCGCTATCCTTCAGCCGGTCAACGTCAGGATAGAGAACCCCTATGCCGGCGGCACACCTTATAAAGCCCAGCTTCATGCCCACACCACCGAGTCGGATGGCAAACTGTCTCCGGCCGAGCTGGCGGCCTTCTATCGGGATGCCGGCTATCAGGTGCTGGCCATCACCGACCACGGCAGGTTCACACCACCACCTGCGGTGCACGGGATCCTCGTTATTGTCGGCAGTGAACAGGATACCGATGAGGGGCACCTTGTAGCCTATGGAGCCGTAGCAAGACTCGATATTGATCGTATCCGTTCCGCTCAGACCAAGATCAACCGCATATTGGAACTGGGCGGCATTGCCGGACTGGCCCACCCGAATTACAAAACTGAGTCATGGACGAATGAAGAGATAGCTGGCCTTTCCAGCTTTTCCCTTATCGAGGTCTTCAACGGCGTAGTAGGTAGCGCTCAAGGTATCGCTGAGGACAAGTGGGACTATGCCCTGAGGCTGGAGCCGGGCCGCAAAATATGGGGCACGGCGGTGGACGACTTCCATGCACCGGAACACTTTGGGAAGGGCTGGGTGGTTATATATGCCGACGAACTCGGCACCGGCGCCATTATGAGGTCGCTCAGGACAGGCAATTTCTACGCTACACAGGGCCCGGAAATTAAGGCATGGACCGTCGGGCGTATAATCCGGGCCAGCGTCGACGAACTATCGCAGTTCAGATGGACCGTGGACGGCACTCACTACCTAATGGGCAGCAGCCGTCTGTCGTCGGAATACCTCGTTACCGGACGAGAAAAGTACGTCAGGGTTACGATAAAGCGCGACCGGGATGGCAGGATGGCCTGGTCGCAGCCGTTCTTTGTGCATGCCGGCCGGGAGGTCGGGCTTTTGCAGCATGGCCAGCGACCCGAAAGCGTCCGCAAAGAACCCATCGAAGGCTTGGTAAACATACCAACACCGTAGCTTGCGGGCTCACGTGATTGCCCTCAAGAGTACGGTGAACTGCCTTTCTGCCTCCACCATATACCTGTCCCTGATCAAGAGGTCAATGCTCATGCTCCTGACGCCGTGACGATTTTTATTCCACGGAGAGTCCCTCTCCCGGTCGACTACATACTCCGTATCATAGCCAAGAGCCTTGAGTCTATTGAGCATTTCAATCGTCCGTTGCCTTCCGACGATCCCCGGATGTACCTCAATTGATAGGAGCGGCCTGAACTTCTCCAAAGTCCGCACCATACCGTTAACCGCGAGTGTCTCCGCACCTTCAATGTCCATTCTGATGAGGTTGACAGATACCCCCATTTCACCGATCAGGCTATCTAGTGTCCGCCCTGGTACCGATACTTTGCCCAGCGACTTGCCCCAACCTGCCAGTACGGAATGCCAGTTGGAATGCTGAGACATAAAAATATCAACGTCTCCATCGCGGTCGGTAATGGCAGCATGAACAACGGACACATTGCGAATATTGTTCAGCGCAAGATTGTCATTCAGCACACGAATGTTCTCTTGCACCGGTTCAATAGCTATCACACGACCTGTCAGACCGACCAAACGGGACTCGATCAGTACGTAGTAGCCGATATTTGAACCGATGTCCACAACTACCATGCCTTCCTTTATTAGCCGCTCAAGCCATTGTGACTGAATCGGCTCGTGGGAGCGCCATACAAAAAGTTCTCTGGAGATACCACGGTCGTCGCGGTGCAACCGCATACGCTGACCACTGCCAAGAGTGACCACTGGGGCATCCTTCATTCGGCCCACCCTAAAAAACCAGACTATGTCTTGCCACGCCAAATGCGTGCGGTGCCAGAGATAGCTCGTGCCCGCACTAAGAAGGGCTCGAAAACCCGCGTTCGTGACGATGCAGATTGCTCTTCTGAATTGATAAGGGATTTTCAACGTTGGTCTCCTGTTATACTCTGACTGTGCATTCGCGCCATTGCAGTTGGCAGGCCAATCAACATAACGAGCAGGTTGGCCGCAAGATAGGCTAGTCCGATACCGACCAGTCCGAAGCTGCCTATTAGAAAGTACCCGCCGATGATGGTCGCCGCGGCCACGAACCCGTAAAGCGCCATGATCTGCTTTGTGCTTCGTTCCACCCGCTTGATGCCGACGAAGAGTTCATTGAGCGCCACGGGAACACTGGCAATGGCCAGAATACGTAACAGCCCAAGGCCCTCTACCGCATATCTTTCACCGAAGAGCGAAAGGATAAAACCGCCCAGAAAGACGGCTACCAGCACCCCGGGAGTCAGAACAGAGAGTATGAGTTTCCCCGCCTTCATGACCTGTCTGCCCAGTCCTTCTCTGCCTGACGCGACCTCGGCCACGACTGACAGTCCGGTGTAGTAGGAAACAGAAAAGAGCAGGTTGGCGATCATCCAGCTTGCGTAGAAATAGGCGCTGGTATCGGACCCGAGAACATTGACCACGATAATGGGCAGAAGATGGGCGGGCAGCAGACGCAGACCGTCCCCGAGATAGTTTCCGATCGAAAAGCGGAGCATTCTCCTGACAGCCCTCACCCGCAGGCCCAGCGCAGGACGGTAGCCCGGCAGAAGCCTTGCAATAAAGTAGAATGAGGTGGCATCGGCAGTGATGAAGGCCACCGCAAAAGCGATATAGACACCGGACACGCCCGAAGAGCTGACGGCGATCACCAGAGGGATCCTCAGGGCAAACAGCAAAGCCTGCAGGAGCGCGAAATGGGCCGAGCGCAAGGCAACAAAAATGCTGGTCTGCAGGGCGAAGAGACCGTTAGAGACAGCTACCAGAACAAAAGTGATGGCGGCGTATGCCTGCTGAAGCGGACTGAGCGCTGGCGACCAGACATTAACGCCGACAACGAATACAATCGCCAGTAGGACTGAAATGAAAGCCACGATACCGACGGCGGAGTTGATCAGGCCTGCCCTGTCAGTCTCTTCGGGCAAATAACGGATGATGCCGAACCCGAGTCCAAGACCGGACAGCGTGACCAGAAGGTTCACAGCGGAAATCACCGCCGTACCCACACCGATATCCGCCGGCGGGTAGAAACGTGCGGCTACTACCCAGAATACAAAACCGAAGAAGGCACTAATAGCATGGGCCAGGGTCAACAACAGGGAGTTGCGGCGCAGTGAATCGCCGGCGGCCTCTTTGACGATTGCCCAGAGATTAGCAGCAGAGTTAATAGTTCTAGCCCTCGTAGTCCAGAATCCTTTCTTCAGGCCGGTTAGAATTCAACAACGGATTCGTCACCCAGAAAAAGCCTCAGGGCACTGAAGTTATTCCCGGCTTTCCTGAGGGCGCCGGCGCCGTTGCCCAGAACGCTGTCGGCCATGCGGTCGATTCGAATTATGCGGCAGTCCCGCATGGTCACAGAATGCTCTACCGATGAGTCCTCGACTACGGTCCCGGTACCGATGCTGGTAAACGGGCCAATGAAAGAGTTCTTTATCCGGCAGCCTTCAGCAATGGAAACAGGGCCGCGTACCAGACTGTTCTCAACCCTGGCCCCGGCCATCACCTCGACCCTGCCGACAAGCCGGCTGGCGCTGTCAACTTCGCCTCTGACATCAAGTCTCATATACTGGTCAAGCACCACGCGGTTGGCTTCCAGCAGGTCGTCTTTCTTGCCGGTGTCAAGCCACCAGCCCTTAAGAATGTGGCTCTTTACCACTTTGCCGGAATCAATCAGCCTCTGGATGGTATCCGTTATCTCAAGCTCCCCGCGCCGCGAAGGCTGGATGACGCCCACGGCGTTGTGCACTTCGGGTGAGAACAGGTAGACGCCGGGAACGGCGAGGTTGCTCCGGGGCTCCACGGGTTTCTCAGTCAGTCTCACGATATTGCCATGGCCGTCAAGCTCGGCAACTCCGAACAGGTGCGGGTCAGGCACTTCTTTCAGGAGAATCAGGGCTTCCGGCCCGGTCCGCCGGAACTCATCAACAAGGTCTTTAACGCCGCCCTGGATGAGGTTGTCGCCGAGGAACATCAGGAAAGGCGAATCGCCGAGGAACCCCCGGGCGGTCTTGATGGCATGGGCAATACCGAGCGGCCGGTCCTGCTGGACGTAGGTGAATATTGTTCCCCATTTTGAGCCATCTCCAATTTCTGACTTAATCAGATGGCCGGTTTCCGGGGAAATGACAATGCCGATGTCAGTAATGCCAGCTTCAATAACCTGGTCGATGACGTAGCGAAGGATGGGCCTGTTGGCCACCGGAAGTAGCTGTTTGGGGGTGGTGGTGGTGAGGGGGCGGAGACGGGTGCCCCGGCCGCCTGACAGTACGAGTGCTTTCATTCTATTAGTCAAAAAATTAGAGCCAGGCCAGCACACCGCTTGATTCCTGCCTCCGGCGCTCCAGCCTGACCGTATTGTGTAGTATACTTTAGGGAGTGCCTTGCGGTAAAGTGTACGTCACTTTTGACAGTCTGAGTGAGCACAGCGTCTGTTGAAGCGTTATAGCGACCTGCTGGTAATAGATGCGCTTGTCTGCGTACTGGCGGTGCTGGTTTTCACAAGCCAGATGACTGCCCTGCGCATCATTCTTGGCATACCGGCGGTACTCTTCTTTCCCGGGTATGTTCTGACTGCCGCCCTGTTCTCGAAAAGGGCAGGGCCCGGTCGGGCAGAGCGGATAGCTTTGAGCATCGGGGCAAGCGCCGCCGCCGTCATCATCATCGGCCTGTTCCTGAACTACACCTGGTGGGGAATCACCATCACCTCGACAGCGGTTTCTCTGGCGGTTTTCGTCGTGGCCATATCCGTTGTGGCCGGCCTGCGCCGCCGCAGACTGGCCGTGGGCGAGCCAGCGGCGCCGCAGTTCGCCGTGAGTCTATCATGGTGGCGGAAGGCCGCCGGCATCGACCGGGTCCTGGTGGTGGCCCTCGCCCTGAGTGTTATTCTGGCACTGGGGGCTTCGGTCTACGTATCGGCCAGGCCAAAGCCGGGCGATGCCTTCACCGAGTTCTATCTTCTCAACACCACGGGTATGGCCGAAAAATATACCAGGGAGATGGTCCTCGGCAGAGAGTACGAGCTGGTCCTGGGCATCACCAACCGTGAGCGGCAGGAAAACAGCTACCGGGTTGAAATCAGACTGGAGGGCGTGCGGAAGGACGAAATCGGACCGGTAGTGCTGGCATCCGGCGAAAAACGCGAGTTGAAAGTAAAATATGTACCGGACACACTCGGGGACAACCAGAAGCTGGAGTTTTTGCTCTTTAAGGCCGAGGAGAGCGAGCCCTATACCACGCTTTATTTGAGGATATTCGTTAACCCGCGCTGACGCACTCAATCTGTAAGCTCCCTGTCTTTGCGTCAGGGCACGGCGGTTGGTCGGCGGCCAGCCGTCTGAATTTCGATAACGCCCCAGCCGCGCCGGCGCAGTTCAAAAGTGTTGAAGGCCAGTGCTTCGGCATCGTGGTTCCTTCCGGACATAACCACAATATTGCATTGCCGCCCCACGGTGTTCAATGCCTGAATAAGCGCTGAGGAGACCGGGCCCTGTCTGGCGCTATTCTTCAGGCTCTGGAATTCAACATCGAGCAAATCGGCCAGCGACCGGGACGGTCCGGTCCCGGCCTGACGCAGGCGTGAGATGGTGGACCTCAGCTGCATGACATCAACCGGTCCCAGGTATCTATCGGGGTTGGGGGAGACGATGACCTGCTGGGACAGCTGGAGCGTTCTGGCAAGCAGGGCTTCGGGTGTCAGGACGGCAGTAGCCAGCCGCACCTGCTCGTGGTCGTAAGCGGCGACGGCGGCCGGTATTTTATCGTGCGCCAGGGAAAGCCCGGCGGCAATAATATTGTAAGCAAGCCGGTCGGCTTCCTCGGCATCGGCGGCTACCAGATTCACCAGCAGAAGCGCCTTTTCTCCCCTGAGCTCGCTGAACTCTTTGGAAACCAGGCGGGCGAGCTTGATGGAATGTTTCCAGTCAACTATCCTCACGCTGTCGCCGGGCTGGTAGAGCCGGCTTCCGTAGTATTCAATACCGGTGGGACTGGTAACCGCTCCCTGAGAAATGCTGATTGAAGCCAGCAGAGGTAGCACGCCGCGCCGGGTGCCTCTGGCGTACTGGCGGGCAAACCAGGCGGCGTATCTCGCCCGTGGTATTACCTGGAGCATAACCGGAACAAACCGGTAGGTGTATTTGAGAAGCCCGAGCGAGTCGGTGGCTGTGACAATCAGTTCCAGCCGAGATGGCCCGGCAAGAGATGGCGTGACCGATAACTGCAGGGTGAATCCCTGACCGGCCTGCGGGATGACTTCAGGCGGCTCCATATTGACCCAATCGTAAGGTGAATAGAAGCCGAGCTTGCCGGTATTTTTTGACCGCAGGGTGACTTTGACGGCGACCGTGGCCGTTGAGCCGGCAAGGAGGCGGAGCCGCACCGGATCAGCTTTGATAGGAGTCGGCGGCAGGCTTCTCGCCTGAAGCCAGGCAGACAGGGCAAGGTAAATCAGGACGAGTGCGCCGCACAGCGCCATGACCTGACTGCCGAGAATCACAGAAAAGACCAGCACGGCAACTGCGGTGATGCCCACGGTCACTGCTGTCCCTGTTGGCCGGCGGGCCGACTCACCGGGCCCCGCGGTTATCGGGGTGAGCTTCGAGAGGTCGGAGAGGCTTGCAGATACAGTCCCCAATACCGGAAGGGCGGGTAGCACAGACAGGAGTCCCATCCTGGGCTCAAGAAAGACCGCGGCGGCGAAAAAGGTAAAGTAATCGGCGGCAAGCCTGATTCTGGCCCACCGGGCCGGGTCGTGCCTGGATACGAGGAGGTAAATGTGGAAGCCGAGCAAGACCAGCGGCAGAAAAGCGGATGCCGGCGGCGACAGAAAAGCCGCCGCCAGCACTAGAAGCAAAGTATAGATGCGGAAAACCCATCTCGCAGGACGGGATAATAACAGCATCATCCTGACGCTACTTCGGCACCGGCACTTTCTCCAGCGCCCGGTCAATCAGCATGCGGGGAGTCACCCCGTCCATTTCGGCTTCGGTTTTGACGGTTATCCGGTGCTCAAGCGCGTAAGCAAAGATGCTCTTGACATCGTCGGGGATGACGAATTCCCGCCCGTCGAGCAGGGCGATTGCCCGGCTGCATTTGAACAGGGCGATGGCGGCGCGGGTGCCCGGCGGATTGCCGGTGTCAGGGTCCATCCGGAGCGCTTCGGTAAGCGACGTTATGTACCCGACTATATGCGGAGAAACATAGACGGTCTTCGCCAGTTCCCTCATGGCCAGTATTTCTTCTATGGAAGTTACCGGTTCGATGGCGGGCTCTTCGATACGGTCGATGTTGGCAACTATTTCCGCCTCTTCAACCTTAGAGGAGATACGGCTGAGACTGCGCAGGAGGAAACGGTCGGCCTGGACATTGGTCAGCGGGTAGGTGCCCTCGGCGCCGGTCTCCTGCTGGGTGGCAATGACGATGAAGAGCCTGGGCAAAGGGAAGGTGTCGCGTTCGATGGTCACCTGGTGCTCCTGCATCGCCTCAAGCAGGGCGGCCTGCGTCCTCGGAGTGGCGCGGTTAAGCTCATCGACCAGCAGGACATTGGCGAAAATCGGCCCTTCAACCAGGGTGCGCTGTCCCTGAAGCGAGTAGAGGTAGAAGCCGGTGATGTCGGCCGGGAGCATGTCCGGCACGCACTGGACGCGTTTGAAGGTGCCGCCGATAAGCTGGGCAAA
>Ga0136652_1001422_pt1 | contig 10118 bp, 10 predicted proteins | sample ConPoolayeEmetaG_FD_94864 | JGI IMG/M metagenome (GOLD analysis project Ga0136652, IMG submission 94864) | Hot spring microbial mat communities from California, USA to study Microbial Dark Matter (Phase II) - Cone Pool mat layer E metaG... ...
GCGTTAACGCTGCTGACAGTTAGTGAAAAAGCAAAAGGAGAAGTTGTAAACGTAGGCAACCCGCAAGAAATAACCATACTTGAACTCGCAAAGAAAATTAAAGAAGCAACCAAACGCAAATCTCCAGTAACTTTCCACCCGCTGCCCAAAGATGACCCAAAAAGACGCTGCCCAGACACAGCAAGCTGGAAAAGATTGTGGGATGGAAGCCGAAAATAAACTTGGGAGGGCTTAAAAGAACAATTATGTGGTTTTCACAAGAAGGCGGTTATTTGACATCTGTGATTTGTTTGATTTCTTCGATTTTTCTCGGTTCAAGTGAAACTTCTAAGCCGTAGCTTGTGATTTTTGGGATTATGTAGCCGTGACGAATGAGGTTTTTAATTGCTTTTTTGCAGTTGCCGCGTAAGTGTTTAGGGAAACCTTTAGGGATATTGTCGGCTGAGGTATGTTTGCTGCCTATGTACTTGTCCAAGTACATTTTTCTCAGAATGCTTTTCTCGATTTCTGTCGCCGTCGTTTCACTCTCAATGAGACGTGAATGTCTTATAGTTTATTTAAGCTTAATCCTTACATAAATGTCCTATAGATATGACAAGGCATTAACGTTTAAATAAATGCGCCGAGAATGAAATAAGGGGTGGAATATGAAGTGGGTAATGAAAAAGCTTTAGAAGCTGGACCTTTAGAACGATTATTCGGTAACATAGCTCTAGCAAAGATATTAGATTTTATGGTCACTTTCCAAGAGTGGGACTACTCAAAAATGGACATAGCGAAAAACAGTGGTGTAAGCTTCCGCCACGTTCTAAGAGAGTTACCCAAACTGGAAAAGCTGGAAATAATAAAACAGACAAGGACTGTAGGACGCGCAACAATGTACCAGTACAACAGCAAAACTCCAACAGGACAAGCCGTGAAAAACATGATATTCGCAATCGGCGCATACGAAGCCGACAAAATGGCCCGAGAGGACATCGCTAAAGAAGAAACCGCAAAAGAAAAAGCCAGATCCGAAACCATAACAGCATAAACCAGAGGTGTATATCTCCTGCTTCGATCCGCCTGAAGCATCTCAGGAAAGCCAAAAAGATCAAAATTCTGTAAGTCTTTGGTTACATCTCATCCGTTTCCTGAAGATGACTCGAGAAGGAGTTTGCCCAGACATAGGTAAATTAGAAGCGCTTGGGGGATGGAAACCTCAAGTCAGGTTTGAAGATGGGCTTAGAAGAACAATTACATTGTTTTTCTTAAAGCAATGTTTGGCGCTGGAAACACTTCTTTTGTCCAGTACGCGTTAAATTGGAATTAGTGTTCATAACAAAACTTGTTTGACCCTAACTTGACAGAGTCCCTGTGGTTTTCAAGCAAGATTAGCTCACAAAAAGTAGCAGTGCATTTTGTTTATGGAGTTCTGAATTCAGGATAGCTAATAGGGGTTTTTAACTTGTGCCATGTTAGATGTAGTGTGCTGGGGCGAACAGTACTGTTGTGTTTTCGATTTTTTTTTGGTACCAAAAGTTTTGTGTTATTATCAGTGCTTTTTTGGGTTGGTAGGTTTTTATGAAGCTCCGAAGGCTTCTTGAAATTTTGGGTTTTTGGAATTGTTGGTATTTAGCTTCTATAGGTATTAGCTCATCGTTCAGTTGAAGGATGAAGTCGACTTCAGCTTTGGCGGTTGTTCTCCAGTAGTTGATGGTTTGCCCTGGGAAACTGTTTCTTAGACATAGGAGCGTGTGGTTTTCTATTATTGCCCCCACGTCGGTTCTTTTTTCTATTGGATTGAAGTTGTTGATTATGTAGTTTCTGAGTCCTATGTCAATGAAGTACACTTTAGGGTTTTTCTTTAGTTCGGTAATGGGGTTTCTGTGGAAAGGCTGAATAAGTTTTATTATGTAAGTCTCTGCGAGTGTGGCGATTACTTGTTTTGTCTCCTTGTAGTAGCTTTGGCATGTGGAGCTGAGTTCGTTGTAATTTAGTAGTTGCCCGGTAAGAGCTGCTAACGTGCGGGTTATGCAGCGGTATTTGGTCGGATTGCTGAGTTTTAAGAATTGGATGATGTCTTTTGAGATGTAGGTGTCATAGATGTTTTTTAATATCATTTTTTTGGTTTCTGGGTCTGCGGTTTTTATTGATTCAGGGTATCCTCCGAAAATTAAGTATTCATTGAGCAGTGGGGTGAACTCTTTTCGGAAGGGGTCTTTTTCAATTGGCAGGGTTGTACCGTTTATAATGAATTCTTTGATTTGGTTGTTTTTTTCTCTGTAAATGTTTGCGAGTCGGGGGTTTTTTGCGGTTAGGAATTCTTGAAAGTTGAATTGGAAAAGTTCGAAGAAGAAAACTCTTCCTACTAGGAACTTAGCCATTGCATCGCTTAGTTCTAGGGATGAGCTGCCAGTGACTATGAACTTGGCGTTTTCGAATGTGTCGTATAATAGTTTTAGGGTTTTTCCTGCATCTTTCACGTATTGATATTCGTCCATTAGAAAATAGTATCTGCCAGGGTTTGTCATGAAGCTTTTGACGTATTGTTTGGGGTTGGTTTCGAAGGCTTCTAGGATGTCGGGGTCTTCGAAGTTTAAGAAGATCACGTTTTTTTCCTTTAATTTTTCTTGGAGAATTTTTAGGATGGTTGTTTTTCCTGACTGCCGTGGACCTTTGATGGCGTATGCTTCTTTTCGGTCTAGCCATTTTGTTAAGTCAGGCAGGATTTCTCTTGGAAAAGTTTCGTTGTTCACAGTTACTGCTAGTATTATTAATTACTTTTAAATTTTACTAGTGTTAAAAATAACTAAATTTTAGGAATAGTGGTGGTTAAGATGTAGAAGTAGAGCATGTCCTCAAAGTTCAGCTTGTGATTTCGTTTAGTTGGGTTTTCGGAACTTGCATACTTTATTGTAGGCTAAAGAGGTTCAAAGAGTATCAAATATCTTCGATAAGGAATGGGAGATCAAGTTTTGGTGGAATTTTTGTGTTATAGCAGATGCGTTGGTTTCTGATCGAAGAAAGAGTTGTTGGCTTCTTTGGAACATATGCTTTTTTCTGGTTTCTGTGTGTGTAACGTAAATAGTTTTTTTAAGTCTTAAAGTTTTTCTATGTGGGTTATAATTGTGTCTTTTAGGTTTCCATTTTTTAGGGTGTTTATGAATTTTTGAACTCTTCGATGGGCTATAACTTTGTATTTAGGCACTCTTGAGTTCCTCGAGTGTTACGTAGCTTCCTTTCTTCATTTCTTGGATTGAGCGTTCTATTTCCTGTTTTTTCTTTTTGTTGAGTGTTACTTCAGGTAGCCCTTTTGTAACAATTTCTTCAATTATGTCTTCGATGAGTCTCAGCCGTTCGTTTACTCTTTTGACTTCGTCGTAAATCATTTCAAGCGTCACTTGAGTATTCGTTTTGTCTTTCCCTGAATAAGCATTGGTCTACAGCATTTATATTCTTTCGTTGGGTATAGCGAGGGGGTCGTAGGCGGTTGCGTTGGTGCATTCCGTTAGTGACTGTTTATTATGTGGGGGGTGGCGTGGGGTTCTCGTGTTGTCTGTGTGGGGGTTTGGGTTGTTGGTTTTCTGTGTTTTTGGTTTTGTGTTTTGTAAATTGGTGATTTTTGATGGTTGGAATTAGCGAGTTTATGTTTCATTTTATTTTGGTTATGTCGTTTAGCTTTGAAGAGTTTATGTGGGGTGTGATCTTTTTTTGTAGTTGTAGATCTTCGGTTATGAGGGTTAGTTCTTTCACTTTGGCGTGGTAGGTGTATGTGGCGTCGTAGAATGTGATTTTGAGTTTTGTTGCGGTTTCCAATATTTCTTCTTCGGTGCAGTTTATTTGTGTTATTTCCATGAGGTTTAGGGTTTGTTTTATTATTTTTGCAAGTGTTTTAATTTCTTGGTCTGTGGCTTTTGCTTGTAGGGCATAGTTTTTCCACAGGATGTTTCCCAGTTCGTATCTTGCTAGTTCTAACGTGTAGTTTCCGATTAGCGGGTCTATTTTGTTTTCTTTTATGGCTTTGAATATGGCTGATGAGTCGAATAAGTATTTCATCTATTTGTTCTATCCTCTCTTATGCTTTTCACTATGTCGTCTATGCTTACTCTATCAAGTGTTGGTTTTAGTTTTTCTATGTCTTCTTTGAGTTTTTGGGCTTCTCTTCTTCTTATTTCGTCTTCTATGGCTTTTCGTAGCAGTTTGGATGGTTTAATTTTTAGTTGCTTTAATTTTTCTTTAAGTTCTGTGGGAATTTTTGTGGAGACGGTTACAGCCTTGCTCAACTTCTCACCAGTGAGTATTACTGATTGGAAGAATAATAGGTTTACCTTGTTTTTAGCAAGAAGTTGAGTTTCATAGTCCTTAGTACCTATTACTTCTTTCAGTTTTCTATTCGGCAGGTTTATTGGAGTTGGTTATCTTTCTTTGGAAGGTACTTGGCATAGTTGTAAACAGAATTGGAGGGAATCTTGCTGAACCAGCCGTATTCTTCACTTTCCGAGTTGAGGGTAATTTCCCCTCGGGCAGAAGTTACCTTGAAGGCTATTATTATCTTTGTCCTGTCAGAGGTCTCCTCGATTCTTCCATCTATTATGCCGCCGACGGTTATGTCCAAGCCGGTTTCTTCTTTGAATTCTCTTCTTAAGGCTTCTTTCAGCGCCTCATTTTCTTCCACATGCCCACCAACAAGACTCCAACAGCCTTTAAACGGCTCTACGCTACGTTTTAGAAGCAATATTTTTCCGTCTTTAATGTAGACTCCATCTACGCATACGAAAAATTTCCTATGGTGCATATCCGACTCTCCATTTTGCTGGTTCTGTTAATGCTTAGGGGCTTATAGCCTAAAAAGATGGCCGTTAACCATTCAAGACCTTAAGAATTAACAGAATCTTAGTATTTTAGTTTCCTAGTCCTATGGCGGCGAATTTTAGTTTTTGGTTGAATTCTTGTGGGTTGTAGATTCTTCTGCCGTCGATGAGGTTTGGTTGTTTCATGTTTTTGGTGAAGTCGTCTGGTTTGAGTTTTTTGAATTCGTCCCATTCTGTTACGATGATGCAGCAGTCTGCGCCTTTGAGGCAGTTTATCGCTGATGTTGCATATTGGATTTTGTTTTTGAATATGGTTTTTGCGTTGGGTATGGCGACGGGGTCGTAGGCGGTTATGTTGGCGCCTTCTGCGAGTAGTTGGTTTATGATGGGTATGGCTTTGGCTTCTCTTATGTCGTCTGTGTCTGGTTTGAAGGCTAAGCCGAGGATGGCTATGTTTTTGTCTTTTAGGTTGCCGAGTTGGCGTTTGCAGAATTCTATTGCTTTGAGGGGTTGGGTGTTGTTTATGTTTTCTACTTCTTGGAGTAGTTTTGGGTTGTAGCCTGCGGTTTTGGAGCAGGAGATTAGGGCTTTTATGTCTTTGGGGAAGCATGATCCGCCGTAGCCTAGGCCTGCGTCTAGAAATAGTGGTCCTATGCGTTTGTCTAGGCCCATGGCTTGTGCTACGATTTTGACGTCTGCGGTTGGGATGTGTTCGCAGATGTTGGCGATGGTGTTTATGAAGCTGATTTTTGTGGCGAGCATGGCGTTGCTGGCGTATTTGATGAGTTCGGCTGTTGCTAGTGTGGTTTGGATTATGGGTGGGGGTTTGGGTTTGTAGAAGTTTGTGTAGAGTTCTTGTAGGGTGTCGCCTGCTTTTTTGTCGTGTGAGCCGATGACGATGCGGTCGGCGTTTAGTGTGTCGTGGAAGGCTGAGCCTTGGCGTAGGAATTCGGGGTTCATGCATAGGCCGAAGTGTTTGTCGCATTGTTTTTTGGATTCTTTTTCGAGGATGGGTAGGACGATGTTTTGGGTGGTGCCGGGCACTACGGTGCTTTTGATGACGACGGCGTGGTAGGTGTTTTTGTTTTTGAGGGCTTTGCCTATGTCGTGGGCTGCGGTTTTTATGTGTTGGAGGTTTATGCTGCCGTTGGGTTTGCTTGGTGTGCCTACGGTGACGTATGTTATGTCTGTTTCTATGACTGCTTGCTGGGTTTGGTTGACTAGGCATTTGAGGTTGCCGTTTTGGATGCTGGTTGTGAGTTTTTCTTGGAGGTCTGGTTCGTGGAATGGTGGTGTGCCTTGGTTGATTTTTGCTGCTTTTTCTGCGTCTACGTCTGAGGCTAAGACTGTGTAGCCTTTGCTTGCGAAGGCTGTTGCTGTGCATAGGCCTACGTAGCCGGTGCCTATGACTGAGATCTTTGGTTTTTTGTGGGTGGTGGTTTTGGTTGGCATGGTATTTAGTTTGGTGTTGTTGGCATATTAAGGTTTCAATTGTTGGGGTTCTTTGTATGAAAAAGTGTGTTTTTTGGTTGGGTGCACATTAAATATATATGTGTTTTATGGTAAAGTGAGGGAGGATATAAGGAAGGTGGGGTGAAGGTGGTTCGTAAGGTTATTGTGCCTGCTGCGGGTTTGGGGACGCGGTTGTTTCCTGTGACTAAGGAGCAGCCTAAGGAGATGCTTCCTGTTTTTTCCAAAAGTGCCACTGGTGAGTTGGTGGTTAAGCCTGTGGTTCAGTTGGTTTTTGAGCAGCTTTATGATGTTGGGCTTCGTGAGTTTTGTTTTGTTGTTGGGCGGGGGAAGCGTAGTATAGAGGATCATTTTACGCCTGATGTGAATTGTATTAGAAGTTTGGAGTTGGGGGGTAAGAATGGGCAGGCTGAGGAGTTGGAGGGTTTTTATCATAAACTTCGGAGTTCGACGTGTATGTGGGTTAATCAGCCTGAGCCGAGAGGGTTTGGGAGTGCGGTTTTGTTGGGGCGGTCTTTTGTGCAGAATGAGGAGTGTGTGGTTCATGCTGGTGACAGTTGTATAGTTTCTGGGGATATGGGTTATTTGAGGAGGTTGTTGGATGTTTATGAGGGAACTGGAGCGGACGCCGCGTTTCTTGTGTTGGAGATTGAGAACCCTAGGCAGTATGGGATTGTGGAGGGAGAAGAAGTGGGTGGTGGGGTTTTTAGGGTGCGTTCGGTTGTTGAGAAGCCGAAGGTGCCTAAATCTAATTTGGCGGTGATGGCTATGTATGTTTTTAAGCCTGTTATTTTTAGGGCGTTGGAGGAGACTTCGGTTGGGGTGGGTGGTGAGGTGCAGTTGACGGATGCCATACAGAAGTTGGTGGAGTGGGGGTTGAATGTTTACGCGGTTAAGTTGGATAGTAGTTATGCTCATTTGGATGTTGGTAGTCCTGAAAGGTACTGGGAGGCGTTACATTTGTCGCACAGAGAGTTTTGCAGGAGGAAGGCGTGATGATGGATGAGATAATTCGTGAAGACCTTGAAAAAATAAAAAGTAATATTAAAGGCGAGTTTTTTGCTGGAAAAAAAGTTTTGGTCACGGGCGGCGCTGGGTTTCTTGGGAGTTGGCTTTGCGATGTACTGGTGGATGTTGGTGCCGACGTGGTGGTTGTGGATGATTTTTCCACGGGCAGGCTAAAGAATATTGATCACTTAGTTGGTAGATCTAATTTTAAGTTGGTTAAGAGGGATGTTTGCAGTTTTAGAAGTGAGGAGAAGTTTGAGGTTATTTTGCATATGGCGGGACATGCGTCTCCTGACGAGTACATGGCGCATCCGATTGTGACTTTGCAGACCAGTGCAAGGGGTACGGAAGTGATGGCAGAGTTGGCTAGGAAGAACGATGCAGTGTTGCTGTTTGCTTCGACTTCTGAGGTTTACGGCGACGCGGAGGTTGTGCCTACGCCTGAGACGTACTGGGGAAAAGTAAACCCCATTGGGGTGCGGTCGTGTTATGATGAGGGGAAGCGGTTTGCTGAAGCGTTGCTTATGGCGTATCATAGGCAGTACGGGTTGGATGTAAAAATCCCGCGGATTTTTAATTCATATGGCCCACGCTTAAGAGAAGACGGCCTATATGGCAGAGCAATGTCACGCTTCATAACGCAGGCTTTAACTAACCAGCCAATAACAGTTTATGGCGACGGAAAACAAACCCGATCATTCTGCTATGCAACCGACACCACCACAGCGTTAACGCTGCTGACAGTTAGTGAAAAAGCAAAAGGAGAAGTTGTAAACGTAGGCAACCCGCAAGAAATAACCATACTTGAACTCGCAAAGAAAATTAAAGAAGCAACCAAAAGCAAATCTCCAGTAACTTTCCACCCGCTGCCCAAAGATGACCCAAAAAGACGCTGCCCAGACACAAGTAAATTAGAAGCACTTGTGGGGTGGAAACCGCAAGTCAGGTTTGAAGATGGGCTTAGAAGAACAATTACATGGTTTTCCTCAAAGCAATGGTGAATCACAGAACTAAAAGGCGTATAGAGGTATGTACAATAGACAGCGGTGTTGATTTCCTGTTGCAAAAGCAGGGTTTATTGAGCCTATAGGCTTAATGTTTTATCTTTAAACAGTTTATATGCTGAACTTTGGACAATATTTAAACGACCTGCAAGGTTTAGAAGTCTTTCTGAGTTGAAAACTGAGTTTGAAGAGTTAAACTTGAAAAGAAAAGAGCGGCACCCATAATTTTGAACAAAAACGACTTATGAGAGGAAAGAGAGGGACAGAGTCACAGGCTAGTTGCCGTTAATAGCCAGTTCCTGATCCTATTTATATACACATTGCCTCTGTTTTCATCGGACCGTTTTTCTCACCTGTTTGAGCTATTTCCAAACATGCGTTTTAAGGTATCTGAAAGTTAAAATCAAAGGTAAGTGAAGTTACCACGAAAAAGGCAGTTTAAGCATTAAAAAATATTTTATAATTTAAAGAAGAAAAGACACGAAAATGATTCATCTAACTGTAAACGTAAATATGTTTAGTTCACCAGCAATATCACGTTGAAGGTAGAGGTACAACTATGCGTTTAAATGCAGTTACGCATATTTATCAGATAATCTGCTTGTAGAAGGTGATGTTGGGTTATAAACGGGTAAAGAAGGCTTATTAACAGCTCAAAACTAAGTTCTCCTTTCAAGGAGGAGACGTTCATCAATAAATGCACGCTAAGGTGCAGTTTGTCTGATATCGCATGAAAATTAGGGTAAAGAAGTCTAATATACAGAGTGTAATTCATAAATCGTTTCAAACACTACAGCGTTGCAAGGATAAAAGTGGAATTGCAAACTTTCGCATAATTTGTGGCATTTGGTGCCTGAAAAGTTGGGAGGAACTCAGAATGAAAGAGCAAAAAGATTTTCCAGAATATGCCTTAATTATTTACGTACCCATATTTTATAGAGAAGCATACCATTTGGTGATAAAATTGTTCTATTTAATAAATAGTTCTGTTCCAAATATGGAACTATTGATGGATAGTTACCGACACCAGACAACAAAAGATTGTCAGGATAAGGAACCCAATCAATACCCTCAATGAGCACTATGACTTTCACACTCGTATCCCAAGATTGCGTGAATTGTTGAGGTGTTAGAATTCCATTTTTGTAATCTTTCATATTTGCCCCCATAAATGCTGTAAAATTATAACTAAAAATGTCGGCGTAAGCGCAGGCAACTGGCCAATCAGTAGAGTTTGCTATAGCGATTTGTCGTTTGGCAAAAAAGCCAATTGCGCCTTCACTTGTCCATATCTTATCCTCAGGTGTTGTGATTTGAGAGATATAGTTGCCTATAGTAGAGTTTATCTCTATTTCTGGTGGTTCATAGACTAAAATGCTAACTCCAACCTGAATCATAAAACAGGTTACAAATAAGAGCAAAAAGCTAATTGTAAGTAATTGCTTTCTGCCTACAACCTTGAAATGAATATGCAACAAATTGATTGCAGTTTGTAAACCTATTACACAACTAATGGTTAGTAAAGGCACAAGATGGTATATATAATGATCCGCAAAGAAGTTAAGAGAGAATGGAATAATAATTAAACCACTTATCCAAAGAATAGGAGATAAAAAATATTCAAGCCGCCTGATTTTTAAAAAAATAAAAACTGCTCCTACTAATGCAAATATTAGCATTATGGCTGATTTAGATAAAAAACTGCAAAGTATGTCTAATCTTTGAGAGAAAGACATAGACCATCGTATAGTCTGCCAATACATAGTTTGTAGATAAAATTGAGAAAACGCACCCCAAACGAAGGATATTAGCAAAATAAAAAAGATTATGGTAAGTATCAAAC
>Ga0136652_1001423_pt1 | contig 10107 bp, 8 predicted proteins | sample ConPoolayeEmetaG_FD_94864 | JGI IMG/M metagenome (GOLD analysis project Ga0136652, IMG submission 94864) | Hot spring microbial mat communities from California, USA to study Microbial Dark Matter (Phase II) - Cone Pool mat layer E metaG... ...
AAATTAATAAATGGTATTAAAATAGAAGGAAAAGAATTATATCCATTAAAAGTTGAGATAATTAGTTCTGATAAAGAATTTTTAAAAGATGTAAAAAGAATTGGTTTTATTGAATCTAATTTAAAACGAGAAAATAAAATATTTTTAAATTTTTCTAAAATTAGAATAAAGATTGCTGAAGGAAGAAAAAGAATAATTAGAAAAGTATTTAAAGCATTAGGTTATAAAGTTGTTGACTTAAGAAGAATTCAAATTGGCGAATTTAATTTAGATAATTACCCAAATGAATTAAAAGAGGGTCATTATAAAGTATTAGATAGAGAAGAAATTGAAAAATTGTTAGAGAAAAAAATACCACTAAATAAACCAAAATAAAAAAATTACCACGAAATAAAAAAAACAGATAAAAAAATTACCCCGAGTGATTCTTCACCATAGCTTGCGCCTTAGGCTACCAACCTCTCGGGGCATATCTTAGAACTTTTCTCAGGATCTTTTCAGTAAATTAGTTTACTTATACATCCTTTCGTCTGTAGTTTTCAACTAATACTGAAAGTTGCCTCCTGTTCTAAGACAATTTAAAATATAGCAAATATTATTATTAATGTCAATAGAAAAATAAAAAAAATTTTGATTCTAACACTTTAAATATTATACTTAATTTTTTTTTAAATATAATTTAAAATAGTAAACTTAATATAAATAAACTCAATATGAATATTTAACTTAATATTTAATATAAATTTACGAAAGATAAAACATGAAAAAAATAAACAAAATTACTGTTATTGGGTTAGGGCTTATTGGTGGTTCTCTTGCTCTTGCTCTTAAAGAAAGCAACGATAATGTCATTGTAACAGGGTTTGATGTTGTTTCTGATGCGATGGGGATTGCAAAATATAGAAATATAATTGATAAAATTGCTTCAAATTATTTAGAAGCAGTTGATGATGCAGATTTAATTATAATTGCAACTCCTGTATCTAAAATTATTGAAGTAATAAATGGAATAAAAAATTATTTAAAAAAAGGCGCTATTATAACTGATGTTGGAAGTGCTAAAGAAAAAATTGTAAGAGAAGTAAACAAAATATTGCCAGAAGACATTGTTTTTATAGGTGGTCATCCAATGGCTGGTTCAGAAAACGAAGGTATACTTTCAGCAAGAGCAGATTTATTTAAAAACGCTTTTTATGTATTAACTCCAACACAGAATACAAAGTCTGATTCACTAGTGCTTTTGCATTCTTTGCTTACAAAAATTGGTGCAAAAGTAATCTCAATCTCCCCAGAAGAACATGATGAGATTGTATCATTGATAAGCCATTTGCCGCATATTCTTTCAACAAATTTAGTAGATTTAGTTGATGATGAGCAAAATAAATTAAAAAATTTATTTAAACTTTGTGCTGGTGGATTTAGAGATATGACAAGAATAGCCGTATCTAATCCAAAGATGTGGCTTGATATCACTTTTGAGAATAAAATTCAAATTATAAGAGCAATTAATAAATATATTGATTATCTTGAGAAATTTAAAAAAGCTTTGGAAAATGAAGACACTGAATATATAAAAAATCATTATAATAAAGCAAAAGAAGCAAGGCTTAACCTGCCGAAATATGTAGAGAAAGATATATCAAATTTATATGAATTAATGATTGCTATTCCTGATAAAAGGGGAGTACTTTCTGAAATCACATTGGCAATAAGCTCTGCAAGTATTAATATTGAAGATATTTCTATATTTCATTCTACTGAATATGTAGGTGGAGGAATATTAAAAATTCTTGTTCAGGGTGAAAATGCAGGAGAAATTGCAAAAGATGCAGTAGAAAAAAAAGGTTTTGAGGTTAGAATAAGAAAAGTTATGGGAGATTAGTAATTGGAAGTTAGCAGTGTAAATTTTTTAAAAGGGGAAGTTAATATACCTGGAGATAAATCTATTTCTCATAGAGCTGCAATTATTTCTGCTTTAACAAAAGATAAAGTCAGCATAAAGAATTTTCTATTTTCACAGGACTGTATAAATACATTAAATATTTTAAATAGTTTAGGAGTCAAAACTGAAAGAATAAATGATATTTTAATTGTTAATGGGATTGGTTTAGAAAAATTTATAGAGCCTGATGATATTTTATATGTTGGCAATTCTGGTACAACTATAAGATTAATGAGTGGTTTGCTATCTGCTGCTAAAATGACTGCAGTTTTAAGCGGTGATAAATCTATAAACAATAGGCCAATGGCTAGGATAATTGAACCGTTAACTCAAATGGGTGCTAGAATTTTTGGCAGAGAAAATAATTCAAAAGCTCCTATAATAATTCTTCCTTCAGATAAACTTATAGGGAAAAGCTTTAATATAGCAATTTCAAGCGCTCAGGTTAAGTCTTGTTTAATTTTTGCAGGACTTTTTGCTGAAGGTGAAACTGAAATTATACAGCCTCAAGTTTCAAGAGATCATACAGAAAGATTACTTGAATATTTTGGGGCTGAAATATCATACGATGGTAAAAAAACAAAAATATTGCCTTCTGCTAAACTTGTTGGTAAAAATCTTTTTATTCCTGGAGACTTATCATCAGCTGTTTTTTTTATTATTGCAACACTAATTGTGCCAAACTCACACATAGTAATAAAAAATATAGGAATTAATCCTACTAGAAGTAAAATTATTGAAATATTAAAAAATATGGGTGCTAAGATTGAAATAAAAAATGAAAAAAATATAAATAATGAACCAATAGCTGATTTAGAATGCTTTACAAGTAGTTTAAACGCAATAAAAATAGAAAGCAGTATTATTCCTAATATTATTGATGAAATACCAGCATTTTGTGTTGCAGCTGCTTTTTCAGAAGGTGAAACTGTTATTGAAGGGGCAATAGAATTAAGACATAAGGAAAGTGATAGAATAAATTCAATTTATACTGAATTTAAAAAAGCTGGTGTAAAAATTACTCAAAAAGATGATGGTCTTATAATTGAGGGCAATAAAAATTTTAAAGCAAAGGGTGGGTTTTACGAAAGCTATAATGACCATAGAATTGCAATGTCTTTAGCAATTTTAGGTTTAAGGTCAGTTGAAACTTTTAGAATTTTAAATTCAGAATGTATTGCAACGTCATTTCCAAATTTTATATACGAATTAAAAAAAATAGCAAATTAAATAAAAACTAAAGTAATATAATAAAAAGAAAAAAATAAAAATAAAAAAATAAATAAAAAATTTATTAAATTGGAAATAAATTGGAAATGATAAAAAATGGAAAACAACAATTTAACTAATGCTAGTAATAATTCAAATAATGCTGCATTAAGCTTTAAAGAAAAAGTGAATGTAATAGCAATTGATGGACCTGCAGGTAGCGGGAAAAGTACTATTGCTAAGTTACTTTCAAAAAGGCTTGGTTTAAATTATATAGATACTGGGGCTACATACAGAACAATAACTCTGCTTGCATTAAAAAATAATTTAAAATTAGATGATGAGAAATCTATACTAAATTTAGCAAAAAAATCAAAAATTGAAATTGAATGTAAACCATTAAATGAAATGGATTATACAAAGGTTAAATTAAATGGTGAGGACGTAACTGAAGAAATAAGAAGCAGCCAAGTTGGCAAAGCTGTATCTATAGTTTCTAAGTTATCAGGAGTAAGAAAGTTTTTAGTTGAGTTTCAAAGAAATCTAGCAAAAAATGGACCAAGTGTTTTAGAGGGGAGAGACATTGGAACGGTGGTTTTTCCGAATGCTATTTTAAAAATTTACTTAACTGCAAAAAATGAAGAAAGAATTAAAAGAAGGTTAATTCAACAAAAGGAAAAAGGCGATATAGCAAGCATTGATAAAATTAAAGATGAGATTGAAACTAGAGATAAAATTGATTCAACAAGAGAGGATAGTCCATTAAAAATACCTGAGGATGCCGTTGTAATTGATAATACAAATCTTACAATTGAAGAAACTTATCAAATAATAAAAAAAATTTATGATGAGAGAATTCAATCTAATAGTTAAAAGGTCGAAAGCTTTTTACTCTTTTTATAAATTCCTACAATTTATTGTAGGAAATTTTTTAAAATTATTCTTTAGGGTAAAGATTTACAATATAAACAATATACCTTTAGAGGGAAAGTTAATTCTTTGCTGCAATCATATTAGCTATGCTGACCCTGTATTTATTGATGCTTTTTTCCCTAGACCTATCTTTTTTATGGCAAAAATTGAAGTTTTTAGAAACTTTTTATTTAAGTCTTTTCTAAAATTTTTTAATGCATTTCCAGTAGACAGGGAAAATTTTGACAGGCAGGCAATTAGATTAGCACTAAAAGTTTTAAATAGTGAAGAAGTTTTAGGTATTTTTCCTGAAGGAACTAGATCAACTTCAGGACAAATAAAAGAAGGCCAAAAAGGGGTGGGGCTAATAGCAGTATTATCTAATTCTGATATTTTACCAATGGCAATATCAGGGACAAATAAAATAATTCAAAAGCCTAAAAAAAGAATTTTTTTCCCTGAAGTTAAAATTATATTTGGCAAAATATTAAAAATTAATGATATTGTTAAGAATTTAAATCAAAAAGATGCAAGAGAGGTAATTGTACTAAAAACTATGCAAGAAATTAAAAAACTTTACGCTCAGATATCTTAACTAAATAAATTAATCATAAATTAATCAAATATCTTAAATAAAAAAATTAAAGAAGGATTTAACTTATGAGTATAAAAATAGAAATTGCTAAACTAAGTGGTTATTGCTTTGGTGTTAAAAGAGCTCTTGAAATTACTGAAAAAACACTTAAAAGGTACAGCAAAAAAAATAAAAAAGTTTACTCCATAGGGCAGATTATCCATAATGCTGGTGTTGTAGATAAATTAAAAAAAGAAGGACTTCTAGTTGTAAATGATATAAGTGAAATAGAACCGGATAGTATTTTCATTGTAAGGTCGCATGGTATGCCTTTAAGTGTTTTAAAGAAATTAAAAGAAAAAAATGTTAAAATAATAAATACAACATGTCCATTTGTAAAAAACGCACAAACTAAAGCAAGAATGCTTTCTAAAAATAATTATTATGTAGTGGTTATCGGAGATGAATCTCATCCTGAGGTTATAAGTATCGTTGATCAAATTAAAAACAAGGAAAAACTTGCAGTAATATCAAGTCCTGCAGATGTAGATAAAAAAATAAATAAAGTTCAAAAGATTGGTGTGGTTATGCAGACAACACAGATTAAAAATAATGCAAAAGCAATAATTTCTGAACTAATAGATAAGGCAAAAAAGATAGTAATTGAAAATACTATTTGCAATACTACTGAAAAAAGACAAAATGAAGTAAAAAATTTAGCAATTAATTCAGAATTAATAATAGTGGTTGGCGGTAAGAATAGTGCAAACACTACACATTTAGCAAATATTGCTAAGAATTATAATTCAAGTGTATACCATATTGAAAATTATAGAGAGATAAACCCTGACTGGTTTAAAGGAAAAACACATATTGGCATAACAGGCGGGGCTTCCACACCAAAAGAAGACATAGAAGAAGTAAAAAATTATATTTTGAATATTAAATCAAATCTAAAAATTAATTGGAAGAAATAAAATTAAGAAAATGTAAGAATAATTGTATTTTTTGTTTTATAAACCAACTTCCAAAGGGATTAAGAAAAACACTATATGTTAAAGATGACGATTATATAGAGTCCTACACAAATGGAAATTTTATTACTCTTACAAATCTTGAAATAAAAGATATCCAAAAAATTATAAAGTTTAAAATAGAACCTCTTTATATCTCTATTCATAGTTTTGACAAAAAAATAAGAGAAATATTATTTAATTTTAAAAATAGTGAAAATAATGAAAAGTCTCTGAAATTTTTTAAAATATTAGATGATAATCGCATTAGAACAAACATACAGATTGTTTTATGCCCAGGTATTAATGATGGAATTGATTTAAAAAACACTTTGGATATTTTAATAAAAAATTATAAAAACATTTTATCAATAGGAATTGTTCCAGTAGGAATAACAAAATTTAATAAATCTAATCTTTTAGTGCCTTATGATAAAGTAAGAAGTTTAGAGTTGATTAAATTTATAGAAAATTTTAAGAAAGAAAATAAAAAAAATAAAAATATAAAAAAAATTTTTTTATCTGATGAATTTTACATTTTAGCTGGTAAATCTTTTCCACTATATAGTTCTTATGGTAAATTTTTACAAATACAAAACGGAATAGGAAAAGTTGCAAATTTTTTAAATGAAGTTGAATCTGAGCTAAAAAAAATTAATATTTCAAAGGAATTAGAAAAAATAAATAAAATAGATTTAACAGTTGGAAAATGTAAAAATTTTAAGAAATATTTAATAATTACTTCTGAATATGGCTTTCATCCAATTAAACTTGCTATAGATAAAGTTATAAAACTTTTTAATCAGTTTAATATTTCCTTTTTAAACAATATTAATTTTGAAAAAAATATTGAAATTTTACCAGTAAAAAATAATTTTTTTGGAGGCAATGTTAAAGTTACAGCATTGCTTACTGCTGTTGATATTGTAAATACCCTAAAAAAAACAAAGTTAAATTTATATGATAAGATTTTCATTCCATCGTGTATTTTAAATTATGACAGCTTAACATTAGATGGATATAAAAAAGATTTTTTTATAAAATTAAGCAGTAACATAAAAATAATTCCAGAAGATGGACATTCTTTTGTAAATAATGTTATTTTATCGTTTTTTAATATTATATATGATTTTTAATTACGTGTTTTAATTAAGTGTTATTAAGTGTTTACCAAGTGTTATTAAGTGTTATTAAATGTTTCTAAATGTTATCAATAAGTTTTATTATTAATGATTAAGTTTTACAAGTAAAATATTATGAGTAAATATATAAAAATTGCATTAGTGGGCAAACCTAATGTTGGAAAATCTACATTAGTAAATAGGTTGTGTGATCATTCTGAAGCAATTGTTCATAGCAGACCAATGATAACACGTGATAGAAAACAATATAAAACTGATTGGTCAGGCATAAATTTTATTGTTACAGATACTGGAGGCATTGATTTATTTGATAAGCAGGATAGCTTATCTAAAAAAATTTTCCAACAAGCAATTAAAGCTGTAGATGAAGCAGATATAGTAATATTTTTGGTGGATGTAAAAAATCCTATAACTATTCTTGATTATGAAATAGCTAATTTACTTAGAAAAACAAAAAAGCCAATAATATTTGTAGGCAACAAATGGGATAATCCTCAAGATTTAAGCACTAGCTATTATATTGAAGAATACTTGGATTTAGGTTTTGGATACCCAATAGTAGTGTCAGCAATTCATGGGTTAAATATTACAGAGTTGCTGGATGAGATAGTAAAAAGAATAAAAAATATCAAGATAAATAATGAAAGCAAAATACACAATGAAGATAAAGTAAAAGAAGAGGACAATATTCCAACAATTTCTATACTTGGGCAACCAAATGTTGGAAAGTCAACCTTATTTAATAATATAATTAATGAAGAAAGAGTAATAGTAGATGAAACAGAAGGAACAACTAGAGACAGTATAGATAGTATTATAAAAATTAATGGAAAAACATATAAGTTTTTTGATACAGCAGGATTAAAAAAAGATAAGATTAAAGAAGAAGAGTTGGAATTTTACAGTAAAATAAGAACTTTCAGAAGTATAGATAATTCTGATATTTGTTTAGTAATAATTGATAGTACAAAACAAATTACTAATCAGGATAGAAGAATAGTTGAAAAATGCTTAAGTAAAGGCAAAAGTGTTTGTATTTTATTTAACAAAATTGATTTAGTGAGCAATGATAAATTAAATAATTTAATAGATGAGCTTAATTCTGATTTACAACATTTAAATTTTATACCTTTTTTAAAAATAAGTGCACTAAAACAGAAAAATAATGAAGAAATTTTCAAAATGATAGACTATTTGCTTGAAGAAAGAGGTAAAAAAATATCTGAGCATGATTTAACAAATTATTTTAAAGATTTAGAGAGCAAATCTGCAATTTATATTAAAAATAAGAAGTTTAAAATAAAGTTTGTAAGACAAATTAAAACATCTCCGCCATATTTTTTAGTATTTTGCAATATGGATGTTAATAAAAAGAACAATGTTATTAAATATATTGAAAATAATTTAAGAGAAAAATATGGATTTATTGGAACGCCAATTCTTATTAAATTTAAATATTAATTTAATTTAAAATTAATTTTAGTTGTAATAAAGTAAGTTTTTTTATTATACTATTTATATAGACATTTGTCATAATTTAGTCGGGATGTGGCGCAGCTTGGTTTAGCGCACCAGTATGGGGTACTGGGGGTCGGAGGTTCGAATCCTCTCATCCCGACCAAAAGTAAAAGGAAAAATTATGAAAAATTTAAGCAGTGTAAATACCAAAAAAAATTCTATAAAATTTGGAACTGATGGATGGAGAGCCATAATTGCAAAAGAATTCACATTTGATAATTTAAAAACTGTAGTACAAGCAATTTGTAGATTTTTAATTAATAGTAATAATTCTTCCAAAGGGTTATTTATAGGTTATGATAACCGATTCTTATCTGAAGATTTCGCATATCTTTCAGCTGAAACTATTAAGGAGCATAAAATTAAACCATTTTTAGCAGCTCATTCTGTTCCAACCCCTTTGTCTGCATTTATGGCTGTTAATAAAAAGTTAAATGGTTCAATAATGATAACTGCTAGTCATAATCCATCAAAATATAATGGAATAAAATTTATAAGCAGTTATGGTGGACCTGCCCAAGATGTAATAACTAAAGAAATTGAAACTTATATTTATAATAAAGCTAATGATAACAATATTGGCAATATTAATAATATTTATAATAAAGCTAATGATAACAAATATGAAAGCAAAAGCTTAGAAAATTGTTACAGTAATAACGATTTTAAGAATAATAAAGATTATGAGATAGAGTTAATTGATGATTTTACAAGCTATAAAGAGAAATTGATAAGCTTAGTTGATAGTAAATTAATAAAAGATTTTAAACCACTTGTGGCAATAGATACAATGCATGGTGCATCTAGTAAAATATTGCCGCAAATTTTACAGGATAATTTATCTCTAAATGTTATTGTTTATAATAATTTCAGAGACGTTTTATTTGGCGGAAAACTTCCAGACCCTTCAGAAAAAAATTTAGAAATTTTAAAAAGTAATGTAATAAAAAATGGTCTGGAGTTAGGTGTTGGACTTGATGGAGATGCAGATAGGTTCGGTGCTGTTGATAAAAAAGGAATTTTTATTAGTCCTAATAATGCCATAGCATTAATTTTAAATTATTTCATTGAAACTAAAAGATTTTCTAAAAGCGATATTGCAGTAAGAACAGTTGCAACAACACATTTAATTGATGAAATTTGTTTAAATAATGGTTTATCTTTTAAAGAAACTCCTGTTGGTTTTAAATATATTGCAAGTGAAATGCTAAATGGAAATGTTTTAATTGGTGGGGAAGAAAGCGGTGGTTTAAGTATAAAAGGTCATATACCAGAAAAAGATGGGCTTTTAGCATGCCTTTTGTTAATAGAAATACAAGCATATTTGAATAAATATAAAAATGGTTTAGTTTTATCTGATTATTTAAATCAAATTTATGAGAAATATGGTTATTTTTACAATAAAAGGATAGATATTGAAATTGATGCTGAAAAAAAGCAAAAAATAATTGATTATTTCGCTAATTTAAAAAACAGTTCTTTTAATGAAATTAAAATAAAAGATGTAATCAATATTGATGGAGTTAAATTAATTTTTGAAGATAAAAGTTGGTTACTTATTAGACCATCTGGTACTGAACCGCTAATTAGATGCTATATAGAATCAAAAAATAAAGATTACTTTATCAAAATGCAAGACTTTATTTTAAAAGAAATTAAAAATATAAATTAAATTAAAAAAAGAAGTTTAGTTCTAAATTATTACTAAAAGATAAGTAATTATAAAGAAATTTTAAAGAGGAACAAAAAGTGCAAAGTAAAAATAATAAGGATATAAATAAGGATATAAATCAAGAT
>Ga0136652_1001428_pt1 | contig 10082 bp, 9 predicted proteins | sample ConPoolayeEmetaG_FD_94864 | JGI IMG/M metagenome (GOLD analysis project Ga0136652, IMG submission 94864) | Hot spring microbial mat communities from California, USA to study Microbial Dark Matter (Phase II) - Cone Pool mat layer E metaG... ...
CCCTAATGATTTTTCCCCTCTCACCCGGCTTTAGCTCGCTCAGGGGTTTGGTCGGCATACATAAGCTCCTTTCAAAGGCTTTCTGAACTCCAACCGATAGCCATTGCCCTCCCAGATGTAATCGAAACGAACCTCCGACATACCCCCGGGGACCATCTTAAACATATCTTCGGAGTGAAAGCTCAATATCTCCTTTGCCAATTGCCTTCCAAATAGTAGGCTTGCCGTGATCCTGCCAAGCTCCTTGCCGATCAGCCTCTCCGTTTCGTCGGCGATAACGATCCTGGTTCCCGGTCTGGCGACCCTGACCATCTCCTCGATTGCCTTTCTCTTTTGGGTGAAGAAATTTATCCCTCCCAGGTGAAACACAACATCAAAGCATTCATCCTTAAACGGCAGCGCCTCGGCATTTCCCAGGAATAATTCAGCCTGGAGTTTCCACTTTTCGAGGTTCCTGGCGCACTGTCGCAGCATTCCTATGGAGGTATCTAGGCCATAGACCTCCACCCCGGGAGCTAACTTTCTCAAATAGGGCAGGTTGCCCCCGGTGCCAATGCCGGTCTCCAGAACCCTGCTATCACTTTTCACCTCCAGCCTCTCTATAACCTCCCTCCGTGCCGCTGCCTCGCCCGAGGGCCAGAAGCGCTTTCGAAAGGAACGGGCTATGAGAAAATCTGAATCGTAGAGATGAGAGAGCCAATTGTATAGCCCTTCGAATCTCCTGTTTGCGCCAACAAGTTCCCGGGTCATGACAAACCTGGGGATGCCCCTTTCAATGGGAAAGTCACGCCCACATTGGGGGCAATAAAGACTCCCCTCCCGGATGACGCCGTTTTCTCTTCGCACCTCCGATAGCGACAAATCACCCTTGCAGACGGGGCAGCACATTAACTGTAGTGAGGCGTATTTCATCTATATCCTCTACACCCTAGGCTCAAAGCTGGCCTTCTACTAATGCTTCTCATTTGCAATAAGCCTCGCAAAAACTTTAGCCTCTATCCTTGCGGCAGCTGGCACAATAGCCAGCAAAGCGAACCTCAACCTCGGTGATCTCAAAGTCGTTCGCCCTGGCCATATCTTCCCTTTTCTGCCGGCAAAGGGGGCAGTCAAACTCTATAATCTTGCCACAGCCGAGGCATACCAGATGATGATGCTCCGCCCTTGCTCTCGCCTCATAGTGGTGATGGGCTTTGTCTAAGTGCCGCTCCTGGACCAATCCAAGCCTCTTGAATAGCTGGAGGGTGCGATAGACGGTGGAAAGGCTGATCCGTGGTTGCCTCTCCTTAGCCCGGCGGTAAAGGTCTCCGGCATCCAGATGCTCCACCTCGTTTATAAGCTCGAGGAGCAGGGCTCGCTGTGAGGTGGCCCTCTGTCCGATCCGCGATAGTGCCTCTCGGTCATTTATCCTGGAAATAGGTTTATCCTTCATGATGCTTTTTGCTAATGAAATTCATTTGCAACTAGATTATAACATCCCTTTTAATGTTTTGGCAAGAGCTTTTTGGGCCAAATAGAACTTGCCCTAAAATTTGCATTATGCTAAACTAACCCTGGAGGTGACAACTGGTGGCTGAAGAGGGGGTGCTGGTATTGCCGCTATTACCCCGAAGGGATACTGTTCTCTTCCCCCATACGGTGGCTCAGCTCCTGGTGATGCGCCAAAGCTCTATTCGTGCCGTCGAGGCGGCGCTCGGGCATGACCGCGCTATTGTTGTCGTCGCCCGCCGGGACCCGCAGGGGACGGAGACGAGCCTTGAGTCCCTCTACTCTATTGGTACCCAGGGCACCGTCGGGCGTATCTTGAGGATGCCCGACGGCACCACGAGCGTCTGGGTGCACGGGGAAAGGCGGGTAAGGGTGAGGGAGGTTATCGAGGATGAGCCGTTCTTTAGGGTTGGCGTGGTTCCCCTTGAGGAGCCCTCAGGGAAACCATTACCCACCGAGGCCCTGATGAGGGCGGTGCTCGCCCTTTTCGAGAAGTGTGTCGAGCTCTCCACAAGTCTACCTGAGGATGCCTATATCGCAGCGATGAACATAGATGAGCCGGGATGGCTTGCCGATTTCATCGCCTCTTCCTTGGATCTTGAGCTATCTAAACGCCAGGATATACTGGAGACCCTCGATCCACATGAGCGACTGCAGCGGGTTAGCATCCTCCTGGCTAAGGAGCTTGATGTGCTTGAGCTCCAGAGCAAGATCCACTCCCAGGTTCAGGGGGAGGTGGACAAGACCCAGCGAGAGTATTTCCTGCGGGAGCAACTGAAGGCGATCCAGAAGGAGCTGGGCGAGATTGACCCCTTGGCGAGAGACGTAAATGAGCTGAGGGAGAGGATTCAGTCAGCGGGGATGCCCGAGGCGGTGATGAAGAAGGCTAGCGAAGAACTGGAGAGGCTCTCCCTGATGCCTCCCGCCGCCCCGGAGGTCGCCGTCATCCGCACCTACCTTGACTGGATTACCGCCCTACCGTGGAGCAAACAGACGGAGGATAACCTCGACATTAAGCAGGCAGCGAGGGTGCTTGAAGAGAACCATTTTGGCTTGTCCCGGGCGAAGGAGCGAATCCTGGAGTATATGTCGGTGCGTAAGCTCGCTGGCTCAAAGTTGAGAAGCCCGATTCTTTGCTTTGTTGGTCCCCCGGGTTCCGGGAAGACGAGCCTGGGCAGGTCGATCGCTCAGGCACTGGGGCGAAAATTTGTCCGCATCAGCCTGGGGGGGATTAGGGATGAGGCCGAGATCAGGGGTCATCGGCGCACCTATGTTGGTGCCCTCCCGGGGCGAATTATCCAGACTATGCGCACTGCGGGAACTGTTAATCCCCTCTTCATGATGGATGAGATCGACAAGGTAGGGATTGATTTCAGGGGTGACCCCTCAGCGGCGCTGCTCGAGGTGCTCGACCCAGAGCAGAACTTTGCTTTTAGCGATCACTACCTAGATGTGCCCTATGATCTATCCAAGGTGCTTTTCATCACTACCGCCAATATCTTGGATCCAGTAATACCGGCACTTCGGGACCGCATGGAGGTTATCGAGCTTCCGGGCTATATCGAGGAGGAGAAGCTCAAGATTGCAGAGCTATTTCTGGTGCCCAAGCAGCTTGCCGAGCACGGGCTCGGTAAAGAGCAACTGCGTTTCACCGAGGGGGCACTCCGTCGCATCATTCGTGAGTATACCCGAGAGGCCGGGGTGAGAAACCTGGAGCGGGAGATTGGCTCCATCTGCCGAAAGGTAGCCAGGCTAGTAGCCGAGGGGGAGAGTGCCCCCCATCTAGTGGCTGCCCAATCTATTGCTAAATACCTCGGTGCACCAAAGTTCTTCTGGGGCACTGCTGAGGAGAAGGACGAGATTGGTGTGGCCACCGGGGTGGCTCGAACCGAGGAGGGCGGTGATGTGATGAGCATAGAGGTAACGCTGATGGAGGGCAAGGGCAACCTGATCCTAACTGGACATCTCGGGGAGGTGATGCGTGAGTCAGCACAGGCGGCTCTCAGCTATGCCAGATCCAATATAGACAGGTGGGTTAAGGGGGGATTAATGGGTGAGCCTCGGCCTATTGATACCACTGATGTTCACATTCATGTCCCAGCAGGGGCCATCCCCAAGGATGGACCATCGGCGGGGATTACTATGGCCACCGCTCTGGTTTCTGCGCTGGCTCGGCGCCCGGTGAGCCGGGAGGTGGCTATGACCGGCGAGATCACCCTGCGCGGTCGAGTGCTCCCGGTGGGTGGGGTCAAAGAGAAGGTTCTCGCTGCCCATAGGGCTGGTATCAAGACTTTTGTTCTGCCCAAGAAGAACCAGAAGGACTTGTGGGATGTCCCCAGGGATGTCAGGCGGGAGCTCCAGTTTGTCTATGTGGAGAGGATGGAGGAGGTGCTAAAAACAGCTCTAGTAGACTCGCCGGAGGCAGGTTGGTGAACTGGCTAGATATCTTCCTTTTAGCTTTTTTGGCGGTGGTGACCTTCATCGGGCTGTGGAGGGGGGTGATTGCTATTGCTTTCCCATTGATCGGGCTGATCATTGGCGTTGTTCTCGCTGGGCAGCTCTGTGATACGGTTGGTGGATGGCTGCCGATCAGTAACCCCGACCATGCCAGATGGGCGGCTTATACGATTATTATTGTTGTTGTCCTTATACTGGCGTTCGTCTTGGCCCGCATCCTGAGGGGATTTATCAGGTTGGTATTCTTGGGCTGGGTCGATCGCCTTGGCGGGGCGATCCTTGGTCTGGCTCTCGGTGCTTTGGTCTGCGCTGCCCTTTTGGCTGTGTGCATAAGGTTCGGTCTGGGTTCAGGGGCGATTGAGGGATCGGGTGTTGCCAAGTTTCTCCTTGACTGGTTCCCCGCGGTGCTTGCTCTACTCCCATCGGAGTTTGATGTGGTGCGCGACTTTTTCAGGTGAGGGCACGTTGGATGAAAAAAGGAGGTGGTGGCTATGCCCAAGATCAATAGCTTCAGCTTTGGCTTGATTGTGGTCGATGGGAAGAAATACCGAAAAGACCTCGTCTTTCTTCCTGACGGAGCTGTAAGGCAGAGAGCCGGTGGCTTCTGGATGTTTGGCGATCACAACATAAAGAAGGAAGAGATTGAGGAGCTCGCCAGGGCGGGGGCGGAGCTGGTAATAGTGGGGATAGGGACAAACTCCAAGGCAAAGGTGTCGGAGGAGATACAGAATTATGCCAGGGAGCTTAACCTTAAGCTCTTTGTTCTCCCCACCCGGGAGGCGGTGGAAAAGTTAAACGAGCTTGCTCACCAGGGCAAGAAGGTGGGCGCAATCATCCATATAACCTGCTAGAGGAGCGTTACTCGGAGATAGCCCGTGAGCAGTTTCTGTCCTGCTGTAGTTCTCAAAGCGACCAGCCGCCCCGACACGCCGAAGGGCTCTATTGGGTGGAGGAGCTTGTGGCCTGCCCGAGGAGGTGAGAGGGAGCCTTGAGGTGAGTTCAGGCGATGTCGAAGTTAGCCTGTGGGCAGGCTGGTGAGCCTCAGGGTGAAAGCCTTAAAACCTCGGTAGATCGCAACCGGGAAGCGACGCTGTGGCTGAAAACCAAAGATCTCCCTATTGGCCCTGGGTTCCTGAGTGGCTCATCGGTGATATATGGCATCATCCCTATGCCTATAAGACCTTCTCTAAATACATCCCTTACGGGTCACGGGTGCTGGAGATCGGCTTTGGAAGCGGGCGCATCTTAACTCGAATTGCCAAAGAGCTGAATTGCCAGTGTGTAGGTGTCGATATTGATGAAGGGGCGTTTAAAGCCCTTTCATTTTTCTCCGCGTACCATGGGGTAGAGATAGCGGCGGTGAAGGGTTCGGGGTTCCTTCTCCCTTTTAGGGACAATACATTTGATGTGGTCTATTCTGAAGGTGTCATCGAGCACTTCTCAAGCGAAGAATCTGAGCAGATGCTCAAAGAGCATGTTCGGGTATGTCGGGAGGGGGGCTTGGTAATTGTGTCGGTGCCCAATAAATTGGCGGTATTCCACTCCCTGACCAAGGTGTTGCTAGGGGAAAGATTTCTGTTTTACCCAGAGCGGAGTTTATCTCGCTTCGAGCTATCTGATTTGCTATCTCACTCTGGGCTCACCGCCCTTAAGTGGGATGGCTTTGCTTTTGGTTGCCAGTTCTGGAGCTTTAAGGCATTTGTGCTCGACCCGCTGTTGCCACCAAGCTTCAGAGAGATCGGGGCAAGGCTTCTAGCTCAGCTCACCAAAACAAAGGTATATCATTTTGAAAATTCGTGGCTGAACTCTCTATTTGGCTTTCAGACCTTGGTGGCGGGGAGAAAAAACAGGGTTTAATTCATATGGGGGGCGAGATAGGCGAAGCCTATCTCGCCCCCTCCCCTACGCCTTGGATAGGCTAATAGGTGCCCGGAACTGGCTCTTCCCCGGGGTGCAGACGGCGCCACTTCGCGAGTAGCTGTTCCTTTGTCTCCACATGGCCGGGATCGGGTATAATGCAGTTGTCAATGGGACATACCTCGACGCACCGCGGCGAGGGGTAATTGCCCACACATTCGGTGCATTTATCCGGGTCAATAATATAAATGGTTTCCCCCTCGCTGATGGCGTTGTTTTTATCACATTCTGATTCACAGGCGCCGCAACTTATGCATTCCTCGGTAATCTTGTAAGCCAACTTGCCTACCTCCTCGCGGTTTTTTCTAGGTTTAGTTATTACTTTGGGCTTATCACCTCCTCTGACCTAGCTCACCCTCCTTGCTGTCTTTATGAGCCACCTCTCCCCTATAGTGTTTCTAGTATCGCATCTTTTTGTCACAATGTCAATGAGGTAGCCGCAAGGGATTACCGTATCTTAACCTGTGGGGCATAGTTGATTCCGGTATGGTCTTTACTTGCCAGTTGCTTTTAGGGGATGGTTTCCAAGGGGCCCTAAGGCCCCTTGGAAACCATCCCCGAGCGAATCTCCCCCTCATCAAGCCCCGGGAAGGTAGGCAGTGCCACCGATAACGTAGTTATCAGCCTCAAGCTCGGCGATCTCTTCGTCAGACATCTTCAAGAGTTGCTTGAAGACGTAATCGTTGTGCTCGCCGAGTTTGCATGGAGGAGTGCGGACACTGAGCGGCGTCCGTGACATCTTGAAGAGCACCCCAGGGAAAAGGTGAACCCCTGTGGGCTTGTGGTCGACCACCTCGTAGAAGCCGCGATATGCCAGTTGCGGGTCCTTTATCGCCTCATCATGGTCGATGACCGGACCGGCAGGAACCCCCGCCCTTTGCAGGATGAACATCACCTCATAGTGGTCATGATGGCTGCACCACTCCGCAATGTGCTTATCGAGCTCATCGTGGTTCTGGTAGCGGCTGATGACATCGGCGAACTTCTCGTTCTTTGTCCACTCCGGGTTTCCAATGGCGTTCGAGAACGCCTGCCACTCCTCATCGTTGCTGATGGTGATCACCGCCCAGCGGTCCTCGCCGCGGCAGCGGTAGCACCCCTGAACCGCCCCGTGGAAGTCGCGGTTCCCGATCGTTCTCCAGATGCGCCTGTTCATCTGGTAGTCAAGGATGGGATCAGGGAAGTGAGCCACCGCAGTCTCGGCTCCGGCGATATCGATATACTGCCCCTTTCCGGTCCGCTCACGGTGATATAGGGCGAGGATGATCGCCAGTGCAGCGGTCCCCCCACCAGAAGCGTCCATGTGAAACACATTGGTATTGTGCAGGGGGTGCTCCTCATCGGGGTAGCCCCTTATCCAGGTATGGCCAGTGGTGGCCTCAACATTGACACCATAGCCCAGCCAGTACTTGTGGGGACCACTCATCCCCCAGCCCGGCATGTTGACATAGACTATCCTCGGGTTCCACTGGCTCAGCACATCATAGGTTATACCTATCGATTCGGTGAACCGGGCAGTATTATTCTCGATAAACACATCCGAGATCCCAACCAGCTTCTTGAATACCTCAAGCCCCTTGGGGCGGGTGAGATCGATGCAGCAGCTAAGCTTGTTGCGAAGCTGTCGTCCGCCCATGGCATCGCGGTTCCAGGGCTCATCCTTGCCATCCCTCTCGTAGTAATCCCTGCCCATAGGGATCTGATATAGTATAGGCGGTGGAAAGGCCATGATGCCCCTGGTTGCATTCTGAAAGTGGTGCACCGTCTCCACCCTGATCACCTCCGCCCCCAGGTCGGCGAGGAGCATCGTGGCAAAGGGGCCGGCCCAGACCACGGTGAGATCGACTACTCTTATTCCTTCAAGTGGTAGCTTTGCCATCTCTGATACCTCCTTTCCTAGCCTTATCTAGATTACACCAGCCTCTCTTAGCCGCACCAGGTCCTCCCTGGTGTAGCCGAGCTGGTCGCAGTAGACCTCAACGTTGTGCTCGCCCAGCATCGGTGCCCGTCTCCTCAGTTGATAAGGGGTCTCGGACATCCTGGCCACAGGGCCGACATACTTCCATTTCCCCGCCACCGGGTGGTCAACCTCAACCCAGAGCCCCCTCTCGTTGTAGTGGGGGTCGTTCAAGAGGTCCTCGGAGGTGCACACCGGTGTGATGGGGACTCTCTTCGCCTGCCCCTCGTAGGAGGCCTGGTACTTGCCGCGTTCGGCAAGCCACTCCATGAAGATAGCGTCAAGCTCTCCCTTTCGCGTCATATCAAAAACGTTGGGGAACCTCTGCGGCAGGTCCGGCATCCCCAGCAGGTCGGCGAGCCTGCCCAACCACTGCACGGTCATAAGACACCAAATAAACCCGTCCTTACAGGGATAGCCCCCTCCGGGGAGGATGCTTATCCCGCCGACCCTGGGGTCCTCCCTGAGATAGCGCTCACCGGTATACAGGTATGTGAGGACGGTCATGCTCCGCCAGTCGATGGTTCCCGCCTGGGTCTCCATCATCGAGATATCCAGATACTGACCAAAGCCCTGCCTCTGGCGGGTGAAGAGGGCGGCTAGTGTGGCGACGGCGGCGATAAGCCCCGCCTGGTGCTGGAGGCAGTAGGCACCCCGCTTGAGGGGCTCGCGATCGGGCAGCCCGTGTTGCGCCATATCAGCCCCCATGGCATTGAGAACTAGCTCGGTCATCTTGAAGTCGCGGTAGGGGCCGGTCTGCCCGAAGTTGGAGATGGAGGTCATGATGAGCCTTGGGTTTATCTTCTCAAGCTCCTGGTAGCTGAACCCAAGCCTCTCCATGACACCGGGGCTGAAGCTCTCAACAAGTATATCAGCTTCGCCGACCAGCCTTTTGAATATCTTCTTTCCCGTGGCGCATTTGAGGTTGAGGGTGATCCCCCTTTTATTATGGTTGAGATAGAGGAAGAAGCCGCTCTTCTCGGGATGGGGCTCATCGTTGGGGAAAGGCCCCATCCTCCTTGCCGGGTCCCCCTCGCCTGGCTTTTCGACCTTGAGGACATCGGCGCCAAAGTCAGCCAGGTATTTGGTGCACATGGGACCGGCGATGTACCAGGTGAGATCCAATACTTTAACACCGGATAAGGCTTGCTCTGGCATATTCTCCTCCTTTTTGAGATTTGATGAGTTGTAAATTGGACTTATCCCTTGGTGCTCATCCCCTTTCTTGCTCGATTGCTTCGGGATGGTTTCCAAGGGGCTTTGGCCCCTTGGAAACCATCCCACATCTATATCTCATCAGCCAGCCAGTCAGGGCGCGGGCCTGCCCAGGGATACTCCTTGACGCCGATCACCTGCTGCTCCTTTAGCCTAGCTATCTCATCGTCAGCCATCCCGATAACCTGCTTGAAGACATAGTCATCATCCTCACCGAGCATGCAGGGTGGATGGGTAACCCTCAAGGGCGTCTCCGAGAACTTCCAGGGGAAACCGGGGTAGCGGTATGTCCCCGTGTCGGCCTGGGAGATTGTCTGGAAGAATCCCCTGGCGTTTAGCTGGGGACACATATGCCCATCCCTCCAGTCCTGAACCACACCAGCGGGGACGCCGTGCTCCTGCAATACATACATAAGCTCAAAGTTGTCGCGCTGGCGGGTGAATTCCTCAATGCGCCTGTCAAGCTCATCGTGGTTCCTGTAGCGGCTCAAGTGGTCGGCAAATTTCTCGTCCTTTGTCCACTCCGGGTTCCCCAATGCCTTGCAGAAGCCCTCCCACTCCTCATCGTTGTTGATGGTGATATTGATCCACCTCTCCCCCCCAAAGCGGGCAGTATCAAGAGTGGGCTCAGGGCCGCGGCATCGGTAGCACCCCTGGATAGCCGTCGGGTGGCGATTCCCGATGGTCCTCTGGTTCCTGCCGTTCCAGGCGGCGTCCATATAAATCTCGCCAAGGTGGGGGATGACGCTCTCGATCTGCGCGAAGTCTACCCAGAGCCCCTTGCCGGTGCGCTTTCGATAGAAGAGCCCCATGATTGCCATAAATGCCCCCATCACCCCACCGGAGGAGTCCATATGGAAGCGATAGGTATTATGCGTCGGATGCTCCTCATCGGCATAGCCCCTGATCCAATCGTGACCAGCCACTGCCTCATGCATCGCACCCCAGCCGACATAGCCCTTATAGGGGCCGCTCCTGCCGTAGGCGGGCATGTTGATGCAGATGAGCCGTGGGTTCCTCTCCATCATGACCTCATGCCCCAGCCCCAGGC
>Ga0136652_1001429_pt1 | contig 10079 bp, 7 predicted proteins | sample ConPoolayeEmetaG_FD_94864 | JGI IMG/M metagenome (GOLD analysis project Ga0136652, IMG submission 94864) | Hot spring microbial mat communities from California, USA to study Microbial Dark Matter (Phase II) - Cone Pool mat layer E metaG... ...
GTGTGGGATGATCGATATGCTTCGTTCTTCTATTCCCATTCTCTGATAGAACCTTTTCTGGAATAGTGTGTGAGCTAATATCTTGTCTATAGCGTATTTTGCTGAAAAACGATCAATGGCATGAAATAGGAACGAGTATCCACTTGGGAAAACATTATATCCAGCTTTTATTTTCCCTCGACTAGCTAGAAAAGATTGAGCTAGAGTGTCCACGCTCGCGTTGACAAAGATCCTCTCCCTAGGAATCATGTATGACTTAATAATTTTCCTTATCAATCTTTCATTCATAAATGAAAATGCTAAGCGCAGGTCTATGTGAGTTTGATGGTCATTTGAGGCCCCCAAGAGAACAGGTAGTATTGGAAAGTTGATCGATTCTAGGAAGGAGTATTGGAAATTGGTTCTGTGGGTAACCAGCCTAAGATCAACACCTAGGTTACCATACAAGTAGTTACACATATCCAACAGGTGATTGTTTGGTCCAGCCCACCGACTAAAGCTTGATGCAAGTATCAAGTAATCAGTCGTGACAGACCACATCCGACAGCTTGCTCCACCTGAATCCAAGTACGGTAGTGGGGAAGACACGTTTCACCGCGGACATACGCTATATACACCGTAGCTGTGAACAGACCAAGCGGGTCGTTCCTCTTCAGTTCGAGAAATATTTGTATCTCCCCCCGAAAATAGATTGTTATTGTGAGCTTTCGTTCCAGCTCCTCGGAAGCCCCCTCTTAGCAGTGAAAAGCGATGGCGCCTCTCTAGCAAGACAAGGGGCAAAGTCGGCACTACTTGATGCATAACATCTGAGCCATAATGCCCAGAGTGTCAAGTCAGAGTACGCAAGATGGAAAACAGCCTTAAACATAGACAAGTGAAAACATTTGACCTCGAACCCTATAGCTCACAGTTCTTTGAATAGAACACCAACGATTCTCTCTTCCACCTAGTAAGCGCGTGACAACTTCCTATCCAAATTCAGGTATGTGTAGCCAAATCCACATATGGCTCATCGCCAAATAGAGCACTGATAATTGACGTCGTGTTTTGCTAGTTAGTATATCCAATGACATTTTTGATAGAGTGCTCTAGACTTGTTGTGAGCTCAAGACATAGGGCCAATCCTTATATACGTCTCGTCACAGAAACTGTGACGGTTATCAAAATGTGGAACAAGGAAAAAGTATTGCTCTTGTGGACATTTGCAGGCATATTGGTGGCTTCTACCGCTGTGGTTCCTTCATTGGCTTCGCCTGGAACTGTTCAATGGGTGGCTGAAGATAGAATTACCAAAGGTAACTGGCTATTTGACCCAAAAGGCAGCCCATTTGGGACATATGGGTCATGTGGACACATCTTGCCAAACGCTCCCCAGACAGGTCTGGAAACCCCCATTGGAGAGTTTTCGGTTCCGATCGGTGGCTATGATGCACTGCTAGACCCGCCCTATAACTGGGCTTACAACCAATTCTTGGGACTGCCGTATCACAAACAGAACCCGCCTTATTGGGATGAGTACGTCCCGATGTCTCCAACAAGGATAACTTACTACATCAACGGAACAAGACTTGCACCGTCAGAGACTATTGAGATACAGTATCCTGCGTTCGAGTACGCATGGGAAGACTGGCACTCTGTTCAAACAGAACCTAGAGAAGTATACTATACGATGGCGATACCTGGTACAGGAGGAGGGCCGGGCTGGAGACTTGCAAGTTGGGATGATGGCGGCGAACGTTGCCAGCCCAGCCATGGCTACATGAATTTCACACTGACTTTTCCAAAGGGTGACTACTACCTGTCACTCTATGCCTACGACTATGAAAGAACCTCTAGATGGTCACAAGAGTACCGTATCTACGATTCGACAGGGACAAATCTGCTGGCTTCCAAGGGAATCAGTGGAAACGTTCTCGACGAAGGGGTGTATGAGATCTTCAGGGTAACAGCACCAGATGATGGATTAACAATCATTTTACAGGTTTACAACGATGCCGGTCATGTTGGTGAACCATTTCCACCCGACAAGACAAACAACGTAGTCCTTTCTGGTATATTCTTGGACTGCATAATACCTCGCGTCGGAGGAAGCTATGCTGCCATTGATTCCGCAGCTCTAACAAAGCAAGCCAACGTAGACACGTTGGAACCTATGTTGGCCCAAGTACTTTGGGCTGCACTGCCTTTGCTTGCAGTTCCGCTACTGGCACTACTCGGACTCAAGGCTCTTAGAAAACAGGAGATCGGTAAGGCTATCCGGACATGACCTCAGAAACGCTGAGTTGGCCCAGTCAATCGCTCGAAGCGCAAGTAGATGACATATAGACCGAACACACAGAAGCCTTTTTTTCTTGTTTCCAGCCTAGGTCAGAGTCTTGAACGGCATATTAAGCATGGTATGAAGCCAAGTTTGTGGACAATGGATGCTCCAGTCCTACAGCAGCGATATCCTTGTGCCAGGAAGCTATCGACCCAAGAGGCGTAACAGTGTTTCTTCAATAGATGGGCTTTCTACCGAGCTGATGGTTCATTTTGCATCAAGCATCTTGCTAAGACCTTCGCGAATGTTGGTTTTGCATTCGAGACCGAGAGCTCTCTTGGACTTTGACATATCTGCCACGCTGTGCAGCACGTCTTCCCGTCTATGTTCGCTGAAGAGAATCCCGAGGTCTTCTCTGTTCATGAGGTCTAGAAGCATTTCTGCCAGGGATCTTATCGAGACTGAAAGACCGGTGCCAACGTTGTATGTTCCGATGGCGTCGCTTTCCATTGCTCTTAGAATAGACTTCACTATGTCGTCTACGAATACGAAGTCCCGGGTTTGTGTGCCATCGCCAAATATCGTCGGCGGTAGATTTCTACTTATCCGATATATGAATTTGGGGACGACCCCAGCGTAACCTTCCAGACTCTGACCTGGTCCATAGACGTTGAACAATCTCAGAATTGCTACCCTCAGACCGTAGGACCTGAGATATGCCATGCAGTAGTTCTCCGCTGAGAGTTTGCTCGCAGCGTAAGGTGAAACGGGATTCAAAGCGTCCTCCTCGCTCACGGGGAGTTTGAGGGGATTTCCATACACGGCGGCTGTGGACGTGTAGATCAGTTTCTCAACCTCGCCCTTTGCTGCTTCTAGTATGTTCAACGTGCCTGTGCAGTTCACCTCATGGTACATGATAGGCTTCTCCTTGGATTCGTGGACATCGATCAGAGCTGCTAAGTGAATAACAGCGTCAACGCCCTCTACAGCTTGACCAACAACCTGGCGGTTCCTCACGTCTCCAACAAGAAAGTCCAGTCTATTCAGGACTCCATTCAAGTTCTGCTTCTTTCCCCTACTGAGGTTGTCAAGCACTCTTACCGTGTACCCGAGTTCAATCAGCTTCTTCACAAGATGGCTGCCTATGAAACCTGCTCCTCCGGTTACGAGAATCATCCCACTACGCAATGTCCACACTAGCATTCCTCGTCACCTCTGAAGTCCTATAAAAAGGATAGACCGCAAGACTGAGCCATCCAGTTGCCGACGAGGATCCTAATATTGTCAGTTGACATGTAGACCGTGCCTACAGAGAATCTAGCTAGCTTCTTGAGATTGCGCTCGTTGAGCCCTTGTTCATCCTGCAAAACTCGGCAGGGTTGCCATCGACCGAAGGAGGTAGTTCAACTGGTTGAGGCAGACAACCACTACGACCGACGTGAATGTCCTCCCCGTTGAACTTTCCTTCAAAGACCGACTGAGGATTATGCCGAGATTCAGAAGCCCAAGAACGCTAAGGATTGGAAAAGGCAGGACATATAGCACTCTGCTCTGGACGCTGACGGTTTTCCCGAACAGGATTAGGAATGTTGACACACCTAGCATGCAAGATAGGAGGCGTTGAAAGTCCTCTGAGCCTACATGTAGGGAGTAGCTTAGGATCGAGAGTAGCAGTATTGGAGTGTTCGCTAGGAAGCCTGCAGCGTAGCGGTGGAAGGTGGTGAAGAGATTCTTGTTGATTTCGAGCAGATTCATAAAGCTTAGGCTCGAGCCCAGAAGGCTTCTACTGGCCTCGTAGCTGCTCCCGGCGTTGAGGAGATGACTCCGTAGTAGGTCTGCGGCGAAGTTCACGATGAGGAAGGGAAGAAATCTGAGCCCGTTGAGGAAGGTGTGGCTGTGTATGTATCGGCGCATGTTGGTGACTAGGTAAAGCAGAGCGCTTGCCATCAACAAACTCCACGTGTAGGTGTGACTCAGAAGGGTCATAAGTGAAGCAGCTGTCATCAACATATACGTAAGAGTGGAGTGGGCCCTGTTCCAGCGCACGAACAGGCAGAGGAAGAGGACCAAGAAGCAATTGGCAAGCCAGTTTGCATAGAGACCTGCAAACATCCCTACAGTTATGGTGTATGAGGTCGCAGCGAAAAGGGAGGATAAGCCGGCCAATATTGGTTCTTTGAGTATCTCCTTCCCTAGGAGATAGGTCACAAGCACGAGAAATGGTCCCAGCAAGACCGGTAGATACATCACTGTCGCAGAGACAGAAAGACCTGACATTCGATAGAAAGCGTAGATGAAGGCATACGATAGAACTCTATCCGGGGTACACAGGCTCGCCGAGAAGCCCTGGTCAGCTAGATTGCCTAGGGCTGTACGATAGGCTTCAAAATCCACGCTGTAAGGCTCAAAACCCGGGTTCAGCGTTGGAAAAAGAGGATAAGTTGCGGCGACGATGGAGATGAGGATACCCGTTCCTAGGAGGACTGAACCGGTGGAACCGCCCAGGAATTGAGGCATCAACTTTTGGAATGACAGGAGTCGATATAAGCCATACCTGTCTAGTAACAGAGCAACTGGAGGAGATATGAGCAGTACGAGTACCAGCAGAGGCGATAGCTCTGAGAAGACTGAAAAGAACTGCAGCTCCATCTCGGCGAAATAGCGAGTAAACTGAACCGGTAAGGAAGATGAGCCGCTGGGATACATGATCCAGTACGCGGCTGCAAGACCTTCAATGACCGCAATTATGAGCATTATCCAGAAGATAAACATAGACGCGGCTCTTCTCATTTCGGTCTTGTCCTCTGAACGAATCTCGCCGAACAGGATGAGAATGCATATCCAAATGATTCCCAGAATGGAAATATTTGTCAAAATGCTATTTCTGAGAAATATCAATAGAAGTATTGGTATTAAAGATGCCATTTTGACACACTTTAATATGGGACGCAGGCGTTGTATCTTAACAGGTATTGCTAGAACAGTTAAAAGCAAAACAAGTATTATACATGAGTCCACAAAGTCGCTCCCAGTAAGGTGAATGCGTAGGATTCTGCTCTGGATCCTCTGGTCAACGACCTGAAAGTAAGGTATTTGAAGGGAACCAATTGTTGATATTGTTGAGAGGGAGAGCACGATTGCCAGAAGCAGAAGTGTGAGATTCAGCCGAAAGGATTTATCGTATTTTATGAATTCCAACGATTGCCAATCCGCCTATTCATCCGCTTGATATCTGCTCAACTTCACCCATATAAGAGTGCATGGAAAGCAAGGCGCAACTCCTATATAAACGTCGAATATCGATGTCACAGTATTCACTAGTCAGGTGTTATTTCAGTACGTGGTAATGCGTGGATAGAGTATGGAAGTCATGCAAGGAAACGAAAGCCTCAAGTATTGCCATCTTTCAGTCCAACGGGAATAGATACCTCATCATGAAGCAGAGGTAACGACTCTGATCCAGCTCCCTGCCAGTCACCCAACCCGGAAGCGGAGGCTTCTGGCGCCAAACCAAGAAGAACTTCAGCGATTGGGAAATGGGCGTGAAGGACGGTTTTGCAGTGCGTGGTCACCCATCGACCTAGGATGATCCGAGGGATGCGGTCAAACATGCATGTAGACCGGCCGGTCTCCTCATACTGGAAGGGTGGGAGGCTGCATATTTGAGTCGAAGCAGGAGACGGCTCCAAAAGGATACGTCAAAGCAGGCAATTTGTAGACATTCTCGGTTCTTGGTTTTTGCGTCACTCGCCCTGCTAATCGGAGTGGCAGTCCTTGCTTTCTTAGCATTCGCTCCTCGGTCGCCGGTTGCTGTAGTCATCGATGGCCTCTCGCAGGACTACCCGAATCCTGAGCTGATTTCTGCTACTCAGGAGATCCTAGGAAGAGCAGGGTACCGGATAGAAATCTATCAGGGGGCGAATGTCACAGTCGAACTCTACTCAAGGCTGGCGGCCCTCAAACCCAAACTAATACTGCTGCGTATACATGGGGGTGTCCTCACATATCAGGGTCAGAGGATAGGTGGAATGGGTTTCTTCGCCGAACCATATCAAGTTGGAAAGTATCCGGAGGAGGTGCTACACTACCTTGGGATTGGAAAGCCCTTCCTCTCGAACAAGGAGTACTTCGTTGCCACCTTCGTCTATCTGAGAGACTTCGTGAAGGAGAGATTCGACGGAACGACTGTGATGGTGATGAGCTGCAATAGCTTGGAAGACGAGGCTATGGCAAGAGTCTTCATTGAAAAGGGCGCCTCTGCCTACATCGGTTGGACGGGGTCGGTGACCCCGGAGCATATGGACAATGCAGCGCTTCTGCTCCTCCGAAGAGTCGTGGCGGAGAAGATGAGTGTGAGGGAAGCTGTTGCGCGTACTTCGGAGGAGGTTGGACCTGACCCCTATTACTTGGGCAGGCTTGACTTTTTCGTCAGGAGTTGACCTCTCGACACAGCATGTTTTTGCTGTAGCCCATTTGACCCTCGACCTGTTTCAAATTAGTCTCGCCTCTTCGGCCTTTGCTGTAATAGACGGTTGATCCCGGTTATCATGGCCTCTACACTCGCCTTGACAATGTCCTCGTTGGCTGCTCGGGCCGAGACCTCGTTTCCGTCCTTGTCTTCCACACGTATTACAACTTCAGCGACGGCGTTGGATCCTCCGGTCAAGGCCTCAAGCCGGTACTCTTTTAGTCTGACGTTGACTAGGTCCATGGTTACCCGTTGGATTGCCCTCATAGCGGCATCGACAGGCCCAACACCGGTCTCAGCAGATGAGAACTCCTTACCGTTGATGACCAGTCTTACAGATGCCGTAGGCGTCATCTTTGTCCCAGTCATAACGGCGAGTTCAGCCAACTGCACGGGTCTCTTGGCCTCCTCGACGGTGATGCCCATAACCTCTCTTGTGATCGTGAGCAGCTCAGTGTCTGTCACAGTCTTCCCCTTGTCTCCCAAGTCTTTCACCCTGCTGACGATCTCCTTCAGTTGGGTCTCGTTGGGATACACACCCATCTCTTCCAGTTCAGCCCTTATGCCGTGGGTTCCAGCATGTTTTCCCGCTATGAAACGTCGCCTTCTTCCAACGAACTCCGGCGGTATTGGCTCATATGTAAGGGGCTGTGCTACAAGGCCGTGTGTATGAATGCCGGAGATGTGTGTGAAGGCGTTGTCCCCGACGATGGCTTTGTTCGGCTGAACCAATATGTTGGTCAGTTTTGAGACCAGTTGAGAGGTCTGATAGATGAGGGTGGAGTCTACGCCCGTCTTCTTGCCGTACAGCAGGTTGACCGCCGCGACGACTTCCTCGAGTGCAGCGTTACCTGCTCGCTCACCAAGCCCGTTGATTGTGACGTGAGCCTGGTCAGCGCCTCCCTCAAGGCCCATAAGAGTGTTAGCGACGGCCATGCCGAAGTCGTCGTGGCAGTGAACGCTCAGGGGAACCTTCAGCGTTGAGCGAAGCTCCCTCACGAACTCAAACATTCTCGGTGGAGTCATTATCCCAACTGTGTCGGCGATGTTGATGCGGGTCACTCCAGCGTCCTGAATCGCCCTGTAGAAGGTCTTCAGATAGTCAAGGTCGGTTCGTGTAGCATCTTCCGCCGAGAACTCGACGAGCAGACCTCGAGACTTTGCATGGTCTATCGCCTCAAGGGACCGCTCAATTGCCTGCTCACGGGTCATGTGAAGCTTCTCCCGAAGATGCAGGTCTGAGGTCGCGATGAAGAGGTGGACATACTTTGCGCCTGTGTCTGCCACCGCGTCAACGTCGCCCTTCACGACTCGTGCAAGCCCATAGACCTCTGCACGTAGGCCCTCTGAGGCGATGAGCCTCATCGCCTCAAACTCGCCTTTCGAAGTTATAGGGGTTCCGCCCTCGATGGCGTCCACTCCCAGTCGGTCAAGCTGGCGGGCGATGAGGAGCTTCGCCTCCGGGGTCATCGACGCGCCGGGAGTCTGCTCCCCATCCCTCAGGGTGGTATCAAAGATACGTATCCTCTCAAGCATCGCAGTCACTTCCATTTCGCTATCCTCTTTGAGACCGCAGCTCCAAACTCGTCAGTTCTGGCGCTGCCTCCTAGGTCGCGGGTCATGAGCCCGGCGGTTAAGGTTTCCACTAGGGCCTGCTCTACGCCTGCACCGGCATCTCGGCATCTCTGGTCCCTGTATCGGACACCCAGCCAGTCCAGCATCATGCTTGATGCAAGGATCATCGAGGTGGGGTTAGCCACCTGCTGCCCCGCATACTTCGGAGCGGAGCCGTGGACGGGTTCGAAGAGGGCGAAGTCGTCTCCTATGTTGGCGCCTGGGGCCATGCCCAAGCCTCCAACCGTTACCGCTGCCTCGTCTGATAGGATGTCTCCAAACATGTTCGTGGTGACGATGACGTCGAATTCGTCGGGGCGGCGAATGAGCTGCATCGCAGCGTTGTCAACGTACATCTCGTCCGAAGATATGTCGGTATACTGCTTGGCGACTTCGCGGAAGACGTTGGAGAAGAGGCCGTCTGTCTTCCTCATCACGTTCGATTTGTGTACCGCTGTGACGCGGTTCTTCTTCTTTCGCCGCCTTGCGCATTCGAAGGCATATCGGATGATGCGTTCGCTCCCTCTGCGGGTGATCACCCTGAGGCAGACCATGGTGTCTTTGTCCAGCTCCAGTTCCAGGCCCCTGTACACATCCTCTGTGTTCTCACGCACTATGAGCATGTCAATTCCAGGCTTGAGCGAGGGTACGTTCGGATACACCTTGGCCGGTCGAAGGTTGGCATAGAGGTCGAATAGGACTCTGAGCTTGACGATGACGTCTGCGGCGGTCTCGCCCACCGGCCCTTTGAGACATGCATGTGCATTCCTGATCGTTTCCACCGTCTTCTCGGGAAGGGCGGTGCCTAGCCTCCTCAGTGCGTCGTCTCCCCCCTCAACCTCTACCATGTTCAGTTCGATCCCATGCTTCCTTTGTACTGCGTCGAGGACGGTGAGGGTTGCCTGGGTCAGCTCTGGTCCTATCCCGTCTCCAGGCATCAGCGCTATCGTGTACTCGCTCATCTCTTCTTCGCCCTCACATACTCGACGAGTCCTTTCTCCATAATCTCGAGAAGGAAACCGGGGGCAGGAAGCCCATTCAACCCGACTTTCTTGGTGAGGTTGTTGACAACACCTCTCTCTAAGTTAACTGAGACTTCGTCTCCATCTTCAACAGCTGAGTTCACACCTGGGCATTCTAGGACTGGAAGACCGATGTTGACAGAGTTTCTGTAGAAGATCCTTGCAAATGACTCGGCGACTACGCATTTGACTCCAGCATGTTTGAGGGAGACCGGCGCCTGCTCCCTGCTTGACCCACATCCGAAGTTTCTCCCGGCGACAAGTATCGGCCTCTCCTTGACTTTCATGTTGAACTCTCCGTCAAGCCCAGCCATTGCATACTTCGCCAGCTCACGTGGGTCAGTGTGAACAAGATATCTACTCGGGATTATGACATCTGTATTCACGTCGTCTCCGTACTTGATGACCCTGCCTCTGAACTCCATCTTCTATGCCTCCAGCGTTCGCGGGTCGGTCAGCATCCCACGTATGGCTGAGGCTGCTACGGTCGCTGGGGAGGCGAGGTAGACCTTCGCCTTCGGGCTTCCCATCCGTCCGGTGAAGTTGCGGTTCACCGTTGCGGCGCAGGACTCACCTGCTGCGAGTAAACCAAGGTGGCCACCATAGCAGGGGCCACAGGCTGGGTTGCACACAAGCGCTTCTGCCTTGACGAAGGTCTCGAGGAGACCCTCCTTCATGGCGGCGGCATAGACCTCTTGTGAAGCGGGGATGACAA
>Ga0136652_1001430_pt1 | contig 10077 bp, 9 predicted proteins | sample ConPoolayeEmetaG_FD_94864 | JGI IMG/M metagenome (GOLD analysis project Ga0136652, IMG submission 94864) | Hot spring microbial mat communities from California, USA to study Microbial Dark Matter (Phase II) - Cone Pool mat layer E metaG... ...
GAACCGACCACCCCATTCGGAAAGGAGAGCCTCCACCTGTGGCCAGCCACCCTCCATCGCCTGACCCAGATCGTCGAAGAACTCAGCCAGGACGGAGCCGACTCTCTCAAAGACAGCTGTGATGGACGGTCCGTACTTCTCAATGAGGCTGGAAAAGACGCCCAACACTTTCGTCAGTGCCGGCAGGAAGGCGGAACCGATCCGGATTCTCAAAGACTCCACCACGCCCTCAAACATCTCAAGCTGACCCGCAAAGGTCTGAGCATGCGCCGCAGCCTTCTCCGACATGGAAGTGGCACCAGCGATGGATCTGGCCATCTCGTTCCAGCCCTGACTGCCTGCGCTCAGGAGCGCGTTCATGGCGTTCATGCCATAAGTTCCAGCCACGGTCTGAATGGCTAGATCCCGCTCTTCCTGTGTCGCCCCGGCCAGAGCTTCCTGGAACTGTTCCAGGATCTTCGGAAGCGGGTACATGGCGCCAGTGGCATCGTAGAGAGCAATGTTCCACTTCTTCAGCTCTTCTTTCACCGACTCAGTCGGGCGACGCAGGTTGGCCAGCATGGAGCGAAGCGCAGTGCCCGCCTCCGCACCCCGGATGCCTCTGGAAGCCAGGAGAGCTAGAGCGATGTTGATGTCCTCGAAAGAGATCCCGGCGGCAGCCGCGATAGGACCGATGTTGGTGAGAGCCATGCCCAGCTCAGAAACGGTCGCAACGCTGGCGTCCGCTGCTCGCACCATGTAATCCATGGCTCCTGTGACCTCTTCGGCTGACTTTCCGAAGGTGGACATGACGATGACAGCCAGCTCGCTGGCCTGAACCATATCCAGCTCCGTCGCTGCGGCCAGGTCTATGGATGCTCTGAGCGCTCCGCCCAGCTCCGCTCCTTCTCTCATGTAGGCGTTCACATCACCCATCACATCGGTGAGGGAGAGACCGGACTTCAGGAGACTCGTCATGGCTTGAGCCGCGCCACTGGCGCTGACACCGATCAGTCTGGTATCCGCTCCGACCCTCAGAGCAATTTCTCCGAATCCTCCGACAGCATCGGCTGTTTCACGGGACTGCGCACCCGCCTGACGAAGTTGTACGGTCATCGTCTGAAAGTCAGCTGCCACACCCACGCTGGTTGAGCCCAGGTCGATCAGAGCCTTCGTCGCTCTGGACACAGCACTGACCGCGAAGAGCGTCAGCCCTGCTGCGACGCCGGACACGACACTGCCCAGCAAACTGAAGCCTCCACCCGCCCTTCCGGCTTCTTCACCGACCGAGGCAATGGCCCGGTTCGCTTTCTGAATGTCAGAGATGAACGCTCCAAGATTCTCATTCAGCCAGGTCAGACCCGCGGGCTCAAGAGCCATGCTTCATCCTCCGCTCGATCGCTCTCGCCTTTGCGTCCTCGACGTGGAGCTCAATGGCTTTCCTGACCTCATGCCAGGCCAGGAGCAAGACAAGCAGTCGCTTGGGATACCCTCCTCGCTCCAGCTTCTCTAGCTCATCCAGCGTGGCGCCTGCCGCGATGGCTGCATCGATCAGGGGGAAAGAAAGGTTCCCAAAGCTGATGCCCGTCTGGACGCTGTCCTTGACGGTGACTGTGTCAATCGGCAGACCCCATCTCCGGACCTCGAAAGGAGTCAATGGCAGCCTGCACCTCCTCCCGGCCGATGCCGGAAGCTGTCGCAAGCGCCACCAGATCCTGACTCCCGAAGGCAACGTATTTCTTGTACAGCATTTCACGGTCCAGGGGGTCCTCCAGGTCAAAGCCAGACAGGTCAAGGTAGCCCTTTTTTTCGAGATATCTCAACCGTTCCAGCCATGTTTCATCTTCAGGCAGCCCGTCCACCAGCTCCGCGCCGAAGAGCATGAGCGCGTCAAGTCCGGCTTCTTCCCGTTTCCGCCTGGTTTCCTCCAGAGCAGCCAGATAGGCTGGATCGGTTGGGTTTTCAATCTCTCTTCCCTTCGTTTCGTCATAAACTTTCGGGATTTCCGGTTCCTTGACGTGAGTGACGGCGTCCCGGATGAGACCCACGCCAACCGGTCGGAGTTGAACCCGAACACCTGTGCTGAGAGTCAGGATTTCAGACTCCCGCTTCAATGCCTTCGCTGCCTTCACAGCAGGATTCTCTTCCATATAGTCTCCCCAATTCCGAGAGTTAATCTTCGCCAACGAGGATCACGCCATCACTCGTGTTGACTAGGCCAACCAGGACGACAAAGTTGATGTCATCAGAGCAGAGAGCCACCGCATTCAGAGCATCCGAATCTGGCAGAGAGCCGACGCTCTCCGGGAGAGCGACCCACGAGTATCCACCGTTGATCGTCCGCCAGGCAGCGCCAACCGCGCCGGCCGCAGGGGCTCGGGTCCCGCAGACCACACCGATGCCCGGTGCCACGAACGCGATGTCATGGATCGCGGTGATGTTGGACCCCGGCAAAGTCTTTCGGGTCCAGGAAGCCCCGGCGTCTGTCGTGTAATACAGAAGACCCGTCCCGGTGCCAACCCACCACTCCCTCTCTGTACGCATCCAGACGGCTGTCAGGTCTGCTCCACTGCCGGTATTCGCCTCAGCAGCCTGCCAAGTTGTCCCGTTCGTGGTGTAGAGGATGGTGTCCGCGTCACCGACGGCGACGGCATGGGTTTCGTCAAAGGCATGCACGGCATTGAGATTCTCCACCGCGGCAACTCCAGCGTCCAGAACCTGAACCCCGTCGGCAGGATTTTCCACAGAGTAGACGTAGCCACCATCCCCAACGATGAACGCGCTTCGCCCCGTGGACCAGATGTCGTTGGGACCATGAGTGGCGACGAAGCCAGTCGTGACTTCTGTCCATCCGCCTGCCAGGCCGCGGTTGACATCAGAACGCGCTTTGTAGTGCAGGGAGCAGGAATCGTTGGAAACGACGACCAGATAGTCCGAGACGCAGGCCAGCGCATCGGCTTTTTCATTCGAGCCCAGACTTGTGATCTCATCTGTGGCGAAGTTCAGGCCCTTGTCCAGGCTGTAGAGCACGTCGGGTGGCGTGCCAGGCGAACCGGTCAAGCCACCCTGGAGAGCGTAGACTTTCTCGCACCCCTTGGAGGTTTCCTCACACTCCCCGCAGGCCACGCTGTCGCAGATGACGACATCGGTAACTTCATTGACCGTCACGTTGCTGCCCCTGGTCTGGAAGGTCAGGGGCAACGCCTCATAGACGTCAGCGATACTGAGAGAGACAGTCTCATTCACGACCGCGTTTTCTCCTGACTCAAGGGCGCCCAGGTCCTCCGTGCTCCAATTCGTCAAGAGGACATCATCCCAGATCACGGCTTTCGTGTACGCGTCGAATGATCGGGGATCGGTGCAGGCTCCAAAGTGCACTTGCACCTGCACGCTGCAGCCTCTTCGGGTGATTTCCAGAAGAGAGCTGGCCAGATCTGCCGCGTAACGCCCAGTCAGGCTGGCGGAGCCTCTCTCCTTTCCACCACGGATCGTTGCGATTTGGATGAACTGGCCGTATCGCTGAGGGTCAGGGCACTGAACAGCTGTCACATCGCCAAAAGCCTGGTCATAACCACTCGCTTTCAGACAGCTCTGAAAGAGAGGTTCGTGATTCGGCCCCGCTCCACCTTCTATAAGAAAGACACGGGAATAAGCCGTTTTGGCAACATCGAAAGACATTTCATCCACCTCCTCGATATAAACTCAAGAGTTTCTTCTTCAGCGCAGCCAGGATGGCTCCATCCAGAGCGGAACCTGACCGCATGACATCCGCATAAGAGTGCAGGTTTCTTCTGCACAACTCGTTATGTAAATCTTTCTGGATCCCATCCCAGTCCAGCTGCCTCACGTCAGGAGGCCCGCCTGGGATGCCCTGCACTGAGTCAGAGTCTCCGTCTCTGACCCATTCTACCCTGAGGTACCCTTCCTCATCCTGGATCTCTCTTTTTCTCAAACTACACCTCCTCTCGACAGTCGTTCTCGCTCATTTCGCACAGCCTGCCAGGCCAGCACTTCACCCAACCTTGTCCCGAAGGGGCACTCCAGAACCAGGATGGGTGAAACATTGTATGACTGAGCCTGAAGCTCGGTGGAACTCTGAGCTGCTAGGTCGTTCTGGTACTTCCGACTCAGAGCTGTCACATTGCCGCAGGAGCAAAGCGGTCGCTCCAGCCTGGCCAGAGCCATCCATGCGATAGCGTTGGCCCACTTTGACGGGAGAGGGTCCAGCGCATCTGCGCCCGTCAGCCACTCCTGGCTCAGAGCGCCTGCATAGTACCAGACCTTCACAAAATCTGGACCCTCACTCCTTAAAAAGCTCTCAGGACACCACCCTCTCTCCCTATACTGAGCAGGCTGAGGTACCACGATGCCCCTCTCAGCATCCTTGATATAGAGACATCCTCCCTGAACGGTAAACTCTCCCGCCTGATCGTAAGACTTCCAGTAGAACTCCGCAGATGGTTCTGATGTGGAAGTGTACTCTCTGTATACTTCCACTGAATCAACCAGATTGGACAGATCAGGCGGTGTCGTCGTCAGTCCCCTCAAATCTATGGCCTCAGGACCTACATCGGTTGGGAAGACTTCCCACAATTCGGGACGGATCATTTGCCAGGTGTGGTAAGACAAGACGACATTGCCAGCGTGGATCACCCTGCTCGGGGGGCTGCGAATTTCCCACTCTTGAGCTGCTCCATGCCCTGCGTGATAAACCTTGATCTCACTCGCATCGGTCAGCTCAGTAGGGAGAGTGATGGTCGCTCTCTCCACGAACCCGTCGCCATCCGAATCGGTGTATTCCAGCGTCCCATCGGCTAAAGAAGCGATCCCGATCAGGGTGACCGCTCTCCTGCCCGCCTGGATGACCTTCCCCCACCGGGTCATGATGCTCGCGCCACCCTCTCGCACCCTCATGATCTCTCGCCGGTGGAAACGCGGGTAAGTATGGACCTCCTGCGCCACCCAGCGAGGCGCGGGCCACCAGCCCAGCTTCTCAGCAATCTCTCTCTCTGCCTGCTCAATCGCCAGAGCCAGGTCCTCCCTGCTCACCGAATCTGCCCACTGCCAGGAATGCTGCACCCAGAGGTCAGAACAGCGGTTGCGGAGGGGAAAATAGTCACCAGCTTGCGCACCGGCGAAATGCATCGGGTTGATGCCCAGAATTCGGGCAAAGCGATCCAGACTGAGTAAGGTGTAGACACTTGCTCTAGCCACGTTTCCTGTACCGAATGCCCTTTCCGTGGAAAATGACCGTCAGCCCTGTCAAAGCGAAAGGAAGAGCGGTGAAGACGGACCATCTGGGAGAAATCAGCCAGAAGATGAACCAGGAAAAGGCAATGAGCAGAGAGGTACACCAGATGCAAGAGAGCATATATCCCAGCTCATTCAATCCGTAAGCTCTGCCATCTTCATCCACCCTCACGCCGGCGAAGTGCCGGAGCCTGGAGAAGACGCACCAGGGCCCATCCTCTTCTACCAAAAGCGACGACAGACGCCAGACAGCAAGAGAGAGTATGATGAAATCAGTCATCACCATTCTTGCAAAAAGAATGAGGGCCGTACTTGAGGCCAGTACGGCCCTCATTCTGTTTTCTCAACTGACGAAATGATCACCTTTGCTCTGGCTGGACCGATGCCTTTATACCGCTGTAGCCCCTGCTCACCCAGAGCCAGGAGCTTCTCGCGGCTGTCCACCCCGTCCGCCCGCAGCATCCTGGCGACGCTGGTCGTGATGCCGGGAAGGTCCTCCAACCGAAACGCCTTCCGCTCCGGCAACCACTCGGGAGGCTCAATCTGGGGTGGCGGCCCTGGCTCTCTCAGCGGTCGGGGCTCTGGTGGAGGAGACGACCATCTGAGAGGAGGCCGGAAAGAAACTGGCTTCTCCACATCTTTGAAACGTCCCCGGCCGACTTCTATATCTCGACGATGGACCAGAAACTGCTCGCCTCCCGCGTGGTAGCCATAGTCAATGGCCCAGCCCTCCGAAACCCGGCGCATCCGAATGCCAGGAAGAGGCTGAGAGAAGACGGCCAGACCCAGAACAGGGTGACTGGCTTTGTTCGGTGAGACGTACTCAGCCAGAATGAAATCAGAGTCTCTCACTTCTTCCACTTCGATCTTTCTCGGATTTGGAGCCATGCTCCGTCGTTCAGAACAACAGCCTCTCATCTGATATTATAGCTCCTTTTCTCTTCTTGTCAAGTGACCATTCCGGTCGAAGACTGACCTGGGTTGATGCTCAGTATGGGGCGAGCGACTAATCTGCTCCGGCCTCTCTCCATACTGAGCCGGTCCGACTCCCTCCTTCAAGACTCAAGCGGATCCGCTCCATCAGCGCCGGTGCATTTTGCGCGCCCTCCTCCCTCCGTCGTCCTGAATCCATGCGATAGACGACCAGGGGCTTCGGAACCCGGACAAAAGCTTTTCCTCGACGGGCCAGTTTCAGCCAGAACTCCCAGTCCTCGTAGCTCTCAAGAGTTTCATTAAAACCTCCCACCTCATGGAACCAGGCAGCAGGCAGCAGGGTGGAAATCAGACACCAGAGGTAGGGATCGCGGACATCAGGCTGTCGCATGGCCCGGGCAGGATCGTACTCGAACGCATGAGAGAGAGAAGCAGCGTGGCCATGGCGGTATTCTAACAGTCTTCGCTTCTTCTTCAAGTCTTCAGCCAGAGAAGGCTCGATGTGAGACAGACAAATGTAATCGGTATAGACAGCCACATCATAACCATTTCTTGCCTCGGCATCAGTCATCACCGCCAAGCACTCTGGATCAAGCCAGTCGTCCGCGTCTAGAAAGAGCAAGTAAGGAGCTCGAGCTTGAGAGGCGCCTAGATTGCGAGCATGACTGGCTCCGCTGGCCACGGAGGAGGTGAAAAAGAGCCTGGCATAAGGGTAAGAAACGCTCAAGAACTCAGCTTTCTTAGGGTCACTGTCCCACACGACGATGGCTTCCCACTTCCTGAATGTTTGTGCTTCCAGAAAATCAAGAGCATTGACGACCTGTTCCTCGTGTCCAGGGCCGACCGGAATCACGACGGAAACCAAGGGTTCATAATATTGGACCGGGTGGCTGAACTGTTTTGGCTTGGCGATGCTGGCGAAGGGGTGCTGGCCATCCTTCGCCCAGGGATGCCATTCCGTATAGTTAACCGTGATATGTCCCGCCTCAGTCGTGCGCCCTCCGGCAGTATAATGGAAAAGCGGTTCTCTGGTCACCTGCTGAATCCCCCAGCCGAAAGCACCCATGCGAAGCCAGAACTCTGCATCCTCCGTGCCACAGCCAGAAGGAGCATACCGCTGACGGTATCCTCCCAACCGTTCCCAGGCTTTCCGACGAAAGACACAGCAAGTTGGGACCTGACAGTGAGACTGACCTCTTTCGTCTATTCCTTTGAGATGCTCATCATATGAGAAATCACTCTGGAATCCCAGCTCGGTACGTCCGTCAGCGTAGTGAATCATGAGACTGCTGAATGCGACGCCCAGGCTGGAATCAGCCTCCAGCGCCGGTATCAGCTTCTCCAGGAAGACGGGCTCTATCGTGTCGTCTGCATCTAAACAACAAACATACTTCGTTCGCACGGACTCAATGCCTCGATTCCTGGCTACGGCGACCCCCGCGTTATTCTGACGGATATACTGCACTCTCCTGTCCTCCCGAGCCAGCTCTTTCACAGTTCTCTCGGTCAACCCGTCATCTTCGGAACCGTCATCTACAATGATGATGTCGGTTAAGAGAGGATAAGTCTGGCTCATGGCTGATCGAATGGCGTGTGAGACCAGATGACCGTAGTTGAAAGAAGGGATAACAATGGCCACTGTTGGTTCCTCTCTACGAAGAGCGAGGCGGTAAACCTTTGCAACCAGTTGACAGGCTCTTTCCCACGTCCAGGTCCGGGCTACCTCTCTTGCGTTCTCACCCAAGACATCTCGATATCGCAAACAGTAACCCAGCCCGTCAGCCAAATCTTCCAGATTCCCCGGCGCAGCCAGATACCCGCTGACTCCATGCTCCACCAGGTCCAGTGCCCCGCCGTGAGCAAAGCCCAATACAGGCACGCCTGAAGCCATTGCTTCAAGGATACCAATTCCAAAGGTTTCTTTCGTCGTTGCCAGATAAATGCCTGCTCGCTGAATGATTTTTTTCATCTCTTTCGGTGGGAGAAGTCCCGTCACCCGAACATTTGCACCCTCAACAGGCTGGGTGCTGACGAAAGAAATTTCAGGGAATCGGCCAGCAAGCCATGCCAGGGGCGACGGATCGCACACGTCTGTCGCCCTGTTTTTATTCCAGAGCACATATCCCGCGCAAGGTTCATCGTGCTGCCATTCTTCCCACTCGATCCCATGAGGGATGATATGAGGTGTGAAGCGCATATCCCTCTGAAAAGTCTCAGCAACCCAGGAGGAGGGCACGGTCACTTCACGAGCATGACGAACAGCAGCAATGACACGGGCATTCGTCTGATACTCCCACAGAGGCGCATCATAGTCTGCAGTCCAATAAAGACCATGACAGTGACAGACGGTGCAGTCTGCATCCGTCATGCCAGCGTGGACAGCTTTAACGTCGTAACTGACTGCATCAGGCTCAACCAGCCTGATCCCGAAATCGGGAAGATGTCGGAAATAAGCTTCAACGACTCTGGCTATGCCGGAGACTCTATCCTCCAGCTGATCGATATGGGGTAGCATAAGCACTTTCAACATAGCTCTTTCCAGACGATTATTGAAGAGTGAGGCGGACGGTTTTCTTTGCCCAAAAGTGCAACATCATATCCAAACTTCTTGAAAAAAGAAGGAGTGAGCGTCGAGAGGTGCTGCTCAAAAGGATTGCCTCCGTAGGCACCCTGCGGATTGTGACCCCAGGGACAGGACATCACAACCAGTTTTCTGCTGAGACGCTCCAGGCTTCTGATCGTCTCTCCCAACTCTGTCTTCTGCACGTGCTCCGGTCCATGCCACCAAACAGTATAATCAAATGACCTCTCCTGAAACGAAAGGCGTCGGACGTCGCCTTGAACCACTTCATATCCTCTTTCTTTCAAATAGCGCACATTGTCTTCCCAAACCTCGAGGATCATCACCCTGTGCCCGGCCTGAATCAGTTCTTCCAACCCCTCCTGCCTGTTCACACTGGCACCAACGTAGAGCACGGTGCCAGGAGTATTGAAAAGAGCAGGCAGAAGGAAACGCAGCCACTCGACATGGTCCAGGATGAATTCAGGTTTGCGATAGAAAGCGGTCTTCCACTCGGATGACTGACCCAGCCACTCGAACGGTAGAGCTTCAAACTCAAAGCAGTCCCAGCGCGATATGTTCAAAAGCGCCGGGTACTCCGCTGCCCAATTGGTGTTATCCACCATCAGCCAGCCGCCGGGTCGGATTTTTCGCAGCGCGGCGTCGATGCACGCATTTCGCTCTTCTCTCACTCCGTCCACATAAACCAAATCGAAGTAAGAATCTGGAAAGATGCTGATCTGAAGATGGTACTCAGGCGTTTCTCTGGTCAGGTGTATAATAGTCGCTCTCTCCTCCAGCGCGCGCTCTGCCAGCAGCGTCTCCACCTTTCTTTTCCACTCCGGATCGGATTCAACCGAGACGATTTCTGCACAGTTTGCTGCGAACCAGAGAGTAGATCCACCAGAACCCCACTCGAATACTCTCCAGTTCGAGCTGACCGATTGCTGGAGAAAGGCGAAAGCTCCTGGCACAATCCAGGGGATGCCTTCTCTAATGGCTTTTCGACCAGAAATCCAATCTTCACTGAGCTGTTCAGTTTCCCGCTGAAGTCTGTAAGTCATCTCATGAGCATTGGGTGTGAGGCTCGACCGAGCCTTACACCCCGCAGAAAGGAGGAGGAAATAGCCGGCTGTCGAGATAACCCCGCCGTTGCATTTCAACTAAATATTCTGACGGAATGTTTTCGAGATTGAGACCGATGTGACCGGTGCCCCATGCGATGGTGTAAGAGACAGGGCACTGTCTGGTGCCCAGCACCTGCAGGCCAGGAGGCACAGCAACCTCCAGCTCAAATTGAGCTGGCGTGAGGCCCGGGCGCAGGAGGCGCAGAAGATGCGCTTTGTTATAGACAC
>Ga0136652_1001432_pt1 | contig 10056 bp, 7 predicted proteins | sample ConPoolayeEmetaG_FD_94864 | JGI IMG/M metagenome (GOLD analysis project Ga0136652, IMG submission 94864) | Hot spring microbial mat communities from California, USA to study Microbial Dark Matter (Phase II) - Cone Pool mat layer E metaG... ...
CCGCCGTGCTCATCGCACCAGCCAGCGTAAGAAACATTTTTCCGCCTGAATCCAAGAGCTCGCAGTACGCCTCTGCCGCATCAACAACAACAGCAGCGTTGAAGTGTTTGAAATTTTCCTTCATAAAATTTTTTATCGCATAATTCATTTCAGCACCAATAAAAATTATACAAAAAAAATTTAAATGTTTTGTATTTTTGCGCTAGAAGCCTGTTGCAAATTATCTCTCAAAAAACCCGCTGCCGCAAAAAACAAAAAATAAAAAAACTAAAAAACCCGCACTTTGCTTTTCTGCCATTCTATTTTCCTTATCTTTTACGAGAAGCGAAAGCGGATATTTTTTATTTATTTTTTATTTTTTATAATTTTTTTATTTAAGTATTTAATCGAATTTTTAAGCGAATAGCGGTTAAAATGTTTAAATTTGCAACACCCTAGCGCTAGGTTCAAAGGGGCCTGCCCGCTACAACCAGAACAAATTTAAACTCTTGCTGAGAATCTGCCCCATGAAAAAAAGAAAAATAGTTTTTGGTTTGGTTTTTGTAATTCTGCTTCTCGCAGGCTGCTGCGGGCTCACGGGCCCTTCCGCCTTAGGATGCACTACTTACGGCGAAGCTTGCACAGAATTCTGCAACAAGGCAAGGGGAACTGCTTTTGATTACGGGCCGAACTGCTTCTCGCAGTGCATGGATGACGTCAGGTCTCAAGGGCTGGGGGATGCGACCACCTGCTGCAAAGAAAGCATGAAGCAGCAGTGCGAACGCGTCTGCAAAAGCAGGCTCTCCGCCATAGCCGCCAAATACGGACAGCCGCTGGATGAGGAGGAGGTTGGGGAGTGCATGGACGAGTGCGTGGGCGCGTACATTGCAATAGGCATGTCTCCGGACAGCTGCAGTTTGATTGATATGGAATCTTTAGAATAATTGCAGGTAGCGAATAGATGCTTGCGCTTGTCAGCAAAAAGATCTACTCAGACCGCACGTCAATCATCATTGATCAGAGTCGTACGTGTCATCATTACATCAATTATGCGAACAATTTAATTTAAACCTTTTCTCCCATAACCCATCATGCTTCTTTCAGTTCGGCTTGTCAATTGGACATCTCACACCGATACTTTGCTGGAATTCGGCAAAGGAGCGAACCTTCTTGTAGGTGTAATGGGGTCCGGAAAAAGCTCTGTTTTTGATGCAGTAAGCTTCGCGCTGTTCGGCTCTTTTCCCGCGCTTGAATCTAGGAAGCTCAAGCTTGAGGATATAATAAGGTTCGGTGAAAAGCGCGCGAGGGTTGAGTTATCCTTTTTGTGGAAAAACAAAAAATATTCAATAATACGGGAGATTGAGAAAAATAAAACAGATGCACGGATTTATGAAGACGGGAAACTTGTTGATAAGGGACAGAATGCAGTTACTTCCTATGTTGAAAACCTTCTCAACATAGATTACGACCTTTTCACGAGGGCGGTCTACTCAGAGCAGAACAACATATCCTACTTTCTGAATCTGCCGCCCGCAAAAAGAAAGGAAGAGATAGACCGGCTGCTCGGGCTGGACAGGTTTGAAAAGGCGGCGAAAGGAGCGACATTGGTTGCGAACAGGCTGAAAAAGGAAATCGAGCGGGAAAAGCTTTTGCTGAATGAGAAAAACGAGAAAGAAATTTTGGAAATGCTCGAAAAAACCTCCAGTGAAACAAAAGTAATTGAGGGGGAGATTGAAAAAGTAAAGGAAGACCTTGGAAAAACAGAAAAGCTTCTCGCAGTAAGCAAAAAAAATTATGAAGAAATGGAGAAAAAAAGAAAAACCCATGCAGAGCTTTCCTCCAAAATTTCATCGCTGAAAGGAACCATCTTTGCGTTGAAGGAGTACGAAAAAATGAAAATGCCGAATGTGGGGGAGCTGAGAAAAAAGAAGGAGGAAATAAAGGCAAAAATTCTCGCCTTTAGGGAAAGAAAATCAAAAATACAGAAGGAGCTAAGCGCGATGCAGAAAAGGGCTGGTGAGATTGCGGAGAAGCAGAAAAGAAGGGAAGAGATTCTGAAAAGAATTCCCGAAATTGAGGAAAAAATAAAATCGATAAGCGCAGGCAGAACAAGAGAAAAAATTGAAAAAGAGCTGGAAAAGAATAAAGCAAAACTTATTGAATGTAGGGAAAAACTTTTTTTCCTTCAGAAAAAAATAGAAGAAGCGCAGGTCTCTATAAAAACCGTGAAGGGGAAAGATATCTGCCCGGTCTGCCTGACAAAACTTGATGAGAAAAAGCAGGAGCATATTGAAAAGGAATGGGAAGAAAAAATACTAGGATTTAAAAAGGAATTTTCAGAGGAGAATAAAAAAGCCGCGGAATTTTCGGAACGGATAAAGGAGGACGAAAAAACCACAGGTATGCTGAGAGAGATGGAAAAACAATTGGAATTTTTGAAAAAAAATATCCCAGAAATAGAAGATGGAAGAAAAATCGAAGATGAAATAAGGAAGCACGAAAAGGAAAACTCGCTGATAGTTAAGGAGGAAGAAGCGAACACGAAGCTCTACTCTGAGATTTCTGAAAAGGAAAAAAGCGCAAACGAAATAATTTCAAAAAAACAGGCGCTTGAAAATGCAAAAATGGAGCTCGAAAAAGCCGAGAAGCAGATTGCTGAAATAGGGTTTGAGGAGGAAAAATACGGGCACGTTTCCAGCCAGTACCAAAATGCGAAGGAAAGATATTCTACACTTAAAGTTATTGTTGAAGAAAAGGAAAAGCTCCTAAAAGAGAAAAAAATCAAGATGGAGCTTTGCAAAAAAAACATCGAGCAGATCGAGAGATCGAAGAAATACATCTCAAGAATTGAAAAAATGTTTGAGGATTTTGCAATCTACAGGAGTGCCCTAGCGGATATACAGGTGAAACTTAGAAACGAACTGATAGAAGCCATAAACTCCGCGCTTGTTGAAGTATGGCCTATGGCTTATCCCTATTCCGATTATCAGAGGGCAAGGGTGAGCGCAGATGGAAAGGATTACAGGTTCGAATTGTTCTCTAATGGTGAATGGATAGAACTTGAGAAGGTTGCGAGTGGAGGGGAAAAGGCATGCTTTGCAATCGCGTTGAGAATCTCTCTTGCGATTGTGCTCACCCAGAACATAAACCTGCTTGTTCTGGACGAGCCAACGCACAATCTTGATGCGAATGCAATAAACATCTTATCGCAGGCAATAGAAAAAACCCTTCCCTCTTTGATAAACCAGTTCTTCATAATCACGCATGAAGAATCCTTGATGGGCGCGAATTTCACAAAGGCATACCAGTTTAGAAGGGAAAAAACCTCCACGGACCCGACGGTTGTTGAGGAAATTTAGAAAAATGCTTATTTTTAAATTTTATCAATCAAAGAATATACTGTGGGATTGGTCGACAGAACCCTAAAAGCAGTTTTCATGGGAATTGCATTTTCATTACCTTTACATTCAGTTTTTGCTAACGGGAGAGTTGATAGTATGGTTGATACAACACAAATGAGTCAATACCAACACATATATAATGAGATAATAAAAATGAAAAAAGATGAGACTAAAGTTTTTGCGGATGTAGATATAAAGATGCTACGCAAGATAGCAAGAGATGCTGAGAAATCTACAGGAAAGTTATACTCAGTCATTCCTATTGAAGGAGGCGGGTGCGAAATCGCATGTCTTGGAAATTTTTTAGACTTTATTCCAAAAATAACCCCCGAGATGCTCACTCAGTAGGCGTTTCGCCGAATTTTTTCAGTATATACTCTAGATAGCGTTTTTGATAGTCTTTTATCTCGTGAGTTCTGGCGTATTCTTTTAATAATTCCAGCAATAGCCCGCTAGTTCTTTTCCATGTTGCTTTAGAAAGTTTTTCCAAGGCAAATCTAAATACGTACTCCTTAAGAGTTTCATCACCCTTTTCCAGGACATGCGCCATTCCAGCGGATGAGTATAATTCAATATCATCCGGTGTAATTCCATAAATTTTATCTAAGTTATTTTCGTACATATACTCGGCTAAATTCCCGCCACCTATCGCGAGGGAATAGTATCCAACGACATTAAACCAGCTAGGGTATTCTTTATAAAGAATCATCAATTCTGCTATTTCCTTTGGTTCCTCTATAGATACCTTATCAGTATTAATCCCCTGCAAAAACAAAACCCAAGCCAATCCATTTATCGTTGTTTTAGTTATCAAACCAAGTTGAATAGCGGCCCTGTAGATTAGTTCGGCGTTGCTCAACAAAAGATCCCTTTCTGTTCCTGTTTTATCTCGTGCTTCAATTAACAGATATGTTGCATAATTGCTAAAAAATAAACCGACCATCGCATTAAAAGTGTCGTAAATTTTATACTCAACAAGTTGAAGGTTTGCTTTTTCAAAATGTTTTCTTATCATTTCTTCATTCATCTTTCCTTCTCTAAAATACACCCCACCAACATCTTTCAAAGCCCCATCAAGAACATAAATTTTTCCTTCGCCTTCTAAAAAAATAAACGAATGCGCTTGTGATACTCCTTCATCTGTTTTAATTAAACATTCTACTATCTTTGGATTTTGATTTTTCAGATAACTTACACTATAGGCAATAAAGGTGAACTCAAGACAACCTATTTTCTCTTGTTTTTCCGGATTAATTTCGTCAAGATATTTTGGTTTCTCAAAGGTCTGTTCCCAGCTTAAGCTTGAGATTAGATAAAGATACCCTGCGCTTATTCTTTCCAAAACCGTTCCTGTGGCGGCGTTGTATCCTTCATTAAACTGGTTCGCAAGGGTTTTAGGAATCTGTCTTATTCTTTCAACATCTGGAAATTGAGGAAGAAAAGGTTCTTCCAAAGAATATTGTTTGGCCAGGTTCATTATTGTTAAAACTACTTCTGGATGCTTCTCTGCCCAGTCAAACAAAGCCCTCATTAGGTAAGGATTCCTTTCTTCAATTCCCTTTTTGAAATCCTGAAAACTAGTTAAGTATTCCTTCGCCTTTTCATATTCTTTGTATCCCTCCGCTTCTTTTTTGAATGATTTGAACAGTTCAATAGGTGTGGGCCCTTCAAGTTTCTTCAATTCAGGGAGGGCGTAAGCCATAACAAGAGCTAGTAAGAAAGTGTTTAAAAAGTTGTTTAGAAAAACTCGCTTATGCTCTTCTGGTTCCCCATCCCTCTAACATCATCCTCATCTACTCCCAGTTCTTTCAGTATTTTCATAACCGCCGGAAGAACTTGATTGTTTACATAATACTCAGCATCGTACTCTCCTTCCTGCGCCATCTCAACAGGAATTGCCTTTTCCGAAATGCTCCTTCCTCTCTTGCAAATTACATATCCTATTACATTCCCGCTTTTTACTTTTCTCCCTTCGTGCTTCTCAAGCTTAAGCGCTGCCGCAACCTCGGGGCTTATCACTTCGTATGCGCGCGGGTCTTTCTTGAGTTCTGTGTAGATTACAAGGTCCTTGAGTTTTGCATGACCCTTCATTATTTCATTAACAGTTTCCTTTACTATCTCAACCGCCTTTTCCTTGCTTCCTTCCTCAAGTATGGCTTTCAGAACCCTTAACTGGGTTTTCTTTGCAACAGAGCTCCAGTCCCTCCTTACCAGCTCAAACCCCCTTATCTTTATCTCTCCCCTCTCATTTATGAGCGCGTATTTTTTCTTTGCTCCTTTTTCCTCAGCTTTTTTGCTGACAAAAACCCCGCGCCTGTAAAAGTCCTCGAGCTCAAGCTCCATCTTCGCCGGGAGATTTTTGTTTATGTGCTCCATGAATTTCATGGCGTCTTCTTTTGTTTTTTCGCCAAGAAGTAAGAACAAGCTGTCCGTGTCGGCGTAGAGAACCGTAAATCCGAATTTCTCAGCCTCCCGCGCGGCGTTGAGTATGTGCTCCCTTCCAAAAGCGGTCACGCTCTCCGCGCACTCTCTTTTGTACCATCGCGAGCGGGCATATCCCAGATATCCGTAGAATGAGTTTGAGAGGATTTTCAGCGCCTGGCCCCTCGCCTTCAATTTCTCGTACTCCGCGCTTCCTTTCTTTGCTTCCTTCATTTTTTTCTTTATCTCAGCCCTCATGTCAACGAGTTTTTCCAGCGTTGATGGAATCAGGCCTTTCGGTTCTTTCAAGAAATGCGCACCAGTAGGAGAGGTATAGGAATTTTTTTCGTCATCAGTGAGCGTAAACGGGTCTATGTTGTAGCTTATTATGATGGATGGATACAGCCCGCGAAAGTCAAAAACAGCGATGTTTTCATATATGCCGGGCGCCGGCAGTTTTACAAAAGCGCCCTTTATCGGATTCGCCATCCTCTTCTTTATTTCCTCCTCTTTCGGCTTTCGCGGTATGAGCATGTTCCTTTTCTGAGCCTCGTGCATGAGCATGCTTTCAACAAGCTGGCCGGATGTGCTCAGGGTTGTTTCGAAAAGGGTCATTTTTGCAAGGGTGGAAAGCTCTTTCTCGAGTTCAATAAGCGCCTCGCCGACAGTAAAAACCGCTTCTGCATCCATCAGGGAGTATTCAAAAAGCTCCTCCCTATTTTCATCCCAAAGCTTCCATATCTCCAGCCGCTTCACCATGAACTTTTCCTTTCCGGTTACGCTTTCGTAAACATCCCGGAGCGTGAATTTGTTGATGCTTATCACGCCGATCTGCCCCAGCAGTCTTGATGCGGGGTAAAGGTCGAAATGGACCCTTCCAGGTATGTTCAGGCCTGTGCTCAGCCCCTTCCTCCTTCTCCTGGCGGCGCTCCCCTTCCACCTAGAAAGCTCAACCCCCGCCTTTATAGCTTTCCCCCTCTCCTCAAGGTAGGGGATGTCGAAGTTTGAGGAGTTGTATCCGTAGAGTATATCCGGGTCGTATTTTTTTATTTTCTCTGAAAAAAGTGAAAACATCTCCCTTTCGTCTTTCACAAAAACAACATTTTCGTTCCTGTTTCTCTTGTAGGTTATAACTTTTTTCTCCTCCGGGGTTTTGTAGCTTATCATTATCACCGGGTCTTTTTTCGCATCCGGAGCGCCCTGCGGGTTGTAGACCTCTATGTCAAAGCCCATTCTTTTTTCAAACCCGGCTATTTCACTCTCGTTGCAGGAAATGAACTTTTTTATAAACCGCCCTACCCGTTCGTACCTTATGAGCGAAAGCGGCGTGAGGGAGAAATCGCTCAGAAACCTCTTCGTGAAAACAATATCATACTCATAGCATTCGTATCCCAATCTATGATATATAAATTCCCTCAGCTTCGGCACATCCCCAGGCGCCTCAGCATAGATTTTTGCGAGCTTCTTTTTTTCGTTCCCAAAAAATTTTTCTGCCTTCTCAATTTTTTTTATTCGGCCGCCGTTGTACTCCCCCGGTTTTATCTTCTCCGCCGGAATATCGCTGAAAAAATACGGGTCGTACGGAAAGTAAAGCCTGCAGTATTTTTTTCCTTTTAGAATAAGTTTTACGTACGTCTGCCCTTTGCTTACTACATAACTAACATCTACAAGATAGGCCTTCCTCTTAACCATGATCTAGAATGGAAAGGATAAGTTTATTTATGTTTTTTATTTTGAGTTTCAGCTACTTTCCCTGCTTTCTGAGTGCGAGCTCTTTTGTAATAAGCTCTTTCATTACATTGTGCGGGATGAACCTTCTTCCGCCTATTTTCACGTGCGGGATCCTTCCTCTGTCAAGCCTTCTCTCAAATGCATTCCTCCTTATCATTATGTTCTTCCTGTGCAGTTCTTCAAGCGCCTGGGAAACAGAGTAATAATTCCTAGCGATGTGGGTAAGGGCGTCAACCGCGTCCTTTGGTATCAGGCGCTTTGTTCCGATCTTAACGGATGGGATCGAGCTTTTTTCTATCCTTCCTATAAACGCCCTGTACTTCATGCCTGTGTTCGCCTTCCTGTATTCTTCGTAGGCCTCCCTCACGGTGTAAAATTGCTTTGATAGGTTTACAATGTCATTGAGTATATTTACTGCGATGTACCTTTTCTTTCCGACTTTCATGGAGGGAATGGTGCTTCGTTCTATCCTCCCGCCAAACGCCCTGAAAGATATCGGATAGCCCTTGGAGCGCAGGTATTCATATGCCTCTTGTATATCAAGAAGGCCTGCTTTCTTGAGCGCGCTCTGCTCCACCTTCCCTTTTTTGTACAGCTCCTGCGCCGCTCTGGAAACTTCGGCAACAGTGCTGCTCAGGCCTTTTTCAACCTGTCCCCTGCTTTTTTTGATTGCCTCTATATCTATACCCTTGAACGTATCAACCCAGTCATCATCAATCTCCTGGTTTATTACTATTCTTCTTCCACGGGGCATCTTACCACCTTCTCCTATTTTCACTCACATCGCTACGAATGTTATTTTGTGAGCATGTATTTAAAAACCTATCGGCGTTCTACCCCTTCTTCGTCTGCTCATAAACAACCTTCCCCAAAAAGCCAATCATCACCACGATAATAACAAACAAAATTGTCAAGAACGGGCCCCAGTCCTCGCCCTTTTCTTTCTCCGCTTCTATACTCTGCTCTTTAGCCTCCACTGCCCCTTCCACGCCCTTTATATTTCCCTCGTTGTCCTTCAAAAAAACCACAAAATTTTTAGCGCCCTCCTTTAACCCGGATTTATATACGCCGGCCTTTTCTTTAAACGCAGGATAGACTGTGTCATCGCCCGGATAGACGACCCAGATTTCGGCTATGCCGGAGGCCTTTTCGCCCGGGTCTTCGGCTTCTATTACAAGCACGGTCCTGTTCGCATCCAAATAAATATTTTTTATATCCGGCGGTCTGAAATCAAAAAACACGAAATATTCCGATTGTCTTGTCAGGTCAATATCCAGCTCCCCCTCCCTTCCCATACAGAATACTTTTCCGTAGTACGTTCCCTTCGGAACCTGGGCTGTTAATGTTTTTGAAAAAGAATAGTTCTTATGCTCAAGCTGGAGAACACACTCCATCCCACCGCCCGCATCATCCAGCGCGGTTAGTGTAAGGTTTGAGTATGCGACGCTGATTTCAAAAGTCCGGTCGTTTTCAACCCATATTTCCGCGCTCCTTTGCCCGCCGCTGTAAAGTACCAGTATATCTACGGGCCCCTCCACAACATTGAAGCTCGCAACTCCGTTTTCAGCATTCTTCTCCTCTCCGTTCACGATAATCTTCGCCGGAATGGGATGGCCGTTCTCATCCATCGCCTTCACGGTGAGGAGGTATGCATTTTCAAAAACAAAGGTTATTATGCTCCCGTGCTTCCCGACCAGGACATCCCTCATCTCCTTTCTCTCCCCTTTATAATCAACAAAAATATCGTATGTGCAGTCCAGTTTTGGCGCGTACCACTGGTTGTTCTGAAGCCTAGCAATCACCATCCCATCGCTGCCCGTCGTGTGGTTCGCAAGCCCGTATATTCCCTCGCTCTCAATTCCTCCGTAATCCATCTGGAAATATATCTGAACGGTTGCGTTCTCCAGAGGACGGGAATGGCTGTCAACAACCTTTACAAAAACATCCTCGCTCCAAGAGGGTTGGCACTGCGCGCAAGCAAAAACAACAAAAAATAAAAAAACAAGAATCTTTTTCATGCCCCGCTCTCCTCCTGCCCGCTTCCTCCCTCAAAAACATCAAAACTAGTTACCTCCTCCCCCTCTTCCAGTTTTATCAGCCTAACTCCCTGCGTCGCCCTCCCTATCACGGAAATGGTGTTAGCAGGGATGCGTATCGCCTTTCCTTTTGAGGTTATTATTATAATCTCGTCTTTGTCATCTATCGCCCTAACCCCCACAACAAACCCGTTCTTCTCGGTTGCCCTCAGGTTTATGACCCCGGTTCCTCCCCTCCCCTGTTTCCTGTACTCTTCTCTTTCCGTTCTTTTTCCGTACCCCTTTGTTGTTACAGTAAGAACGGTTGGCTTGTTGCACACGGTTAAGGAAACAACTTCATCTCCTTCCCTCAGCCGTATTCCTATTACCCCTGCAGCGCTCCTCCCAACCTCCCTTATCTCCTCCTCACCAAACCTTATGGCCATTCCTTTTTTCGTGGCTATTATCACATCATCCTTTCCGCTGGTTTTCACAACTTCTATCAGCCC
>Ga0136652_1001434_pt1 | contig 10051 bp, 8 predicted proteins | sample ConPoolayeEmetaG_FD_94864 | JGI IMG/M metagenome (GOLD analysis project Ga0136652, IMG submission 94864) | Hot spring microbial mat communities from California, USA to study Microbial Dark Matter (Phase II) - Cone Pool mat layer E metaG... ...
ATAAAGTTGAAGAGAACTGTTGAAGTTTAATTTTAGAAGGAGAAGATAAACAAGGTTTAAGAAATAAATTGCAAAAATCAGATAATAGAAAAAATCCATTTTTAATAGATAGGGGGAGACAACCTGGATTATTATCACTGAGCCTAAAAGTGTTGTGACAACGATAAAACGGTATTTTATAAGACTAATTATTTTCTTTTGATTTTCCATTTCCTGTATGATTTTTTTTATTAGAACTTTGAGATCAATGTGAAGATAGGAAGATATATAGACATTACTATTCCACCAACAATTACTCCGATAAAGGCAATCATTATTGGTTCAAGAAGGGATACAAGAGTATGGACAGCTCTGTCAACCTCTTCCTCGTAAAACTCAGCAATTTTATTTAGCATTTGGTCAAGGGCACCTGTTTGCTCGCCCGCACCTATCATCTGGAGAACCATAAAAGGAAATACCTTTGAAACGGATAAGGACTCGACAACAGATTTTCCCTCTGAGACAAGTCTTCTTGCATCAAGAATTGCATCTTCTACTATTGCATTCCCAGCTGTTTTAGCAGTTATTTCCAATGAATCGAGCATGGGAACACCACTTGTCAGAAGGGTGGCAAAGGTTCGAGAGAATCTTGCGACAGCAGTTTTTCTAATGAGGTCACCAATAACAAAGATCTTAAGTAAAATACCATCTATAACCCTTCTTCCCTTGTAGGTCTGGTAATAGGATCTTAAAAGGGCTCCCAAAACAATAAAACCTCCAATAATCCAGTAAAAGGAGGAAGCAACAAATCTGCTAACTGCAATTGTTAACTGAGTAGGTAGAGGTAAGGCAACTCCCATTTCCTGGAATAGGTTGGCAAAGGTAGGGACAACCTTCCACATTATGATGATGACTATTATTATTGCTACAGAGATAACAACAGCAGGGTATGTCATTGCAGATTTTACCTGCCCCTTTATCTTTGTAGCCTTTTCTATGTAAAGGGCAAGGCGCTGGAGAATCTGGTCAAGATTTCCAGAAGCTTCACCTGAAGCAATCATGTTGCAATATAGGTTATCGAATACCTTAGGGTGTTTACTGAATGCATTGGCGAGAGAAGAACCAGCTTCGACATCACTTTTTACAGATAAAATTATTTCTTTAAAAAGCTTATTCTGTTGCTGGGTTCCGAGAATTTCAAGAGCTTGAACAAGGGGTAAACCAGCAGAAAACATAACTGATAACTGTCTCGTGAAAACTGCAAGCTCTTGAGAAGATATCTTCTTCGGGATTAATCGTGGAATTTTAAAAGCGCTTTTCTTCTCTATTTTAATAACTAAAATCTGTTCCTTGGTCAAAAGTTTAGTAGCTTCCTCTATCGAAGTTGCCACTCTTTCCCCTGCTACAATCTGCCCATATTTATTCCTTCCCTTCCAAACGAATACTGGCATCTTCACCTCCTATATGTTGAGGGAGTAGAAGAAACAGGTATCTTCTGGGCTCCTACCCCTCTATTTATCATATCCAATAGCTCCTCTGGGTAATGACTTACAGATAAAGCCATTTCCAGAGTTATTAGCTTTCGGAAATATAAACTTGCAAGGGATTGGTTAAATGTTTGCATTCCATATTTTTCCTGTCCTGTCTGCATTATCCCATATATCTGGTGAATTTTATCCTCTCTTATCAGATTTCTGATTGCTGGTGTTGGGAAGAGAATTTCCATAGCAAGAACTCTTCCCCTTCCATCAGCTCTTGGCAAAAGAGCCTGGCAGAGAATCCCCTCAAGAATCATTGATAGTTGTGTTCTAACCTGAGCTTGCTGATGGGGTGGAAATATATCAATTATTCTGTTTATTGTTTGCGCTGCTGAGTTTGTATGGAGAGTTGCAAAGGTTAGATGTCCTGTTTCAGCTATCTGAAGAGCAGCCTCAACAGTTTCGAGATCCCTCATCTCACCTATCAGAACGACATCAGGGTCTTCCCTTAGAACAGACCTTAGAGCCTTGTGGAAGGAATGAGTATCTGAACCAACCTCCCTCTGATTAACAACTGCCCTTTTATGGGTGTGAAGGTATTCTATAGGGTCTTCTATAGTCACAATGTGTAGGGGTTTTTCATTGTTAATCTTATCAAGCATGGCAGCAAGGGTTGTGGATTTTCCTGAACCTGTTGGACCTGTTACAAGGACAAGCCCTCTTGGTTTTTCGCAAAGAGAAGCAACCTGTGGGGGTATACCAAGGGCTTCAAAGCCAAGGATTTCATAGGGAATCCTTCTGAAAGCTCCTGCTACAGCTCCTCTCTGGAAAAATACATTCGCTCTGAATCTTGCGAGACCTTTTATTCCAAAAGAAAAGTCAAGCTCAAGTTCCTCCTCAAGTCTATGCTTTTGATTGTCGGTCAAAACGCTGTAAATAAGCTGTTTAGTATCTGCTGCTGATAAGGGCGGATGAGGTATTGGAATAAGGACTCCGTTTACCCTCATCTGGGGTGGGATATTAGTTGTTATGTGGAGGTCTGTTCCTCCCTCATTTACTGTTATTTTTAAAAGTTCATGAAGTGGCATAACCATTTTCTCTCTCCTTTAAAATCTCATTGTTTCTCTCAAAACCTCCTCGACAGAGGTAATGCCCATTTTAATTTTTTCGAGCCCGCTCCTTCTAAGAGTTATCATGCCCTGTTCAATAGCTTTATTCCTTATCTCGATGGCATGGGCTCCTGAGACTATTAACTCTCTTATCTCATCAGTAATACTCATTACCTCAAATAGCCCTATTCTTCCTTTGTACCCAATATTGTTGCAATCTGGACATCCCTTCGGTTTGTAGACTTTTAATCCTTTAATTTCATCAGGAAGAAAACCAAGATCAATAAGGGATTGAGGAGAGAGGGGATTTAGAACTTTACATTTGTTACATAGTCTCCTCACCAATCTCTGGGCTACAATGAGAATTAATGAATTAGCAACAAGATATGGCTCAATGCCCATGTTTATAAGACGAGCAATTGTGCTTGCCGCATCGTTTGTATGAATTGTGCTGAAAACAAGATGACCGGTAAGGGCTGCCTTCATTGCTATATCTGCAGTTTCAAAATCTCTTATCTCTCCCACAAGGATTATATTTGGATCTTGTCTCAAAAAAGCTCTTAGTGCAGCAGCGAAATTCAAACCAATTTCCTCTTTTACATGAACCTGATTTATTCCATGAATGTTAAATTCAACAGGGTCTTCTACCGTCATAATATTTGTGTCAATTGTGTTCAATTTTGAAATGGCTGAGTAAAGGGTGTTGGTTTTACCACTCCCTGTCGGACCTGTTACAAGGATGATACCCCATGGCTTTGATATTGCATCCTGGAATCTTTCGAGGGATATCGGTTCAAAACCGAGCTGAGTGAGATCAAGTTTTAGTTGTGCTCTGTCAAGGATTCTAATGACAACCTTTTCACCATAAACCGTGGGCAATGTAGATACCCTCATGTCAACTTCCTTTGGATTCCCATCACTTCCTTTCAATTTAAATTTTATTCTGCCATCCTGAGGTAACCTTTTCTCTGCAATGTCCATCTTAGAAAGGATTTTAATTCTTGATATTATTGCATCCTTCATCTGGAAGGGAGGAGGTTTTATTGGATAAAGCAGCCCGTCTATTCTAAATCTTATTCTTAACTCTTTTTCATATGGTTCAATGTGTATATCTGATGCTCTCTTTTCAATAGCATTGTAAAGGAGCAAATTTACAAATTGAATTACAGGAGCCTGTGCCGCTTGCTGGGCTATATCTACAACATCTGATTCTTTTTCTACCACAACTTCCATCTGGGGAGCGTCTTCTGAGATTTGGGCAATTTTCTCAAATCTTTCCATTGCTTTGGCGACTTCCATTTCTGTTGAACTGCCATAGTACTTCTCAATTGCCATTTTTAAAGGAGTTTCTGGAGCCACAACTGGTTGGACATTTAGTTCTGTTTTAAATCTAATATCCTCAATTGCTGTTAGGTTTGTAGGGTCAGCCATCACAACTGTTAAGATGTGACCCATTCTGTGAAGAGGGAGGAGAGTATATTTTCTTGCAAGCTCTGCTGGAATCAGAGCAATAACCTCTGGGTCAACCTCGAACTTGGAGATATTTATTGATGGATAGCCCAATTGTTTGCTCAAAACCATTGCAATGTCTTCTTCTGAAACCAGCCCAAGCTTTATAAGGGCACTTCCAAGCTTAAGACCGTTAGTTTTCTGAAACTCCAATGCTTGCTTTAACTGCTCCTCAGTTATTAGATTTTCTTTTAGTAATAACTCTCCTATTCTTAAAGCCATTTTCAGTTCCTTTTTTTATCTTATATTAATTATTTTCATCTGTCAAATACCATTTTAAACAGGTCTTACAACTTTAGAGCTCCTTTTAAAACTAAACTTTAATCTGTAACTTTTCCAGAACCTTCCTCTCCTCCTCAAGAATTTTTTCTATTCCAGTTTCAGCGAGGGTGATCAGAGATAGGAGCTCTTCCTTTTGGAAGGTTCTTCCTTCTCCAGTCACCTGAAGTTCTGCTATTTCTCCTTTGTCAGTTTTTACTAAGTTAAGGTCAATCTCAGCCCTTGAGTCCTCGGAAAAGTCGAGGTCAAGAAGGAGTTCCTCTTCAACAATTCCAGCTGATACTCCCGCTAATAGGGCTCTCATTGGAGATTCTATTAAAAGTCCTTCATTCTTCATTTTGTGGAATAGTATTGCAAGAGTTATTGAAGCCGCAGTGACTGAGGCTGTTCTTGTTCCACCGTCAGCCTGTATTACATCGCAGTCAATAATTATTGTCCTCTCCTGAAGGAGAGATAAGTCAACAACAGATCTCAGGGATCTACCAATCATTCTTTGAATTTCCTGTGTTCTTCCCGAGAGTCTTCCTTGAACAGATTCTCTTACATTCCTTTTTTCAGTAGCTCTTGGAAGCATTGAGTATTCAGCAGTAATCCATCCCTTTCCAGTTCCCTTGAGAAATGGAGGGGGTTTATCGTCAATTGATGCGGAGCAGATTATTTTTGTATCTCCCAGTTCCAAAAAAACAGAAGCCTCCGGGAATTTGAGGAAGTGAGGATAAATCTTTAACTCCCTCGTTTCATTATTACTTCTGCCATTTTTCCTCATTACCTACTTTTCCCTCTGGAGTATTACAACATTCCCTTTAAATTCCCTTTTGAAAGTTTCAGTATCTCTTTGGGAGCCAATGATAGAGCCCCAATGTATTGGAATGGCTACTGAAGGGGATATTATATTTGCAGCCTGAGCAGCTTCCATTGCATTCATCGTGTATGTTCCTCCAACAGGAAGAAGGGCAATATCAATCTTTCCCAATGTCTTCATTTCAGGAATAAAATCTGTGTCCCCAGCATGATAAATTCTTACTCCATCTATTTCTACAATGTAACCTACCCAATTCTTATCCTTCGGATGAAATTTTTTGTCAATATTGTAGGCTGGGACAGCTTGAATCTTTATTCCATAAATTGCTAATTCCTTCCCTGGAAGAATCTCTTTCTTTTCTCCTTTTACCTTTGCTATAACATCAGGAGTGGAGATAATAATAGTCTCTTCCTTCTGGACCTTTTTTAAATCATCAGGAGAAAAATGGTCGTAATGATCATGGGTGATTAAAATAATGTCAGCCTTCTCAGTTTCAGCGGGAAGTTCAAAAGGATCAAAATAGATTGTCTTCTCAGCCTTTATCATTACTGTTGCGTGCCCGTACCATTTCATATTATTCAAAATCTTTTGAACCTTTTGATCAAGAGAATAAGAAATGGAACTAAAAGTTAGCAAAAAGGCTAAACCTAAAAAAATTAAATTGTAAACACGCATTTGCCTCCCTCCTAAGGTTTTTCTTTCCATCTTTGATGAAACCACAACCAAAGATGTGGACCTTTCTTTATTTCGTCCTCTATGATTTTAGTATACTTTTCTGTTATTTTCAACATATCGTCATCTTGTTCTTTTGGAAGGGGTTCCTTGATCTCAATTGTATAATTATAATTTTCGTCAGGATAACAAAAAAGAGGAATAATTGGTGAGCCATATTTTAAATGGAAAAGAGCGGGACCAACAGCGGTGCAAGCAGGGACTCCAAAAAAATTTACAAAAACCCCATGATTTTTTAAGGTGTTCTGGTCCGCAATAATGGCAAGGAAATCTCCCTTTCTAAGGATTTCAATCGCCTCCTTTTTTGCATCCTGTTTGTAAATTATTCTATTCCCATACCTTTCTCTGAACTTGGTGATTATCCTGTCAAGATAAGGATTATCGAATTTTCTTGCAATTGAGTTTATGGGGAAACCTTCAAGAGCAAGGGAATGAGGGACAATCTCCCAGTTTCCAAAATGGGCAGATAAAATAAGTCCTCCTTTTTTTGATTCTTTTGCTTTTTTTAAAATTTCAATTCCCTTAATCTTTGTTATTTTTCTAATTTCCTCCTCACCATTTTTCATAAGCCACAATAAATCAAATATTATAATTCCAAAGTGCAGAAAGCATTTCTTTGCTATTTTTTCAATCTGTTTCTCATCTAATTCTTTCCCAAAAGCCAATTTGAGGTTTTCCATAGCTATTCTTCTCTTACTTTTCAAAAGATTAAAGGCTATGAAACCCGTCATTTTACCTGCTTTTAAGTGGAATCTTCTTGGAAGAGGATAGAAAAGAATCTGGATGATTTTGAAAAAAATAAATTCAATGAGGTGTCGCATCTTCATATTCTCAACCTTTCAAGTATATATCTATAAAAATCCTTTTCAATCTCTGCCTCTATCTTAGAATAAACTATTTGTATCGAAAAGGGAAGTTTCTTGAGTCTAATGAAATCCTTTTCTGTTGTCAAAGCAATTTTAGAACCAGCCTTTTCAGCTTCTATCTCAATTTTTTTCATATCTTTAGAAGTGAATTTATAGTGGTCAGGGAAAAAAATAATCTTTTCAGGCTTTACTGAAAGGGATTCCAGTAATTTTAAAAATCTCAATGGGTTAGCTATCCCGCAAAATGCAATAACTTTCTCACCCTGCAAATTTAGCTTCGAGCCATTTCTGTCAAAAAAGCCCAAATGAAGAGTCCTGAATTTGAAAATTGGTTTATCCTTTCCTATTTTTCTTATTTTTTTAATAAATTCTTCCTTTGAAAAATCTTCATTTATAAGAATTGCATCTGCCCTTGATATCGAAGATAAGAATTCTCTTCTAAAAGAAGGCTGGGGGGAGACAATTACTATATCAGATTCTCTCTGAATTTTTCTGTATTGAAAACCATCATCAAGGATTATCAGCTTTGCACCCATTTCAATGGCTTTAAATGCTGAATTTATTCTGTTTTTGCCTGTTATTACAGGAGCGGAAGGAACATTTTCTGCAATCAATAAAGCCTCGTCTCCAACATCTTCCCAATCTCCTTTTATAACTTTTTCCTCTGAAACAATATCACCTTTAGACTCTTTTTTACTTTTATAACCTCTTATAAGAATAGCTGGTTTTATTCCGTTTTGGATAAAAAACTTTGCAAGAGAGACCACCACAGGAGTTTTTCCTTCTCCGCCGAAGGATATGTTTCCTATGGATATTACTGGAACACCAGCTCTTGAAGGGCTTTTAAGACCGATTCTGTATAGAAAATCTATTATAAGGTTAGAAATCTGAAATGGAAGGGAAAGGATTTTATAAATTAACCTCATTTTGATAGAAATGAAAGGATTTCGTTTACCGTTTTTTCCTTTGCTCCTCTGATTTTACTAAGGATTTCATAACCCTTCATTCCCATCTTCCTCTGGGTCTCATTCCCAACTGAATTAAACATTTCAATCAAGTCCTTCTCATTTCTGACTACTTTGGCTCCGCCATTGGATGTGAAAATTTCATAAAGTTCCTTGAAATTATACATGAACGGACCAAAAAAAACTGGTTTCTTGTAGTATATTGGTTCAAGAAAATTATGCCCCCCAACTTTTACGAGGCTTCCACCTACAAAGGAGCAATCTGAAATTGCATAAAATTCAGGGAGCTCTCCAATTGTATCGAGGAGAAAGATTTCATAATCGTCCTTTTGGAAAGATGATCTTTTTTGATATTTAAAACCATAATATTTTACAATATTTTCCACCTTCAAAAATCTTTCTGGGTGTCGGGGAGCAATTATCATAACAATGTCTTTTTTCCCATATTTTTTTAATGCTTTGAGTAGAATAATTTCTTCTCCCTCTACAGTGCTTCCTGCCACAATTATTTTTTTGCCTGAAAGATTTAGCTCCTCCCTTCTTTTATTAAAAAAGTCTTCATTAAAATCAGGAAGTAGAAGATCTGCCTTAAGGGAACCAGCAATAGTTATTTTCCTTTCTTTTATTCCTAAACTTATTAAGAAATTTTTTGTTTTTTCACTCTGAACAAGAAATTTTTCAATTTTATTAAGGATTTTAGAGGACAGGGGCTTAAATATTTTAAACAAAATTTCTGTTCTTCTTCCAAATCTGGTATTGATAAGAAGAGCTGGAACATTCCTTCTTCCTGCCTCTCTGAGAAGGGTTGGCCATATTTCAGCTTCAATCAAAATAAGAATGTCAGGATCAAACTTTTTAAAGAAATTTTCAATCGAAGGTATAAGATCAAAGGGAGAAGGCTGGACATAACATAAATCAGAAAGCTTTTTCCTTGCAACCATTAGTCCGGTTGGGGTAGTGGATGTAATGAGTATCTCAAAATCCCCTTTTTCTTTTAAGGCTTTTACAATTGGGATTGATAGATTGACTTCACCGAGCGATACAGCATGGATCCACAATCTTTTTCCATTTTTCGGAGGGAAGTGAAGATTTTTTCCAAATTTATCTGAGATTTTGTATTCTCCTTTTACAAATGCTCTCTTTACAAAAAGATAATAAGGAGAAACTATAATAAGGAGGAAAAAGTAAAGCAGGTTCCAGATATAAATCATAATTTAAAAATTTACATAAAAATCTTTATAAATGCAAATTGGATAGTTCTGATTTTGATAAAGCCAGAGAATATGTTAAAATTAGCTTGTGAAAAGGCGATTCTTATTAAATATTCTTTTAATTTTTTTGGCTATTTCATTTTCAAGGAGTGAGGACCTTAATGAGCTCATTTCAAACCTTGTTGATAAGGTGATTTTGGGGCTGGACTTTTCAACTCCCAGGACAGTTTGTGTCTTTGAATTTGAGAATTTAACCCCTCGTTCACCTGCTTTCATCCAGAATTTGTATCAGCTTTTCCTGGCAACCCTTGAGAAAAAGCTTAAAGAAAGCATAATTGTAGAAGATGAAGTAGTGGGTTTCGATGAAAATATTGGCTATTTCAATCTTTCAGAAGGGAAGGATTACGATTACCTTTTCTCCATTACCTATTCAGAAAGGGAAGGGAATGCAAGCCTTTCTCTTAAGGTTTTTGATGGGAGAGAACCTGAGAAACTTATTGCTTTCTTCTATTCCTCTTTTCCATTGAATTTAGAAGAAATAGAGCTCATTGAAAAACCTCCATCTCGACAATTTTCCTTTGTATCACCTCTTTATGAACCTATTTATCTTCCCCTTTCTCCTATTGATCTCAAATTTTTTAATGAAAGTAAATTGATATTTCTTACTGAGAAAAAAGTTGTATTTTATAATCTTGAAGGAGAAAGGCTTAAAATGACTGATGAGATCAGTTTGAACTGGGAGCCCCCCTTTTTCCCTTCTCAAGATTTAACAGGAAGAGTTTATTTCGAATTGATTGATGAAAAGCCTTTCCTCTTCGTAGACTCATCTCTCTCAACATCTGGTTTGATTTTTTACTTAAAAGAGAATCAATGGGTTTCTGATGTTCCTGTTAAGTATATACCTTCAGATAGGATAAACATCGGTGGAAAAGTTTATCTCTTGTGTATAAAAGCAAGGGAGGGTATGAATAGTTTCCAAGGGAAAGTGGCTCTAATTCAAGAGTCAGCAATTTTCTCTGAGAATTTAGGAGGGAGCTTAAGGGAAATTGAACTTATTCCCTTCTACGATATTTTAGCAATCAATGATGAAAGGGGGAGGTTTTTTGGAGTCTATATTGTGG
>Ga0136652_1001436_pt1 | contig 10050 bp, 9 predicted proteins | sample ConPoolayeEmetaG_FD_94864 | JGI IMG/M metagenome (GOLD analysis project Ga0136652, IMG submission 94864) | Hot spring microbial mat communities from California, USA to study Microbial Dark Matter (Phase II) - Cone Pool mat layer E metaG... ...
ACCAAGCGCTGGGTCTTGAATCGGGTCCAGCCGCGGCTGCCGACCCCGGTTGCGGGCAGGCCGGTGGCGCGGAGGTTGAGACGTCGGGGGCGGCGAGAAGTGACAGGCCCGCCTTTGGCCCGATCGGTCGTGGCGGACTCTAAGCGGCCCGGCGTCAGAGGGCGCGCGGCGGGTGCGGCTCCAGCCCGCCTGGTTCGTGCCGACTCAAGGTTGCCGCTCAGTCCTGCTCGGTGTGGGCGGCTCGGGCGGCCGCGGCCGGCGGCATTTGGAACTTGGTATAGGCCGCCGTGACCTCGTCCGGGCGGCCGCTCAGCATCACCTGGCCGTCGTGAATCCACACCGCCCGGGTGCAGACCTCCCGGACTAAGTTCATGTTGTGAGTGGCCAGGACGACGGTTTTGTTCTCGGCCCGGAATCGGTCCAGAATCGAGCCGGCCTTGGCCCGGAACGCGGTGTCGCCGACGCTGAGCACCTCGTCCAGCAGCAGGATGTCCGGCTCGATATGGATGGCGATCGAGAAGCCGAGCCGACCCCGCATGCCGGCCGAGTAGGTTCGCACGGGGGCGTCGATGAACTGGCCCAGCTCGCTGAAGGCTATGATGTCGTCCAGGCGGGCATCGATCGTTCGGCGGGGCAGGCCCAGGATCGAGCCGTTGAGGTAGATGTTCTCGCGTCCGCTGAGGTTGCTGTTGAAGCCGACGCCGAAGCTCAGCAGGCATCCCACCCGTCCGCGGACTTCCACCCGGCCGCGATCGGCCTCGCAGATTCCGGCCAGGGTCTTCAGCAGGGTGGACTTGCCGGAGCCGTTGCGGCCGATGATGGCCACCACGTCCCCGGGACCGGCCTGGAAGTTGATTCCGCGCAATGCCCAGAACTCCTGCCGCCAACGCCCGTCCCGCCCGTTTCGCCGGGAGAGCAGCCGCAGCAGCCCGACGAAGGTCTCGCGCAGGGTCACCTCGGTCCGGTGATAGCGGATCAGGAACTTGACCCAGACGTCCTCGGCCAGGATAAACGGCGGGTTGGGGCCGGTTTCAGACATACTTGGCGAACTTCCCCTCCCCCCGACTGAACAGGCTGAAGCCGGCGGCCAGGGTTGCCAGTGTCACAGCCACAAGGTAAAGCGAATGTCCCAGTTCGGGCGACCGGTGCTGGATCAGGCCGGCCCGGTACCCTTCCAGCAGACAGGCCATCGGGTTGAGCATGTACAGCGAAAGGTAGCGTTCCGGCACCCGCGAGTGTTCGCCCCCGACGAAGTAAAGGATGGGGCTGAGGTAGAAGCCCAGCCGCAGCACCACCGCGGCGATGTTGGCCGTGTCGGCGAAGAAGGCCCCCAGGTAAGCCACTAGGTAGGCCAGGCCGGCGGTCAGCAGCAGTTGCACCAGTATCAGCGGCAGCAGCCATAAGGCGTGCAGCGAGAGGTGACGGCCGGCCAGAAGCAGGACCACCAGCAGAACCAGCAGCCCCCAGAGAAAGTCGTAGAGCCGCGAGAGGCTGATGGACAGGGGGAACACCGATTTGGGAAAGTTGATCTCGGCGATCAGGCCGCGATAAGTGCGGATGCACGTTGCAGCCTGGGTGATGGTCCCTTCCAGAAAACGCCAGGCCAGCACTCCGACGAACAGGTAGATCAGGTAGTCGCTCGGCCGGCGCCCGGCCTGCTGAAACAACACCCCGAAAATCAGGTAGTAAATCGACAGCGACAAAAGCGGGTCCAGCAGGTTCCACAGGTTGCCGAGCACCTTATTGCGATGACCGGCCTTGAGGTTGCTGCTGACCAGGTACACCACCGTTTCGCGGCGAGCGTACAGCTCGCGCAGGCCGCTGAGCAGACTGGGTCGCTGGGCCGACACTCCGATCACCGTCAGCCGGGGCCCCGGTCACGCCGGGCCGGGCCGCTTCGACTCGCCCAGCATCCGAATCGAACCCTGCCCGCAAGTCAAGGGTCCGGCGGACGACCCCGGCCGGGCTGGCCTGCTCCCGGTCGCTTGGGGGTATACTTTCGGTTCCGGCCGGTCCAGGTGCCGAGCCGACAGCAGGAGCCTGCCGTGAAAGTGCTGAACGTATGCGGCGCCAGGCCGAACTTCATGAAGATCGCTCCGCTGATGCGCGCCTTTGCGGCCAGCGGCGGCATCCAGGCTCGGTTGGTGCATACCGGCCAGCACTACGATGAGACGATGAGCCGGGCGTTCTTCAGCGATCTCAGGCTGCCGCAGCCGGACGTGAACCTCGAGGTAGGCAGTGCGTCGCATGCCCTTCAGACCGCTTTGATCATGCAGCGCTTCGAGCCGCTGTTGCTGGAGGAGAGGCCGGACGCGGTGCTGGTGGTGGGGGATGTGAATTCCACCGTCGCCTGCGCCCTGGTGGCGGTCAAATTGCAGGTGCCTACCATCCACGTCGAGGCCGGGTTGCGCAGCTTCGATCGCACCATGCCGGAGGAGATCAACCGGCTGCTGACCGACGCCATCAGCGAACTGCTGTTCGTCAGCGAGCCCTCCGGGGTGACGAATCTGAAGCGCGAGGGCATTGCGCCCGAGAAGATCCACTTCGTGGGCAACGTGATGATCGACACCCTGATGGCTCACCGCGAGCTGGCCGCCAGCTCCCGGGTGCTGGATCGCCTTGAGCTGGCCGACGGTCATTACGGCGTTCTGACCCTGCACCGGCCAGCCAATGTCGACGACCCGGCGGTGCTCTCGGGAGTTTGCGACGCTCTGGAAGTGATCCAGGCCGCCACGCCGCTGGTGTTCCCCGTCCACCCGCGCACGCGGGCCAATCTGGAGCGGACCGGACTGCTGGCCCGCCTGACCGCGATGAAGGGGCTGCGACTGACCGAGCCGCTGGGCTACCTGGATTTTCTCCGGCTGATGAGCGGCGCCCGGGTGGTGCTGACCGACTCTGGCGGCATCCAGGAGGAGACCACCGTGCTGGGGGTGCCGTGTCTGACGCTGCGAGAGAATACCGAGCGTCCAATCACGGTGGAGCAGGGCACCAACCAACTGGTCGGCTTAGACCCGGCCCGGATCGTGGCCGGTTATCGGAAAGTACTGGACGGCCGGATCCAGCGTCGGATTCCAGAGTTATGGGACGGGCACGCCGCCGAGCGAATCGCCCAGATAATGCTGCGCTGGCACGAGCGAATGGCCCGGTAAACCGCTTTCGGCCGCGGGCGCACACGATGCAAGCGCAGTTGGCCACACCTGGGCTGACCGGCCAGTTGTCATTTCATCCCCTCTGACGAGCCGCGGCCGCTGCCCCCGTGATCCGGTGTGGCGCTTCCCACCTGTCCACCGGCTTGTGCGTCCCGCCCGGTCGGGCAACGGTTCATGGTGGCGGGAAGGCTGGAGCCGTGGTCTGCGCTCAGCCTGGCAGTGACTCTGGGCTGTGCCCTGCCGGCGCCAAGGTGGCCCTACGCGCCCATGAAAAACGGGACCCAAGTAAGTGGTAGACGTGTGGCGGCCGCCGGGTGCGTCGCTCGGCGTCTCTGCCGTCCCGTCTTCGCCCCAGGAGCTGAGCGATTGTTCACCGATCGTTAGCTGGGTGATCAGCCGGCCCCGGTCCGGAGGCCGCGTCGGAGCGACGGGCCGGGGTACCGGCATCAGCCAAGGATCAAGATCAGCAAGCCGGCTTCCAGTCGATGACCCGCAGCTCGACCCGGCGTTGTCCGTTCCATTCGTTGATCAGCGGTTCGAAGGCCAAACGGAGTCGACGATGCTCTGCCAGTTCGTCGGCCTGGGCACCCCAACCGAATGCGATGGCCTTTCGAACCGTCCGATCCTGCCGGACGGCAAGCTGGAGGTGGCCTCGGTCCGAGCCCACTGCCCGCGGTCGGTCGGCCAGCTCGACGGTCGTGGTAGCCAGGCGTGGTCGGGGGTTGCCGGCCCCGAAGGGGGCCAGGCGCTGGATGGCATCGACCACCGCGAGGCTCAGCTCGGCCAGCGAGACCTCATCGTCTAGGTGGAGTTTGGGTCGCAGGTCGGCGGCAGTGAGACGCCGGGCGGCTTCGGCCTGGAAGGCCGCGGTGAATGCATCCACCTGGTCGGCCCGCAGCCGCAGGCCGGCAGCCATCGCATGACCTCCGTAGCTGAGCAAATGCTGCTGGCAGTCCCGGAGTACCTGGTGGAGCGGGAAATGCGGCACGCTCCGGGCGGACCCCTGCCCAAGTCCGTTTTCCAGGGCGATCAGGACCGTCGGACGATGGAATCTTTCGGTCAGCCGAGCGGCGACGATCCCGATGACGCCGGCGTGCCACTTGGGGCTGGCCAGGACGATCCCCCGGCAGCTCTCCCGATCGTAGCCTTTCTGGATCACCAGAGCCTCAGCATCATTGAGAATCTGCCGTTCCACCTGCTGTCGGCGGCGGCTAGCCGCGTCCAGCCGGACGGCGATCTGGCGGGCCTGGTCCGGGCCGGCGCGGGTGAACAGCTCGACCGCCATCCGAGCATGCCCCATCCGCCCAATCGCGTTGAGCCGTGGGGCCAGCATGAAACCCACGTCGTAGTCGTCGTAGGCCTTCTTACCGGTCAGTCGGGCGACTTCCAGCAGCGCCCGCAACCCCGGGTTGGCAGTATTCGCCAGATGTCGCAGGCCGTAGCTGGCGATGATGCGGTTCTCGCCGACCAGCGGAACCACGTCGGCGATCAGCCCCAGTGCCGCCAGCGCGGTGGCCTCCAGCAGGAAGTCCCGGAACACCTCCGAGACTCGCGGCCCGCCCGATACGTGCCGACCCAGAGCCCAGGCGATTTTCAGCGCCACCCCCGCCCCAGACAGATCGGGATTGGGACTGAGCCCGAGGGCGGTGGGGTGTACGATCAGAGCTTCCGGCAACTCCTCATGGGGCTGATGGTGATCCGTGATGATCAGTTCCAGGCCCAGCTCGCGGGCCTGCCGAGCCTCGGCCACCGCGGTGATGCCGCAGTCCACCGTGACCAGCACCTGGCCCCGATCGGCCGCGATTTTCTGCACCGCCTCCTGATTCAGTCCGTACCCCTCTTCCAGACGGCTGGGGATGTAGAAATCGACGTTCGCCCCCATCACCCGCAGCGCCTGCCAGAGGATGGCCGTCCCGGTCACTCCGTCGACGTCATAGTCCCCGTAGATGATGATTCTCTTGCCGGCGGCGACCGCGGCAGCCAGTCGCCGGGCGGCCGGCTCGGCGCCGGGCAAGGTGGAAGGCGGCTGGAGGGTGCGGAAGTCGGGCCTCAGGAATGGGTGGACCTCGCCGGCCGCCCGCACGCCCCGGTTGAGCAGGAGTTGGGCCAGCAATGGTGGAATGTCCGCCTCCCGGGCCAGACGTTCCCGTGCCGGGTGCGGTGCCGCCACCACCCATTCGCGTTCGCTTTGCAGCCGGTGAATGCCGATCAACCTCCCAGAGTTGGCGGGAGATTCCCGCCGTCAGTTCGCCTCCAGATATCGTTGCAGCAGGATGCCGTAGCGTTCGGTGACCTCGGGCGTCAGCTTCTCGCGCTCGGTCCAGACCGCCAGGTCCAGCCCGGTGTGGATCTGACTGCGGGGCAGCGGTCGAATGGCGTAGGCCTCGACCGCCAACCGCATGAGGGTCATAGCGTTGATGGTGGCGGCCTTCAGGTGCCCGATAATCTCCTGGAGCACGGCGCCGCGGTCCCGCCCCACCGGCTGGGCTCGCCAACAGTCGAAGTCGGTGACCAGAGCGACCAGGGCGTACGACATTTCCGCCTCGCGGGCCAGCTTGGCCTCCGGCATGGCGGTCATTCCGATCACGTCGCCGCCCCAGGCCCGATGCATGTGAGATTCGGCCACCGTACTGAAAGGCGGTCCCTCCATGCAGACATACGTGCCCCGGGCGTGCACGGTGGTCGGCACCTGATTGGCCACCGACAGCAGCAGCGATCGCAGATCCGGGCAGAACGGCTCGGCAAATTCCACGTGGACCGCGATTCCCTCGTCGAAGAACGTCGGACATCGGCGGAAGGTCTTATCAATGACCTGGTCGGGTACGACCAGCTCGCGCGGCAGGATGTGCTCGCGCAAGGAGCCGACCGCCCCGCTGGCCAGCACGTGGGTGACGCCCAGCGACTTGAGAGCATAGATGTTGGCCCGGTAGGGGACCTGCGAGGGGTTGTAAGTGTGTCCGTCGCCGTGCCGGGCCAGCAGAGCGACCTCTGCTCCATGCCAGCGGACGACCCGCACCGGGCTGCTGGGTCGACCGAAAGGCGTATCGATCTCATAGACGCGTCCGCCGCTGACGCCGAACAGGGTTTCGCCCAGTCCAGTGCCGCCGATCACGCCGATCATGCTTGCTTCTCCGCTCGGTAAGTACCCGCGCCATACCCTAACCCGCGCCAAGCGGAATTATACTCGCCCGGCCCCCAGCTCACCAACCGGCCAGCAGCCGCCCCATCCGGCTGACAAGCTGTGCCAGGCTGTCACGCAGGTGCAGCGCGTAGAAATACCCCCGATCGTCGGCGATCTGGTCGCGCTCCCAGAGCATCCGCAAGGTCTCGACCCGCTGATCGTATTCGGCTGCTTTCCAGGGATCAGTCTGGAGCATGGTCTGGTTGATGCGTCTGATTGCCTGGAAGACCAGTCGGCGGGCGTCGTGATCCCACGGCTGGTCCTTGCTGAGCGTTCGGGACTGCTCAATGAGCCGGGCCCGCTCCTGGAGCAGCTCCGCCGGCAGACCACGCAGATGACGTTGCGGGTTGTAGCGCAGGTCGCGGCTTTGCTGCTGAGCCGCATTGATGTCTTGAGGGCGGATTCCCTCCCGCGGCAGCGGCAGGTGCAGCGTGGCACTGACGCAGCTGGCCGGGGCCGGCTCCACCCCGAAGAAGGCCCGTACAAAGTCCTCCGTGACCTCGTCGTACTTGGCTCCGCCCACCCCGTGGATGAACAGATCGGCCAGCAGCAGTCGGGCCAGCGCCGACAGGCTGATGGCCCGCGGGCGGAGCTGCCAACCCTCCGGTTCAAAAGGCCAGGCGCTGTTCCGGCTGGCGGCACCGACCAGCTCGGCCGGCTGAAACCGGCCCACAAAGTCCGTCTCTGCCCGCAGCTCGAACCAGTCGGCGTGCGGGGCGACCAGCAAGCGTCGGCGGGGCAGCCGGGGATGGACCGCCCATAGCGGCAGTTCGACCACCTGGTCTGACACCTGTAGGCGCGGCGCGGGTTGGCCGGCCGCCCGCAGCCGGTGCCGTTGCCGATATCCCTCCAGAGCCCGGTTGTAGTCCTCGGCGCAGCGCCGCGGCTCGGTCAGCATTCGAGCCATTAGAAGGCGGAAGGCGCTTTGATCGCACAGCCGCGAAACGCGCAGCTCGCGGACGCCCGTCAGCCCCAGGTCGGCCTCCACCGCCGCCCGCCCGCTGCCCAGGGCATCGCAGTATTGCGGCTGCGGATCTGGACTGCCCAGCCATCCGCGAGCGAAAATGGGAAGGGCCGACCGGTCGCCGAAATCCAGCAGCGAGGTCACGCGGGCGAAGAACTCCAGCCACTGGCTTCTGGGCTGGGCCGGCTGCCACTCGAACGCAAGCCGCCGGTCGCAGCCCGGAATGGCTACCGCCACCCGCCGCAAACCACGCGAGGTGATCTGCGGCACAATCAGCTCGCTGCTCTTGGGCAGGTCGCAGTCCACGGTCAGGAAGACCGCCTGCCCGCCAAGTTGGCCGGCCAGGATGTGGGTGGCGATGATCTTGGCAAACACGCCGGCGTGGAAAAACTCGGCCTGGTGGCCGCAGGCGACTACCGGCCCGGCCAGGTTCAACTGTCGGCGGAGGTTGCTCCGGGCCGCGGCCAGGTCTGCCCCCAACCGGGCGGCGGAGGCCGGCTGGTCGCTCAGCCACTCTCTCAGTTTCAGGCGCAAGGTATCGGCCGGCGGCTCGACCAGAATGCCCAGGTGTTCGGCGGGAACCTGGAGCCGCCGGCGGCAGATTACTCGGGGCGGGCAGGCCGACAGTCGGTCGAAATGCGCTGGCTGTCCGCTTGGTGAATCCTGGACCACGTTCCGCTCCCAGCCCGCCGCAGCTCGCGTGCGAAAACCGTCAGGTAGTGTTCCAGCCGGGCTGTCGGATCATCCAGCGTTCCGCCGAACTCGCGGCTGCGGTCCCGATAAATCCGCCGAACCGCAAGCTCCTCGACCCGTAGCCCGCGGCAGGCGCACTGTACCCAGAACTGGAGCGGAAAGGCATATCCAGGCTCATCCAGACTCAAGGTGCGGACCGCCGCCACCCGGTAGGCCTTGAAACCGCAGAAGGAGTCGGTCAGGCGCAAGTCCAGACACCGGTTGATCAGGCGGGTCATGAGCAGGTTGATGGCCCGTCGGTCAGGCGGGGCCGGGTCGTCGTCGGGGTGAGGCCGCAGATAGCGCGAGCCGCTGATCACGTCGGCCCGGCCCTCTCTGGCCCGGGCCACGAACCGCGGGATCTGGGCTGGCTCGTGCTGGCGGTCGCAGTCCAGGGTAATCACCCAGTCGTAACCGCCGGCGTCCGCGTAAGCGAACGCATCAATGAGGCTCTGCCCGTACCCCCGGTTCTCCAGGTGGGTGATTACCCGCACGCCGGGTTGGAGCCGGAGCAGGGCGGGAGTGGCATCGGTCGAACCGTCGTCGATGACCAGGATGTCACCGGCGTGACGGCGAACTGCCTCCAGCACATCCGGCAAGTGATGCTCTTCATTGTAGACCGGAATGGCGACCAGCAACTTCATCGTTCCAGCTCTATGCGAAGATCGGCCAACCACGGGATGGTCCGGTTGGCTGGCCGTCTCCGCCCCGCCGGCTTCGCGTTCCCAGCCTGCCCAGACGGCCTCCGGCCCGGCCAGGCTGTCAATCGGATTGTTGCCTGATCGGGTCGATTGTCAAATCGCCGCCGACCAAAGTGCGGCAAACGATGCCGGAGCGGTGCATTTGTTGCATTCTGGCGAAGAAACTTCCTTGACCGCTGGGCGTGCACTGAGCCGGCAGACCGGCGGGAACGGCTCACACGGTGAGCAACTCGGAAACCGCGTAGCGACTGGCCACAGTGAGCGGGTAGTCTGCACCCAGGACGGCCCGGTGCGTCTGAAGGGCTAGTTCGGGGTGGTTGTTGTGCTCACTCAGATGGGCGAGGGCTATCCATCGCGGTCGGCGTCGCCGACAACGTTTGAGCAGGGTCGCGGCCTCATCGTTGGAAAGGTGTCCGCCATCGCCGCGAATCCGGGCCTTCAGTTCTGGCGGATACGACCCTTCCGCCAACATGATGGGATCGTAATTGCTTTCCAGGTAGGCCGCGTCCACCTCGGACAGCACCTGAGCCAGGCCGCTAAACGGATGGCCAAGGTCGGTCAGAATGCCCAGCCGCTTCCGTTCCCACTCGATCACGAAGGCCACACTCTCAGCGGCGTCGTGCGGGGTGGGTAGGGTGTAAACGGTTACCGGGCCGAAATGCAACGCCTCGCCCGGGTGGAAATGCCGGACCTGGGACAGTTCGCCCGCGTAGCGGGCGATCGCGTGGTGCGTGGCCGGGCTGGCGTAAAGCGGTGCCCCGGATTGCCGCTGGTAAACACCCGCGCAGCGAGTGTGGTCAAAGTGCCGATGTGAAAGGATCACCGCGTCCAGGCCGCAAATTGATCGACCGCGGGCCGCCATTCGGCGGCTGGCCTCCCGCCCGCTGATACCAGCATCGAAGAGCAAACGCACCTCGCCCGCTTCCACGTAAATCGCATTTCCATTCGACCCGGATTGGAGCGAGAAGGTCAGCATTTGGTCATTATACCGCGCTGCCGCCGGCGGGACAGACGGGCCGCCGATGGGCACCAGCGAGCCGATGCTCCAGCCTCTGATCCGCAGCCCGCGCGAGGTTCCGCTTCGGCTCCTACTGCTTGTCCTCCGGATCAGTCTCGCCCCGGGCTCGACGCTTCGCACGCAGCAGGCGAGCGGTATATTCCGACTCGGAGGTGGCTGGCCGGACCCGCTTGGCCGGCGGCGCTGACACCACCGGTCGGTCCGATTCGAGCGGCCCGGGCACCGGTCGGCGCAGGTCCGGACCGGGCGGCTGGCCGCCGACTGTGGGGCCTGCGGGCTGTGCGGATTGCGGGCCGGGCCGGTCG
>Ga0136652_1001438_pt1 | contig 10046 bp, 8 predicted proteins | sample ConPoolayeEmetaG_FD_94864 | JGI IMG/M metagenome (GOLD analysis project Ga0136652, IMG submission 94864) | Hot spring microbial mat communities from California, USA to study Microbial Dark Matter (Phase II) - Cone Pool mat layer E metaG... ...
TCGCAGTGCGCTATTTTTTCAACGAGAAAAAGGGGATTTTTTTCTACACGGCCGAAGGACGGATCGACTTCCGGCAGCTCGTCAAAGACCTGGCCAAGGAATTGAGGATGAGAATCGAGATGCGCCAAATCGGCGTTCGCGACGAGGCGAAAATGATCGGCGGGCTGGGCGTCTGCGGCCGATCCCTCTGCTGTTCGAGTTTCATGAAGACCTTCGAGCCGGTGACGATTCAGAAAGCCAGGCGGCAACAGATCGTCATCAACCCGACCAAGATCTCCGGGCTGTGCGGCCGGTTGATGTGCTGTCTGGCGTTTGAGGAGGAAAGCCGGGGACGGATGTATATTGAGGACGAAAACCTGATCGAGGATTGATTATTCGGCCGGTTTGATCTGGAACTCGACCCGGCTGGAGACGGCGATGAGGGTTCCGCGCGAGGAATAGGCCCGGACCTGCCAGGCGAATTTCTGGCCGGCGGTCATATTGGCGCGGATTTCCTCTGGAATGGAGATTCTGTTTTCCCGGGTCGTCGCCGTCCAGATAAGGCCGGAATTGTAAAGGGAAAGCTTGTATTCGACATCCTCGCCGAGCGATTTCCATTCAAAATAGGCCGGCGCCACCGCGGTGTCGATGACCGGAGACATCAGGGTCAGGGACGCGCCCCGGACGACCTCGCTCTCGCTGAGGACAAACTGTGGAGGAGCGCCTTTAAATCTGGGCAAAACGCCGAAGACGGCGACCAGAAGAACGGCGGCGGCGGCGGCGACGGTCGCCCATTGCCGGGGCGTAAAATAGGAGAAGACCTTTTCGAATGTGGGCAGAAGAACCTTCTTCTCGGCGTCGGGCTCGGGTTCGAAAATCCAGGCCCCGCGAGTTTTCACCGCTGAAATGAGCTCGTTCCGCTCTTCCATCAGGCGGAAGCAACGCTGACAGTTGAAGTAGTGCTCTTCGAAGGCCTCCTTGTCCCCCCCTTCCAATCTATTGAGGAGGTAATCGTCGATCTGGCTTTCAAACGGACATTTTTTCATGTCGGATCACCTTTCTCCCGGTTTCAACCAATTTAGTCGGCGGGAGGGGCCAAAAATGGAAAATCGTCATTTTTTTATCATTTTGCGGAGCAGTTTCTGGGCATAGTTGATCCGCTCGCTGACGCGGCGGGGCGAGATCCCCAACCTTTCCGCCACCTCATTCCTGCTAAGCTCTTGATAATAATAAAGTTCCAGAACCTCTTTGAACTTCGGCTTGAGTCGCTTGATCGCTTCGGCCAGGATTCGCGACCGCTCCCTGGCCTCGGCGTCCTCGCAGGGGTCGGGCCATGGTGCCGGCTCGGGCGCCTCTTTCAAAACCCGCGTTTTTTGCCTGATGAAATCGATGATCCGTCGGCTGGTGATCGTGTAGATGAAGGTCCCGATCGACGATTCCCCCCTGAATTCGCCGTTCTGAACCTTTTCGATGACCTGGGTGATGATTTCGTTGACCACGTCCTCCCAGTCGGGGGTCTGGCTGCCCAGGGATTTCTTGACTTTGAAGGAGACGACAGGCCGGTACCTGAGGACGATTTCGTCGAGGTCGACGGCGCTCGCTTTCTGTTCCACTAAAATAATTATAAGGTGGGGTCCCCGCCTTGACAAGGGTGGACTTCAACGCCTGAACTCCCCCTAAAAGGGGATGGCCGGGGTGAGGGAGAAATATTTTTCAATTCGGCCCGCCTTCGGCCGACTAAAGAATTGCGAGTCGAAAATGAGGTCGATCATGATTCCGCCCGATGAGCTAAAGAGACGCCAGGCCTCGTCCGGGTCCGAAAAAGAACGCCTGCTGGTGATCGAAGACCGGTCGGGACAGCGGACGTCCTTTCTGAACCTCATGAGCCGGGCCGAGTTCGATTATCTGTTTCCCCTTAACGGCGGCAATCGCTTCCCCGGATTGTCCCGGAGCGGCTGGAGCGAGGCTCTTCGCGCCGAAGGGGCGGCGAGAGCGCAGAAAATCGTCCTGGCCAGAGAAGCGATGAAGGATCTCCGCTTCTGGTATGAGCAGATTTTCCGCGGGCGAGATGAGCTCAGCGAAGAAGACGCGGCGGAAAGAGAGATTTTCTTCAACTCGAACCTGATCGATTTCATCGCCACGACCGACGACAACGAAGAAACGGTCGGTCATTCTCAATTCGTGGCCGCCTACACCCTTATTCTGAGCCGAGAGCTGGGGATCGAGGACAAAAAGACCCTGGCCGATATCGAGAGAGGGGCGCTGCTTCACGATATCGGCAAAATCGGGATTCCCGAATCCATCTTGCGGAAGAGAGGTCCCCTGACCCTGATCGAGCGGGAGATCATCAAGGATCATCCTCTGCTGGGATATAAGCTGATTGAGGATTTTTCCTTTCTTCGCAACGCCGGCCAGATCGTCCTTTATCATCATGAGCACTACGACGGCAACGGCTATCCCTACGGCTTAAACGGCGACCAGATTCCGCTCGAAGCGAGGCTCTTTTCCCTGGCCGATACGCTCGACGCGATCACCTCCGACCGCCCCTACAGGAAGGGGCGGGGCTTCGAGGATGCCCGGAGCGAAATCGAGAGAAATAGCGGCAGCCAGTTCGATCCCGGCCTGGTCGAGGTTTTCCTCTCCATCCCCGACGCGAAATGGATCCAGGCGAAGACGGAAACGCTTCTTAGGCTTCGACTTCCCTCGGTTCACTGATTGCCCCGCCCCGGCTCGGCTCAAGAACCGCAATCTGAAAGGCCGGCCTCCTCCGTCGTCCGTTTTTCCTGACTGATGAGCTCGTCGAGGAGCTCCGCGATATGGAGGGAGCGGACCGGGCTTTTGTCTTCGGCGAATTCCGAGCGGATTTGAAAAAGACAACCGGGGCAGTCCGTCGCCACCAGGGAGGCGCCGCTTTCGACGATCTCCGCCTTTTTTTCCTCCCACAGGCGGGCGGAAATATCGGGCTGACGAAAAGAAAACACGCCGCCGAAGCCGCAGCAGGAGGACCGTCCGGCCGTCTTGGCGATTCCGATTCCCAGACGCTCGAGGAGCTCTTTCGGCTTTTCGGCGAGCTCCGGCTGGCAGAGGGAATGGCACGGGGAATGGTAATAGATCGGGCCCGTCGGGGCAGAGCCCGCCCGGAGCGGGATTTTGCCGGAGGAAACGATGAGCGAGGTGAAGTCGACGACGCGTTCGCTCCAGCGAATCGCCCGGGCGTCCAGCCCGGGATAATGATGCTTCAGGAGGCGATAACCTGTCGGACAGACGGTGACGATGACATCCGGATTTTCTTCCTCAAAAGACCGGAGATTCCTGGCGGCCAGATCACGGACGGCCTCTTCGTCGCCGAGATGAAGGCTCGGAGCGCCGCAGCAGACCTGGCTTTCGGGCGCAGCGACCGTATAGCCGATCCGGCCGAGCACTCGGCAAGCGGCCCGTCGGACTTCAGGGAAGAAGAGTCTGGCCATGCACCCCTCGAAAAGGTAGGCCTTGCGGTCGCCTCCGCGGACGGCGATCCCGGCCTTCCTCGGTTTGAGAAGGGGAAGCCTTCTTCCTTTCCATCCGATGACCGGCAGGGCCCGGAAGTGGTCGTTCTTCCGCCACAGGCCCTGAATTCGGGCGACGAATCGGGCGCCGGCCTCGAGCGCCTTTTTTTTCCGGAAAAGAGAAGACAGGGCTTTTTCCGCCGCGGTCGGTCCTCGAGCGGCTTTGATCTTGACGAGAAGCTCGCCGGTCGGGATCCCGACCGGGCAAAACGTCTCGCACTTCTTGCAGTCGGCGCAGAAGGAAAGGATGGGCGCCGCTTCTTCGACCGAATCGGTCATCGCCGTGAGGAGCGTGCCGATCCCTCCCGGATAGACCGGTCCGCCGAAGACATGTCCTCCGACCGACCGGAAAACCGGGCAGACGAACATGCAGCCGCCGCATTTCAGGCAGTAGAGGATTTCGTGGAAATCCTCGCTCTCGCTCAGGGCCAGCCGGCCGTTGTCGAGAATGATGATGTGGAGCTCGCCCGGGCCGTGGACGCCGGTGATGAGCTCTTTCTCGATGTCCGTGGTCGAGCTCGGACCGGTGATGAAGGAGACGTAGGACGTCAGCTTCCGTCCCGCCGACGCCGCCGTCAGGACCTTGATGAGAGTCGTCGCTTCCTCCAGCGTCTCGACGAATTTCTCTGCCGTGACCAGAGCGATATGAACGGGCGGCAAAGTGCTGACCAGGCGGGCGTTTCCTTCGTTGCTGACGATGACCAGAGTGCCGGATTCGGCGACGGCGAAATTCGCGCCCGTGATGCCGATGTCGGCCCGGAGAAAATGCCGACGCATCTCTTCCCGGGCCGCGCGGACGATGTCTTTCGCCTCCGCGGCCACGGGCCGGCCGAGACGGCGGGTCAGGAGCTCCGCCACTTCCTTTTTCGTCTTGTGGAGAGCCGGAGCGGTGATATGGGAAGGACGTTCGCCGGCGAGCTGGATGATCCATTCGCCGAGGTCCGTCTCGATGACCTCGAAACCCTTCTCTTCGAGAAAACGGTTGAGCCCGATTTCCTCGCTGACCATGGATTTCGACTTGACGACGAGCTTGGCCTTTTTTTCGCGGGCGATTCGGACGACGAGTTCGAGGGCTTCGCGCGGCTCTACGACCCGGTGGACGAAGGCCCCGGATTTTTCCGCCTCCCGGCTGAATCGCTCAATCAGTCGGGGAAGTTGAGCGACGTTTTTTTCCCGGATCTCCCGGGCTTTCTTCTTCGCTTCCTCCCAGGGAATTTCCCCGGTCAGGCGGTCGAACTTTTCCGTCTGCAGGCGGGAGGCGCGGTCGAGGGCCCGGCGCAGGTTAAGGTCGGCGAGAGCCCGCCGGACGTTTTTCCTCCTCCGCCGCCGGGAAAGCAATCAGGGCTCCTTTGCTTTTTCTTTTTTGGCGAGATAGGACTGAGCGTCGACCAGGATCTCGCGCGGCTTGCTTCCCTCGGACGGTCCGAGGAGGCCGTCCTGTTCCATCTGGTCGATGATCCGGGCCGCCCGCGCATAGCCGAGCTTGAGCTTTCGCTGAAGCCACGAGGCCGAGGCCTGACCGGTGGCCAAGATGAGCTTGACGGCTTCGTCATAGAGCTCGTCTTTCTCTTCCGATCCTTCCCATTCCTGCTCGGCGGGAGCTTTGACGAATTTGACCAGCTTGGTGTCGAATTCCGGGGTTCGCTGCTCCTTGACGAAATTGACGAGGCGGGTCACTTCGGGGATCGAGATGTAGGCGCAGTGGAGGCGGATGAGTCGGGGGTAATTCGGCGGCATAAAGAGCATATCCCCGAGGCCGAGGAGCTTTTCCGCTCCCGAACTGTCGATAATGATCCGGGAATCGACTTTCGACGGAACGCGGAAGGCGATCCGGCTGGAGAAGTTGTTCTTGATCGTGCCGGTGATGACGTCGATCGAGGGCCGCTGGGTGGCCATGACCAGGTGGATGCCGACGGCCCGGGCGAGCTGAGCCAGCCGGGCGATGCAGTATTCGACTTCCTGAGCGCCGACCATCATCAGTTCGGCCAGCTCGTCGATGATGATGACGATATACGGCAGGGGCTTGAGTTTCTTGCGCTCTTCTTCGGTCAGCTGCCCCTTTTTTTCCTTGAGAATCTTGTGGATTTGATAATTGTACTGAGCGATGTCCCTGACCTTGAACTCACTGAGGCGGTGGTAGCGATCCTCCATTTTTTTGATGGCGTCGAGCAGGATGCCGCCCGCCTTCTTCGGATCGTTGATGACCGGGCTGAGAAGATGAGGGATTCCGTCGTAAAGGGTGAATTCGAGCCGCTTCGGATCGATGAGGATGATCTTGACTTCTTCCGGGCTGGCTTTATAGAGGATGCTGGCAATGAGAGCGTTGAGAGCGACGCTTTTTCCCGTTCCGGTTGCGCCGGCAATGAGCAGATGGGGCATGATCGAGAGGTCCGTCACATAGACTTCGCCGTGAATCGTTTTGCCGAGAGCGAAGGTGAGCTTGGAGGGAGACTTGATGAACTTTTCCGACTGGATAATGTCCCGGAGCTTGATGATCTCTCTCTTGTTGTTCGGGATCTCGACTCCGAGCGACGACTTTCCAGGAATTCTCTGGATCCTGACGGACTCGGCCCCGAGGGCGAGCGACAGGTCTTCGGAGAGATTCGCCACCTGGCTGACCTTGATCCCTGGGTTGGGGTAGAATTCATAGGTCGTAATGACCGGGCCGGGGTGGTATTCTTTAACCTCGCCTTCGACCCGGAATTCCTTGAGTTTTTCCTCGATCCGGGTCTTTTTTTCAAAGAGCTCTTCTTTGTCGATTTGTTCGGAAGGGGCTCCCGGGTCGAGAAGAGTGAAGGGCGGGAGATTGTAGTCACCTTTTTCCTGGAGCTCGGGAAAGAGGAGTTTTTCCGGCCGGGGCGGCGGCTGAATCAAAATGGGTTCCGGCCGCTCTCCCCTTTTGAAAGGCTTTTTCTCCTCCTTTCTTTTTTCTTTGTTCTCAGCTTTTTGGGGCGGTTCTTTCGCCGCGGCTTTTTCCTCCTTCGCTTCGGCGGGTTGGGTGTACTTTTCGATGACTTTCTGCCGCATCTTCTCCTTGGCCTTGGATTTGCGGTAGTCCCGGATCCGGATCCGGACTTTCCGAAAGGCAAAGCTCAGGAAATGGGTGAAAAAGCGGAAGAGTTTTCCCAGGGAGATTTCGGTGGAAAAGAGGATGAAAAGAAGGAGCAGAGCCAGGAGGAAAATCAGCGAGCCGATCTCGCTGAAGTAGCGGATGAGGAAAGAAGAAAAGAGCTCGCCGGTCAGGCCTCCGGCCAGACGGTCTTCGCCCTGCCATCTCAGGCGGTGAAAAAGCAGGGAAATGAGAGAACTGATAAGAAGGAGCAGAAACAAGCCCCCGCCGAAGCGGCGGAAAAAACGGGTGTCTTCCCGGGTCATCAGGATTTTGACGCCCAGATAAGCGAAGAGGAACGGCAGGAGAAAAGCCGGCAGTCCGAAGAGCTGGAACAGGCCCTCGGCCAGCGAAGATCCGATCCTCCCGCCGAGGTTGTGGACCCGGCTGGGAGAAGAATCCGCGGTGAACCAGGACGGGTCGCGGGGGTCGTAACTCGCCAGGCTGAGGAGGGCGTAGACACCAAAAAGCAGAATCAGGACGGAGAAAATTTCCTTCAGCCGGAGCGGCTTTCGGTGCGATTTTTTGGCCGCCGCCGCTTTTTTCTTCTTCTGCCTTTTCATCGGCCGAATTATAGCACATCCGGGGAAAAATTCTGAAAAGCGTGAAGAAGAGGGCCGGCCGCTTCCGGCCGGAGTGAATCAGAAGGTGAAGACCAGACCGGCGCCGTACTCCAGGCCGCCGAGCTGAACGCGGATCCCTTCCTGTTCGGCGCGCGCCCAGGTGTACTTGACTTTCAGGTTGACCATGACGGGCACGCTTTTCGTAAAACGAACATAGGTTCCGCCGGTGAAGTGGTAGCCGTTGGCGTAATTGAGGGTCGTTCCGATCGGGTTTTCCTCGTAATAGAAATAAAAATCGGCGCCGGCGCCGAAATAGGGATTAAAAATCCCGAGCGGAAAAATGTAGCGCAAGCCGAGGGAAACCGGCAGGAGAGTGAGGTTGGTCTTTTCTTTGGTAAAAGTCAACTTGCCCTGGCGGAAATAATACTTGATTTCGAGGTAGAAATTGACGTCGGAAACGATCGCCGCGGAGAGGGCCAGGCCGCTCATGAGGCCGCCACCCGGATAGACCGCGTCGAACCGCGGCTCGTTCATATTATAGTTCCCGAAAAGAGCCTCCACGGAGCCCTGGCGGATCGGGCGGTCGGTAGAGGAATAGGATAAGCCGGCCAAAACCAGAAGAAGAGGAAGCAAAAGATACAACCTGTTCCGGTTGAGGTGTCGAATCACTGTCATCCTCCTTCACGACGGCGTCATAGTTCGGGCGACCATCATACCATGAACAAAATCATCCGGCAACCGACTGTCAGGGCATCCTCTTGAGCAGGAACTTCCAGAGATATTCTTTCGGCACGCCGAAGATCTGCTTTCTCCACAGGCGGTCGCAGGCGGCGCAGGTCTCGAGATCGGCGGTCTCGCCGCTGAGGATTTTTGTCCGCAGCCGGACCATCCGGTCGTTGTTCCAGATCTCCCGGAGCTTCGTCTCCCGGACATTGCCGAGGGCCAGGGAACCGTGGAAATCCTGGGTGCAGGGGAGGACCGATCCGTCCCAGAAAATGACGAGCGCCTGCCAGAGAAACGTGCAGGGCACGTATTTGTTCTTTTTTCGCTCCGAGCCGATCTCGCCGGCCCAATTGTGCATTTCCTTGACTTCGATCCGGTCGAGAGGCAGTCCTTTGAAATTCGCCAAGAACTCTTTTTTCCGCCGCCGGTCGACTCCGGCATAGACCTCCGGAAAATCGATGAGCTCGAGGGTCGCGATGGGCGTCCGGGAACGGTGCTCGCGCTTGACCTCGAGAAAACGGACGATGTTCCGGATGGTCTTGTGGAAGTCGGCGTTGACCCGGATGCTCTCGTAGGTTTTTTGATCATAGCCGTCGAAGGAAAAGGAGATCTGGTCGAGGCCGGCGGCGAGGAGGGCGCGGGACTTTTCCTCGTCGAGCAAGGTGGCATTGGTGTGGAATTTCGTCGTTATGCCGGCGTCGTGGGCGTATCGCACAAAGCGCGGGAACTCGGGGTGAAGCAGGCCTTCTCCCCGGTGGATGAGGTTGGCGTCGAAGACGAAAGCGCGGGCTTCGTCGATGATTTTCCGAAACAGGCCGAAGTCCATGAAGCCTTTTTCCTCTTTCTTGAGGTTCTGGTTGGGGCACATGACGCAGCGGAGGTTGCAGACGCTTGTCGTCTCGATCCAGAGCCTGACGGGAAGGTAAGGGAGGCGGACCTTTCGCCTTTTATAGGCCCAGAACACCCGGGCCAGGCGCTTGTAATATCGAATCCGGCTCATTCGAATTCCTGTCCTTCGGCGGCGCTTCGCCGCACCCTGCTTTATACCATTCTCCGCTGATTCTGACAACGCCAGGATTGAAGAAGAACAGCGGAGCCGCGTGTTCCGATGAGGGCGGTCGGGGATCAAAGAGGCGACAACAGATCATAAAGTCGGACGAAGTTGGCGATCGTCAACTGCTCCGCCCGGATCGTCTCCGGCAGACCGAGCCGCTCGAGCGCCTTCCTTCCCGCGTCGGCCGGAAGGGGAAGTCTCTTCAAGTTGTTGAACAGCGTCTTTCTCCGGCCGGCAAAGCAAAGACGGAGGAAATCGCCGAACCGCTTTTCGTCCCTGATCTCGTGGAGAGGCCGTTCTCTCTTTGTCAGCGAGATGAGCGTCGAGGTGACCCGCGGCGGAGGAGCGAACGAACCGGGCGCGACATCAAAATGACGCCGGACTTCGAAATAGATCTGGAAGAGGATGGAAAGAGGCGCGAAATCTTTTGTTCCGGGCCGGGCGGCGATCCTCTCCGCGACCTCTTTTTGCAGGAGAAAGACGCCGGCCGAGAAAAGATCCCTCTCCTTCAAAATCCGGAAGAGAAGCGGCGTGGAGATGGAATAGGGGAGGTTACCGGCGATTTTTACCTTGCCCAAAAACGATTTCTCTCGGTCGAGGAGGTCTCTAAGCTTTAACCTCAGGACGTCCTGTTCGAGGACGATCAGGTTGTCTCTTTTCTCGCCGACGAGGAACGGAATAAGGGCTTTGTCTTTTTCCACGGCGATCACTTTTCCGGCCCGCTCGCTCAGCGGGAAGGTCAGAGCTCCCTTTCCGGCCCCGATTTCAAGGACAAGTTCGTCCGGCCGGGGAGAGATGACGGCGATGATTTTCCGGATGAGCGAAGCGTTGACCAAGAAATGCTGGCCCAGGGCTTTTCTTCGGCTCATCGGCAAAGCGGCCTGATCCCCGGGGCCGCGGTCAGGGTTTGGAAGGGGACGGAACGGAATTCCGTGGTTTCCTGCCGCTCCGGCAGGCGAAAAAGAAGACGGGAAAATCGGCGGTCGGCTCCGAGCATCGAGCGTATTTATGCCACAAACGACAGGGCAAAACAATAAGGATGAAGGCGGAACGATTTTGTGGTATATGTTAAA
>Ga0136652_1001439_pt1 | contig 10043 bp, 10 predicted proteins | sample ConPoolayeEmetaG_FD_94864 | JGI IMG/M metagenome (GOLD analysis project Ga0136652, IMG submission 94864) | Hot spring microbial mat communities from California, USA to study Microbial Dark Matter (Phase II) - Cone Pool mat layer E metaG... ...
AGGTCTACGTCTTCCCGGTTGAAGTAGAGTTTTCCCTTCCATACTATCAAGAATTGTCACCTTCCCTCTAAACTCAGAAAAGAAATTTAAAGAGGGGGGTGACAGATGTCTATGATTTCTACATTATCTGCCCGAGATGGGAAGCTTAAATGGATTTTTACAAAATCAAGAAGCCTTATGGGCCAAAAGATGTTTAGGACAAAATTTACGCTCTCTGTGTGTTTTGGATAAAATGCCAAAGACTTCTTGAACAAGTATAATTGGAGCGCCAGTAGAAAAACGCGTATTTTAGATTCACTCCTCTCATTATTGTGGTTGCATAACAATTTAATTTTCTGTTGTATAATCTTCACTGTTTTTCAAAACTTTGATTATCTTATAGAAGTTATTATAGGCACTTGCATATTTGGTGTCCTGAGCTAGTTTTTCTCTTACCCTCTCAAATTTCTTGAAGAATTCTGCCTCATTATTTTGTTCGATGGTTTTTTTTAACTCTCTAAATACTTTTTCCAGCTTTCCTAAAAAGTTCACAAAATATTTGTTATCCATTTGTATTTCTGAGTATAGCCCAGGATCCTCTCCGAAAACGCATTCAGTTAAAAGAAGCTGTAATTCGAATGTAGTTCCCGAGAACGCTCTAATCTGAGAAATGGCTTCTGGAACTTCTAATAGAGCTGCCCCAAATAGGATATTCAAAAAGTGAGGTAAACCAAGTACGACACTAATCATTCTATCGTGAGTTCTACCATCAGTTACTACTGTCAAAGCCCCATCTTCACTAAACAGTTGCTCCAGCTTTGTGGCTGCATCCTCCGAGCCGGGAATCGGTATAATAGCCACGGTGTGACCCTTTAAGCTTGTAGCGCCTGGCCCAAACATTGGGTGAACACTAACTGCTTTGAATCCGTACTTCAAGCTCTGTTCCTCTAAAATTTTGGGTATATCTCCTTTAACGGAAGCTATATCAAAGAGTATTGTTTTAGGGTCTAAGAAGGGAGCTATCTCTTTTATAATGCTTGCCGTGCTAGAAATGGGCACAGAAACCATTACTAGATCCGCGTTTTTCACAGCTTCCATATTGTTTTCTGCGTAGCCCACTCCAAGTTTCTCTGCTGTGGCGATTAATTTTTCGCGGTTCCTTGCGCTTAGAATTACAGAGTATTTTTTATCTTTGAAGTATTGAGAGAACCATGAGCCCATACGCCCAGATCCACCTACAATTGCGATTCTAGAAGGTTTCACCTTTATCCCTCTTATCACATAGGATAGTCTATACTTCACTGCCTGATTGTTTATCCTCTTCCTGAATTTTTATTGAGTATTTTATTAGCAGTTTAGTTAACTCTTCGCCGAGTTCGGGAAAAATATTTAGTTCTTCGCAGGTCTCTCGCACTTTAGACAAGAGCCTCCTCTCGGCGTATTCGTCTTTTATGGGGAGACCTTTTAACGCCTTTATTCTTTTTGCTTCTCTTGCTAGTTCTAGGCGTTTCTTTACTAGTTTTAAAATTTCAATCGTAACATCAACGATTTCCAATCTCAGAGCTTCGAGATCCTCCAAAGTGTTTACCTCAAAAAATGTTCACATCACTAATTTACTGATTTAATTTTCTCGTATAGCTGTTATTGTTTAAAACTTTCTGGTAGCTTTTATGAGTTATTCCCACCACAAACAAGTAATCAATTACTATTTTAGCTCCCTCTATTCGGAAATAAAATATGTAATTTTTGGCCCTAGAACTTGTGAGCAGCTTATCCTCTCAAATTTTTTTACCTAAAACTCTTGGAATAAGATGAGCTGAAATCGCATGATCCAGAATAACCATTGCAACCATTGCTTCCACAACAGGAATGGCTCGGGGGACAATGCAAGGATCATGTCTTCCCTCGAGTTCTATTGTGGTTTCCTTCATTTTTAATAGATTTACTGTTTGCTGCCTTTTGCGGATTGATGGCGTGGGCTTTATGGTAACTCTACAAGTTATGGGCATTCCATTGCTTATTCCTCCCAGAATTCCTCCCGCATAGTTTGAAAGTGTAATTATTTTGCCCTCACGAAGAGCAAAGGGATCGTTGTGCTGGGAACCAGTCATTTTAGCCGAGTCTACTCCGCTTCCAAACTCGACGCTTTTAACTGCAGGTATGGAGTAGAGCGCCTTACTTATGTCACCTTCAAGAGTGTTGAAAACAGGGTCGCCCAATCCCGCTGGGACGTTTAATGCTACGCATTGAATAGTTCCTCCCACACTATCTTTTTGTTTCTGCGCCTCATTTATGCGTGCTATCATTTGCTTTGCTGCTTCAGGATCAGCGCACCTCACGGGATTACCGTCAGCTTGTCTTATTTCATCTAAGGATTTTTCTTCAGCCTTTACTCCTCCGATTTCAGTGGTGTGCGCCAGAATTTCAACATTAAGAGTTTCCCGGAGCAATTTTTTAGCTACAGCTCCTCCCATAATATAAGAGATTGTAGTTCTCCCTGATAGTCTTCCTCCTCCCCGGGGATCATTGAAACCTCCATATCTGACAAACGCGGTGTAGTCGGCATGCCCAGGTCGTGGTTCGTACTTAACAGTTTCATATTTTGTAGAATCTACATCCTTATTCCAAACAACCATACATATCGGGGCGCCTGTAGTATATCCCTCAAATAATCCAGAGAGTATCTCAACTTCGTCGGCCTCACTTCGAGTGGTGGTTATCCCGCTTTGTCCAGGTTTTCGTCTGTCCAACTCTCTCTGTATATCTTTCTCGGAAAGCATTAGTCCTGCGGGGCACCCGTCTATAACGGCGCCCACGCATCTCCCGTGACTCTCGCCAAATGACACTAAAACAAACCTTTCACCAAAAATATTACCCGTCATTTTTATTCATTCTCCTAAAATTCGCACCTAGGGAATTCATATCCTCAAGAAAGGAGGGGTAAGAAACATCTACAGATTCCACTCCTGAAATAATAGTTTCCCCTTCTGCCGCTAAAGCAGCTACTGCAAGGGCCATGAGTATCCTATGATCATTATAAGTTTCAACATGAGCCCCTTTTAATTTCCCACCATGGATTGTAAGACCATCTATCTTTTCATCTATGCGAATGCCCATTTTGGATAGTTCTTTAGCCATGGCAGATACGCGATCGCTCTCCTTGTAACGAACGTGCTGTGCATTAAAGATATCAGTTTTGCCCTCTGCAACTGACCCTAAAACAGCAAGAATTGGTAGCAAATCAGGATTATTACCACAATCAAAAGATATGCCCTTTAGTTTATGACCTCCAATTACCCTAACATAATTTTCTCCAAATTCGACCTCAGCACCCATTTTGACAAGTATATCAACAATTTTCTTATCGCCCTGCTTAGAACCCATATCCAAATTATGGATTTTTACATCGGAATCCGTTATAGCCGCAGCTGAAAGAATAAATGCAGCCGAAGAGAAGTCCCCTGGAATCCTAACGCTGGCTGGTGAGTATGTCTGTTTTGGGGGTATAACCACACCTATATTTGGTAAGTATTTTATATTTCCCTTGAAAAGGCTTAGAACTTCCATGGTTATTTCAAGATATGGCTCCGATTTTAGTTCGGAGGTAAAACTTATTCTTGTTTCGTTTTTAGCTAAAGGACAGGCAATAAGTAATGCTGAAATAAATTGGGAGCTAATATGTCCAGGAATATTTGTTTTTCCTCCTTTAATACCTCCGCCCTCCACCACAATGGGGGGTTTGTCATCACCCTTTGTAGAAAAACATCTCACTCCCAAATCTCCCAAAGATTTAATAAGTGGGCCCATTGGTCTCTGCCTGATTGAGGAGTCGCCTGTGAGTACAGTAAATCCTGGAGCTAAGGAGGAGACAGCAGTCATAATACGAATTGTGGTTCCTGAATTATCAACATTTATGACATCCTCTGGCGTTTTGGGTGACGGAGAGCCCGAAACACACCACACCTTTTCGCTCCTCCTCTCAATAACCGCGCCCAAGGCTTCACAAGCCCTTATTGATGCGATAGTGTCTCTGCTAATTAAGGGCCCGAAAATTTCAGACTTCCCTTCAGCAAGAGTTGATATAATAAAAGCTCTGTGAGTATAACTTTTTGAGGGAGGGGCAGAAACAGATCCTTTCAGACTACCTCCACCATTAACTACTAGATTCATGAAAATTACCCCTCTAGAGTACTTTTGCCTTTTCGTTATTAAATTCGGTGCGAATAATTCTGCCTTCTAGCTCTTTCCAAGAAGCTTCAATATCGTCACAAACGTCTCTAGGGCATAGCGCAATTGTTGCAGGCCCAGTTCCTGTTAATCCCGCTGAAACCGCTCCAGCTTCAAGGGCTCTAACTGTAGCTTCGGCGTCGTAACCCAAGGCTGCAGAATAGAGCAGGCCGTTTAGAGTTATTGCAGTTTTGTAGTCTCCATTCAGAGCGAGGTTAAAAACGTGTTCTACATAGTTTTTAATGGACTTCATTCTTTTAATGTTACCCTCTCTGTGGCTTTTTCTAGATGGCACCTGAATCATTACTGCCAAATCTTCCTTAAGTTGCTGTCTACTAATCAATACTCTCTTTAAATTATCTGTGACCACATACCCACCAAAATATGACGCACAAGCGTCGTCAAAAGCTCCCGTAATAGTTACTCCCGACTCAAGAGCTGCCTCAACGCCTATACGAATGATTTCCAGATCCTCTAAGTTTTCTTTCAGAGCTGCAACGGTGGCTAAGGCAACCGCATTTGCGGCTACACTACTACTCTTAAGCCCCTTAGAAATGGGAATTATGGAATCAGTAACCACTCGAGCACCATATACCTGGCTCAGCTTAAAGTGACTCAAAACATGTTTAACAGTGGTACAGATTAGCCTAGTATTCTCGGAGGGCTCATTTAGAATTTTTCCCTCGAAAAATCCGGGCTCATCTAAAAGATCCACTTCTGCCTTTGTCCAAAGAGCGATTCCAAAAGCAGCGCCAAAACCAGTGGCAACGGCATTTACAACTGTTCCTGCTCCGAAAGCTAAAGCCCTACCTTTCAACCTTTAATCACTCCCCTGCAAACTTTCAATTACCGCTCTTCTCATGACGTCCTTAGGAGCCTCAACCCCTGTCCACATTTTAAAACCGATTGCACCTTGATTGACTAGCATCCCAACTCCATCCACAGCTTTTGCGCCGATTTCCCTAGCATAACTTAAAAGCAATGTTTCTAAAGGATTGTAGACAATATCAAAAACCACCAAATCCTTGCGCAAGAAATTTCTTGGGACAGGCGACTCGCCCACATTAGGATACATACCCACAGAAGTCGTGTTAACTAGTAAGTCACAATCAGCTAGCTCCTTCTCCAAGGATTTTGTTGTTAAACCTTTTCCATAAACTTTGCAACCAAGGCTTGTTAATTCTCTAGCCAGCTTTACAGCCTTACTCCTTGTACGGTTCAAGATAGTTAATTTTGAACACACACCAGCAAGGTAAAAGGAGACCGCTCTAGAAGCTCCTCCAGCCCCGATAAGTACTACTTTTTTTCCTTCAGGGTTTACTCCTTCTTCTCTCAAAGCTTCTGAAAAACCCAGACCGTCAGTATTATATCCCAAGAGTTTCCCATCATCATTTACCACTGTATTAACTGAACCTATTTTAAGGGCTGTGGAGTCAACCTCATCCAAAAACTTCATTATCGAAACCTTATGCGGAATTGTGACATTAAATCCCCTTATGTTCAAGGCCCTTATCCCTCTCACAGCATATTTCAAATCTGCTTTCAAAACCCTAAAAGGAACGTACACATAGTTGAGACCCAAGTGTTTGAAGGCAGCATTGTGCATTCTGGGGGATAATGAGTGGTCAATAGGATCACCAATCACGCAGATAACTTTGGTGCCGCTCCACATCCTATGAGCCTCCAAGTTTATACTTTTATCTAGCAACATTTAGAACATTAGCTAGTTAAACTTCATAAGAGAACAGAAAATTTTGTGTATTTTTCTCATAACCTCTAAATCTATTTGACCCGGGGCAGTACTTGTTTCTAGTGAAGCGTAAGTTAGATAAGAGCCGAAGAAGGGACATAAAACCCTGGAGATTATACCTTTTTCTCCCATACAAAATGAGATTATCTTGATTCCCAAATCATGTGCCACTTGAGGGAGTGAAAGTGTAGTGAGATTATCTTTTATCTCCCTAGCGAAAGTCACGATTTTCACCAGGTCTACTCCTATTTGGGCCGCTTGACGAATCTTTTCCACCAGTTTTTCCCTTTTAGGCGTATTTTTAAATGAATGAAATGATAGAATGACTCCCACCGAATTGTGCTCCGCAGTTTTTAACAACCGCCCTAAGGAAGATCTACTTGTACTTAACTCTAAATCTACAAATCTCGGTTTAGCTTCAATACATTTTTCTAAAATCTCAATCCTCTTCCTCTCTCCGAATTTAAACAACCCTCCTTCACCCTTTTTCCTCACAGTTAATATTAGGGGAATGGAGGTTTTAGAGACTAGTTCTAAAAAGTCAATATTCAGGTCTTTAAGATAATCTACTCTAACCTCAATGAAATCAGGAGCCTTTTTCGCAGTCGAAGTAATCTTTTCCAGTAATATCTTTGGATTTTCAGCCGCTACAGGAACACATATTGAAACCACTAGGATACACCAACTATGCTAAAAGCGCTCTGTAATTAACACAACCATTTATATTTTTCAATATAACTACTAATACACTTTGAAAAAGAGCAAAAATCTTTCTGGAACTGATTTATTTCTAACCTAGTCGCTAGAGTATCTTCTGGAGATATGGTTATCTCTAAGGATGTATAAGAGGTGTTTGAGCATAAGCTCGCCCTCGTTTTATCCCTTGATTGAACTCGGAGTATCCCTCCCTTACCAAAAGGTCTCGAATAGCAAATCTTATAGCTTCGCGAAGGTTTGCATAGTACCCGTTTCTCACTAATGTTTCTAAACCCTCTATATATTCTATAGGAAGCTTGACAGATATTGGTTTCATAATTAATATTAAGAACTAACATATATAAAAAAGATTTTATCTAAAAATTTTGAGAAAGTACTTGAAAAAAATAGAAAAAAAGGAAGAATAGAAACCAGAACAAAAATATCATAAAGAAGATAGTAAAACAGTTAGAAATAAATCCAATAAATGTTAAAAATTTATAAATGATTATTCAAACATATCAAAAAAGCTTCTTGTTTACCCATCGGTGATGAGTATGAAAATTAGAGCCCATATATTTGTCAGCGGAAGAGTGCAGGGCGTCTTTTTTAGATCGTACACAAAAGACGAAGCTGATAGCAGGGGAGTAACGGGATGGGTGAGAAATCTCAGCGATGGAAGAGTAGAAGCCGTATTCGAAGGAGAGAAAGAAAAAGTCGAAGAAATGATTAAATTTTGCAAGCAGGGCCCCCCATCTGCTAAAGTTACCGACATAAAAGTTACCTTCGAAAACTATACTGGCGAGTTTAAAAATTTTAGTATTAGATACCGATAAAAATATCGCTTTTACAAATTAAACTAGTCAAGAATTGAAATATCTTAATTTGCTGACTTAAAGGGGAGGAGGGAAGGAGCCAGGAAAAAAGAAAAACAGGGGGGTGGATGCGGTTCACACTACCTGGCTCCTTACTAGACCCTAAGCAAGAACTCTTGGAAGGGGGTGCTATTTATATCTGAATCTATCTTAAAAACCCCACTAATTTAAGGAATTTTTTGAAGCGTATATTGACATTTTCACAGGCACATTTCTCAAATTAACACAGCTAACACATTTATGGAGATATGTGAGTCTCTAGTTTAAGTTCTAACACTTCCTAAATTTATAAAAATCATGCGTTGATTGTAATTAGCTAAATGTGTTGGGATTTTATGCTTTAGATGGGTGGAATAAAATATCTAAAATATTGGCGGTGATTATTATGGTTGAATCTGAAAAGGCAAATAAGGCTGAGTTTTACGGAGCAGAATTAATAGATTTTTTAGAAAAAAATGAGTCCAAAATAATTGAATGCTTTGACAGCACAGCCCAAGAAAGCAAGGTTGTTAGAAGTAGCCTGCTAAAATTCATTTGCCACAGAAAGCCTGAGTGGGGGCAACGCATAATACAGCATCTAATCCAGAAACATCAAGAAAAGCTGGAAATCACATACATCCGTGATGGGGTCGAAGAAATTTTCATTAAAAAACCAAAGTTATTCTTCAAAATAATAGAAGAACATTTAGACAGCTCCTCCAAATGGAGGCAAAAACTAGTGAACGATCTATTAGAAATAATATCTGAAACAGTTATGAGGTTTGACGAGGAGATAATGGACAAAACAAGGAAGGAAGCACTACTGAGTTTCAGTAGACTGTTGAACTATCTGGGCTTAAAAGAATGATTATCATTTGTGTAAAGGGCAATCTGGCATAAGCTGGAACTTCTATCAGTTTGCAGAACCTATAAAAAGGTAAACAGAAGTGTCAAAAAGGGGTTGTATTAGAATAAGCGGTTTTTTTATCATAACACTATTAACTGGATTAACTTATTGGGGATTAGTGCATTTTTGTTTGGAAATTTCTGGGTTTAGGTCCCAGAATCGGCGTTTAAAAAGGGGGAAAATACAAATTTAAGGCGTAGAAGGCGAGGAAAAGTCACAAAACAACACCTCACAATAGTAGATGCTGAGAAAAATGTTATTTTGTCATCAGAGATAATGTTTAAATATTAAAAATATTTTATATACACCAGCTGGCTGAGGAATTTAAACTGGGCACTGCTACTTGGATTGGAGTTTCCAGTTCCAGGAGTAGGGGTTGACACTTTTGGAGGAGGTCATCCTTTACTTAGTGCTCCCGATATTGGTGGTGTGTTGCATGATTGCGCTGAAACAATCTGTTAATAACAGGAAGGAGGCCGTAGAAAAACGAGCTATAGAAAGAAGGATTGAGTTACCTCTAACAGCCTTCGAGGATGATAAACTGCTTAGTAGATACAGTGTGAGACTTAATATTGATTGGCAGAAGGAAATTGAGGGGAGGAGTAATCTAAAGTTTTTTAAAGGGTTTCCCGCTAAACTCTTCATTTCTGAGTCACGCCTGATTATAACCTCAGAGTTCTATTCACAGGACAGAGCTTCAAGATTCGTAGGGCGTATACCTGTAGGTTGGATGAGATATAATACTGTATATATTGAGTTAGCCATTGACAAAATTAAAAAGTACTCCTTCGGAATTTTTGGAAGCTACATAATACTTGAGCCTCATGGAAATGTAGGTGAAACCAAAATAACTTTTTATAATCTGTCAAGAGAGGAGAGAAAACTAATTAAGTGGGATTTGGATACCGCCAGGATTTTTAAAAAGCCGGCTCTAGAATCGGGAATAGTGATTCTAGATCGACCTATCGAAGATGTTGTTAAGCAACGTTTCTTGACGCTCCGCCATGAAGCCATTATTTCAAAATACCAAAAAGAATCGGAGACTAAAAGAATCTCGATCGAAAGAGTGCTTGTAAAGAAAAATGCTAATGTCAGTCCCATCGCAAAAGAAGGTAAAATGGGCGAAACGAAAACACTAAAGGAAGAAGTAGAGGAAATAAATAAGCATTTAGAAAACACCCTTTTAATAACACCGCAGGAACGTGTATGGATGGCACTCCAAGCACAAGTAACAAGATGTAGATTCTGCGGGCAAGATATACTCAAAGGCTCTAAAAGATGTAACAGATGTGGAGCTATAAATTTCTAAAAACTAAAAATATCAGGCCTAAAATTATGAAGTTTAACCTCTTCAAGTTATAGATAAACCAAACTTAAAGTACTAATTTTTGAAATGGAGAATTGAGACCCAATTTTAGCTCTGATAATAAGATTTACAAAACCTTGGCGAGAAAGCCCCCGACTTTAGTCGTGGGGATGAATCGCCAAAAAGCTTATTTGAAAGTAGGGTATATAAATAGTTGTTGGTAGCTGAAGGGTTTGGCTTGGGCTTAAGAGGCTAAACAAGACGCAGCCCCCATGAGGGTGCCAACATAGACGCCGTTCCCTTTGAGGGAAGGGCGTGTTAACT
>Ga0136652_1001441_pt1 | contig 10034 bp, 9 predicted proteins | sample ConPoolayeEmetaG_FD_94864 | JGI IMG/M metagenome (GOLD analysis project Ga0136652, IMG submission 94864) | Hot spring microbial mat communities from California, USA to study Microbial Dark Matter (Phase II) - Cone Pool mat layer E metaG... ...
ATGGGTAGCCATGGAGGAGCCTCGACAGAGGGTCAAGTTACTATTCTGAAGGAACTAGGAGTTACGGCTGAAACTGTTAGGGCGCCAATCCGTGCGACGATGGAGGTTGACCAGATAGGAGAACTGAGTAACGGAAGCCCTGTTTATGTTGATCGAAATGCCTTGAAAGCTGACGGCATCATCATTGTTGGGCGCGTGAAGCCTCACACCGATTTTAAAGGCGAAATAGAAAGTGGTTTGATGAAGATGATGGTCATTGGGCTTGGAAAACAAAAAGGGGCAGAGATGATTCACCGCTACAAGTCTGAAGGATACCATAAATTGATCCCCGAAGCGGCGAGGCTAATAATGAAAAAAGCTCCCATAATTCTCGGCCTTGCTATTGTTGAGAACGCTTATCATGAGATTGCGATCGTGAAAGCCTTCGAACCTAAGGACATCGAAAGTGAAGAAAAAGAGCTTTTGAAAAAGGCAAAGGCGCTTCTTGCAAGAATACCTTTCAAAGACATCGATGTGCTGATAATCGACGAGATCGGCAAAAACATCAGCGGAGCAGGCATGGACACAAACGTTGTCGGAAGGTTCTGGCTTCCTGGCGAAGTTGATCCATTGTCTCCTAACATTCGGTCAATCGTTGTCCTCGACCTTTCTGAGGAAACACATGGAAACGCAATAGGCATGGGCTTAGCGGACATAACTACTCAGAGGCTAGTATCCAAGATTGATTACCAAGCTACATTCGTGAACGCCTTAACAAGCGGTCACCCCATATGTGCGAAGACGCCGGTTTTTATGCCAACAGACCGAGACGCGATAACTATCGCCCTTCACACGTGTGGAGTAATTGACACGGAAAGGGCAAAGATTGTTCGAATAAAGAACACGATGCAGCTTGAGCGAATGTGGATTTCAGAAACTCTCTATGAAGAGGTTAAGGCCAGTCCAGAACTTCAGAAAACGTTGACGATCGTTGATGAACCGCGAGAAATGCAGTTCGACGTGCTTGGAAACCTCGCCCGTTAACTTGCATATGTAAGCCTTATTTTCCTTGAGGCTTCGATTCCGAGGCCCTAAGAAGAAGGTCGACGAATTTTCTTTGATCAACTTCCGCTCTCGTCCGCCACCCTAGAAACAGCTGTCCATTCTCGTCCTCGACAAGATATCCGGCCCTCAAGTAACGGTTAAGGTTCAAGTCGATTCTCCACCCAAGTAATTTCTCTCGTAAAATGTCCTCAACATCTTTTCGTGAGGCTTTTCCGCCTTGTGAGATTATGTATCCGAGCGAAACAGCTAGTCCAGCGAGATCGTCGATCCGCCAGCCTACGAGCTTCTGTTCGCCAGCAGATTGGGTTTCTTTCAACGCCACGTAGAACCTTGCCTTGTCCAGCTGGTCAAGGGTTGGGTTTTCAGGAGGGTTTGCCTCTTCTTCGAAAACAGTTTTGACCATGAGCCCAAGCCTGTCTAGGTAGTCGTTCAGGAGGCTTATGACCCTTGGATAGTCAGAGCCTATTCGACGCCTTAGCTCCCAGCCTTTGACCCCTGGTTCCCAGTGTCTTCTAAAGAAAAGCAACTGTGCTGCCCGTTTAGTCTTCAACGAGTAGGCAGCTTTTCGCCTTAACGTTCCCGGCTTTGTCGCCATCGGCTCCACTCCTCGAAACTAATAGAGATTGGGAAAGAAAAAGTCGGCGTGTTCTCTTTTGAAACTTGGTTCTTGAATGGTTGAACAAAAATTTCTTCCTCAAGAGGGTTTACTTCTAGGGCCGCGTACCCGTAAGTTATGAGAAAGCTTGTCAGATAAGCCCTTCGAACAGTTTCGTTATATGTTTCCGCCCCGATGAAGTCCCAATATCTGATTTTCTTGTTTTTTGCTATAATTTTCAATTCGTTCCACAGTTTCTCCAACTCCTCAGTGAAGGTCTCAGTTAGCAGAATTCCCTGTTTTATCAGTTCCTCTCGGGATGTAGGAGAAATGTCAGCTAGCTGAATGTTTTCTCTCCGCCACCTTTCATCGAGAGGTGTAAGCTCAGTCCAGTATCTCAATGCGGCCTCTAGACTGCCCATGGTAACCTGTTCGAGTTCCACAAGTGGATGCCAAGCTTCTGTAAATACTTCAGCAATTCTTTCAATCGGCAGGCTGCGAAGTTTCTCTTCGACGAGAAATGGGTCTCTGTAAAGCGAGGTTGCACGCTGTTTGATCCATTCACTCTGCATCTTAATGACTGTGGCAATTTTGTTAAGAGCCTCTGCGTCGAGACACAACTCGTCAGGGTTACTCCAATTGGGAAAATACTGTCTAATGACCGAAACTAGGTCATCAACATTAACCAAGAAAGGATTTAAACTCTTGTTCTCAATGGATTGACAAGTTTCAATAATTCTCAACAGTTCTTCCCTGCCAAGGAGTCCTTGCTTTTTAGCGGCTGCCATCACGAAACCTCCTTGACCACTGAGGTTCCCTCGATGTTCTGAACCATTATTACGTGAATATCCTTATTCTCGAAGTACATTTGGTTCGGCGTAATGGCAAGGTATTGTCCCTTTCCACCTTCAACCGTTGATATCAGAAGGCTGGCAATCACCTCGCGGTTCTTCGGGTCCATATGAACATCGTACTCGTCAACCGCTCTAAAAGGAGACCTAATTCTCTGCTGCAAAGCAAGCAGAAAAGCCATGACCGCTGTGCTTCTTTCTCCGCCACTCTGCGAATAGATGTTCAACGGAAGGGGCGCTGAACCCTTAAAGCCGACGAGTATTTCGATTCCAGTTTCTTCAATGTCGTGGTCATTCACCAACCGCACTGCACCGCTAGCAACCGCAAAATTTAGGATTCTTTGATACTCCAAATTAACATGGTCAAGAAGGGTTCGAATCACGGTTCTCCAAACATCCATTCGTGTTTTGATTTCTTCCAAAACCTTTTCGCGGTTCTCCGCAGCAACACGCACCTTCTCTTTAAGTTCAAGGTAAAGGTTTGAATATGACTCGTACATTTGTTCAATTTCAATTGAGACGTCGCCAAGAGCAGCGATGCGTCCGTCAACCATTCGAATCTCATCTAAGACTTCTTCAACGCTTCGTAAAGATACGATGCGGGCGCCAATCTCCTCAGCCTTCTTAACTGCGACATCCAAATCAGCCTGCAACATTCTAAAGTTTCGCTCGGTTTCCTCCAGCTCTTTTTGTATCTCCTTCTTCTGGTATTCAAGTAACGCTAAACTGATCTTTTTTTCCAACAATTGGCTAGCTAAAGCCTCGAGCTTTTGGTCAACCTCTCGAGACATGACCTTTATTTCCTCCAACTCTGAATCTAGGCCCGCTATTTTTTGAACAGAATTCTTTGCATCTTCTCCGATGCTTACAATGTGCAGCTTAAGAGACTCAGGCCATCTGCCAATCTCGGTCACAGCGCTTTTGAGTTCAGAAATTTGAGCACGTAAGAGATCTGTTCCAGATTTTTTTAGCTCGTCTTCAATGGTGAGCATCGTGGACAGAACGTTTTTGGCTCCCTTCTGGCTGTGCTCAAGTAGGCTGCGAAGGTTTTTCAAGTTTCTTTCACTATTAAGTATGTTCATTTCATGTTGAGCTTTTTCCCTTTCAAGAACAAGTCTCTTCTCGAATAGGATCTGCAAATTGTTCTTAATGCCTTTTGATTCTTCCAGAAGTCTATTTACGTCTGCCTCTGTAATTTGAATTTCGCCATTGACTTTTTCCAAACGATCTCTTCCGTTGTCAAGTCCTTTTTCAAGCTCAGAAACAACTTGCTCTCTTTTCGAAACTTCTGCCCAAGCAAGTTCACGTTCAAGGAAACGTCTCTTCAAAATTAATTGTTTCTTTTCCTGAAACCTGTCATACTGTTCCCGCCAGTAATTAAGGGTCTGCTCAGCTGACTCAAGCATCTTTGACAGGGATTCTTCCTGACTTATTATTCGGCTAAGCTTCTTCTGAGCTTCTAAAACGTTCCTTCTGTAGGGTTCAAGCCCAGCAGCAGCTTCGACAAGTTTGAGTTTTTCTTGAGGAGAAGTTACAATGAACTGTTCAGCCATGTCTTGATGCATGATAATAAGCATGTTGTCAGGATCGACGCCGAAGTGTGAAAGAAGCCTTACAATATCAGCCTTCGTGGCGTGGACGTTGTCAATTTCAAACCAGTATTTCCCATCACGTCTAAGAACCCTCGTCAAGTAAATCTGGTCTTTTCTGATCCGAAAAACAGGTCGCCTCCCGTTCCTTACCGAGTTGTCTAAAACAATTGTTACACGGCCCACGTCCTTTCCGCGCCTGATAAGGTCACTGAGTTTCTTCGAACGTTCAGTGTAAGATTGTCCCAGAGCCACAGAAATTCCCAACAGGATTGAGCTTTTTCCAGCGCCGTTCGGTCCGCAGATTAGGTTCACGCCTGACCTAAGCGGAATCCTAGCGTACTCGTAAGACATGAAGTTTTCAAGTATAATCTCTCGAATCAACATTGACAAGGAATCCTCTGGAAGCCGATAGTAAAATAATATTTCTTCCTTTTAAGGAATTTCTCAGAGTAAAGTCTAAGCTAAATAATGCCTGAATAAATGACCAATGCAAGTCCCGAAAAAAGCGGAATTACGAGGTTATCGTTCAACGGCAATGGCAAAGACTCAATGAACATACCAACAGCTGACGCGATTAATGCCTTAAATGGATGAACGAACAACATAGAACCGAGAAAGGCAAATATGAACCCGAATGAAGTTCCTTCCACATATTTTATTTTATTATAAGGTATTTGTTTGTTTCCGAATTTTTGCCCGAAGATTGACGCGAAGCCATCTCCTAAGGTAAGGACTGCAACAGAAACGTAGCCTATAGGTTCAGGAAAAACCACAAGAGACAGCATGATTCCTATGGCAAAGAACAACGGGGAGGAAACGAACTCTTGGTACTCCGACTTTCGCGCAGCAAGCTTTGTTACGTTTGTGAAAAACGGTACGTACGTTCCAAGCATTCTTAACACTTCAGAAGATGCGTAGAGCACTGCTAGCAATAGAGTTAAAAAGGCAACAAAGTAGCGGCTAAGAAGGTACATACAAACAAAAGAAACAAAAAAACTACTCATATGTATGGTTTCTCGTATACACGTGTTTCGAGATAGATGACGATCTAGCCGAGGCAAGACTCCACATTTAATAGTGGGAATAATAGTTGTAAGTTCCCCCCTTGCAACAACATCTGACTTGCAGCTTAAAACATAATCAGGATTGTACCCTATTCTTAGGTTACAAAGTTTGAACATGGAAAGGTTGTTTCTGTCATCCGCAACCACCACCCGATAATAAGAACCCAAATTGTTTTCCTCGACCATCTTCCTTAAAGCAGTAGCCTTCCCATCAGGTTCGATAACATCTCCCCAAACCTCACCGGTCAAAGCTCCGCCAGACACGCCTATTTCTAAGCCAGAAACAAAATCCACTCCAAGCCTTTGACCAAGCTTCTCTAATGCAACCCTCGGAATTCCTGAACTGATAAGAGCTGTCTTGACTCCTGATTTCCCAAGTTCCCTAAACGTTTCCTCAACGCCAGGCAACAAGGGTACATCCTCGAAAATGGCGAGAAACCGGTTTAGCTCATAACCCTTTAGAGCCATGTAGAGGTCTTCTAAAGTCTTTTTAAGAGGCGTTAGACCGGCTTCGTAAAGAAGGCCAAGGGAAGACGCTGCCAGAAAGGATTTTAGATTTTTTTGACCCGCAACATCAAAGAGCAAGAATTTGCCTTTGGGAATAATTACTCCTTCGACGTCGAACACGACTAGCTTTTTCTGGCCATTAGAAGACGAAGATGTTCTCTCGTCTATTTCGGTTATCCTCAAATGGACTGGCTGCTCCAAAACCTACCTTATTTGTTTCAGTATTATGTCCAGTTGCTCCTCGTCGATTACACTTAGCTCATACAGCGTTCTAGCTGCCTCACTCATCCTCAGAACACGGTGAAGAGTTATGCCGTTCTTCTCAAGTCTTTTTGAAGCGCCTTCTTCCCTGTCTAGAAAAACAAAAGCGTCAGAAACCAGTCCACCTTCAGCTCTTATTGCCAAGGCTGCTTTAAGTAAGCTTTGACCCGTTGTTGCCAAGTCGTCAACCAGCAAGACGCGGTCTCCTGGCACAAGAACCCCTTCAACTCTTCGTTCTCTACCTCGAAGGCGAAGTGTCTGCCGCGTATAAATATAGGGCTTCCTCAAACGGAATGCTAACAGCGCAGCGAACGGGGTTCCAGATATAGGTATTCCCGCTATCCTACTGATGGAGCCTACGTCGAGTTCCCTTGTTAAAGCATCCGTCATCATGTCCACGACTCTTTGAAAAATGTCTGGGAAGCTCGGTATAACCCTAAGATCCACGTAATAAGGCGTGGTTCTTCCACTAGAAAGCTTGAAGGCGCCAAACTCCAAAGCATTTGTTTTTTTAAGCATCTTGCAGATTTCTTCCATAACTGGTTTTTCTTCCATGTCAAAACACCTACACAACTGTTCGGGCTAAGCTGTATATTGGAACCAGATGCTTAAAAAGGGGTATGTTACACCATTACGCGATTCATTAGCTTTAGGCTTCTATGCGGACTGGCCAAAAACTAGGTTACCCGAAACACAAAATACGTTCATGCAGCATTCAGCGTGCATGAAAAGTTCTTCTGACCCAAGCACAACATTGGCCTATGTGTCAAGACATGTTGGACTTTATGCTGCAGAATAGTCGCTTTATTACTTGAGCTCGTTAAGCATGGCTCTTACAGTTTTTCTGACAGCCTCAGCACTGCTAAGTCTAGGCGTCCACCCTATGGACCTGAGTTTTTCGATTGCCAGCAGCATGTGTTTCACGTCTCCCTTCCATCCTCTTCCGCCGTCTATGCCGCCTGTGAAACGGAACTGCACTTTCCTTAGTCCCATCTCCTCGGTTACTATGTGCGCAATAAGCGTTACGTCTATTCTATCCTCGGAACCTAGATTGTAAACCTCGACGTAACGTTTTGCCTTTGCATAGCTGAAGAGAATTGCGTCGATGCAGTCGTCAATGTAGAGGTAAGACTTGGATTGTGTTCCGTCTCCAAGAATCTCAAGTTCATACGGGTTATAGTGAAGTTTCCTAATAAAGTCGTATATGACGCCGTGTTTGCTCCTTGGTCCAATGATGTTGGCAAAGCGATAAATAACTGCATTAAAACCATATGTATTGGCATACGCCATGACTAGAGCTTCTGAAGCGAGTTTCGAAGCGCCATAGACGGAAATAGGCTCTAGTGGAGCGTAGTCTTCAGGTGTAGGAATTTGCGACACGTCTCCGTAGACCGTTGAGGACGAGGTGAACACGAAAAACTTTGCCTTTCCAAACCTTCTGACAGCCTCTAAAAGGTTGAAGGTCGCCACGACGTTTTGATCAAAATGAACCTCTGGCGCCACAGAGCTTAATCGAACCTCTGGATTAGCTGCGAGATGAAAAACCACCTCACAGTCCTCCACCGCCTTCTCGGCATCTTCCCGATTTAGGAGGTCGCCTTTCTGAAACTTGAATCCGCTGTTGCCAAGCCACTGATTTATGTTTTTTAAGTTGCCGCTACTTAGGTTATCAAGTACACACACCGAACCGTTCTGTTTCATAAGGGCATCCACAAGGTAGCTTCCTATGAAGCCAGCGCCACCTGTTACCAAGACCTGTTTTTCCAAGATTTTCCCATCAGCTTTCATGAATCCGTTTCCCTTTACATGGAACTTTGTAAGCTTACATATATCGAGGCTACTATTTTAGTGTGCTGTGTTTCTTAATCGTTTTATTTTTACTTCATGTTAGTTAACAGTAGTTCGGTTGTCTAGATTGGTAAATCGTTGCCCCACCTTCTTTTGGGCGAATATGTAGATTACAAATCCAAAAAGGGGAATTGTAACCTCTATTAGCAGTTCATCTTCTTTAGATCTGCGCGACACTGGTATCCCCTGTTTTTCAAAGGATTTGACGATCTTGAAGCCTAATTCTTTGAAAAGATTGCTGTAGGCCAAAGGCGTCCTCAATCCAACATGCGTCTTGTCGCAGAAGTATGAGTACGGGTTTAGGCCGTTGGCCACGCTTGCCAATATGACGCCGTTGTCTGTTAATAGGCGAAAAAGGTTTCTAAGTACCGCCTTTTGTTTCTCTCTTGGTATGTGCTCTATCGTGTCTCTGGAAAAAACCACGTCGAAAAGTCCGTGTTTTGCCACTAGAAATTTGGCGTCAGGTGACTTCGAAAGATCCAGTCTATAGAAAAACATGTTACTGCAAGGAAACAGAGTCTTAGCTTTTTGAATTGCGTAGTCACTTATGTCAACCCCTATGACTGTGCCTTCAACTTGTTTTGAAAGCCAAGATGTTCCGACTCCAAGTGCACATCCGAAATCCAGCATTTTCAGCTTCTTTTCGAAAAGGTGTGGAAAGACGGCTTTTCCATGGTCAAATAGGATCTTGTAGTTTCTCTTTATGATCAAACGGCTTTGTCTGCCATATGGACCTGCTTCAAAGTATTCTTCGCCCAATATTCCACGTTTCCTTGTTACCCTTAACGCGAGGTTTATCCCGCTCTATCCATCCTCTATATCATCATTGACTGTGCCTGTTGAAAGTGTTTCTTCTCTTAAATGTCAAACAACGGGTGTTTTCTCATGCTTAGTCTTTGTTGGATGCTGCTGAAACCACTCTGCGAACTCGATTAGAGCCTGCATCTGCCTACGGTTAAGGTACGTAACGCTTCTTCCCCTCTTAACAGTCTTCAGCGCTTCTTCCGAGGTCATTCCTCGGCTTACAAGGTACGCTGCGACTATAAGGGCTGACCGCCCTCTTCCGAGGTTGCAGTGAACTAGGACTTTCTTGTTTTGACTGACTTTCTCGTCGATTATTTCAACGATTTTGGCTAGAACGTGTGGTGGAGCTCCGTAACGGTCAGGTATCTCAAAGCTAACATATTCCACACCTTGATTTCTAAGAAAATTCTGGTAGTCTGAATCATTAATTTCTCTGAGGTCGATCACGAGATTGAAGTTCTGGTCTGCCAACAGCTTAGGGTTGTTTATGCCTCCGACCCACAACTTTTCGTTAATTTTGTTAAAGTTCGGGTATGAGCCTAACAGAGCCTTTGTTTTCCTTATCCTTGCGTATATGCCGCCAACTACGAGGTCAAAAGTTCCCATCCACGTCTGTCCTCGTTTCGTCACGTTCCGTTGTTTGAAATTAGAATACGTTTCATCATTATTCAGTTTTTGGTATGAAAGAAATATCTGAGCGTTGTATTTTTATTGTTCATAGTTTAAACTTTTAGTGGTATGCTACATTGATAGATGCCATCGAAACATATTATGGCAGGAAGTTTATGCGGGAATGAACAGTCATAGTATGAATTTGTTATGACTTAGAGGTGGAGGCACATTACTTTAAGTCGTCTCTAAACCAAAATGAAGTTATAAGTGGCATGGATTTGCAGGTTTTCTCTGGAAGGCTTTGTTCTAGCGTATTAGTGATTGTTTTCATAATAATGTGAGAGATGGCAAAAATAAAAGCCCTTCCTTTTTCGCTTGTTGCTGGAAAATGGTGGATACCCTCTGGATGGGAAAAAACCACGCATGAGGTTCAGGATTTATACAGAACCTGAAAACTCAAGGTGAAAAGGTTTTTCGTCGCAGCCGGTTTTTGCGCGAGGGTGGTGAGGTTTTTATCTACAGTAACCCTAAATACTTACAACAATCTGAAATGCTTGGTAGGTGAATTGTGATTGCAAGACCTTGAGATTGTTAAGCAGTATAGAGAAATTCGGGTTGCTGACGTTGTTGATGCTTTGGACCGCTATGGCTTTCACGACCGCGTTCTTGTATCAAACGAGATAAAGCCTCTTTACTCGGGCATAAGGATGGCTGGGTACGCTGTGACCGTGCGGGCGAACAGGGTTCAGGGAAGAGTTTCCGTCATTAACTCCTGAAGAGTACGATAGGTACGCTGTTGAGTGGTATGGGAAAAGAGCGAACTACGAGCATTTCATGAAGCACGCTGGTCCTGGAG
>Ga0136652_1001443_pt1 | contig 10029 bp, 11 predicted proteins | sample ConPoolayeEmetaG_FD_94864 | JGI IMG/M metagenome (GOLD analysis project Ga0136652, IMG submission 94864) | Hot spring microbial mat communities from California, USA to study Microbial Dark Matter (Phase II) - Cone Pool mat layer E metaG... ...
CTCCAGAAGTGATGCCTGATTATATCCTAAGCAGCGAATACAAGGATCTCCTTAACATTTTATTACAAAGGTACAAAGAAAAAGAAAATGAATTGGAGGAAATATAGGGAAAAACTCAAAATTTTGGTCGGAAACAAGATCTGTGTGAAATCAGATAGGTGAGTGGGAACATGGGTTTGGTTGTTAGAGATAAAAAAAGTAAGTATACAATTTCTCTTCCTGTTAAGCAGTTTGAGGAAGATAGGGATGAACGATATCTTCATAAAATTGTCGAAGAGAACTTAGGGTTGCTTTCGACAAGTGAGGATGAAAAATTCTATCTGTTAGGCAGTCGTTTAAAAATTAGAGGGTCGGAGCTAGATCTTTTATTTGTGGATAAAAATGGGGCTCTTGGAATTGTGGAGTTGAAGAGGGGAAAATCTCCTAGAGATGTTATTGCTCAGATTTTGGAATATGCGTCCACTTTGTACAAATTGAGCTTGGATGAATTGAAGGAAAAGGTTGATCTTAAGTCTGTTTTTGATATGATTCATGAGGACTAACCTGATATTGAAATTTCTTTAAATGATTTCGAAGAGAGCCTAAAGCAAAATTTGAATGATGGGCGTTTCAATTTGATTGTAGTATCTTATTCCATTGACGATACAATAATTGAAGTGATGGATTATCTGAGATCTTATGGAATGCTAATAAGGGGTCTTGAGTTCAAGTATTTTGAAGATGATGAGAAGGAATACTTTGTTACAAGGTGGATAGGAGAAGAAGAAGTTGAAGAAATAGGGAGCAAGGAACTAACCCCCGCACAAAGAAGAAACATGGAGTTTTTCGGCGAACTTTTAGAAGATTTTAAGAGTAGAAACCCTGGGGTAACTTATAAAAAACCTAGCAAGAATAACTGGTTAAGAATCCCCGCGGCACACTCAGATGTTCATTTCCAATGGAGTATACGCAAGGACTGGGTTGAGGTTGGTTTCCATATAGAAAGTCGAGATCGAGAATGGAATATGAAGATGTTGGAATTTCTCAGGAGTAAAAAATCATATCTTGAAGAAAAAGTGGGAGAGGAGCTTAAGTTTGAGGAGTGGGGAAAAAGTTGGGCTAGAGTCTATGCAAAAAGGGAGCGCGGAAATTTAGACGAAGAAGTGAAAAACTGGATGAAAGAAAAGATGAATGCTTTTTATAGAGCTGTTAAACCACTAGTTGACGAATACTTGAAATAACCAGCATACATTTACCTGTCGCCATCGAAAAGCGGATAACAAGGCTCTACTTTGTTGGAAGACAGACTAATTCCTATATGTTTGAACAATAGTACTTTTGAAAATTTTATTTGGGGACGCTGACCACTAAATATAATATGCAAAACAAAAATAACCTGTCAGCATCCCCAAAAAGTTTTTGTGCTCAGGTAGTTAAAAATGTGTCTGATACCTTGACGTCAAGCCTGTCCGAGACCATCATGGGCTGGAGGCTGGGCAGAGGGGAACTGGCGACCGGTTTTGGTGCCAAACACGGTTGGTGGGGTTAATTTGTGGGTCACGCCATTCTCATACATATGTAAATATATATCGAGAACAGCGTGATCCACAATTTTGAGCTAGGTTCCCCTAATATTTTGAGCTTTACCTACGCCCGCGGTTCCTTACAGTGGTTTGAATTTTTTTCGCTGAGAATATGTTTTATGTTTATATAGAGTTATGGGCGAAAAATTTGTGGCGATGCTCATATGTTTAAAAAACACACTGCCTGCTGGTTTGTTTTAGAGTGACTTTCACGAGCCTGCCCCCAACACTTCTTTTTCAGAACCACACTTTTGCACAAATATGTTAAAAATGTGGAAAACTGTTTCTCTAAAAGCAGCCACAAAAGCAGGCTCCCACAAACAGGGGTGCATCTTAAAAATATGGGAAACCATGTGCCAACAGCCCAAGCACCCTTCCACAACGCTTGATTGCAAAAGAAACTTTTAACGCCCAGTTCCTTCAAAGAAAAATCGAGAAGAAATAACCGCAAATAGGATAAATTTAACATTGTCAAAGTAATGTAATTGAAACAGGTAAAACCTGTGAAGGCAGTGGGGGGTTCTTTGCCCAATTTGCCTTCTGAAACAAGTAATATGCTCCGAAATTTTAGGGAGGCGAAAACAATATGTGCGAATTGTTGGGAATGGTCTTCAATTTGCCCGTGAGGCCGAACATTTCATTCAGGGGATTCCGCCAAAGAGGTGAAACAAATCCACACGGGTGGGGAATAGCCTTTTACCCAGACGAATCCGCCCAAATCATAAAAGAACCAATAAAAGCCAAGCAAAGTCTCCTCTCAAAATTCCTGCAAGACTACCAAGAGATAAAATCCAAAATCTTCATCGGCCACGTAAGACTCACAAGCGTTGGAATAAAAAGCCACAAAAACACCCACCCCTTCCAAAGAGAACTGGGCGGAAAAGACTACGTCTTCGCACACAACGGAACACTCTCAAATTATAGAAATTTAGAACTCGGAAGATTCAACCCCATCGGCGAAACAGACTCGGAACACGCCTTCTGCCACCTCCTAAACCTTATCGAGACACGGGGCATAAAGGAATGGAACAATATATGCTTCGATTGGCTCGCAGAAAAACTTGAACGAATCAACCAATATGGAAACTTCAATTGCATATTTTCCGATGGCAAATTCCTATTCTGCTATCATGACAAAAACGGCTACAACGGACTCTGCTTCGTCCAAAGGAAACCACCCTATGGCCAAATCCAACTACTAGACGAAGACTGGAAAATAAACCTCGCCGAAGAGAAAGACCCAGAACAAACAGGCTACATTATAGCAACCAGAAAACTAACAAACGAACAATGGAAAAACTTCAAACCCGGCGAACTCATCATATTCAAAAACGGAAAAATGATTTACTCCAATCAACGCAACACCCCAGAAACTTAAATCATCCCTAACAGAAATGGAAAAACAAGCACTTAAAACAATCAGAGAAAGCTCACACAGAATAAGCTTAAATCGCAGAAAAACTAGAGCAACCAATAAACGAAACCAAAAAATAATAAACTCACTACTCAACGAAGGATACATATGCCGAGACGCACGCGACAACGTCAAATAGAACCACATGAATGCTACATTCTTCACAGAGTCCCCCAAAAGAGAAGAAATCGACAACCTAATAAAATCGTTTCTTCCAATCCTCCATAACAGCCTTCAGCAATCTTCTAAACTCCAAAACATTCCTACGAAGTTCCTCAAGGACATCTAACTCAGTATCAGTATAAGTTATAGGCATAACAAGTGGCCAAGCGGGTAGCTCCGATTTGTGTGATATCTCCTTAACGATTCGGTCAACGATTCCCTTTGTGTGAAGCCACCCCTCAGATAGTCGGCCCCAGAGACCTATGGCATCCTTCCTACATTTTTTAATCAGCTTAGATGTGCTTATTCTCTGTTCTCTCATCTCTTCGTTGAGCAATCTAATCTTTTCCTGAAAGAAAGTTTGGTTCGGGTATTTCAGATCCGCACAGTAACATTTAACCAGGGACTCAACTATCAAGCGAAGCTCCATAAAACATGCAACCAAGTTAGTTGTTAACAAATCAATAACCATAGCGTAGCTGAGCGGGCACAGTACATGATGAACATAGTGAGCAACAGCAAATTTAACGTAGCACTCTTTCATCTCCTTACTCTCAACAAAGAAGCCCATGAGGTCTATGGCATCGTTTATAAGCCCGACAACCTCTGCAAAAGTTTCTCCAGCCTTACTTTCGAAGAAGTCTGCATTTTCATGCATCATCTTGCTAATTTCGTCTACAAAAATGTGCCTAGGTTTTTGCTGATCCTTCTTAATGCTCCTTTTCATTTTATCCCTCCCTGGCTAAAATTTATCTCTTGCCCCTATTAAAAGATTCTCCAAATTGATCAATAAGGGTTAGAAATCGTAAAACTAGCTTCTTGTTGCTTTTAGGTTAGGAGTGAAGAATTCGGCTTAGTACCGCACTCTCATATAAGATCTTGAGCATAGTATCGAATGGCCCAGAACTGGAGTATTGTGAACAAAACCCAAGTGGGAAACCACCATACGCTTAAAGCGTTTTAGACAAGGGACGAAAATCAAATTTTTCATAGGAAATAAGGCTGTGTTTGTTAATCATTAATTATGTACAATTAAACGATTTACTTTTTTCTTATCTGAATCTTTTCTTTCTTATTTGTCTTAAAAGTTTCATCTCTTCTATTGTTATTCCTTGTATCACTTTTTTATGTTTACCAACTAACTTTTCAATCTCCTCAAGCACTATACCATATTCTTTTGTGAATTTTTCAGTTGAAGGCACTTCTACTACTTTATTCTCATTTTCAACATATTTATAAAAGCTGAACAGATGCGGTAGTGACATTTCTATTTCTTTTTGGCTCAGCCTTTTCGGAGCTATAAAAATTAACTTTTTTCTAGCTCTGGTAATGGCTACATTTATTCGTCTAGTATCCTCTAGCGCTTTGTGGCCTTTAGAATGAACAGCGTCAAATATTATTATATCTCTTTCTCTGCCTTGGAAGGAGTCTACTGTTTTAGAACTTATTTCCTCAAATTCCACGACATCAATGTTAGGTCTATTGATTCTCCGTAAACAGCTTTGAATGAGCTCTGATTGAAGCCGGTACGGAGTTATCACAGCCAACTCTTTTTCTATTTCCTTGTCTCCCATCAGTTTTTTGACGTCGGAAACAAGCTTCAAAACAAGAGCCGCGTCAAATTTATTCACAGCACTAATCTTACCCTCTTTAAATTTATGCCAATCTGCCAATCCACTAGTCTTCACCCAAACAACAGGGTACTCACCGCTTAGAATTTCAAGAAAGTCGCAGTCTTTGGATTCATCCAAATTTAGTACTATACCTTTTTCAAGGGGTGCTGTTTTGACTTTACCACCATAAATAAACTCACTAGGCCATTTTGCTATTTTCTCATTACTCCTATACTGGACATCAAGAAGTATACTCCTATCATTATACGTCTTTATCAAACGTTCAAAAAGAGATATCCTAACATCATCCGAAGCGTTTTGAACCACTGGCGGCAACTGTTCATGGTCTCCAACCAAAACGAATCTTTTCCCCATCATCAGGCCCAACAATACTTGCGGAAAAGTAGCCATAGAACTCTCATCAACTACAACTAAATCAAAAGTTTTGGACCAGTCTAATTTACGCAGAAAAGCAAAAACGGCAAGTTTCGACAAAGTCATACCCACTATACTGAAACTATCAATATTCACGACAGCCCCACTAAGTTCACCCTTAATTCCTTTGAATTGAGGCAAAAGGTCTCTGATACCAGGTATAACTTTTCCTGGGTGCCCAAAACGAATCATATCCTTCACGAGATGGGGATGCCTCTCCCTAACCACTTCTAACGCATTATCCACCGCAATGTTTGTATGAGAAGTAATCAACGTCCTATATCCCTTCTTGTGCGCCTGAAACGTAATCTCTGCAATGGTTCTAGTCTTACCAGTACCGGGTGGTCCGTGAATGAGAAAGAATGGATTCTCAGGAGTAAGCGACAGAGAGTAAGCCACAGCCTTTTTCTGCGAATCATTAAGATTTACGTCCTCAAAATCAATTTGAACAGGTCTCAAGGGAGGGGGTTCAACCCCCCTCAATATAATGTCTTTCAAAATACTGTAATCTTTCTCGATCCCTAAAAAAGTCGCCAGCGCCCCCTTCTGAGTCCTCACAAGAATCAATGTGTCAGCCTTCTGAATCTCAACAAGCAAATTATTATGCAAACCCTTAATGCTCTCAAAAATAGCATAAAACGTAAAGCTATCAACAAACCAATAGATAATACCCAAATAATTAAACCGGCCCAGCCTTATTGCATCTCCCGGATTAAGATCAAATCTAGAGGGATAGTCTTCAAGACGCAGCAAAACAAAAAACAATCCATCCTTTTCAACAATATTCGTGACGACCGCTACATGACTTGTGCGTTCCTTCATCCGTTTCTCAATTTTCTTTTCCTCATTCTCTAAATAGCTCATAAATGGTTCAACATTTAGAGGTATTAGATTCCTCTTATCTTCATCAATCTTCCTTATACCACATTTTGAACAGTGCACAAAAGTGCCATAATCGCGACAATTTTTCCACGCCTTTGAACCGCACCTATCACAAACAATATACATTTGAAACACCATCACGAGTTATTAAAAAGAAACATAGACTATAGCCATACTCACAACTCAATAACCAAAAAACAAAACTTTTTACCACAAAAAACATAATCTGACCCCCTTTCACTTTATTTTAGTCTAATTAATAATTAATCAAACATAGATAAAAAATATTATCTCCAATATTTGAAGGAGTTTTTGGGCCTAAAGAATACCCTTAATGGTGGAGTAAAGGGCATCCTTACCCCTTTGTGAAAAGTATGATAAAAATCCACTCAAAGACATAATCTTTCTCTTAGTACGGTGTTTAAGGATATTTTTCTTTTCCTATGGTTTTGGCTGGTGGTGTCTGCAGGTTTGCGGAGTTCCCTCAGATTTTTTATCATGATCTCCTGCTTATTGGTCTTCGCATTTAATCACTTAAAATTGTCTGGGAATAGCTGTCCGTAAAACTCCACCTTATGGGTCCACACCTTTGGAAGCTTTTTAACAGCAAACCCTTTATGCACTCGCGTTTTTCAGAAAAAGAGGGCAAAAAACATTTTTATTGTAACATAACGAAGACTGAGAATATGGACGGCATTTTTAATGGTGGTGATAATGAATCTGCAAGAGTATCTGAAGAGTATGGTAAAGGACAATTGTCCACCCAATTGTAGGTTATCTAGGGAAGGAGTGGAAATTGCTCGGGTTCCGCCTCCCAATGAAATTTTGGGAATTATTATCTCCAGGGATCCACCAATTAGTTGGTGGCATTTTTATAGGTTTGCAATGGCTGAGAATCAGGAAGACACCGCCCGCAAAATGCTTTATGCCAGTGCGATTCCCGGTTTATTGATGGATAGAATATGGGCGTTTATGGGAGAACGGATTAATTGGAGTGATTTAGAAAGTCTTTACAATATTGTATTTAAAAAAGTGTATTGGACGCACCTCCATAAGTGCTTCACAGACAAATCTCAGGAAAAGACCGTGTTTAAACCGAGAGATGCTACAATATGTGCTAACCAGTGGTTAAAGAAAGAACTTCTCCTCGTTATAACTGAGGGAGCACAATTCATACTCACGCTTGGACGCGAAGCCCAAGACTGGATCGAAAAATGGCAAAAAGAAGCCAAAGAGAGTGAAAAGGTAAAAGTCATTAAGCTACCACATCCATCTGGATTAAATCGCAAGTGGAACAATAAAAACGATAAGAACATACTAACACAAGTTAGACTATTAATAGATATATGTCGATTAAAGAGTTGAATAAAAATGGGAAGTCCAAATCAACCTTGGAATTTATAGGGATGTACCTTTTTCTTATAACTCTGTCTTTATCCTAGTCACCAAACCCTAGCCTAACAGGAAGGAATCCCAAAAAGGGTGAAAAAAGAGTTGGACGAGGAGTCCAAAGTGCTCACTACTTGCATATGTGTAGTACATCATAGATTGTTTAGTTTAGCCATCAAGCGGTTTAGCAATTTAAATCATCCGTATTAATGGGAAGTAATTCTATCAAGAATTTCAAAAATTCTTCTTGTAATCTTATGTACCTGTTCTTTGTTAAAACTATTGGCTTTTCCATAAATAATACCCTCCTTTGTTATATGCGTTTGCATAAAGGTAAAGGGTTCATATTTTAGTATTTCTAGTGTTAGAGAATGGATAGTATCGTCACTAGCAGAATCAATTATTTTGATATGATCCTTCTCGCTATAGCGTATTTCGTCTTTAATTTCTTTGAATTTATTCAAATTGATTTGAACCGGAGGATATAAACTGTAACCCCTAAGCTCAAAATTATTGATTCCAATTTCAGTTATGAGGAAGCCGAATTTCTTCCTTTCACTAATTTCAACCTGCTCTTTTTCCCCAATCTTATCTCTTTCTAGTAGTAAATACGAAACTTTTTCATAAACATTAAGGGCTCGGATAAATAACGGGCCATAAATAAAAATATCATCATTGTAAAATTGACGATTGGATTCTCTTCTTTCGACCTTTTTGGGTCTTCTTAAAATTTCCATTAGTTTGTCTCTATGTTTTTCCTTATAATTTTTGTTGAATAGGTAAGAAATTTTTGTTACATCATTTAGAAAATCTTCAATTAATTCTCTAGCTCTTTTGAGGTCACCTACCCAAAGAGCTATAGTTCCATGAACAAATTTTCCAATATTAACTTCTTTTTTTCCATCACTTTCGCCTACGGCGGAATCACAAATATTAAAGATAAAACTGGCGGTGTGGAACTTAAAGAAACAAGAGATATTAAACCCCAACGATCTTCTTAGGGCTCACGACGATAATCATTTTCCCAAAAGGTATTAAGTTGCTCCATAGCATTTTTAATTCTTTACTTCTCCGACTGTGTATTCAGATCAAATTTAATAGGGGATATACACTCCATGGGCAATTCATTAGGAATAATTAGACTGGAACTACTTCCTGTATATCTTAGACGACCAGCATTCTCGTTAACTGCAGATATGAAAAATTCGCGTAGATTCTGATTTACATTACGAATAGTAAAATCGGGGCATTTTATGTAACTCTTTATGGGTCTGAGGAGGAAGATTTTTAATGTCCACCGAAAATGCTCTCGTTAAAGCCATAACGGCCAATCCCTCACCCAAAAATTCCTGTAACATCACCAGAGTAAGATTTAATTGCTCTCTCTGCATATAGACCCGGTACACTTGCCCCTGATTGAGGAAGGGTAGGCGGTTGTAAAGAATATAAATACCCTAGATAATGACGCCCGGGTATGAGAATCCACTTCTCCGTGTAAATAGAACCATACAGCTCAACATCATAAACACTAAAAGGTATATTTATTTGCTTATAAGACCTCAAAAAGGGGGAAAAATCCATAAGAAGTATCATTACACCTTTTTCAGTAAGTTTCAATTCTAAGAGTTTCTGGCAATTTATCCACCCTCTAAAAAATATGTACAAAACAAAATAGAAGTTAAGAACTAAATAAATATTAACTCTCAATTCGGTATTTTCAACTTTTTTGTCATATCGAGCGCCTTTTGTAGTTTTTGGAACGTGCTTTTGAGTGAAAAGTATGGGAGTGTTTTATTTCAGCGATTAGCAACGATAAACGGGGCTACATTAGCAAGTACAGAATCACAGGAAGACACAAGCGTTCACCGTTAATCCGCTGTCTCTGGGAAATACACAGTCGAACACCCGCATAGTATTATGATATGTAAAGAACGCACCGCGCAAATCGTACTCCCCTTTTAATCCCAACCACCAAGCTCCTATACTCCAAGTGGCTAGGAGCAGTAACCCGCCCCCATAAATTATAAATAACCCTTTTGGGCGTATTTTTTCGAGTTTCCCAGTACGAATCCTGCAACAACCCTTTTGCATACCTTCGAGAAGCAGACTTCCAAGACAGTGCTGTTCGAAAAATGTTCTTAGTGAGGGAAAGGTATTTGATTTGCAACTTTTTTGATGAGAAAACTGAAAGAGGCTTCCAGACAAACCACTCAGTTTAATCAACTCAATCTTTTGAACAGTTGGGGCCATTCTACGCCAGCCCGAATTGCGAAGATAATATCTTTGAATAATATCTAGGGAGAGAAAACTAATATAAAACTTCTTATGAAGCATTTTCCGACTTATTAATCTACAGAATAATAGTTCTGTTGTTGATATGGTTGAGAAGACATTTATAGAACAATTAATAATGTAGTCTTTGAATAATTATTAGTGGCCTGTTTTAGAATTTGTAGAAATCATAGACATCTGTCACCCCCCTCTTTAAATTTCTTTTCTGAGTTTAGAGGGAAGGTGACAATTCTTGATAGTATGGAAGGGAAAACTCTACTTCAACCGGGAAGACGTAGAC
>Ga0136652_1001448_pt1 | contig 10018 bp, 9 predicted proteins | sample ConPoolayeEmetaG_FD_94864 | JGI IMG/M metagenome (GOLD analysis project Ga0136652, IMG submission 94864) | Hot spring microbial mat communities from California, USA to study Microbial Dark Matter (Phase II) - Cone Pool mat layer E metaG... ...
ACCCCATTGCCTTGGGAAGCGCAGGCCAAGGAGATTTTCTTCTGCCAAACTTTTAATAAATTCTTTTGGGTATTTTACTTGGTCTTGATCCATAGCTCGAATGAGAGAGCTTGGGACCTTTTCACGAACAAATCTTCGGACCTCTTGTTTTAATTTTTTTTCTTCTTCGGTCAAAAGAATCTCAAACATCGATTTTCTCCTATAAATGGAATTTTTAATCCATGGATTGATTTGATTTTTTACCTAAAACGGCTAAAGAATCAAGAAATTTTTATGAGGAATAGGTCTTCTCCCTCCATCGCTGAGGAATCAAGTCAAGAGGGTTATTGGGAAACCCCTTTGTTTTGAGGTTGTCTAAGTAAGGCGAAATAGGTTAGATATCATTTTCATGAAACTTCTTCTGATCTCTCCTGAGCGAAAAAGACGAAGAGAAGAGGCTTTCCTTTTTAGACTCAGTTTTCTGAATCTTCCCTATGTAGCTTCGGTCACTCCTTCGGAGGTGGAGGTGAAAATCGTTGACGAAGCTTTTGAGAAAATCAATTTTGATGAAAAAGTGGATTTGGTGGGTCTCACTGCTCAGACTCCCGCTGCTCCGAGGGCCTATCAGATAGCCATGGAGTTTAAAAAGAGAGGAGTTTCGGTGGTCATGGGGGGTGCCCATGCCAGTATGCTTCCAGAAGAGGCCCTTCGCTATGTGGATGCGGTCGTGATTGGAGAGGCCGAAGAGGTCTGGCCAAGGCTGATTGAAGATTTTAAGAAAGGCCAAATGAAACAGATCTATCAAGCAGAGGGATTCGTAGATCCCTCCTCCTTACCCCTGCCCAGAAGGGATCTCATCCATGAGAAGTTCTATTTCCCGTTGAAGTTGATCGAAACCACCCGAGGTTGTCCTCATCGATGTGACTTCTGTGGGGTTTCTAAATTTTTCGGGTTTCACTACCGAAATCGCCCCATTGCTGAAATCGATCGAGAACTCCAGACCCTCTTCACCAAAGGACCGGTTATGAGCGGAATCTCGAAAAAGATCCTCTCCTTTTTCAGTAAGGATCTCCCCTACTTTCTCAAAAAAAGACTCCTCTATATCATCGATTCCAATATTGCTGGAGACAGGCGGTTTGCTCTGGACCTGGTAAGGCTTCTCAGGGAATATGACCTCCTCTGGTGGGGACATGCACCTGTCTCGGTTGCCTTTGACCGAGAACTCCTTCAGGGGTTTTCAGAAAGCGGCTGCATCGCCCTTAATATTGGATTCGAGTCATTTTCTGTAAAGAACCTTAAGACCATGGGGAAGGGCTTTAACCAGCCTTCTCGATACGGAGAGGCTGCGCAGAGGATACACGATCAGGGAATCGGGATCATGGGGACTTTTATTGTGGGTTTAGATGACGATGATTCAGGGGTGTTTCAAAGAATTCTGGATTTCTGTATCGAGTATCAAATCGATTGGGCCCTTGCATTTATCATGGCCCCTTATCCTGGAACAGAAGCCTTTAATCGGTTAAAAAGGGAAGGGAGGATTCTCTGTGAAGAGTGGGAGAAATATGACTCCCTTCATGCTGTCTATCGGCCTCTCTTGCTGTCTGTGGAAGAACTCGAAAAAGGGATGAGATGGACCTGGAAGGAAATCTTTTCTTACCCTTCCATTTATAAGCGGATTCTTCGAAGACCCTGGATTCATCCCCTTTTTTATCTGGTGATGAATTTCCAATTTCACCAATTAACAAAAAAATGGTAAAATAATAAATGATGAATATCTACTTTTTTAAACTGGCGATTGTTCTCTATTTTCTCGGGACCATGGCCCATTCGGTTTATCTCCTCTTTCTCAAAGAGGATTTTCTGAGGTGGGCCTCTGGAATTGTCTTTTTTGGATTTATCACCCATACCCTGGCTTTTCTGGTTCGATATCTTGAGGCAGGCTACACCCCAGTGACGAATCTTCACGAATCCCTTTCTTTCTTTGCTTGGATGATCATTGGAGTCTTGCTGCTAGCCAATATAAGATATCGAATCAAGATGCTTGGCGCCTTTCTTACCCCCATTGCTCTTATCCTGATGCTTTTTGCCTTGGCCCTTCCTAAAGAGATCTTACCCCTTGCCCCTGTCCTAAGAAGTTTCTGGCATCCATTCCATGTGGTCTTTGCCTTTCTTGGCAACGCCTTCTTCACCCTGGCCTTCTGTTGCGGGGTCATGTATCTCATTCAGGAACATCAACTCAAATCGAAAAGGATGGGGGCCATTGGAAAGAGACTTCCCTCTTTAAAAGTTCTGGACGACCTCAACTATTATTCTCTCAAATTTGGTTTCCCACTCCTGACCTTAGGGATCGTTACAGGGGCGGTTTGGGCAGACTATGCCTGGGGTCGATACTGGGGTTGGGATCCAAAAGAGACATGGTCCCTCATTACTTGGTTTCTTTATGCCGCGCTCCTGCATCAACGCCTTACTGTAGGATGGAGAGGGCGGAAGGCGGCCCTGATGGCCATCTTTGGATTCATGACCGTCCTGTTTACCTTTTTAGGAGTGAATCTTCTTCTTCCCGGACTTCACACCTACTCTAATTGGTAAGGAAAAGGGAAGTTTATTTTTTAATTCTGGCCTATGGAAATTATCGTTATCGGTTTAAATCATAAGACGGCCTCCATTGAGATTCGGGAAAGGCTTGCCTTTCAGGAATCGGAGATCGAAGAGGCACTTCGACGGATAAAAGCCATCCCTTCTATCAGGGAGGCCATCCTTCTTTCGACCTGTAATCGGGTGGAGCTCTATGCCACCTGTAAGGAAATGGAGAAAGCCGTTCAGGAACTAAAGGAGTTTCTCTCCCAATTTCATCAGTTCCCCCTGGAAAGATTTGAAAAAAATCTCTATCTTCTTGTGGGAAAGGAAGCGGTAAGACACATCTTTCGCGTCGCCTCCAGTCTGGATTCCATGGTGGTAGGAGAGCCCCAGATTTTAGGCCAGATTAAGGAGGCCTATCAGAAGGCAAATGAATCGAATGCCTCGGGAGTGATCCTCCACCGCCTTCTTCATCGAGCCTTCCATGTGGCCAAACGGGTCAGAACAGAGACCAAGATCAGCAACAGCGCCGTCTCCGTCAGTTCCGTGGCAGTAGAGTTGGCCCAAAGAATCTTTGGAACATTGGAGGATAGAACGGTCTTTCTTATTGGAGCCGGGGAGATGATTGAGTTAGCGGCCCGGCACCTCGTCTCCGGGGGAGTGAGAAAGATCCTGGTCACCAATCGAACCTATGAGAGGGCAGTAAACTTGGCTCAGGAATTTCAAGGAGAGGCCATTCCATTTGATGAGATAAACCGTGGATTGAAAAAGGCTGATATCGTCATCAGTGCGACCAACTCTCCTGTGCCTATTTTTACATCCGAACAGATCAGCCGTGTGATGAAGGAACGGAAGCAGAGGCCTATCTTTTTTATTGACATTGCCGATCCCAGAGACATTGAGCCTAAAGTGGGAGACCTTGAAAATGTCTACCTCTTTAATATTGACGACCTCCAGAAGGTAGCCTATGAAAATCTGAAGGATAGAGAAAAAGAGGCAGAAAAGGCCGAAGGGATCGTAGGAGAGGAAGTGGAACGATTTGTTCGATGGTATCATTCCCTGGAAGTGACCCCTACCATCGTTGCCTTGAGGAAGAAATTCGAGGAGATCAGGAGGCGAGAACTGGCGAAGATGCTCTCCCTTCATCCTGAACTTACCGAAAAAGAGAGAAAATCATTAGAAGCGATGACCTCGGCGATCATCAATAAGATCCTCCATGAACCGGTCACTCAACTTAAAGAGAAGGACGAAGAGGCGATGTCCGATTTTTATATCGATGCTCTGCAAACCCTATTTCAGCTCCCTCAGAGCCCGGAGGGGAAGGAGGAAGAAGATGCCAGAGTTTAGACAGAATATGATCTCTAAGGAATGGGTCATCATTGCGACGGAGAGGGCAAAACGCCCCGATCAGTTTTTGACCAAGAGAGAAGAGAGACATCTTCCATCCCATCGAGAGGATTGCCCTTTCTGCCCCGGGAACGAATCGATGACTCCCCCCGCTGTATTTTCTATCGAAAAAGATGGGAACTGGTCTCTTCGAGTTGTTCCCAACAAATTTGCAGCCCTTCAGAGCCATTTGACTACGGAACGGAGACGGGAAGGACGATTCCTGAAGGCAGGAGGATTTGGAATGGCTGAGGTCATCATTGAAACCCCCATCCATAATCGAACCATTGCCACTATGGATGAGGAGGAAGTAAGGAATACAGTCATCGCCTATCGGGAACGTTACCTCTCCCTTTCAAAAGTAAGACAGATCGATCTCATCACCATCTTCAGAAATTACGGAGAGAGAGCCGGGACGTCCCTTGAACATCCTCATTCCCAGATCATTGCCACACCCATCGTCCCTCCCCATGTTCGAAACCCTCTCTATCAATCCCAACTCGCCTGTGATACTTATGGGAACTGCATCTATTGTGAAATGATGGAAGAGGAAATGAGACAGAAGGTTCGAGTGATTCAGGAGACGGAATACTTCATTGCCCTCTGTCCCTTTGCCTCCCGTTCCCCCTTTGAGACTCGAATCTATCCAAAGATTCATCGTTCTTCGTTTGGGAGTGTGGAGGATGAGGAGTTGATGGACTTTGCAAAGATTCTTCAGGATACCCTTAAGCGAATTCATCATGGACTGCAAAATCCGGACTACAATTACATCATCCGTTCTGCCCCCATCGAAGACTGTGATGTGAAGTATCATCACTGGTATGTCGTGATCGTCCCCAAATTGACGACCCCTGCGGGTTTTGAGATCGGAACAGGAATCTACATCAATACCACCCTTCCCGAGGAATGTGCAGATTTTCTGAAGGGGGTCAAGATCTAATGGGGGTTTTAGAAGAACTCCGGATCGGGACTCGTGGAAGTCCTCTCGCCCTCTTTCAAGCCAATTGGGTAAAAGAGCAACTCCTTCAATACCATCCCGATCTGGTCATCCATCTGATAAGGATCAAAACCACAGGAGATAAGATTCAGGATGCTCCTCTTTCAAAGATTGGAGGGAAGGGGCTCTTTGTTAAAGAGATTGAGGAGGCACTCCTCAGAGGAGAGATCGATCTGGCTGTTCATAGCGTTAAAGATGTCCCCACGGATTTACCCGAAGGACTTCGTCTCTCTGTCATTACCAAAAGGGAGGATCCAAGAGATGTCCTCATCTCGAGAGAGGGAAGAGCGCTCAAAGATCTTCCAACAGGAGCCAGAATTGGAACCAGCAGTCTAAGGAGGCAGATTCAACTCCTCTCCTTTAGAGAGGACTTCCGTTTCGTTGCCTTGAGGGGAAATTTAGACACAAGATTAAAGAAGTTAGAACTTCTTCATCTCGATGGGATTGTTCTGGCCTATGCAGGGGTAAAGAGACTTGGATTTGAAGGTCGAATTACGGAGATCCTCCCCCCTGAGATCTCCCTGCCAGCGATCGGGCAAGGGGCTTTGGGAATCGAAACGAGAGTGGGAGATGAAAGATGTGAAGGAAAGATTCAGATTCTTAATGATTGGGAATCTTCCATGGCTATCCGTGCTGAAAGGGCCTTTCTTCGAAGATTGGGAGGAGGGTGCCAGGTTCCAATTGCGGCTCTGGGAAGGATGGAAGGTTCCGTTTTAAGAATTGACGCAATGGTTGGCGCCCTTGACGGAAAGAGGTTAATCAGAGATTCGGTGAAGGGGCCACCTGATCAAGCGGAGAGTCTTGGGGAAGCGTTAGCCCAGAGACTTCTCGAGAAAGGGGCTGAAGGGATTTTAAGAGAAGTTTATCAGAGGAATGTTCCATGAGAGAAAAACCTCTTTCCGGAAAGAGAATCCTGATCACCCGAGCCCAAAAGCAGTCCTCCGAGTTTTCATCCCTGCTGAAAAAAAATGGAGCGGAGGTCATTGAGCTTCCACTGATTGAGATGGTTCCACCCCGGAGTTGGAGGAAGGTGGATCAAGCCATTGATCGATTAAACACATATGACTGGCTCATCTTTACCAGCGCCAATGGGGTGGATTTTTTCTTTGAGAGATTGAAGCAGAGGAGAAAGACCTCAAGGGCTCTTTCTTCGCTAAAAATTGGTGCCATCGGGCCTGCCACTGCCTCCCGGTTAGCTGAACGAAAGGTTTCGGTCCATCTGATCCCAAAGAAGTTTATAGCCGAATCCATCCTGGAAGCATTTAAAAAACAGTCCATTCGAGGAGAGAGGATTCTTTTGGCTCGGGCCCAAAAGGCAAGGGATCTTCTTCCAAAGGGATTAGAAGCGATGGGGGCCGAGGTCGATGTCATTGAGGTTTACAGAACCCTCAAACCAAGGGGAGGGAGAAGGAGATTAAAGACCCTTCTCAAGGATGGAAAAGTAGACGTGATCACCTTTACCTCCTCTTCGACGGTTACTCATTTTGTCGAACTTTTAAAAGGAGACCGTTTAAAAGACCTTCTTCACGGCGTGATTATTGCTTCCATAGGCCCGGTGACCTCAAAGACCGCAAGGCAATGGGGGATGAAGGTTCAGATTGAACCCGAAGAGTATACGATCATGGGTCTTACCCGGGCCATGGTGGAGTATTTTAAAAAGGTAAAAAGATGGCGAAAGATGGGACCCAAACTGAATTCGACACATCCATGAGCAAAGGGAGGATTAAATGACCCGAGATTCTTTGGAGGTCATCCTTTTTGATCTGGGCAATGTCATCCTTCCTTTTAATCATTTTCAGATTGCAGAAAAACTTTCTCGATTTACAGAAAAGGAAGAGTTTCGTGATCCTCGAACGATATTCTTATACCTTTTCGATTTTCAAAACGGAGCGGTCAACCCTTATGAGATTGGTCAACTCTCCACGGAGGAATTCTTTCTCTCTCTGAAAAAAGAGCTGAGGCTTTCCCTCCCTTTTGAAGAATTTAAACCCATCTGGAACGATATCTTCTGGGAGAATCGGGAAGTCTCAGAGATGGTTCGATCCTTTAAAGGGAAGAAGAGATTGGGACTTCTCTCTAATACCAATCCCCTTCATTTTGAGTATGTTCTTTCCAAATTCCCCGTCATCCAGTTATTCGATCGATGGATACTGTCCCATGAGGTCGGGTTTAAGAAACCGGCTCGGGAGATCTTCGAGAGGGCTATCGAATGGGCAGGGGTTTCACCCGATAAGATTCTCTTCATCGACGATATGGAAAGCCATGTGGCTGTTGCTTCCTCCCTCGGGTTTAGAACCCATCATTTTATTTCGATTCCAATGCTCAAAGAAGAGCTGTCTCGATTCTTGATTTAAAAATGAGATCAAGGAAATGGGGGGCTATCGGTTTTATCGGGGTTCTCAGTCTCTTTCTTTCTCCTTCAATCTCTTTTTCAGCCCAGCCAAATTGCTGTTCTGAGAATCCTGAGCTCTCCTACTTCCTTTATCCCAAACCCTATCAGAGATATTCCTATCTGGTTCGATATGAGACCTTCTATTCAAGAGTGTTAGAAAAGGAAAAGGGATTCTTTGTTATTTTACCAGAGGATTTCGATAAAAAACCCAAGGATAGATATCCCATTCTTTTCCTCCTTCATGGATATAATTTTGAGCGGAGGGGCTTCTGGTGGAAGGTCCATTCACCTGAGAAAGCCAAGAGGGTGCTCTGTGAAGCCAGAGAGGAAGAATTTCATTGGCTCCTTCATGAGGATATCGCTCTGATTGCCTATGCGATGATGAACCCAAAGAATCGTACCTATCAGGATCTTAAAAGGGATCTTAAAGACCGTTTTGAGGAGCTATTCAGGTATGGAGGCCTGGATCCTAAAGACAATCTTCCAAATGAGATTGCCCAATCCATTGTGTTCCACAACCTCCTTTTGGGGAAAAAATCAGAAAGGCCTTTTTTTTCACCTCTTCAAAAGATGATTATAATTCTTCCTGATGGAGACAATGGATTCTATATCGATGAGAATGAAGGGAAGACCCTTTTCCCGCCCACCCAAAGTCGACACTCTTGTGACGATTTTTCTCGTGGAGAGTCTCTGAATTTTTCTCTCATTCCTTTCCTTTATATGAAACCGGGGGCTCTGGGGAAATATGAATCCTATTTTCTTGAATTGGTCCATTTTATTGAAAGAGATTCCCACTATCGGAACAGAATCCTCCCTATTCGAGGGCTTGGAGGATTCTCTATGGGAGGATTTGGGGCGATGCGACTCGGATTGAAATATCCTCATCTCTTTCATTCCATCAGTAGTCAAAGCGGTCTTCTCGATCTTGAACTCTTTTCAAACAAATGGATGCTCAAGATGGTTCTTCCTGAATTTTTAGAGATATTTGGAAGCCTTCGACCTAAAAGACTACCCTCGGCCTCCAACCTGGATAGTTCCTTTATTCGTTCCCATAACCCGATCCGCCTCGTTCAAGAAAAAGGGATTTCAAAACTGCCCCCTTGGATCTATTTTGATTATGGAGAGAGGGAAGGGATCCTCGAGATTATCCAGGGAAATAGAAATTTTGAGAAAGTGACAGGAGAAGGAACCCACGAGATTCCTGTCCAACCCTTCAATGGGAAAGCAGGGCATAACTATCGATTCTGGAGGAGTCGGTCCGGAAATATTCTTAACCATCACTCTGAAATATTTAAGGAGAAGATTGAAAAAGGATTATGGTTCTAAAAGGAGTCGATTTAATTTTTCCTGGCTCATCCCCATCTGCTCCCAGGCCTCAACGTAGACGGGTCTTCCCTTTTCATCGTAAGGATCGACCAGGATTTTTCTTAGAAAGAATGGAGAATTCCGGGTATGGCAATCCCTACATCCCCTTGATCCAAGGGCTAAAAATCCAGGTCGGATGTTGTGATGGAGTGAAAAGTCAACAGGTTGAGCCTGGTCATGAGGAATTTTTTCGACCCCACCCTTTTTATCTAATCGATAGAGGAATCCTCCTTTGAGGAGGACTGGAAGATTGGCAAAGGGGAGCCAAAACGATCTTTACTTTTCAATGCGATTAAAAAGGATTTGATCTCCTCAAGAGAGTTGACTTCGGGAATTCCATCTCCGTTGTCGTCTTTAAGAGGAGGCTTTCCGAGATCCCTGACTTTCCAGAGAGGGATGGGTTTGACGAGATGGGTGTGTTCATCCCAATCTCCCCAGTAAACAGGGAGAGCTGGCTTTACAGGGATGATTTTGCCTTTGTAATCCTTAAGAGCGGGATACCAGACTTCCTGTTTTTCATCAGGAGCAGCAGGTTTAGGATCCAGGGGATTACGGGATAAAAATTTTGAGGTTTCATAAATTTGTGTTTCTCCAGTCGTATGGTCATACACCAGTTCAACGGAAATGGTTCGAAAGGGGATGTGGCAGGTTTGACAGGCGATTCTCTTCATATGCCTTGGAGAAAAGGGATGTTTAGGCCTGGGCGCTTTTCTGTCTTTTTTCTTATAGTGACAATCCTCACAGGAGTTCATGGTATGGTCCAGGTCCTCACGGACCGTCTGGGGAAGAGAGTCCCCTTTGGCAAGGTTATGTTCTTGATCTCCGGGATGACAGGAGAGGCAATCCATCCCTTTCGCTTTGTGGACATCCAGTTGGAGAGTCCAATCATAGCCCCTCTTTTTCTCTCCGTAAGGACCATGGCATGCCCAGCAGTTTTCATCGGACACGCGTCTTGTCATTTGGAGATGGAGATTCTCAAAATCAGCCACCTCTTTTTTTGTATAATCGATTTCCACTGAAATGGATTTCTCAAAACGGGAATCCCCATCGAGTAATTTGATCACTCCCCAGCCTGCTCCGACAGAAGGAGCATATTTAAAAAGTCCTCCTTTAAGAGCCGTGCCTCGTTGTCTCCATTGATATCCTTTGAGATGGCAGATCAAGCAGTCGGCCTCACTTACTCCACTTCGATCCCAGGGGGCCCCGTATTTTTCATTCCCAGCGGAGAGGGAGGTATAGTCTCCATCGAGGCGGGGATTCTCACCCCCCATTTCGTAACCAAATTTCTTGTTCTCTTCATTGTAATAGAGATACCCTCTCCG
>Ga0136652_1001449_pt1 | contig 10013 bp, 4 predicted proteins | sample ConPoolayeEmetaG_FD_94864 | JGI IMG/M metagenome (GOLD analysis project Ga0136652, IMG submission 94864) | Hot spring microbial mat communities from California, USA to study Microbial Dark Matter (Phase II) - Cone Pool mat layer E metaG... ...
GCAATCCACCCCCGCGGTGGCGGTCACCACCACGTTCTGATTCCCCTGCCCGTCATCGGCGTCAACGTAGGTCACCGTGATCGTGTCACCCGGCCCAACCAGCAAAACGCCGGGAGCATTGGTCGCGCTGATCTGAATGGAACCCGAGAATTGGCCGGTCGCGGGCCCCAGCTCGGTGACGATTACGGTTTCTCCGGTGGGCTCGGCATCGGAGGTGATGCTGACCGCGGCGGTATCGACCACCTGGTCGTCGAGATTCAGGCCGCAGTCGGTCACGGATATGGTAACCACATCTTCGCACGCGTAGGTTGCCGCGTCGAGGCTAACCCGACCTTGATCGGTACACGTGAGGCGCACGCACAGCGACGGGTCTCCGAAGATGTGCCAGGTATTGAACATGTCCACTCCACCGGAGCCATAGTCATCCATCATTGAACATGACCCGGCGAAGCATAATGCGCCATAACTGTTATAGGTCCCCGCGCATAGGAGCAGGTTGAACTCGTCCTGCGCCTCCATGGGTGGCGCCCAGGATTGGCTGATGGATGACATGTACACGGCGATCGCGCCGGTGGGCTCGCCGTTGTGAGTGGCTCGCAGCCAGGCCTCGGCGAAACAGGTGTAGCCGTTGAACTGCCCGTTTAGGCAAGCCACGCTGACGATGAACGGCAACATGTTGTCGTTGACCAGCGCGTTGACGTGGGAATTCGAGAACCCGGTCGTGCTCCAGGAGGTGGTGCTGCCGTGGCCGCAGTAGTTGACTACACCGCGCCCGGTGTTCAGGGCGGCTGAAACCATGGCCGCAGTTCCACCGTTAGTATCGTAAATCTGGTCCACTTCGGTATAGCCCGCGCCGAGCAGCCACTGGCGGATTTCATCCATGTGCTGGTAGTCGGCCTGGCCCTCGTCGCCCTGGCCAGCTCCCTGGGAGGAAGCGATGCCGGTCCCTTTCCAGAACCAGTCCTGCAAGGGGGCGGGCAGGTTCTCGTACTCGATGGTTCGAAGGACCTGCGTGTCAACGTCAGCCGCGGTCTCGGCGGAGAAGCGTCCGACGATGATGTCCGGGTAGTCGTCACTGCCAGCCAGCTTGGCGTAAGTCGGATCGGCGGCGCCGCCGGAGGCGATGGGCGTGGCAACCTGCGCGGAATCGCCAACTAGCAACACATAGGCCAGATCGCTGCTGTTGTACACATTCTGGATGTAGTTCTTGATGGCGGTGGCGTTGTTGCCGATGGTGGAAACGCCAACGATTGTCGTATTGATGCCGCGAGCGATCTTGTGACTGACCAATGGCTGCACGTTGGCGATCCACGGATCATGGCAGATAATCAACAAGTTGCCGATCTCATCGAGCGGGGTGTACCGCGATGCGACCGCCCGATAATTCAGGAAGTGGTGACCGTAGATTATGTGGAAAGAAGGATCTAGTTTGCCGCTGCGCGTGGTGCGGTCCAGCTCATTGACACCCTCCGTGTGGCCAACGACCACCTCGACCAGCAGATCGGTGTAAACCCGGAGGGTATGCCTGACCGGGTTATACTGGCAGGCGTTGACCTCGACTACCACGCCGCGATAGTCGCGCAGAATGTAGGGTTGGCTCAGCGTAACCACTTCGGCGGGGAAGAAAGCGTCTTGCTGATAGACGGCGCCGAAAGTGTAGGGTACCTGATCGGGATCCTGGCTGCGCAGGATGAAGCCCTTGGACGGCACGACGTCCACCTCAGCCACGTCATAATGACTGGCACGGAGAACCCGGACGGCTGGGGCGCCCAGATCCGGGATTATGACACTCCGGCAGACGCGGGGCAGTTCGGGCTCGCCGACGATCATTCGCACCGGCTCGCCGTCCAGGGCGAGTTTGACGTAAGGTCGCCCGTCGAGCTGTACGGGTTCCATTCGTGGGGCCCCGATGGTGTAGTGGAGCAGCACCTGGTCCGGGCCGCTGGACAGCACTTGGACGTTTGCCGCTCCAGCCCAGGCCGAGGTGACCTGGATCGCCAGCATCGCTACCAGGCCGGACCGAAGCAACCAACTGATGGGGTAGGGGGTTTTCATCCTCAGCTCCTCCTCTGGTTGGAGTGGCAACCGCAATTGGGGCAGCGGGGCCATCTCCGACTGATGGCAGCACGCTAGCGGGCAGCTTCTTTGCGCCCTACGCTCGCATCACTCACAGTCGCATATACTTACGTTACCACCTGGGCGGGGCGGCCTGCAAGCAAAAAGCGCGGGCCCCGAGCAGTTGCCGGTTCTGGGAGTACGCGCCGCGGGGGATTCGAACCCTCAACCTTCGGCTCCGTAGGCCGACGCTCTATCCAGTTGAGCTAGCAGCGCTTGCGACCACTGCCCTGGCGGGCAGCGGTCGGGTGGCCAAGGTGCGGCTGGTTGCCGCTGGCGCCTGGCAGCCTGATGCCCGGAACTGGATTCGAACCAGCACGAGGTTGCCCTCACCAGGCCCTCAACCTGGCGCGTCTGCCAATTCCGCCATCCGGGCCCTGTGGCGGACCCGACCGGTCCGCAGCCCCACACAAACAGGCTAGGACGCTGGGCGACCAGCGTCAAGGGCCTGAGCAGGCGGGCGCCGGTTGCCCTGATCGGCGATAAGGTTTGCGAGCGGCCCGGTGTGCACTTGCGGCGGACGGGTTATATTGTGCCGATCATGCAGGTACGCGTCTGGCTGGCTGGCTGGTTGATGCCTTTGAGCATGTGTGGGTGCTCGGGCTGGCTGCCGAGCCAGCGTAGCTTGCCTCCGCCGGACGTACGCCGCCCGCAGGTCAAGTCGGAGGCCGAACTGGCTGCGGAGCGGGAGGCACGGATTCAAGCTGGCCAAGTGATCCCAACCAGCACACCGGCGGTTCTGTCTGCCGAGGGGGTGGCGACGGCTCGAGCCGCTTCCAGGATTCTCATTCAGCCCACGGCGGGGGCCATCCAGGGCGACCTGCTGATAATCAATAACTTCACTCTGAGCGTTGAAGAGGTGCTTTATCCACTTCAGCAGCAACTCGCGGAGCTTCGCCGAACGCGGACCGAAGCCGGTTTCATGGAGGAAGCCCGGCGGCTGATCCGGCGGAGGGCCCAGGAGGCCATCGGCAGCATCCTGATCTACGCCGAAGCGGTCTCGAGGCTGGATAAGGAACAGCTGAAGCTCGTGGAAGAAGCGGTAGACAAAGAGTGGGCCAGGCTGCTGGCCAGCGATTTCGGGGGCAGCGCCGCCCGGCTGGCCGCGTACCTCAAGGAGTGTGGTCTGACCAAGGAGCAGTTGCGCGAGGATCTCAAGCGGAGCATCGTGGTCCGCCAGTACACCCGCGAGAAGCTGATGCCACAGGTTCAGATTCGACGGGACGAGCTGCTGACCGAATATCGGCGGAATCTGCCGCGCTACTCGACGCCGGAGACGCGAGAGCTGCTGCTCATCGAGGTGCCGTTTGAGAAGCTGCTGGCGGGTGGGCAAAGCTGGGATCGGGCCTCTCCGGCCGAACGGGCCCAAGCCAAGCTGAAGGCGATGGAGCGGGTGCGGCAGGCCCAGGCGGCGTTGGCCGAAAAGCCTTTCGAGGAGGTCGCTCGCGAGCATTCGCTGGGACTGCATGCCGAAGCGGGCGGCTCCTGGGGCATGATCGCCCGACCCTTGCAGCCGCCTTACGATGCGGTCAGCAAGCCGATCTTCGAGTTCCAGGAGGGGCAGGTGAGCGAGCCGATCGAGACTCCGACCGGATGGTATATCGTCAAATGCGGGCGAATCGCGCCTGCCAGCCAGCGGCCCTTCGTCGAGGTTCAAGAGGAGATTCGTCGCGACCTGGCGGAACGGCGGTTTGCCAAACTCTCCGTCGATTACATCATGCGTTTGGCTGAGAAGGCGACTATCTCGTCGCTGGATTCATTCGTCGATGCCGCGGTGCGGCGCGCCCGGCAAGTGACGGCCACGGCCAGCGGTCGAGACTGAAGCGCGACCGCCCGGCCCACCGCCCGGATTGCCGCCGGCGGCCTGCGCCGGGCGTCCCGATCTGCGTCGGATGTCCGCCCACTATCCTTCAGTTTTCGGGCCTGAGCCGGATCGCGACCAGCTTGAGGCCGGACGGGGTGGTCGAGATCGTGCAGGCGGTGGTGGCGGTGTATTTACTCAGCGAATCGGGCGGGCTTCCACCTGAGGCATCCCGTAGCGCGCTCACGATCATCTGACCGATGCTGCCGACACTGGACTGCCCGGAGGGCGGCGCCTCCGGCTCCGGGCCGAGTGCCGCCTGGAGCAGTCGTGGACTATCCAGATACAAGACGAACCAGCTTTCAGTCGGCAAGCAAGCGGCCGCCTTTCGCCAACCGCCGGTGTCGGCCAGTGCTTCACGCGGCCGACCGACTAAGGCCGCCTCGACCGCGGGCCGGCTGCCAAGGAGCAGCCGATCGGTGGTCAGCCCTGCCGACAGTCCAGGCGGAATCGCCAGGGCCGGCAGCGGGGTAATGTCGAACACCTGCGTCTGACCCACCTCGCGGGGCTGAAACCAGCCCGCCGTAAGCGGACCGGTGAGCAGCTCGGTCATTGTCGCCCGATCGCGGTGCCCGATTGTCGCCAGGACGAACAGCCGGTCCGGCCCATGGGCATCCCGGAGGCTAAGCGTCAGCGGAGCTTTGAGCACATTCAGCAATTGGCCGCCAAAATCCAGCCTCTGGGTGCTGGGCTGCGGGCTGGTCGATGGCGGCACCGGGCTGCCGGCCGGGCCGCGCCGGGCAACGCCACGCCCCTGGATTTCCTCCAGCAGGCGCACCAAGTCCAAGTGGCAGGCCGCGTACAGGCAGCTGTCGGCGCTGACCTCGGGCGGCGGGCCGGTGGGCCGATTCTCGACGTTCAAGAGCCCCGCGACTCCCCGGCGGGGCTCACTGGCCAGCAAAGCAAGCTCGATTCTGGACTCGCAGTCCGGATCTTCCAGAGAGCAGTGGCCGATCAGACCACGCAGGGAGCCGGCCGCCAGTTCATCCAGTTTGCGGCCCAGTTGCACCCAGGTCCTCGATTTGGCCCGCTTGGCCGCCTCGATCACCCGCGGCAAGTCGACAACCAGCCGGACGCTGCCCAGGGGCTGGAACTCGGAAAGCAGAGCCTGATGCAATTCGGCCTGGGCCAGATTGCGCTCCAGGGCCACACCCCGCAGAACAGACTGCACCTGCTCGACCGAGCCGGCCACGATCAGGCGGTCGGTGGTCAGACACATCGCCAAACGTTGCGGCATTCTGCTGACTGACAGGAGTTCGCTCTTGTGCTGGTCGAGCGAGGAATCGAGCCAGCCGCTAAGCAGACGCCACAGCTCTTCCTCCCCGGCCGCGTCGAATGCTTCGAACTCCTCTTCGGGTTGGGCCGCGACCGGCTCTCGGACGAAACAGTCGATGGTATGTGGGTCGGCGCGGGCCGGCTCGTGCCGCGCCAAGCGCTTCAGTTTCTGGACCACCAGCTCGTAGTACTGGCGCATTAGCGTGGCGTCGCCAACCTGTGCCACCAGCCCCGGTCGAATCTCCGTCCGCCCCGGCCCGGGCTCGGCCGTCAAGTAGACGGCCAGGGGCTCATCGAACGGGTTTCTCAAGTCAGTCGGCGGCAGGTCAAGCAGCCGGGCCAGTTGAATCTGGGTCTGCCGAACTATCGATCCGATAACCGTGGCGTTCAGAGTTGGGATGACTTCGCTGGCGGCAGGGTCACTGGCCAGTCGATAGGCGCTGGTCTTCTTGAATTCTTCCCAGGTTTCGGTGACATTTGTGACGCCTAGATAGCAAAGGGCTTCGGCCGGAACCCACGCGGCCGGGTCAGTTGGTGGTGCGGATTGGGCCTGGGCCAGAGTTATCGGCAGCAGCCCGATCACGATTGCGGCCCGGCACCGACCAGCGATCCTCATAGGCGGCCAATGCTAAGAGATGCTGACTCGCTCGACAAGGCCGGGATCAGGGGTGGAGCATTGTCACTGCTGGTTGGGGGCGGAGTGTGCCTCTACTTCGGGCTGGCGCTGGTGCCGACCGCGCCCGCATCAGCCGGTCCACAACAGGTCGAGCAGTGGCTGGCCGCCGACCGCCTCCTGTTTTGGTGGCTGAAGGCGGCCGGCCTGCTGCTGCTGATCGCTGCGGGTCTGTCGTTGGCCGGGGGGCGGTCCGCGGCCCTGCTGGCGGCCGTGGCCGAGCTGGACTTCGGGCTGCTCATGATCGTGATGTCCGTCGAATGGACCATCAAAGCCCGGATGGACGGCTGGACCGACTACCAGGTCATTTTGCTGCTGATTCTGGCCGTGCTGGGCCTCAGCGGGGCCTGGCACTCCTGGAAGTTGTACCTGCGTGCCGGCCGGGCGGATCGGCGGTCGCCGGCCCAGTCGCCGCCGGGCCAGGCTGTCGGTTGACGTCGGCAATGTGCCTTCGATGTGCGATCGTCCAACACCGGCCGAAGCGTTTGATCTGGCCCGCTACAGCCGACAGATTCGGTTTGGCCCCATCGGCCCCGCAGGTCAGCGCCGACTGAGTGCGGCCCGGGCCACACTGGTCGGCTGTGGCGCGCTGGGTTCGGCCCTGGCCAACCTGCTGGTACGGGCCGGGCTGGGGTCGCTTCGCATCATCGACCGCGACTTCATTGAGCTGAACAACCTCCAGCGTCAGACCCTGCTGGACGAGCAGGACATCGCCGAGGATCTGCCCAAGGCCGAGGCTGCGGCCCGAAAGCTACGCCGCATCAATTCCGCAGTCCGGGTCGAGGCTCTGGTCGCGGACTTTGGGCCGGACAACGCGGTCGGGTACTGCCATGACGCGGACTTGATCCTGGACGGGACCGATAACCTGGAAACGCGCTACCTCATCAACGACGTTGCGGTCAAGCTGGGCATCCCCTGGGTCTTCGGTTCGGTAGTGGCGGCCGAGGGATTGGTGCTCCCGATCTGGCCGCACCGCTCGCCCTGCCTGCGATGCCTCTGGGAAGAGCCCCCGGCGCCCGGAAGCCTGCCGACCTGCGACACGGTGGGCGTGCTGGCGGCGGCAGTCAACATTGTGGCCAGCTTGCAGGCCACCGAAGCGATGAAACTCATCCTGGCAACGCCCCGAGCTCGCTCGTCCCCGGCCGGCAGCGCGGACTCGCCGGACCCCGGCCGGCAACCGCCGATGTGGACCCCCGCTCGCCTGCTGGCAGTGGATGCCTGGTCCGGACGGATCCGCAGCCTGAATGTCCAGGCCGCCTACGACGAAGGCAACTGCCCCTGCTGCAAGCAGGGGCGCTTCGAGTTCCTGAGCGGGGCCCGGGCCGGCGGCGCCGTCACGCTGTGCGGAAGTCGAGCCGTGCAGGTCATGCCAGGCAGCGCCTTGAGGCCGGACTTCCAGGCGATTATCGCCCGCCTCCCAGCCGCGGCCCGCCCGACATTCAACTCCTTCCTGCTCAGATTCACGGTCGAGGGCTACGAAGTCGCCCTTTTCGCCGACGGCCGGGCGATCATCCGGGGGACCGACAATCCGGCGGCCGCCCGGGCGGTGTATGCGAAGTACGTCGGCCTGTAGCGACTGGCCACAGTCGGACGCATCCAAGTGACAGCCCAGTCGCGGACTTCAGCCCACGCGCCCATCCCCAACCGGATCTAGTTGCGGCTCGCGCTCCAGCATGGAGATCGCACCGGCCCGAAAGTCCGCCGACTGGACTCGGCCGCACCGACCCGATTGACACAGATAGCGTCCCAAGGCCCGGACCGCCTGGTCGGCCGACCGGAACACCGGCAAGCCGGCCGACCGCAGCGACCGGACCAGCGGCTCATATAGCGGCCCAGAGTCGACACTTACTACCAATGGCTTGCCGGCGGCGGCGAACAGCTTGGGCAAACGCTGGGCAACTGACTCGGCGCAGGTGATCTCCGTCGGCGTGGTAAGCATGGCCGGCGAGAGCGGCACGAACGAGGCGATGACCGCGTCCACCTCCGGGCTCTCCAGCAGTACCCGCAGGCAGTCTTCGTAGGCCTGGTCGGTGGCCATGGGGGTCACATCCAGCGGGTTGCGGGCGTTGACCAGCTTGTCCAGCTTGTGAGTCGCCAGGACTTCTCGCAGCCGGGCTCGGCAAGTTTCCGATAAACTGGCCATCTCGACCCGGTAGTCTTGGCCGAAGGTGGCATCGGCCATCCCGACCGTTTCGAAGCCGGCGTTGCTGAGGCAGCCCAGCCGCGGCACAACCGGCCAGCCCGCCGCCGGTCGCTTGCTATGCAGGGCGGTCGCCAGGTCCACAACCTGTTCAAAATCCTTGAATGATTCGACCACGATCGCACCGGCGTTCGAGGCCGCCGCCAGGCATACGTCGTAGTCTCCGGCCACTGATGCGGTGTGGCCGGCCGCGGCCGAGCGCCCGGAGGGCGTCCGGCCCGCCTTGTAGAACACGACCACCTTTCCGGACGTTGTGGCCCGTCGCACCACCCGAACGAAGTCCAGGCCATCCAGATTGGCGAATCCCTCGGCGTACACGCCGATCACATCGATGTCCGGTCGGTCGCTCACTGCTCGAACCAGATCGGCCAGAGTGAGATCGATCTGGTTTCCCAGCGAGATGGTCAGGGCCGGGTCCAGAGTCTCCAGGTTACTGAGTCGACTGACGATGAAGGCCCCGCTCTGGGAGACCAGGGCCACCCGTCGGCCGGGGCAGGACCAGCGGGTATCGAGCTTGCTCTGCGGCACGAAGAAGGTGTCGTAGCGTCCGGGCCGCGACTGGATGCCCATGCAGTTCGGTCCCAGAAAAACCGGGCCGCCGTCGGGCCGATCGCGGCCCGATACGATCGCGGCTCGAATCTGGCGTTCGATTTCCTCGGAGCCTTCCTTCTCGCCCATGCCGCCGGGGATGACCACCGCGGCTCCGACTTTGCCGCTGGCCACCACCTGGCGAGCAATTTCGGGCGTAGCGGGGGCGGGGGCGGCGATGACCAGCATGTCGACCGGTTCAGGCAGGTCGGCGATGGTCGGCACACAGCGGACACCGTCGATCTGTCGCTCGTTTTCCTTGACCACGTACAGGTGGTCGGCGGGGAACCCGCACTGCTGGATGTTATTGAGGATGATCCGTCCGAAGTTCCGGCTGGTGGACGAGACCCCCAGGACCGCGATGGCCCGCGGCTCCAGCAGTCGGCGAACCTTGTCCAGCGGACGGGGCAGCGGCCGTTTGTCGGCCGGGGCCAGCCGGCCACGGCCGTCCAGCGGAACCATATGCTGGTGACGAAAGGCGAAGGGGTTGACCTCCAGCTCGGCCACGTCGGGCCCTTCCGCCCCGCGGTCGACGCAGAAGTGCCGGGCGATGGAGATGAAGGCTCGGAAGCAGCGCAGCAGCTCGCCGTCGGAGACGATCCGTCGGTGGCCGCGGGCCCGTCCGGACAGGACGTCGTAGGCGGCGGTCTTCTGGAACAACTCCAGGAATTCTTCGGCGCTGGTGTCGGTCGCGCAGGCTTTGGCGACCGCGACGCCCGGACGCATTTTGCTGGCCAGGTATTCGGTGTCGATACCGCCCAGGCCGGCCGCGATGACCGGTCCGAACTCTCTGGTGGCGCGCACGCCCACGAACAGCTCGTTGCCGAATCCGGCCGGGCCGGTCTCGACGAACTCGACCACCAACACGCCGGCCACGCGGGCGCTGGCGGCATGCCGGGCTATCAGGCGCTCCTGTTCGCGTCGCACGACCTCGTACTGTTTGGGCACGAAGACGATGCCGCCGGTCTCGGTCTTGTGCGGGACGTCCGGGGAGACGATCTTGAGGACCACCCGGTCGCCGGGGAACTGGGCCAGAGCTTGGGGCGAGATCAGGTGGTCCTTGGGTACGAAGACGTAGTGTGGGGGCGAGATGGCTCCGGCCAGCTCGACCAGCATGTACACTTCGTGCTCGTAGAGGGCCCGCCGGCCTTCCTCGTAAGCCCGCAGCAGCGTGTGCTCCAAGGCGGTCGCCTCGGCTCCGGTCAGCCGGTTCTCCACCAAATCCAGAACGTCGAAACTGGCCGGCCCCCAGCCCCCCACGCCCCCCCGCTTCGACGATCTGGATTTGGTGGAGAACCGGC
>Ga0136652_1001450_pt1 | contig 10007 bp, 8 predicted proteins | sample ConPoolayeEmetaG_FD_94864 | JGI IMG/M metagenome (GOLD analysis project Ga0136652, IMG submission 94864) | Hot spring microbial mat communities from California, USA to study Microbial Dark Matter (Phase II) - Cone Pool mat layer E metaG... ...
GTTAAGGCATTATGTCTTTGGTCTCCTCTTGCATTTCCTTCAATCATAAAAAGAAAATTGTTAACAAGAAAAATGGTGAAAAAAATTAAAACTTATGGAAAATGTTATATCCCAGATTTTGGTCATTATATAGGTAAAAAATTCTTAAATTCTATTGAGAAAATTAAAGTTAATAGTTATGCAGAAAATTATAAGGGCAATGTTTTTATTATTCATACAAAGGATGATAAAACCGTGGATTTAAAAAACCCAATTTTTTACTTTGATAAATTTCATAAAAGTGCAGTTAATCTTAAAATGCTTATATTAAACAAAGGAGGTCATACATTTACTACAGAGGAAAGTGAAAATAAAGTCATTGATGAAACCTTAAACTTTTTTAAAGAGTGTCTAAATCCTTGACAGAAATGAAACTTTTTGTTATTTTTAAACATCTAAGTTAAAATAAGCAACATGGAGATAAAAAGGAGGAGATTATGCCAACTTATGAATATGAATGCAAAAAATGTGGATATAAGTTTGAAAAATTTCAAAAAATGAGTGAAGAACCATTAAAAATATGTCCTGAGTGTAAAGAAGAAACATTAAAAAGGTTGATCGGCATTGGAGGAGGTGTGATTTATAAAGGTCCTGGTTTTTATACAACAGAATATAGAAGTGAGGAATATAAAAGGAAGGAAAGAGAAGAAAAGGGTTTAATTTCTGGAAGTAAAACATCAAGTTCATGCAGTAGTTGCACATCTACTTCATGCTCTACATGTGGAAAATAAAAAAATTGAGGAAATAAAAAAAATCTATAAGAAAAAAATAAAAGATATAAAAGAAAGAATAGAAGAATTTAAGGAAAATCTAAAAAAAGAAGAAGATATTTTTTCTGAACTCTGTTTTTGTATTTTAACCCCTCAATCAAAAGCAAAAAATTGCTGGGAAAGTGTAGAATTTTTGAAAAAAGAAAACTTATTATTTTATGGTAATGAAAAAGAGATAAAGGCAAATCTTAAAAATGTTAGATTTAAAAATAAAAAGGCAAGATATATAATTGAGGCAAGAAAAATATTTTTTAAAAATGGTAAATTGTCAATGAAAAATTTAATAAAAAAATTTGAAAATCCATTTGATTTAAGAGAATTTCTTGTCAGAAATATTAAAGGGCTTGGATATAAGGAAGCAAGTCATTTTTTGAGGAATATTGGTCTTGGAAAAAATATTGCAATCCTTGATAGACATATACTTAAAAATTTGAAAGAGTTAAAAATAATAAAAGAAATTCCTGAAAGTTTAACAAAAAGAAAATATATTGAAATAGAAAAAAAATTTATTAAATTTTCTGAAAAAATAGGAATTTTGCCTGAAGAACTTGATTTAGTTTTATGGGCAAAGGAGACAGGCACAATTTTCAAGTAAAAAGAGAAATTAAAAGATAGATATTAAAAATAAAAATTAAAATAGACAGAATAAAAAAAATGCAGAATAACCAATAAATACAACTTTTTTCATAAGAGAATAAAACCTTTACAGGAAATATAAATGGTGTACTTTTTTTATATTGAAGATACTCATTTCCAAACCTCTCATAAAGTTTTTTTTCTTCAAAAATTTTTGCCAGAACAAATATAAAAAGAAATATGCCTATGGAAATAAAAGAAAACCATATATTTTTTAAAAGAAATGAGAAGGCAAAATATAAAAATGAGTATCCAAGATACATGGGATTTCTACAGTAAAAGTAAACATTCTCATTTACAAGTTTTTTTGTAGGAATTAGTGGCATTATCGTTCCTTTTCCCTTTTTATGTAAAGAGAGGAAAGATAATATTGTTAAACTCATTCCTGAAACAAAATAAATAGCGAAGGTTGAAAAAAGAAAAAATCTGTTTGATGGAAAAAGGTCTTCTCCAATTTTTCTATTCCTGAAAATAAAATAAAAAAGGATAGGTATTGCTATCCATTCCCAAAATATCCCAGATACCATTAAAAAAAAGAATTTAATTTTTTTCATTTTTAAACCTTAATATAAAATAAACCAGAAGAAAAGAAATAATCCAGCCCACCAGCCCGCATATTAAACATCCATAAATCAATGGCTTACCGATATCTATTATAATCCACGATAAAAAACTTTTTAATTCTTTAAAATCAGAAAGTGTAAATTCAGGTCTCATTTTTGTAATAAAAAGACCCACTTTATAACATCCATAATATGTAAAAGGAATCAGATATGGAATTCCGGTTGGAATGGAAGAACCAATAAACATAATTATAAAACTCCCTCCAGTCAATTTAGAGATTAAATAACACAAAATTGTCTGAAATCCAATTGTCGGTGTAAACCCAATAAAAACTCCTGTCGCAAAGGAAATAGATATTTTCAACGGATATTCTTTTAAAATTTTCAATTCTCTCCGCCATTCATTTCTCAGAAATTTAATATCAATTTTTTTCAAGTTTTATCACCTTCCAGGGTATAAAATCATGAATTGCCTCATTTATTGAAATTTCGGAAGAGAAGAATAAATAATCTGGATTTCCCATTTCATTTAAGTTTATCTGCAAACTCAATCCATCTTTTTCTTTATTCAATTTTATTTTATATTTTTTTGAAATTGATTTATCAATAAGAATCCCCTTTTCTCTCTTTATAATCAACTTCATTTTAGGCATAATTGAAAACTTTATATTTTTTTTCCAGGGATAAAGGTAAAAAATATAATTTATTTTTTCAAAAGATTTTTTTTCATGCAAAAGGATAATTGAAATATAATGACCTTTTCTTTCCAATTTTATAGTGAATGGCAGCGATTTTTCCTGAACATTTTGAAACTCTTCTTTTTCACTTTCAAATTCTATTTCACCATTATCTGTAAGGGCATCAGGGTAAAATTTATAAAAAATTTCATTCTTTCTAATAAATGAAAAAAACCAGTTTTTTCTTATAACTATCTGGGACTTGAAAGATTTTAAAGAAAGATATTTTCTCTGAATTTTTTCTTCATCTAATGGAAGTAAATACCAATCAAGAGAGTTTAAGGTTTTTGGTGGAAGAAGATTATAATTCGAAATATATCTTAAGGGATATGGCCAGTTTTTAAAATGAACAATATAACAATAAATTTCAGGAAATGGAAACTTTGATGCGTTCAAAAGAGCAAGATTTATAAAATTAAAAAAAGCCCTATGGTCTACATTTAAATCAATTGAAGATGAAACAAAAATTTTTGTAGGTTTTATCTCTTTTATTATGTTTTCTAAATCAGAAACAATACTATCACTTATATACGGTTTCCCAAATGAATAGTTTTCCTTATATGGAACAGAGTTTGCTCTTGTAAAAAAATTTCTATAAGGTTTTACATTTCCCCAGTATTCCTTCCATATCTTTAATGTTCCGAAATCAGGATATCCAAGAAAGATTAAATTCTCTTTATTTACTCCCAAAATTTCAGTTGCTTTTATTGATTCTTTTCTTCTTATTTCGCCAAGTTTAATATAGTCAGATGGATTTAAAATTGGCTTTTTCTCATATAATTTAAAAACAAGTTGGTTATGGTCTCCATTTGTTAAATATACAATCCAGACATTCCCATTTTTTTCTAAAATTGAAGATATTAAACCAGAACAACCTAAGATCATCTGGATGTGGTGCAAAAATAATAACCCTTTCTTTTTCTCCAATATTAAGATTTTTAAAATTTTCCCCAAAAACAAGAATAATAATTCCCAAAAAAACAAAAATTATCCTTTTCATATTTCAAAACTAATTATTATAACATAAATTTATCTTAAAAACTGCCTGTCCAGAAATCTTTCATTTATCTCTACTACAATTGGTCTTCCATGAGGACATACGAATAGATTTTTGCATTCAAGAAGTTTTTCTACTATATTTTTTGCTTCTTCTTCTGTTAATTTTTGACCTGCCACAGTAGATATCTTACATGCTCTTTTTGCTATTTCTTCTTTATCATATTTTTCAATTTCAGTTTCTGATAATATATTTCTTATTGAGAATTCAATGTCTTTCAATAAAGAAGGATAACCATGAATTGCTATTTTATTTTCACTCCACCTTGTTGTTAAAAAACCATATTTTTCAATTATTTTTTCCACCTTCTCATAAACTACCATTTCTTCATAATTTAAATTTATAATTAGTGGGGTCAAAAGTTGTTGAATATTTATATTTCCTCTTTCAATTTCTTCAATAAACTTTTCGTAATTAATCCTTTCAACTGCTGCATGCTGGTCAATAAATAAAAGAGAATCTCCAAATTCAAAAATTAGATATTTATTTTTAAAACTTCCGATATATTTAGAATTTTTAAGTTTTTCCTTTAATTCTGTTTTCTCTAAAGGGAAAAGTTCATCTTCTATTTCGGTAAATATAGAAGAAATTTCTTTAACAGTTCCTGTTTTTCCTATAACTTCTTTTTCTTTATATTCTTTCTTTACATCTATTGTTTTAACCTCTCCTTTTTTAAAAATTCCTTCCAAAATTTCAATAATTTTTTTACTTATTTCATTCTCATTTTTAATTTTAACCTCTCTTTTTGTTGGATGGATATTAACATCTACATTTTCACATGGCAATTTTAAAAACAGAACAAAAACAGGAAAAAACTCAGAAGAAAAGAAAGAATGGTAAAAGTTATTTATTGAGGAGGATAAAACATAATTATAAACAGGCCTTCCATTTATAAAAATAAATTGCATATCTTTCTGAGGTCTTCTTAAATTTATATCACCGACAACCATTTCAAATTCAAAGTCCTCAAAAACTCTTTTTTCATAAATCAGATTTTTCTCTTCAATATTTAAAACTTCGCATATTCTTTTTAAAACATTTTCAGAAGATATAACATTTATAATTTTTGACCCCTCATTTTCAAATTTAAAATCCATCCAGAAAAAACTTATTGTATAAGGAATAAAAACATTTAAAATTTTTCTGAATTCTGTTATATCTGATTTTAGAAATTTTCTCCTTGCAGGTATATTGAAAAATAATTCTCTCACTTCCACAATTGTTCCATTTTGCATAGCACAATCTTTTATACTCAGTTTTTTCCCACCCCTTATATGAATTTCTCTCCCAATTTCAGAATTTTTTACTTTACTTCTTAAAATAACATCTGAAACAGAACCAATACTATAAAGGGCTTCTCCCCTAAATCCAAGTGTTTTTATATTGTAGAGGTCTTCTTTATCCTTTATTTTACTTGTTGCATACCTTTCAAAAATTTTCTCTATATCATCAGGTTCAATCCCTTCTCCATCATCTTTTAAATATATTAATTTTTTACCTGAATTTTCTATATTCACCTCAATTTTTTTACTATCTGCATCAATTGAATTCTCTACAAGTTCCTTCACAACAGAAGCAGGACTTTCAATTACTTCACCTGCTGCTATTTTACTTATAATGTTTTCCGGTAAAAAATTAACCTTTCCCATTTAATTTCTCTTTAATTTCTTTTAATTTCAAAAGCGCCTCTATTGGTTTTAAATTTTCTATATCAATATTTTTAATTTCATTTTTTATACTTTCAAGTTTTTTAATCTCTTCTTTTAACTTTTCAACTTCACCTTTTTCTTCAAAAGAAAAAAGGGTAGGATATTCAACTTCAATTTCTCCAATAATTTTATCTTTTATCATCCCCTCAAGTTCAAGTTTTGACAATATTTCATCTGCTCTTTTAATAACATCAAAAGGCACTCCTGCAAGTTTTGCAACATATATACCATAACTTTCATCAGTAGCACCTTCCATTATTTTATGTAAAAAAATTATTTCGTCCCCAACCTTTTTAACTGCTACATTATAATTTTTTACACCTTTATATTTCCCAAGAGCGGTTATTTCATGAAAGTGTGTTGCAAAAAGAGTTCTAACTTTTTTCTTCTGAAGGAATTCTGCAACACTCCATGCAAGTGAAAATCCATCGTAGGTACTTGTTCCTCTTCCTATCTCATCAAGGACAATTAAAGTTCTTTCAGATAAATTATTAAGAATTTCTGCTGTTTCTGTCATTTCAACCATAAAAGTGCTCTGTCCTTTTGTTAATTCATCCTGTGCTCCAATTCTTGTAAATATTCTATCAACATATCCAATATGTCCACTTTTTGCAGGTATAAAACAGCCAATCTGTGAAAGAAGAACTATTAAAGCAACCTGTCTTATATATGTTGATTTTCCAGCCATATTTGGACCTGTTATTATTAAAAGATGGTTTTCATCTGTATCAAGAAATGTATCGTTTGGAATAAATTCTTCAACAGATTTTTCAACTATTGGATGTCTTCCTTCTTTTATATCAATGACATAACTTCTATCAACAACAGGTCTTGTATAATTATTTTCTATAGAGGTTATGGCAAATGAAAGTAAAACATCAATTTTAGCAATTGATGAATTAATTAAGTTTATTTCATGAGAATGTTTCAAAATTTTCTGTTTTATATTTTCAATTATTTCACTCTCAAGAGTGATTATTTTTTCTTCTGCAGTTAATATCTCCTCTTCAAACTCTTTCAATTTCTGAGTAGTAAATCTTTCAGCATTTACAAGTGTCTGTTTCCTTATGTAATCCTGAGGTACAAATTTTAAATTTGGTTTTGTTACCTCTATATAATATCCAAATACTTTATTGTATCCAATTTTAAGAGAACTTATCCCTGTTCTTTTTATTTCTTCTTCCTGATATCTGGCAAGATATTTCTCACTATTCTCTTTTACTTCCCTCAATCTATCTATTTCTTCATTAAATCCCTTCTTTATTATCTTGCCTTCAAAATTGACAGAAGGGATATTTTCATCTATTGCATTCTCAAGAAGTTCTCTCAGTTCAGGTATATCAGTAATTTCAAAATAATCTGTTTTTTCAAAAATTTTATTTCCTTTTTCAATAAGAAGAGGGATTTTTCTGATGAGTTTTTTTATTTCAATTATATCTTTTATAGAACCATATCCATAACTGATTTTTGTTAGGGATTTTTCAGTATCTCTTATATCACTGAGAATATCATCAATATCTTCTCTTAAAGACCTGTCTTTAACAAAAATTTCAACTATTTCCTGCCTTTTATCAATTTCTTTTAAGTCAATAAGCGGATGTAAAACCCAGTATCTTAAAAGTCTTTTTCCCATAGGAGTTTTTGTCCTGTCAAGAATTTTTATAAGTTTTTCAATTTCAAGTCCATTTATAGCAGAGGGAGAAATGTAAACAAAATCATTATCATTATAAAAAGAAATTTTATCAAGGTGAAAAAGATTACTTCTATTTGTTTCTTTTAAATAATCTATTAAAGCACCTATTGATTTCTGGGCAGAAGTAAATTCTTCAATTCCAAATCCTTTTAAATTTGAAACCCTGAATGTTTCAAGTATCGTCTTTAATGCAATATCAAAATTAAAATGCCAGTCATCTATTTCAGTTATAGTGATATTTTTTATTTTTAAAAGCGGATTTGAAAATATCTCCTTAATTTTTTCCTTTTTACTCTCAGGATATATTACCTCATAAACAGGAAGTTTAAATATTGTTTCTATCACATCTATTTCGTTATCAGTTTGATTTGTAAATATAACAGAACCACCACTTTCTATAAAAGAATACCCAAATATATTTTCATCCGGAATTAAAGAAAATAAATATCTTGCATCAGGATTTGTTTCATCTATATATGTTCCTGATGTTAAAACTCTTACGACTTCTCTTTTTACTATCCCTTTTGCTTTTTTAGGGTCTTCAACCTGTTCACATATAGCAACCTTATATCCATTCTTTATCAATTTTGAAATATATGTATCTGCTGAATGATATGGGATTCCGCACATGGGGATTTTACCACTTTTACCTGCATTTTTTGAAGTTAAAACAAGGTCAAGGATTTTTGAAGCAATTTTAGCGTCTTCATAAAACATTTCATAAAAATCTCCAAGCCGAAAAAATAAAAGACAATCAGGATATTTCTTTTTTATACTGTGATATTGAATAAGCATTGGAGTATAATTTTCTCTTTCCATCACAGTTTTATTATATCATTTTAAGGCAAAGAGTTAAGATTTTTCTTCTAAATTTTCTGTTTTAAATTTCTGGAGAGATTTAAATTCTGAATCAAATTTATCAAGTATATTTTTTGCTTCTTCAAAATTTGAATTTGCAAATTTTAATTGTTTAAAAGACCTTTCAAATGAGTCCTTCAAATTTTCCAGTATTTTTGTCATCCCTTCAAATGATTTTAAAATGTATTCAGCATTCTTTTCTATTATCCTTCCTTTAAGTCCAAGAAGTATTATATTTAAATAAGCGAATAAACTCTGAGGAGAAACAGGTAAAACTCTTTTTCTTGACCATGCATAATTAAAAATTGATGTGCCATTTTTATCTTCACTTATCAATAAACTGTAAAATATTGGTTCACTTGGGATATACATAAACGCAAAGTTAAAAGAACCTCTTTCTGGCTGAATATACTTTGTTATTCCTTCTATATGTTCCTTCACAGTTTTTATAAATTCCTGTTTGTTTTTTTCGTATTCCTCATCTTTTGAATTTATCATTTTTTTATAAGAATCAACTGGAAACTTCGCATCTATTGGTATAAATTTATTTTCAATAAAAATTGCAGCATCAACTTTATAATTAGGACCTATCGAATACTGAATTTTATATACTTCTGAAGGTAAAATTTCTTTCAACATATTCTCAAGGATTAATTCTCCCATCTCTCCTCTCAATTTTGGACTTGTAAGAGCATTTTTAAGTTCTTCATTTACTTTCCTTAATTCTTCCGCAGATTTACTCAATTCACCTATTCTTAAACTCAAATTTGTAATCAAATCCGTTGTGTCTGAAAGTCTTTTATTTAATTGTTCAAGTTTGGTATCAAGAGTTGAATTGAGTTGGGATGTCGTTGAATTTATTGAATTTGTCAGATTTTTCACTGTATCTGTTAAAGTTTGATGAAGTTGCATTCTTAAATTTTCCATTCTCTGCTGTAAATTTGTATCAGTTGTTCCAAGCGTTGAGATGGTTTTATTTACCTGGTCAAGAATTACCATTTCTGTATTTTTAAAAATATCTGTTATTTCTTTATTTAACTGAAATCGCATATTCAGAAGATTTTCGGAGAATTCTTTTGAAATTGTAAGTATTCTTTCTTTTATCTCATCCTGTTTCAGAATTATATCTTTTGTCCCTGTTTCTCTTTTTGTGAATAAAAAGAGTATAATAATTATGGACAATAAAACCAGAATAAATATAATCAGTAATTGAAGCATATTAAAATTATATTGGAAAACTTAAAAAAAATCAAGTTATGGAGAAAATACCTCTTCATATTAAGGTAAAATCAGATAAAAAAATACATAACTGGTATCCAGGAAAAAGAGAATGCACATCTGAAAGAATTCTTTTAAATCCATATATTGGATGTGAAATAGAATGTTTCTTCTGTTATGCTTTAAGTTATCCGGGTAGATTTCAGGAATTCAGGAAGAAAAAAGTAATTTTTGTTTATGAAAACTTTGTTGAAAACATAAAAAATCAGATTGATAATTTAAATATTGCCTTCTGTGGCTATCTTTCTCCTGTAACAGAGCCATTTCAGTCATTGGAAAATTTATATCATATTTCAGAAAAAACAATTGAAATCTTTGTGGATAAAAATATACCGATTGAATTTATAACAAAATCAACTGTTCCAGATAGCGTGATAGAAAAAATTAAACATCAGAAACATTCATTTGGACAGATTACAATCTTAACTCCTGAGGAAAATATAAGAAAAAAACTTATGAAAAAAGGAGCAAATACAGAGACACTTTTCAATAATATTGAAAAGTTAGCCAGAAATGGGATATTTTCTGTATGCAGAATAGACCCGATAATTCCTTTTATAACAGATGATAAGAAAAACTTTTCTCTTTTAATAAAAAAAGCAATTGATAAAGGAGCAAAACATATTGTGGCAAGTGTAATGGATATACCATCCAGTATAAAGAATGA
>Ga0136652_1001452_pt1 | contig 9992 bp, 13 predicted proteins | sample ConPoolayeEmetaG_FD_94864 | JGI IMG/M metagenome (GOLD analysis project Ga0136652, IMG submission 94864) | Hot spring microbial mat communities from California, USA to study Microbial Dark Matter (Phase II) - Cone Pool mat layer E metaG... ...
ATTAAGTAGCATTAAAAAATATAAGTGTCACAATACAAAAAATGCGACAACTATCTATAAATAGTTTACCTGCGAAAGAAAAATTAAAAGTTGGCAGGATACTTTTTATTCATAATAAAAAAGATTTCAAATTTTTTGCCTTATCCCCTCCTTGGGAAGATGCTAAAGAAATTCCAAAGATAAGATGGCTCTGTTATACTTCCTTTTCTTTGCTCTTTATTGAAAAAGAAATTTCAGCTACTCTCTTTTTCAAAAAGGTAAGTTTACCGCTTATCTTTTCAAGATTCTTCTCTAACTCTTTGAATTTCTCCATCTCCATCATTGTGCTTGCAACAATGTTGTTGAGAGATAAAGAGAGGGAATCTATAAGATTTTGGAGGCCACCCTTAAATTCCTCCCCTTCTTTTAAGAAAGATTCCCTTAAAAAAGAATCTATCTTTTTCCTCATCTCCTCAAGTGAAGCAGTTATCCCTGAGTAGCCATACTCGCTTTTCCTCAGAGAAAGTTTTATTGTTTTTGTGGAGATTTCCTCAATTTCATCAGCCAATTCTTCTACCTCTTTATTCAAATTCCCAAGAAGGCTTTTTACAGCTAATCTCTTTGCTTTCAAATCAGAAAATGCTATTCTCTGGAGAAATATGAAAAATAGAGGCAAGCTCAAGAGAACAAGCAAGTTAGTAGCCCCAAATATGATGACATTGAAATTTGCCTCTTCTCTGTATTGCTTTTCCAGGGACTCAAGACTTTCAATCATTGGAGGGATTGAACTATTGATATCGCTAAAGGCGGTAGAGAAATCCTTTGATTTCCTCTCATTTTTTGTGATAATGTCAATATTTCTGGCAGTATCTGCCCAAAGATAAGAAAAGGCTTCATGGTCAATTCCTTTTAGAATTCTTTTCCTGCCATTTAGAAAACTTTCAAATTTATATTTTTTTTCTTTGATTTCCATTATACCCTTTGAAACATCGATTCCGCTAAAAATTTTTATGGAATCAATTGAAATACTCTTTAGAGAAGACAACCCTTCTCTTATCCTATTTGCATCTTCAAGATTTTTGTGGAAAAGAAAAAAGAAGTAAATTTCAGCAAAAAAAGCGGTCAAGATTAAAAAGCCTGAAATATATAACAAAAATCTCCTCATAAGTCCAGATTATAAAAATATAAAGAGCAAATGTCAAAAAAGCTTTGAATCTGGAATTTGTTGACCACTTGACTTATTATAAACTTTAAAATAAAAATAGATAATGTGTATTGAAAGGAAGGAAGATGGAAGAAGATAAGAATTTTGAAGAAATAGGAATTGAAGGGATTGAAAGGCTTGTAAATCTTGTTATTGAGAAACAGATTGCAGAATTTGAGCTGGAAAAGGAAGGATTCCGGCTAAAAATCGTAAGAGGCTCCCAAGCTCCCCCTACTTCAAAAACCGAACCTCAGGTTCACATAGCTCAATCAAACCCGCCCACTGTAGTTAAAGAGGAAAGCATACCTTCTCAAAAGGAGGAACTTCACTATGTGACTTCTCCTATAGTTGGAACTTTTTACAGAGCTCCATCTCCAACCTCCCCTCCCTATGTTGAGGTGGGGGATAAGGTAGAAAAAGGTCAAGTTCTTTGTATTGTTGAGGCTATGAAGCTCATGAATGAAATTGAGTCTGATGTCTCTGGGATTGTGAAGGAGATTTTTGTTGAAAATGGTCAACCTGTAGAATGGGGGCAGAAGCTTTTTTCAATCCAAGTGATTGAATAATGTTTAAGAAGGTTCTGATTTCTAACAGGGGGGAGATCGCTCTTAGAATAATAAGGGCATTAAATGAATTGGGTGTGAAGAGTGTCTTGGTTTATTCTAAAGCTGATGAAAGGTCCCTTCCAGTAATGCTGGCTGATGAAAAAATATGCATAGGTCCTGCGAGAAGCAGCGAAAGTTATCTCAATATACCTGCAATAATTTCAGCAGCTGAGATTAGCAGAGCTGAAGCAATACATCCAGGGTATGGATTCCTTTCTGAAAACCCTTTATTTGCCGAAATTTGCGAGACATCGAGCATAGTTTTTATCGGTCCTCCATCCTCCATAATCCAACTAATGGGAGATAAATCCAATGCAAGACAGACAATGAAAAAAGCTGGGCTTCCAATCCTTGAAGGGAGTGAAGAACCTGTTTCTTCTATTTCTGAAGCAAGGAAAATTGCATCTAAAATTGGTTTTCCCTTAATTTTAAAGGCAGTGGCAGGAGGTGGAGGGAAAGGGATGAGGGTTGTAAGAAATAAAAGAGAGCTGGAGGAAGCATTCCCTGTTGCCCAGAGTGAGGCAGAATCAGCCTTCTCAAATCCAGCCCTCTACATAGAAAGATACCTTGAAGGAGCGAGGCATGTGGAGGTTCAAATAATGGCTGACAATTATGGGAATGTGGTTGCGGTTGGTGAAAGGGAATGCTCTGTTCAGAGAAAGCATCAGAAAATAATTGAAGAGACTCCTTCCCCTGCCCTCGATGAGAGAAAGAGAAGGAAGCTTTTAAGACTATCAGAGAAAGCAGCGAAGGAGATAGGATATAAGAGCCTCGGAACCTTTGAGTTTCTCGTTGACAAATATGGAGAATTTTATTTTATGGAGGCTAATACAAGAATTCAGGTGGAACACCCTATAACAGAAATGGTTACAGGCATAGACCTTGTCAAGGAACAGATTAAAATGTCTGCAGGAGAAAAACTGAATTTAAACCATGAGCCTGTCTCCAGTGGCCATAGCATTGAGTGCAGGATTTGTGCAGAAGACCCTGAGACTTTCACTCCATCTCCTGGAAGGATTGATTTTCTATACCTCCCTTCTGGATTTGGAATAAGGGTTGAATCTGCAATTTATACAGGATATGAAATTCCTCCATATTATGATTCTTTGATTGCAAAAATTATTGTCCACGCTCCCACCAGAATTGAAGCTATAAGGAAGATGAAATCAGCTCTCCGCTCAACAATTATAGTGGGTGTGAAAACTAATATCCCTCTCCATCTAAGAATTCTTGACCATCCATCATTTATTAAAGGTGATTACGACATTCACTTCCTCGAGAATTTATCCTCAGAAAAGGAGGAATAAATTTGAGGATTGATTCTTACTCCTTCGGCAAAATAGTAATGGGAGGGGTTACATACACAAAGGATTTAAAAGTCTTCCCTGACAGAGTTGTCCCTGATTGGTGGAGGAAGGAGGGACATCTTCTTGACTGTGATGATATGGAAGATGTATTCTCTTTTAAGCCAGAAGTTATAGTTGTCGGAACAGGAATGTTTGGGGCAATGAAAATTTCAAAAAGGGTAAAGGAAAGAGCTACGGAGATGGGAATTACTCTTTTAAGCGAAAAAACCGGAAAGGCTGTGGAGGTTTTCAATGAAATCTCCATATCCAGAAAGACAGCCGGACTTTTTCATTTGACTTGCTGAAGATGAAATTCGATATTGATAAAATTTTGAAACTATCCATGCTCGAGCTGGAAGAGGAAGAAAAGGAGTATCTTGAAAAGGAGATGGAAAAGATTATAGATTGGGTATCAAAGCTTGAGGAACTTGATATAGAGGGAGAAGAAGTTGTTTTTCTTACAAATACACCCTTAAGGGATGATGAGCCAGAGCAAACATTGAAGAGGAAGGATATTCTCCCCTCCCAAAACTATGATGGGATATTCTTTATTGTTCCTAAAGTAGTGGAGAAATGAGAATAGGCGAACTCAGTCTTAAGGAATTGAGAGATTCTATAAAAAAAGGAGAAATTAGATGCATTGATGTCATAGAGGATTACAAAAAGAGGATTGAAAAATTTGATAAAGAATTAAAAGCCTTTATTACCATTGACTGGGAAAGAGCTTATCAAAGAGCGAAAGCCCTTGACGAGGAAAAATCAAAGGAAGGATTAATTTTTGGATGTCCAATTGCAATAAAAGACAACATTTTAACAAAGGGAATAAGAACAACAGCTGGCTCAAAAATACTTGAAAATTATATCCCTCCTTATTCTGCAACTGTTGTGGAAAAAATAGAAAGAGAAGGTGGTATTATAATAGGAAAAACAAACCTTGACGAGTTTGCTATGGGCTCTTCAACGGAAAATTCTGCTTTCTTTCCTACCCTGAACCCATGGGATACGAAAAGGGTTCCTGGTGGCTCTTCAGGAGGTTCTGCTGTAGCAGTGGCTTCCTTTATGTCTCCAGCGTCTTTAGGTTCTGATACAGGAGGCTCCGTAAGACAACCTGCTTCCTTCTGCGGAGTTGTTGGTCTAAAACCAACCTATGGAAGAGTTTCAAGATATGGCTTAATTGCCTTCGCATCCTCCCTTGACCAGATTGGCCCAATGGCTCGGAATGTTGAGGATGTATCAACCATGTTGAGTATTATCTCAGGTTACGACCAAAAGGATTCAACGAGTTTTAAGAGCCCTGTCCCTCCTTATCATGAAAAATTAAATGAAAAGATTGGCTCATTTAAATTCGGGGTAGTCAAAGATGATGAACTGGAGGGAATAGACGAGGAAATCTTCAATGCCTATAAAGGAACATTGGATTTAATGGAAAAAATTGGAGGGAAAAAGGTTTACATTGAACTTCCCCATTTGAAATATTCAATTTATGTTTACTATATTTTAGCCACCTCAGAGGCAAGTTCAAATCTTGCAAGGTATGACGGAATAAGATATGGTTTTAGATTAGAAAAGGAAAGCCTTTTATCCCTTTATCAGGATTCAAGAAGTAAAGGATTTGGAAAGGAAGTGAAAAGAAGAATACTCCTTGGGACATTTTCCCTCTCAGCAGGTTATTATAGAGCTTTTTATGGAAAAGCTTCTATAGTAAGGCAATTAATAAAGAATGATTTTGAAAAAGCTTTTAAAGAAGTAGATTTTATTGTTCTTCCAACAACCCCAGAGCTTCCTTTTCATCTTGGAGAAAAGAGTGAAGATCCAATAAAAATGTATCTTTCCGATCTCTTCACAATCCCTCCAAATCTTGCAATGCTCCCAGCAATATCTATTCCAGTTTCTCTGGGTAAGGGTAATCTCCCTATAGGAATGCAAATTATAGGTAATCTTTTTGATGAAACAAATCTTTTGAAAGTTGCAAATTTACTGGAAAAAAATATATGCTTTTTATATAATGAATTAACAAGGAGGTATCTATGAAGAAGATATTTGTTATGGGAATTGTCGGGATTTTTCTGGTTTTAATTATCAGCTGTGGCTCTCCTGAAAAAAGCCTTTTCAGCAGATATTTCGAGGCTGTAAAGTTCAATGACAAAATGACCATGTCCACAATGGCTTACGAACCCATGGCTTTAGAATTTACTAAGTGGAGATTGGTTTCAATGACTCCTGTGGAGAAGAAGGGACTACCCTTGAACGACCTCTACAAACAGCAGGATGCTCTCAAAACAAAGAGGGATGAGATAATAACTCAAGTGGCAGATCTAAAAGATAAGCTTGACGAAGCAAGGGCAAAACTTGAGAAGGCAAGGGGCGGAGCCAAGAAAAAAGCTCAAGAAGAAGCTGACAAGGCTGAAAGTGATTATCAACAAGGAAGAGCTGAATACGAAAGGATTCAGAAGGAGTGGAATTCCCTAAAGGCTGAGATTGATAAGGAAAAAGCCCTCTTTAACCTTTCTGTTGGAATTGAATGGCCTGAGGGTGTAGAGCTTGAAGGAGAAATGAGCCTAAAGGAAGCAAGCCTCGAAATTACAACTCCTAAGGATGTAAAAAACTACAAAGCCATTTTAAGAAAATACGATGTAAAGAGCCCTGAGACAGGTAAGTTTCTTCCCAGCAGATGGATAATAGAAAAATTTGTTCATCAGTGAGGATTTTATAAGTTTAAGAATTAAATAAAGAAAGAATCTGGGTCCTTTCTAAATTTTGTGTTTTGCTGAAGCTTTCTTTAGTCTATCCATTATTGCTCTACCAAGTCCTTCTTCTACAACAGCTTCAGCAAATATAACTTCCACATCAGAGTTGTCAAGACGGTGAAGAGCAGAAAATAGATTGCTTGCAGCTTCTCTTAAATCTCCCTTTGCAGAGAGAATCTCAAATTTATCTATACCTTCAATTGGAAAAGCGGGTTTTTTGAAAAAAAGGACACCAATTTTTTTAAACCTTTTCCTTTCAATTTCTTCAAAATCTTCAAATATAATCAAAGGCTTTTTTGGAGCATAATGGGTCGGTAGAAAACCTGGAGAGAGAGGTTTTAAAGGAGAAGCGAGGGTTTCTACTTTCCCGACAATTTCTTCTATCTCTTCTACAGGCAATCCTCCGGGTCTTAAAAGGAAAAATTTATCTTCCCTAAAAAGGATTATGGTAGACTCAACACCAACTTTGCAGGGTCCTCCGTCAAGGATTATATCTATCTCATTCATAATTTGAGGGTCGATCTGGTGAACTGATGTTGGACTTAGATATCCAAAGGGATTAGCGCTGGGAGCGGATATGGGAAATGGAGCTCTCTTAAGAAGTTCAAGGGAAACAGGATGGGAAGGGATTCTTATACCCACAGTGGGAAGACCGGCAGTTACAATTTCCGGAATTTCATCTTTTTTTGGGAGAACAATCGTAAGAGGTCCAGGCCAGAACCTTTCTCCCAGCTTTCTTGCTAAGGGAGGGAATTCCTTGACAAGTCTTTCTACATATCCAATATCTCCAACATGAACTATTAGGGGATCAAACTTCGGTCTTTTTTTAACCTCAAATATTTTTGAAACAGCAATTGGATTAAAAACATTTGCACCTAAACCGTAAACCGTCTCTGTAGGAAATACTACAAGTCCTCCCTCTTCCAGAAGTTTTACAGCTCTTTCTATTGATTCCTTTTTGAACCCATCAAGGATTTTTTCCATTTTTTGGAGAATCTATCAGTGGAAATCTGGCAATCCTTTTATTGTTTTAATAGCATGAACAAGAACAGGTAAAATTGTGAGAAAACACTCTTTAACTCCATTCGGACTTCCAGGGAGATTTATTATGAGAGTTCCTTTTTTCAATCCACAAATCCCCCTGCTCAAAACTGAGAATGGGTTATTCTTAAATCCCTCAACCCTCATTATCTCAGAAATTCCAGGAACCTCCTTTTCTATTAAGGTTGCTGTTACCTCTGGAGTGATGTCCCTCCTCGACAGTCCTGTCCCTCCTGTTGTAAGAAGCAAATCAACGGAATATTCATCTATAGCTTGAAGAATAGCACTTTTTATAGGCTCCCACTCATCAGGAACAATTGTGTAAAAGTTTACCTGTCCTTTCAACTTTTCTTCAACAAGCTCTTTTAAAATAGCCCCACTTTCATCCCTCTTTTCTCTTCTGAAACACCTGTCTGAAACAGTGATTACTCCCACTTTTATCTTAAATTCCATAGCTTCGTAGAATTCTCTTCCCATTAAAGTTTTACTAAAAGGACTGTGTCATTCCTTTTTACAATCCCACCTTTCAAAACCTTCATAAACACACCCTCAACCGGCATAATACATTCTCCTGTCTCGTAATATATTATGCATCTATCATGGCATTCCTTTCCAATCATTACTATCTCAACCTCCACTTCATTACCTATTTTTAATTTATCTCCTATATTGATTTTCCCAAAATCCAAACCCTCTACAACAAGATTCTCCCCAAAATTGCCAAATTCAATCGATGGAAATTTTTTCTTCATTCTCTGAATACTATCAAAAGAAAGCATTGAAACCTCCCTCTGGGAACCAGCGTGAAAATCACCTTCTATTCCCCATCCCTCAACAAATTTAGCATAATCGCACTCGCTCTTCCTTCCCTTCTCCGCGCCTTTACAAATTGCTACTATCTTTCCTTTCATTGAATAAATTATACTTTAATTTTTTTCTTTCAACAAATGGAAATTGGTTATGAAATTCGTGGTATTGACATTAAAAGAGTTATGTGTAAAATTTAATAATGGATGCGGGAATAGCTCAGTGGTAGAGCACAACCTTGCCAAGGTTGGGGTCGCGGGTTCAAGTCCCGTTTCCCGCTCCAAATTTTTGGCGGCGTGGCCAAGCGGTAAGGCGGAGGTCTGCAAAACCTCTATACATCGGTTCGAATCCGGTCGCCGCCTCAAATTCCACTTTTGGAGAAGGAAATGACTGAAATACTTTCAATTCTTGGAATTATTGCTCTTCTGATTTTTATAGTTGCAATGCTCCTTTTAATCTCTCTATTCCCTCAGATAAAGAAAAATGCGAAGGAAGCCAATGAAGCCTTGATGGAATTTAGAGCTTTCACTCAGAATTTGAATAGACTTACCCAAAAACTCATGGACAGAACTGACGACTTAGGAGTAACTTTGGGAGCAGCAAGAAGAGGGTGGGAAGATTTAATAAGAGCCCTTTCCTTTTCTTTGCAGACAGGGCTTTCTAAGTTTGCACCCTTTGCAGGGATTGCACTCACCCTTTTGAATATTTTTCAAACTTTAAAAAGAGGAGGAAAAAATGGCTGAAGAAAAAGGAACTGGTCTTTTGGAAGTTACCATAGCTTTCCTTTTCGGTGCCATTGTTGGAGTTAGCCTTGGACTTCTTTTTGCTCCGGCTTCTGGGGCTGAAACAAGAAAAAAACTACAGGAACTTGCCCAAAGGGCTACTGAAAAAGTTAAGGAAACCTATGAGGAGCTTACTGTAAAGGAGCCAAAAGGTTTATAAAAACAAAAAATTTATGGAGAATGAAAAATTTAGTCGCTGTTCTAATGGCAGGAGGTGGAGGGGAGCGTTTATATCCGCTGACAAAACATGAAGCGAAGCCTGCAGTTCCTTTTGGTGGCATATACAGAATAATTGATTTTACTCTTAGTAATTGTATAAATTCAGGGATAAGAAAGATATTCGTATTAACCCAGTATAAATCTCAGTCCCTTATAAGACATCTGAGAGATGGTTGGAGTATATTGAGTCCAGCATTGGGAGAATTTATTGAAATTCTCCATCCACAAAAAAGGGTATCAGAACACTGGTATCTTGGGACGGCTGATGCAGTTTACCAGAATCTCTATTCAATAAAAGAGGAAAAACCCGAATTTGTATTTGTCCTTGCGGGGGATCATATTTACAAAATCGATTACAGGGATATGTTGAAGTTCCATAAGGAGAAAAATGCTGAGCTTACAATTGGTGTTATTGAGATGGAAATCTCTGAGGCAAAAAGGTTTGGAGTAGTGGAAATGGGCTCCGACTATAAAATTTCTGGATTTGAGGAAAAGCCATCCTCTCCAAAGACAATACCAGGGAGGCTAGGTAAAGCTTTTGTTTCGATGGGCATATACATATTTAACTCTGACCTTCTATTTAAAGAACTTGAGATAGATAATCAAGACAAGAATTCTTCTCATGATTTTGGAAAGGATATACTACCGAGAATGATAGGAAAATATAGGGTTTATGGTTTCAACTTTTATGATTACCTGAAAGGAGAACCATGTTACTGGAAAGATATAGGAACCATTGATGCATACTATGAAAGCAACATGGATCTCATTTCCGTAACACCTAAGTTTAATCTTTACGACTATGACTGGCCTATAAGAACCTTTTTACCTGTATACCCTCCTGCCAAATTTGTCCATGCAGAGGAAGGAAGGGTAGGACATTCTATAAATTCCCTCGTCTCCCACGGGTCTATCATTTCAGGAGGATTTGTAATAAATTCTATACTTTCTCCCAATGTGAGGGTTCACAGTTATTCAATAGTTGAAAATTCTGTTATCCATCATAATGTAGAAATAGGGAGAAGATCGAAGATAAAGAGGGCAATCGTAATGGCGGGAACAAAAATTCCTCCTGATACAGAAATAGGTTATAATTACGAGGAGGACATCAAAAGATTCATTGTTTCTCCTAAGAGAGTTGTTGTAGTCCAACCTGAAGATTTTTCGTGAAAGTTCTATTTGTTTGGTTTTATAATTACTTTTAGAGAACCTTCTTGTTTGCTCACGAGGTCAAATCCTTTCTGGATTTCATCAATTCCTAA
>Ga0136652_1001456_pt1 | contig 9973 bp, 7 predicted proteins | sample ConPoolayeEmetaG_FD_94864 | JGI IMG/M metagenome (GOLD analysis project Ga0136652, IMG submission 94864) | Hot spring microbial mat communities from California, USA to study Microbial Dark Matter (Phase II) - Cone Pool mat layer E metaG... ...
GTGGGGCGCCGCGAAAGCTCAGTGGCAAGCTTCACCCGCTGTGCCTCTCCCCCGGAGAGGGTGGTGGCTGGCTGCCCCAGCTTGATATAGCCCAGCCCCACATCGTGGAGTGTGACAAGCTTATTTCTTACCTTAGGGAAGTGCTCAAAGAAGGAGAGTGCCTCATCAACGCTCATCTCCAGTATCTCAGCGATATTCTTGCCCTTAAAGCGAATCTCCAGCGCCTCCCGGTTGTAGCGCTTCCCCTTACAAACCTCGCAGGCTACCGTCACATCGGGCAAAAACTGCATCTCGATCTGGATGAAGCCCGCCCCGCCACAGGCCTCACACCTGCCGCCCTTGATATTGAAGGAAAAACGTCCCGGCGTGTATCCCCTCACCCTGGCCTCAGGAACAGTGGCAAAGAGCTCCCTTATCGGGGTGAATGTTCCGGTATAGGTAGCCGGGTTGGAGCGGGGGGTACGCCCGATCGGCGACTGGTCGATATTCACCACCTTATCGATGTGCTCAAGCCCCAGTATCTCATCGCACTCCCCAGGCTTATCCTTTGCCCTGTATAATATCTGGGCGAGCTTCTTATAGAGTATCTCATTGATAAGGGTGCTCTTGCCGCTCCCTGAAACCCCGGTTATGCAGACAAGCTTTCCCAGGGGGATACGGACATCGATATTCTTCAGGTTGTTCTGGCGGGCGCCCTTTATCACCAGCTCCTTTCCCGAGCCGGGGCGGCGGCTTTTGGGGAGGGGGATCTCCTTCGCCCCGCTCAGGTACTGCCCGGTTATCGACTGGGGGCACCTCATGATATCTTCCAGCGTCCCGCTAGCTACAATCCATCCCCCATGCTCCCCGGCGCCTGGCCCCATATCAATGATATGGTCAGCGGCACGCATTATTGCCTCATCATGCTCCACAATGAGTATGGTATTGCCCAGGTCTCTGAGCCTCTTCAAGGTGGCGATAAGCCGGCTGCCATCAAAGGGGTGCAAACCGACGGTCGGCTCGTCACAGATATAGAGCACCCCCATAAGCCCGCTTCCGATCTGGGTTGCCAGGCGGATGCGGTGGGCCTCCCCGCCTGAGAGGGTGCTTGAGGCACGGTCTATGGTAAGATAATCAAGCCCCACATCCCTCAAAAATCCGAGGCGAGCCCGAATCTCCTTCAAGATTTGGTGAGCGATCTGAAGCTCAAGGGGACTCAAGATGGGCTTTGAGCCATTGCCGCTCAGGCTATCAATCCACTGAAGTGCCTGGGTGACCGACATTGAGGTCACCTCAATTATGTTCTTGCCATCAATCGTTACCGCCAGTGATTCCGGCTTCAGCCTCTTCCCCTGGCAGGCCGGGCAGGGGTGGGAGGACATATAACGCTCGATCTCATAGCGGGTCCAATCTGATTCTGTATCCCGGTAGCGGCGCTCCAGATATGGAATTATCCCCTCATAACCGCTAAAATACTCCCTCACCCGGCCAAAGCGGCTTCGGTATCTCACGAGCTCCCCCTCCTCCCCGTAGAGGATGAGGTTGAGATGATGCTCGTCAAGCTCCTTTACCGGGGTGTGAAGGGAGAAGCCATAGTGTTGAGCCAGGCTTTCAAGCTGACCCTGGTGCCAGGTGAACCACCCCCAGGGTCGAATGGCACCCTCGGCGATGCTCAGCTCCTTATTGGGGATAACAAGGTCGGGGTCTATCTCAAGCTTTACCCCGAGCCCGGTGCAGGCAGGGCAGGCGCCGTGAGGGCTATTGAAGCTGAAGGTTCTGGGGGCGATCTCCCCCAGACTTATTCCACAGTGGACGCATGCGAAGTGCTCGGAAAACAAAAGCTCCTCTCCACCGACGATCGAGACAAGCACCACCCCCGCCCCCAGTTTGAGTGCAGTCTCCACCGAATCGGCGATGCGGCTTGGCTCCCCACCACCTCCTCCAATCACCAGCCGGTCTACCACCACCTCGATGGAATGCCGCTTGTTTTTGTCCAGTTCAAACTCCTCTGAGAGGTCGTAGATTCGCCCGTCGACGCGAACCCGGACAAAGCCCGCCTTCCTGAGGTCCTCAAAAATGCCCTGGTGCTCCCCTTTACGATCCTTGATGAGGGGGGACATGATCATGATTCTGCTATCAGGGGGAAGTCCAAGGATAGCGTCAACGATCTGCTGCACCGTCTGGCGCGATATCTCCCTCCCGCAATTGGGGCAGTGGGGGTGACCGACACGGGCAAAGAGAAGGCGCAGGTAATCATAGATCTCAGTAACCGTGCCCACTGTGGAGCGGGGGTTGTGGCTCGGCCCCCTCTGGTCTATGGAGATGGCCGGGCTTAAGCCCTCAATGTGGTCTACATCTGGTTTATCCATCTGACCGAGGAACTGGCGGGCATAGGCGGAGAGGGACTCCACATAGCGTCTCTGCCCCTCGGCATAGATGGTATCAAACGCCAGCGAGCTCTTCCCCGACCCGGATACCCCGGTGATCACTACCATTTTGTCACGGGGGATGGTGACATCGATGTTCTTGAGGTTGTGCTCGCGGGCCCCTTTTACAATTATAGAGTCAAGAGGCATGGCTTCCTTTTACTTCTGATTGGCAAATAATTATTTTAGCATGAAAAAGGGAGTTAAGCAAGGATTATAAATATAGTCCCCTCCTTGGAAGTTGACTTGCATTCCCGTCACTATTGGTGTATACTACAGCCAATGATAGTACCCTCTGAAAACTGAGAGGCGGTTTGCAGGAGGCAATCCTCAATTTGAGCTCTAGCGATCTCACAGAGATGGTCTTGGGCCGCAAACTGCATCAAGGGGGACAAACTAAAGGAGGTAGGTCATGGCTTTAGCGGACAAGACCTTGGTCTGTCGAGATTGCGGCACGCAGTTTACCTTCACAGTTGGCGAGCAGGAGTTCTATATCTCCCGCGGCCTTGAGAATGAACCCAGCCGCTGTCCAGACTGCCGAGCGGCGAGGAGGCGCGGACGCACAGGTGGCAGTTCGGGGCGTGGGCGTGAGATGTTTACCGCAACCTGTGCCTCCTGTGGTGCTGAGTGTCAGGTTCCCTTCAGTCCCAGGGAGGGCAGACCTGTCTACTGCAGCAATTGCTTCTCTAGGGTGAGGAAAACTCGGTAAAGCCAAGGCTTTCCCTCATAAACACTTGAACTTTCTTGGAGGCGGTATGCATGTTGGAATGTGCAAGCTTCGACTCCGCCTCCCCGAGAATTGTTCCCTAAAAGGGAAGCGGCGAGTCTTAAACTCGATCACGACAAGGGTGAGAAATAAATTCAATGTCTCCATAGCCGAGGTGGAGGATCAGAACCTGTGGCAACTGGCGACACTAGGGATAACTATTGCCGCCAACGACTCCCGGCATGTAAACGAGGTTTTATCAAAGGTGGTCGATTTTGTTGAGGGTATCTCAGGCGACGCCGAGCTGCTCGACTATGAGATTGAAATATTAAGTGCCCTCTAACCCCATCTGAAGCATGGATCCCGCCGCCTTTCTTGCTGAGCTCAGAGCCTCCTCCTCCTATCAGGATCAAATCGTTCACCTGGAGCATCTGCCTCCCAGTGAGGCAAGGTATGGTGAATTGGGCGAGGCGATACATCCTGAACTTTATGCCTCACTTGCCGCATTCGGTCTTCTGCCCCTCTATAGCCACCAGGCTGAGGCAGTGAGCCTGAGCATCCAGGGCAGGAATATAATCGTAGTGACGCCTGCCGCTAGCGGAAAGACCCTGTGTTATAACATTCCCGTTGTAAACAGGATATTAACTAATAAGGAAGCCCGCGCCCTCTATATTTTTCCGACGAAGGCGCTCGCCCAGGATCAACTGAGGGGACTTAAGGAGCTCACCTCAAGCATCAAGGGGGTAAGGTTTGCCACCTTTGATGGCGATACCCCGCAGGGGGAGCGGGGGGAGATAAAGAGGAAGGGCTCACATTGTGCTCACTAACCCGGATATGCTCCACCTTGGCATCCTTCCCAATCACCAGTCATGGTCAAGGCTTTTTCGCTGTCTAAGCTATGTTGTGATCGATGAGGCTCACATTTATCGGGGCATCTTCGGCTCCCATGTCGCCAGCGTCCTCCGGCGACTCAGGCGCATCTGCACTCATTACGGCTCAAACCCCCAGTTCATATGCTGTTCAGCTACCATTGCCAATCCAAAGGAGCACGCCGAGAGGCTAGTTGGCTTACCATTCGAGGTGATCGACCGGGATGGCTCCCCTCACGGAGGAAAGGACTTTATCTTCTGGAACCCACCGCTTATCGACAAGGCTCGCTCCACACGCCGTAGTGCCAATACCGAGGCCTCTTTTCTATTCACAGAGCTGGTGCGCCGGGGGATCCGGACTCTCGCTTTCGCCAAGACAAGAAAGCTGACTGAGCTTATCTATATCTACTCAAGGGACGAGTTCGCTGAGGAAGGTCTGGATTTGGCGGCCAGGATCAAGCCCTATCGTGCCGGCTACCTTCCGGAGGAGAGACGCAGGATTGAGAGGGACCTATTTGAGGGACGCCTCCTCGGCGTGGTAGCCACCACTGCACTGGAGCTGGGGATAGACATAGGCGACCTTGATGCTACCATCCTCACCGGTTACCCGGGAAGCATCTCGAGCACCTGGCAACAGGCAGGGCGCAGCGGGAGGCGGGAGGGGCAATCCTTGAGCTTCCTCATCGGCCTGGAAAACCCCCTTGACCAGTATTTCATGCGCCATCCTGAGGTTTTCTTCCAGAAGAGCTATGAGAACGCCTTGATCGACACGGGCAACCCTCATATCTTGAAGCCTCACCTTTTGTGTGCCGCCTGGGAACTTCCTTTGAGTGAAGAGGATGGGGGGCTCTTTGGAACCAACTTCAACCGGGCGAGGGAGGAGCTTGAGGGGCAGGGCATGCTCCGCAGCCGGCAGAAACGCTGGTATCTAGCGCCAAGTATTGCCTACCCGGCTGAGGCTATAAACATCCGCTCCACCTCATCGGAGTATTATGTCATTTTGGATGCCTCCCAGGGGAATAGGCAGATCGAGACGGTGGAGGAAAGCCTCGCCTTCCTCCAGGCTCATCCTGGTGCCATCTACTTGCATCAAGGTGAGACCTATCTGATCACTGAGCTTGATGTAGCAAGCCGCATCGCCTATGCCATCCCTATTGATGCTGCCTATTATACTCAGGCCAGGGAGATCACCGACATCAGAATCCTGGGGACGACCAGCGAGAAAGATATGGGGAGGGTGAAGGTGCGCCTGGGCGGGGTGGAGGTAAAAAGCCAGGTAACCAGTTTTCAGAAGAGGGTGCAGTTCACTGAGGAGGTCGTTGGATGGGAGCCCCTTGATCTTCCACCTCGAATTTTCCATACGGTGGCACTCTGGTTTGATATACCGCCTGAAGCGGCTCAGGTTATAGCTGGGGAGGGTTTTGATTTTGCCGGGGGACTCCATGCCATCGAGCATGCTGCCATCGCCATGCTGCCGCTATTTGCCCTTTGCGACCGAAACGATATTGGCGGCTTCTCCACTCCACTGCACCCAGATACCGGGAGGCCTCAGATATTCATCTACGATGGCTATCCCGGTGGGATTGGGATTTCGGAGAAGGGCTTTGAGCTGGTTAATGAACTCTGGGAGAAGACCTGGGGGGCGATCGCCGAGTGTCCCTGCGAGGAGGGCTGCCCCAGTTGCATTCAGTCGCCGAAGTGCGGCAACAATAACGAACCCCTGGATAAGAGGGCAGCCCTCATTATCCTTCGAGAACTGCTGGGTAACAATATTGGCAATTTTTCCGACCTGGCAAGGAAATACAGGGAACGGGGGTTATAGCGCTTCAATTCTACATTGACCTTTGCGGGCTGCCTTGTTATACTCGTTGTGCCCTCATCTAACCTAATAAGGAGAACTTTGTGGCTGATGTCCAACCGTTTCGCGGTCTGCGCTATAATCTGGAAAGAATTGGCGACCTCTCCTTGGTGATCAGTCCCCCTTATGATGTTATCTCTCCAGATGAGCAGCTCCTCTATTATCGGAAAAGTCCCTATAACATAATCAGGCTGGAGCTCGGTGAGGAGCGAGCCAACGATATCCCTGAAAATAATAGATACACGCGGGCGGCGAGAACCCTGGAGAGCTGGCTTCAGGAAGCTGTTCTGATCCGGGAGAGGCATCCGGCATTCTATGTTGTGGAACATCGCTTTCCATATCAGGACACTATAAGGAGCCGCTTCGGTCTCATTGCCTGCGTTCGGCTGGAGGGCTTAAACGGAGGCAGGATTCGCCCCCATGAGATGACAATGATGCGTCCTATTGGCGACCGCCTGCGCCTTCTTGAGGCGTGTCGGGCCAATTTGAGCCCGATAATGGCGCTGTTTCGCTCTGAAGGGGAGGGGATTGGGATGCTACTTCCAGAGGCTAGGGTAACTAAGCCTCACTTAAGCGCGGTTGATGGCCATGGGGTGATCCACAATATGTGGGTAGTGACTGATGAAAAGGCCACTGCCGGCATCTCCCAGTTTTTTGCCAATAAGACCCTCTATATCGCCGATGGACATCACCGCTATGAGGCGGCTCTTATCTACCAGAGGGCTCAGTACTCCGTCTGTTCATCATATACCGGGAATGAAGCCTTTAATTTCGTGATGATGGCCCTTGCTGAATCAGGTGACCCGAATATGATCATGATGCCCACCCACCGTCTGGTGCGTGGCATCAAGGCAGAGACGCTTGCCGGGTTTAAGGAGAGGCTAGATATTTACTTCCATGTAGAGGAATTGCTACCCCCTTCGCGCACCCTGTCCGATACACTGAGGGGCTGGCTGGACACTTTAAAGGATAGGGGGCAGAGCGGGATAGCCTTTGGGCTTTACGGGCTGCATGGGAAGCGCCTCTTGATATTGACAGTTCGCCAAAACGGCTCAGGGCAGCCACAGCTTGCCCTGGATTTGGATGTTGATATATTGCATCGGCTGATTTTGCGAGAGATGCTGGGGGTGGATGACAAACGGGAGGATTGCCTCGAATATACCCGCGATGCTTTAAATGCTGTTTCTCGGGTAAATCGAGGGGAGTTTCAGCTAGCCTTTCTTCTTAATCCCGCCCCTATCTCCAGCGTCCTTGCGGTGGCTGATGCTGGCATCCGCCTTCCCCAGAGGTCCACCTACTTCTATCCCAAAACACCCGCCGGTCTGGTGATAAACCCTCTGTGGGATGATTAGTTGCCAGTTTAAATCAGAGAAAAATGGAGTGCCTAACCCTTATCCTCTTTTGGCTCTCCCCTTCCCATCAGGAATTGCTCTATGTCCTTAAATAGTTCCTCGGTGCGATATTCTAATTGTGTTTCCCTCTCCTCAGCACTTGCCTGTCCTTTCAACTGTTCAAAATAATCGATAAGCCCTTTGATCTCCTCCCCATATGACTCTTTGAGGCGTTCGATATGCCCCTCTATTTCAAGGTCCGTCCTCTTAGCCCACTCATCAATCTCGGAGAGGTCGATCTGTACGCCGGATAGCTCACTGAAGACCTCAAGAACAGCTTTTGAGGAGCGGGGATTTGCAATCTGGGTGGTGTAGATCGGTATCTCGCCCAATAAACAAATGCCATCGATATTTCTTTCCCTGGCAACCCCCAGCAGAAGCCCGTTCATACCGCTGATAGTGCCCTCTTCCAGAAGTGCTATACCGTGTTTTTTGAGCTCCGGTATCAACTTAGGACTTGTTGCTGCCCCCAGCACCCGGGGTGTTTTGGTGTGATACATATGAGTGGGAGCTGCGGCAAAGGTATATACCCTTTTAGCGTTAAACCTTTGTGATATATCCAGGACTAAATTGGCAAGCCTATAACTGCCGCTAGCCGGCTGAGACTCTGCGGTGAGGATTACGAGATCGTTCCCGGCACCACTTTCCCAGAACCAGAGCCTGTTCTCCGGGAATTCTAGTTCCCTGGTGATGCCTTGGTGCACAAGGACTAGGGTTGGGTCGAAGAAGTCATAGGGCTCGATCACTCCCAACTGGTGGGCGCCCAGTTTCTCCCTCAGATATCTGGCAGCCACTATAGCTACGCCCCCCATACCGGGCCATGCCGCAACCAGGGACGGATTTCTAAGTTCGGGCTCTCTATAGAATCTGACCGCTTCCATAAAGGTCCCCTTCCCCGGGAGAAACTTGCGCCACTATTTTAATACTACTATACTCGAAAAGGGGGATCTTTTCTAGGGGAAGGGAAGATCGTGGATTATGAAGTGATCGATTCCCACGCCCATTTGGAGGAGCTGGGGGACCTGGAAGCGGCTATCCGAAGGGCGAAGGATAGCGGGGTAGCCGCCATTATCGCTGTGGGCTCCGATCGCCGCTCAAATAGCCAAGTTTTAGAAATAGCGGCAAGATATAAGAGCTTTGTTTACCCCGCCCTCGGCCTGCATCCGTGGAGCCTAGCGACAGCTATCTCGACACTCGAGCGCGACCTTCAGTTTATCGAGGGTAACATCGAAAGCATCGTTGCCATAGGTGAGGTGGGGCTCGATTATAGTAAGGAGGTGATAAAGGGGGCGGGCAAGGATTTGCAGAAATGGGCGCTCCGGAGTATCTTGGAGCTAGCCAAAAGATTGGGCAAACCAGCGATAATTCACTCAAGATATGCCTGGAGGGACTGCTTTGCCTTGGCTGAGGGTATCGCAATCGAAAAAGCGGTCTTTCACTGGTATACAGGACCGCTAAATGTCCTGAGGGATATTTTAGACCGTGGTTACTTTGTCTCGGCAACCCTCGCCGCTGGATACCATGAGGAACACAGAAGGGCGATAAGGGAAACGCCGCTTGAGAGGCTACTTCTGGAGACGGATTCCCCGGTGGTCTATAGAGGGGGAACCAGGGCTGAGCCCGCTGATGTCATCAGGGTGCTCGATGTGGTGGCAAGGCTAAAGGATGTAGAGCCAAGCATAGTGGCGGATAAAACCACCCAAAATGCGCTTATGCTGTTTGCTTTGAGGACTGGGTAGGCTGGATTCTTGGATTCCTCACGGAGGGAAGTGGGCGTTGACAGGTTAATCTTTCTGGGGACTGCCGGGGCTCGAATTATGGTGGCAAACCAGATCCTTGCCTCGGGCGGTCTCTGGCTTTGTCTTGGTGGGACAGAGATACTCCTCGACCCCGGCCCTGGCACCCTAGTTCAGGCGGCGAAGAGGAAACTGCGGGCGTCAAAGCTTGAGGCTATTATCCTCTCCCACCGGCACCTCGATCACTCAGCGGACATAAATATAATGATCGAAGCCATGACCGATGGGGGGCTGAGGAGGAGGGGGGTGCTATTTGCCCCTAGTGATGCCCTTGACGAGGACCCGGTGGTCCTCCATTACCTTCGGGGATACCTCGAGCGTATTGAGATGCTGGAGGAGGGAAAGAGTTACAGTATCGGCGGGGTCTCTTTCCGAACTCCAGTGAGGCACAAACATCCTGTGGAGACCTATGGAATAGTGTTTCAAGACTCAGGACATACCATCTCTTGGGTTGTGGATACGCGCTATTTTGAGGATTTGTGCCTGCACTACAAAGCTGACCTCCTTATCCTCAATGTGGTGAGGTTAGAATCTGGTGGCCCCTTTGATCACCTCTCAGCCCCTGAGGCGGGTCAGATCATCAAGGAGGTAAAGCCCAGGGTGGCCATCCTGACCCATTTTGGCATGACTATGTGGCGGGCTAAGCCATGGGAGGTGGCAAAGAGGCTATCGGATGAGACCGGTGTTCGAGTGATCGCCGCCCGGGATGGGATGGGCTTTGACCTGGCTGAGCTTGACTAGAGGGAGGTGAATATGAAAATCAGTTTGGAGGAGGTCGGGGGTCTACTAAGGGGGCGCGGGCTAACCATCGGTGTTGCTGAATCGTCCACGGGCGGTTTGATATCGCACCTCCTGACCAATGTCCCGGGTAGTTCAAGGTATTTCAAGGGGAGTGTGGTTGCTTATGACAATGAGATAAAGGTAAAGATTCTGGGCGTTAGATGGGAA
>Ga0136652_1001460_pt1 | contig 9966 bp, 9 predicted proteins | sample ConPoolayeEmetaG_FD_94864 | JGI IMG/M metagenome (GOLD analysis project Ga0136652, IMG submission 94864) | Hot spring microbial mat communities from California, USA to study Microbial Dark Matter (Phase II) - Cone Pool mat layer E metaG... ...
CAATCCCAACCCCGAGCCTGGCCTGGGGTGAACCACGACAGGACCGGTCGGGTGCTTTGATCGGCAATTTCGAGTCTTGGCGGCGCGCTTGAGTCCAGCTCGATGATGAGTTAGAATGACGGTTCCAAAAGAAAAGGAGAACGATGGCCAAGAATAATCAAACCCCGGAGATTGCATATAAAAACCTGGAGTTCCTTGAATCTGAGGAGGCCCGGACGATCCGGATTCTCAGCGAAATCCTTGAGCCGATGTACCGGTTGGCTAAGTATAAGGTCCATACGACTGTGCTCTTTCTCGGCTCATCTCGGGTCGACATCAACGACGGTAAATCACCCCTTGTCAAGTACTACTGGGACGCTGAGGAGCTGGCCTTCCGGCTGGCCAGCTGGGCCATCAAACTCAAGCCCAAGGGCAAGAATTTTGTCATCTGCACGGGCGGTGGCCCGGGCATCATGGAAGCGGCCAACCGCGGTGCGGCCAGGGCCGGCGGCAAATCTATCGGTATGAACATCTCCCTCCCCCAAGAACAGGCACCTAACCCTTACATCTCCCCCGAGCTCAGTTTCCTTTTCCATTATTTTTTCACCCGGAAGTTCTGGCTTATCAACAAGGCCCGGGCAGTTGTCGCTTTCCCGGGGGGGTTTGGAACCTTGGACGAGCTGTTTGAGACTTTAACGCTGATCCAGACGGGAAAAATCTCCAAGGAGGACCTCTTCGTCATCCTCTACGGGAAGGAATATTGGCAAAAGACAATCCGTTTTGACGCCCTTATCGAAATGGGCACGATCGCACCTGAAGATGCCCAGCTTTTCTGCTATTGTTCCACCCCCCGCGAGGCGTTTGCATTGCTCAGAGCAAGGCTTAGAAAGTTCTTGCAGTAGACGATCTCCGGAGCTGCTTTCTTTTTGAATAGAAAAGCAAAAAGCCAAATACCCCGCCAGTAGCTCCCAGGACATCGGCCAGAAGGTCAAGAAGTTCGACCGCCCGCCAGGGCACAAAGAATTGATGAAACTCATCCAGTCCGGCCAGTGTCACGGAGGTGACAAGAGAGAGGACCAGCTTTAAGGTGAGCGAGGTGTTCAGGCTGGAGAAAAAGCCAAGCGCGACGAGGAAGCCGAGGAGGGCGTATTCGGCGAAATGGGCGGCCTTATCGAAGTGACGAACGTTGACGGGGATTCCGATGTCCGAAGAGGATAGGACGAAGATCAAAAAGTAATAACCGGCAGCAGGGAGAAAGGAAACAAATCTTTTCATCGGTCGTTCAGGGATGAATCATTGTAGTCGAGGGGAAGGAGTAAGTCCAGGGATCGGCCGTTCGCGAGGCAGCAAGAAGTTAGGCGGGGTCGGTTCGGACGTGGAATCCCAGATGTATTGTGACGACACCCCTAAAGATTTGCAGCTTCCGAAGCATCTTTGATTCAGGGATAAGAATGGGTCCTGCGCCGGTGCGTCCCCCGTCCTCCCTCGCGTCACCCATTTCCCCGTGGGGAATCCGGGCCGCTGCGGGCTTGGCGGGGACTGACGCCGTGTTAACCATTCTCAAGAAAAGTTTTGTTATTACTACGGGAAAAAAGTGCTTCGTGTCGGGGCCGGAGATAAATTTGGACATCGCCTCGAGAGCTGTGTAAAATGATTCAGGAATGATAAGAACTCTTTTGTGGCGCTTGGCCCTTTTTGTCAAGGCGGTCATCCTCTCTGCCAAGGATTATCCAGTGAAGCCAGTTCCTTTTACCCAAGTCAGGTTAAAGGACATATTTTGGGCGCCACGCCTGGAGGTCAACCGAACAGTCTCCATTCCCTGTGCTTTCCGGATGAACGAAGAAACGGACCGCGTCGATGTCATCGAGCTCGAGCTGCCCATGCCCATCCGACGCGTCATCGCCCATGAAAAAGTCGAAGCTGACCGGAATCGGGTCGCTCTCCAGCGCGGACCGATTGTCTATTACGCTGAAGGAGTTGACCGCGGCGAGAGGTGCTTAACCTCGTCTTGCCCGATGAAGTGGTGCTTCAGGATGAATTCAGGCCCGATTTTCTCAATGGCGACGCCGTTCTCGGCGGCGAGGCACTGGCGGTTCACCGCGATGGTCAGGGAAAAATCGAGAGGGAGCCTCAACCTTTCATGGCTATTCCCTATTAGGCCTCTCCCCCGGTTGTGGTTTGGGTGGGGCAGGTAGTGACGATAAGATGAAGGGCTTCGCCAACTCAGCTGGGTTCATCCAACGGGGACGGGAATGGCCTTGCTCCATTTTTATTCTCATCTTCTGTGGATTTATCCTCAGTTCAGGATGCCGGGTCCCCTTCAAGTATTATCCGGATGGCTTTGTCCAGACAGGAATCGCCTCCTGGTATGGCCCTGAGTTCCATGGCCAGCCGACCTCGAGCCGAGAAATCTACAACATGCACGACCTCACGGCTGCCCACAACAGCTTGCCCATCGGAACATACGTCATGGTCACCAACCTGGAAAATGGAAAATCCATCACTGTCCGGATCAACGATCGCGGCCCTTTTGTCAAGGGAAGAGTGATCGACCTTTCTTATGCTGCAGCCAGAGCTTTGGACATGATTGGAGCGGGGACGGCAAAAGTGCGCATCGAAGTCTTGCCCGGCCTCTCCCCCCCTCTTCTTCCCCCTACGTTTTCTGTGCAGATTGGCTCATTCCTCGTCAAGGAGAACGCAGACAAGCTGCGACGGGAACTGGAAAGAAACTTTGAGGGAGTCTATATCTCCCTTTATAAAACCGGCCAATCGACGTACTACCGCGTTCGACTCAAAGCTCGGAATATCGAATCCGCCCGGGATTTGGCGCTCAAGCTTTCCTCTATGGGTTACATGGCCATCGTTTTTGAGGGAGAATGATGGCCTATTTTTTTCTTTTATAAAGATAGGCTGCTTGGCGAAGCTTGTTCTCGCGACCGTCATGGACCGCATAGTGAGCCCCGCTCCACATGCAGGCCGAGCCGTACTCCCCCTTCTTGTTGAGCGCATAAAAATTCAGTCCGAAGCGCGGTCGGCCCTCTTCGTCGAGGAGATGGGGTTGGAGCTTTGTTTTCTCGGCAATCTTCTCCAGGGCTTTAAGACAGGCCTCCTCAGGAGAAAAGCCGGCGCCCATGAAATGGACGACCATGTAGCTTCCGCAGGTGAGGATGTTCGCTTCCCCCCTGCCCGTTGACCCAGCCGCGCCGATGTCGTTATCGACATAAAGGCCAGCCCCGATGATGGGCGAATCCCCCACGCGGCCAGGAATCTTGAAGGCTAATCCGCTTGTCGTCGTCACGCCCGCCAAATTCCCGGCGCTGTCGCGGGCGATGCAGTTGATGGTCCCATAAGAAGAAAGATAGGGCTTCAGTTCTTCGGCCAGCTTGTCCATCTTTGGGGGAAACCAGTTGTCCCTGTCCGAAAGTGTCTCCTTCCAGCGCAGCCAGATTTCGCGCGCTCTGTCAGTGAGGAGGTTCTCTTCCTTAAACCCGTGGGCACGGGCGAATTGGAGCGCTCCTTCCCCGACGAGAAGGGCATGGTCTGTTCTTTCCATGACCAGCTTAGCTACCCGGGATGGGGTTTTGATGTTCCTCAGGCTGGCCACCGCGCCTGCGTTGTGGGTTGGTCCGTGCATGACCGAAGCGTCGAGCTCAACGACGCCCTCTTCGTTGGGCAGGCCGCCGTAACCCACAGACCTGTCTTCTGGGTCTTCCTCGACAATATTAACTCCAGCGATGACGGCATCCAGGGGGTCGGCGCCCTGGCGGAGGAGCTCCATCGCTCTGGCCGTGGCGCGGAGGCCGTTTCCGCTGGCCACGACACACGGCCCATCCGAAGCTCCGCTTTGATGGGCTGATAAGGCCATTTTCCCGCCGCCAAAGACGGAAGCAGCTGTTATTCCCAAGCCGACCTGAAGGAATTCTCGCCTCGATACTCTCTGCATCGTCATACCTCCTCAAAAGAATCTGTGCTCCCTACATTACTCAACTTTGGCCGAAGATTCAACATCAAGGAAGTTAACAATGAATTTTCTAACGGCAATTTCGCGCCGACTCGAGAGTTTGACAAAGAATGGCCCTTGGATTAAAAGGATGGGCTGTGACCCAGCAACGTCGGATTCTCCTTTCGGCATCCCTTTTCCACGCCCTCAACGATTCGGCGACGGTCGTTGTGCCGATGATTTTTCCCCTTCTCTACAGCCATCAGTTCATTATTCACAACTACGCCCAGATCGGCATCCTCTCCAACCTCGGCTTGCTGACGACTTTCGTTTTCCAGATCTTGGTCGTCCAGGCATCAAAGAGAATTGGTTACAAATCGATGCTCGTCCTGAGCTTTGTCGGTATTTCTCTCACCTTGGCCCTCATTTCCTGGACTACGGCTTTTGGAACTCTTCTTTTTTTCTACCTCCTCTTTCGGGTTTTCGACAGTTTTTACCATACCCTTGGTCTTGCTTGGGTATCCCGCTCGCACCCGAGACAGGCCATTGATTTTGCCATGGGTGTGCAGAGTGGTTCGGGAAATTTCGGCGTTTTTCTGGCTTTCCTTTCGACAGGCTACATGGCTCAGCTTTCCGGCTGGAAGTTTCCCCTGCGGTCTTGGTCCGCTGTCTGTTTTGCTCTCGGCCTGGCGAGTTTTTTCCCTATCCGGGGAATCACGTTTCCTTCGGGTGGCCTCGAGGCTTTCACCTGGACATCGTGGCGTCAGACGGTGGTCCGTGTGCGTTTGTATATCATCGGGTTCATCTTTGGCGGTGCGTGCTGGGGGACAGCAGTCTACTTCGCGCCATCTCTTCTCCACCATAAATTCCGCATTCCCATGGGCGAGACGGGCGTTTTCATGGCCCTGTGGATTGGCTTGGGCGCGGTCATGACCTATCTTTTCGGGTTCTTGAGTCGGACGCTGGGAAGGCGGAAAGTCTATCAGGCCGGTTTTGGCGGCGCCTCCCTTTTCCTCCTCCTTCTGGGCATCGCGCCAACCTCCCTCTTGGCCCTCAGCGCTCTTTTCCTTTTCGGAGTTTTCCTCTTCCTCATCTACCCCGCTCTCCAATCCTACGTTGGAAACACCGTGCCCTTTGGCAACCAAGCTCAAGCTTTCAGCATTGTCTCGAACATCCAGATGGTCTCGGGCGCAGTTGTCGCCCTCGGGGCTGGATTCTTATCCGATGCGTTCGGAATCAGCTCTCCCTTTCTCGTGCTCGGAGTTCTGGGTGGGCTGGCAGCAATCTTTTCCTCTTTGTTCTGCCTGTCGTCGGCAAGCTCTCCGCCTTAGGAGGCTTTGAGCTTGAGAACACGGCCGGGAAGTTCACCGTTCCAGCGTCCCTTATCGATAACCATCCGGCCGTTGATGAGCAGATAGTCCACACCACGGCAATACTGATGGGGGTTGGAGATGGAAGTCGGGGTGCGGATATTCTTGACATCGAGGACGACGATGTCGGCACGGTATCCCTCTTTAATCCAACCACGGTCCTTCCAGTTCATGATGGCCGCTGGCAATGACGTTTGAGAACGGATGGCATGGGCAAGCGAAATGGCTTGGCGCTCCAGGGAATATTTCTTGATTTTGTGGAGGAATGTCGAATAGGAACGGATGTGCGGAAGTCCAATGCCGTAGAAAGGAGCTGTACCGTCGCTGCCGGTCCCCACGTAATCTTTCTTCATGATGAACTCGATGTCCTCCTCGCTCATCTGGAGGGGGATGCACTTCGCTCCCATGAGGTCGAGCTCGATAGCCGCATCCTCAATGCTTTTTCCTTTGATCGCCGCCACCTCGGCTAAAGTCTTTCCCTCCAGGTTCTTTTCGCAAGCGATGCCGACAACGATATTCTCGGCGCCGACAGAGTCCTCGATGCTCCGGCGAACCAACTGGCGTATCCGGGCTGCTTCGGCCGGGTCGCGGAGGCGGTCAATGAAGAGACGCCTCTCCCGCTCGTTTTCGGGTCCGCGGAAGGAATCCAGGTCGACCAGGCTCCGGGCCACAAAGCTAACCAAACGCTGGCGCGGCAGCTCGGCCAGAAAGCGCTCATGGCTGGAAGAAAGGGGGTAAAATGGTGTGATTTTCCTGTAAAGCGCCAGAAGCTCGGCGTCTCGCAGATAATCAAGCACGTGGGTTATGTCGTCCATGTTCAAGCCGGGGACTGGTTTTTCCCCGACCCAGGCCTCGCGAGGGATCAGGGGACGGTAGGGATAGGTGTTGGAGAACCGGTAAGGATACTGGTCGGCGGTTATGGTTAGGCCTCGGCTTCGGGCTTCTTCGATGAGCTGGCAAGCTTTATCGGCCAGCCCCCAATTTGATTTGCCGAGGACCTTGAAATGGGAAATGTGAGCTCGAACGCCCGTTTGTTCGGATATCCGGATGGCTTCCTGGATGGCTTCGAGGAGCTTATCCCTTTCATTGCGGATGTGGGTGTGGTAAATGCCCTGGTAGGGAGCGACGACCTTGACCAGCTCGATGACCTCCTCGGTCCGGGCGAAGCTGCCTGGAACATAAATCAAGCCGGTCGAGATGCCGCTGGCGCCCTGTTCCATGGCTTCTTTGACTAAAGCCTTCATCCTTTCGAGCTCCTCTGGAGTCGGGTCTCGATTTTCCAAGCCCATAACAAGCTGGCGGACTTGACCATGACCGACGAGGAGGGCGGCGTTCGGTCCGATGCCCTCCTCCGACCACGTTTTGATCAGATCCTCGGCTTTTTCGAAGACGGGCCAGGCGCTTCCCCCGCACTGACCGACGACGACGGAGGTGACGCCCTGGAGAAGATAATTGAGGCAAGCTCGGTTTTCCCGGAAATACATCCCTTCATCGACGTGGGTGTGGAGGTCGATAAAGCCGGGCGTGACATAGCGGCCTCGGGCGTCGATGACGGTGGCCGCTCGACCGCGCAGCGAAGGGGCAACCTTGACAATGGTGTCGCCCTTGATAGCCACGTCCAGGAGCTGGGCAGCCTTGCCCGAGCCGTCGAAGACGAGGCCGTTCTTGATCAAGATATCGTATTCGGGCGGGGTACCAGGCTGGGTTAGCTGTTTCGGCCAGCCTTCGGCAACCAGGGTTAAACCCAAGGCCAAGACCCATATCCAGAGAGGTTTCTTTGTCATTTCCTCACCTCCATGTTCGTTTTAGTTTTTTATGCGCATCGCTATGCTCATGGATGAGGCGCGCCGCGCGCCACCCACTCCATTTTGATAAATCACGCCTTGCCTGAGCGAAATTTCCAGCCACGCAAACTCAACAGCCGCTCAAAGTCGCTTTTCTAATTTCATTCTTGTTCTGGGCTTGTATTTCTCGAGTAGCTCGGTGTAGCGGCTCGACAGGTCGACTTCCTTTCCGTCGATAAAAACCTTGTGGATGGTCGTCCGCAGTTCCAGGATGTCCCCGTTGGTGAGGACGATGTTGGCGAGCTTGCCTTTTTCCAGGCTTCCCATCATCTGCGCGACGCCGAATATCTCAGCCGGGTAAATGGTGACCGCTTTGAGGGCTTCTCGCTTATCGAGCCCAAAAGCGGCCGCCTTCGCCGCGTGATAAGGAAGATCCTTGGCCAGGCTCGCGCTCTGGGAGGAAAAAGCAATCTTGACACCAGCCTTGCTCAGGACCGAGGGATTTCGGTAAAGGGCATCATAACCATCCTCCCAGCTCGGTGGCATTTCGTAAAGAGAACCAAAGACGACCGGGATTTCGGCTTTGGCGATTTCCTCGGCCACCTTCCATCCCTGGGTGACACCAAAAAAGATGGCTTTAACCTTTTCTTCTTGAACAAGCTGGATGGCGGCCAGGATGTCTTTATCGGCATGAACGGAAATCATCACCGGCAACTCGCCCCTGATAACGGGGATGAGGGATTCGAGTTTTTCGTCAAAATCAGGAAGGCGAAAAAGCACGTTCTTGGCAGCCGCATCCCGTCGCCTATCGTAGGAGCGAGCCTTGTTGAGCCAGTCCTTGAGTTCGAGGAGTTGCTTGGAGGCTTCCTCGCGGGAAGCAGGCTGGCGTCGAAAACCGGCCCGACCCAGGCCGGGGAGCTCGACATGCATGGCTAACGGGCTCTTGATGACCATCTCGGCCGGCGTCCAGCCAACAAGGCGAATAAGCCCGCTCTGGCCGGCGATCAATCCGCCCGTCGGAACGACGAGAGCAGCCGTTATGCCGTTGGAGCGGGTGATGGGGATGTGCATGGACTCGGGCCGGAGGGCTTCGGTTGAGCGGAGCTGGGGGTTGATTCGTCCTGTCTCTCGATAGTCGACGGTCGCAGCGATCGAGCTTATTTCAGAGAGCCCAAGGAAAGAATAGCCATCGATCATTCCAGGGTAAGCGGAGAGCCCAGTGGCGTCGATGATTCTCGCTCCAGGTGGAATGGACAGGTCTCTTCCGACAGCTTCAATTCTTTCCCCCCTGATGATGAGCATTCCTTCCGCGATGTCCTCCCCGACGACCGGAACGATGCGGGCTCCCTTGATGACCGTGTATTCTTCCTCCGAAGCAAGGCTCACGCGGGCAAGGATGCCCACGGCTAAGGCCAAAACAATGACGATGAGAGTTCTTTTCATGGCTCACCTCATCCTTTTTTGGGCGCCGCCGACCGCTTGGCAGCTTGCTCCTTATCCTGCCGTTCTTTGAGGTAGAGGTCGCGGTCGAAGTAGATTTCGCCTTCAATGATGGTCATCTCGCAGCGGGTGTACGCACTGAGCGGATGCTCATGAAAGACGGCCACATCGCCGTGCTTGCCGACATCAATGCTACCGGCTATCTTGTCGACCCCGAGCTGGATGGCCGGGTTGAGCGTGATGAGCTTAAGCGCCTCTTCCTCGGCGAGGCCGCCGTACTTAACGGCCTTGGCGGCGTCGTTAAACAACCGCCGGATACGCTCACTGCTATCGGAGTTGATGGAGACGACGATGCCATGCTGGGCGCAGTAGGCGACCATGGGGGCGATTCCTTCTTCTGCCTCCACTTTGTAGGCCCAGTTATCCAGGAAAACGGAAATGCCGATGCCTTGAGAGAGGAGCTCGGGGACGATTTTATAGGCTTCTGGAATGTGCTCGAAACAGGCCACCTTGAACCCGAACTCTTTGGCGAGGTTGATGAACTCGAGGGTTTCATCGGCGCGGTAGGAATGGCAGCGGGCGACGAGGTGGCCCCGGAGCAGGTCGGCCAGGGTTTCAAGCCTTAAGTCTCGCCGCGGCGGCAGAAGAGTTGGCGGTGGGTTCTTCGCCTTCATGGCCTGGCGATATCTTTCCCACTCTTCCATGTAGTTTTTGGCGCGAAGGAGCTCGCGCCGGATGATGGCGTTTACTCCCATCCTGGAGATGGGGTAGCGGGGCGGAGCGGTTGTCGCAGGTCGGTTGGCCTGCTTGGGGTTTTCGCCGAGGGCAAACTTTAAGGTTGGTGTGGCCTCGTGGACAACCATTTCCTCAGCCGGACGGCCCCATTTCAATTTTAAGGTGACGTTTCGGCCGCCGATGGGGTTGGCGCTCCCGTGGAGGGTGTGAACCATGGTCACGCCGCCGCTCAGGGCGGTCAGGATGGACAGGTCCTCGGGGTGGATGACATCAGCCATGTCGACCTCGGCGGTGATGACGTCGCCCGTTTCGTTCGTTCCGGAAAGGGCAATATGGGTGTGGGAATCGATGATGCCCGGCATGACATACTTGCCTGAAACATCGATAATCTTGACCCCAGGCGGCGCTTGGATGTTCTGCCCAACCTGACGGATGATGCCGTCGATGATGAGGACATCGCCCTTTGGCAAGACCCCTCCTGTCACCGTCAGGATTGTGCCGTTCTTGATGAGCAGGCTGCCGCCGGCCCGAGTGAAGGGAGCAGCCAAAAAAGCGAAGAAGATGGTCCAAGTAACCCCAAGAATGAGCTTTCTGGTGATTCGCATTTTCTTCCTCCCTCAGTTCCCCTGGCGAGGAATGCGAGTGGCCCGGAGCTCGGCGTTTCCCATCGGCGTAGAGATGGTTCCCTGGAAGGAATCTTTTTCAGCTCGGCCGGTGA
>Ga0136652_1001461_pt1 | contig 9963 bp, 10 predicted proteins | sample ConPoolayeEmetaG_FD_94864 | JGI IMG/M metagenome (GOLD analysis project Ga0136652, IMG submission 94864) | Hot spring microbial mat communities from California, USA to study Microbial Dark Matter (Phase II) - Cone Pool mat layer E metaG... ...
ATATTATATAGGTGTTTGGGCGAAAGATTAGAAAACAAATCTCCCTGACCAAAAGCAATAGCCGAGAAGGTGATCCCAGATTCTTCAAGAAGGAGTTTGAGGTGCTTTCTGTCACGGCCAACAATGCTGGCATTTACAATTTTTACATTTTTTGTGCTGAAAGTAGGAGTAGGATTTCCAACCCCGGTAGGTTCGAATTTCCTAATTTCTTCAACTAGTTTAAGGTTGATTGCGGAAAAATTTATTTTGGCGTCTATCCTTAATCTCTTCCTTAAATCTTCCTCTTTCAAAAGTTCGTCAGCAATTTTCTCTATCTTCTTCGAAAAAATTTCTATGTCTTCTGAAGAAATAGTAAAACCAGCGGCCATTTTGTGACCTCCCCAGCGGATTGGAAATCCGTTCAGTCTGGACAGAGCCTCAAATAAATTAAAACCTGGAATTGACCTCCCCGAACCTTTAGCCTCTTCTTTGCCTTTGGCTATTAGGATCGCCGGCCGATGAAATTCTTCAACCAGCTTACTGGCCGCTAAACCGATGACCCCTTCATGGTAGGTCTCGTGGGCTAGGACCAAAATTTTTTTACCTGCTACTTTTCCAACCGAATCTCTAGCGTGGATAAATGTTTCCTCCAGAATTTTCTGCCTTTTGGCATTTACTCTTCCCAAATATTCCGCCAGTTCTTTGGCGGTTTCATATTTGGGAGTACATATTAGACGGAGGGAGTTGAGAGCATGTTCAAGTCTGCCAGCGGCATTAAGTCGGGGGGCAATTATGTAATTAACTTCATAAGAGCCAATTATTTCTTTGGATATCCCCGATTGTTTATAGAGGGCTAAGAGTCCGGGTCTGGTTGTTTCTCTTAAAGCAGTAATTCCGTGCCAAGCGAAGGAGCGATTTAATCCGATCAGGGGCATTTGGTCGGCAATTGTTCCTAGGGCGGCTAATTCTAATCCGTCTCCTCTTTTCAGTTTCTCTGATTTGATTTTAAGCGTCTTTCTTATTTCTCTAGCAAAAATCCAGGCAATGGCGGCCCCGCTTATCTTGTTGGTATAAAGACTGGCGATGCATTTCGGTGTCCTGCCTTTTTTATGATGGTGGTCACAAATAATGATTCCAATTCTTAACTCTTCGGCTTTCTTAATTCCTTCAAACGCACTTATACCGTTATCGACGGTAACGATCAAGCCCAAAGAAGGATGATCTTCTTTAAGTTTTTTTACACTGGAAGGATTTAATCCGTATCCTTCGGAAAATCTATCCGGCAAGTGGGGGTGGACATTTTTTGTAAAAGCGTAGAGGGTTTCAAAAAGTATTCCGGTCCCGCAAATTCCATCCACATCGTAATCTCCGTAAATGACTATCATTTGATTTTTTTTAACTACCGACTTTACCGCCCTGATGGCCTTTCCCAAGGCTTTTTTATCAATCCCCAACTCTTTAAGGCCAATTTTCAAAGGATTTTTAGGATTGAAAAATTCTTCTTTCTCTTTCTTTCCTTTTATTCCCCGATTCTTAAGCAGAATATTAATAATTTTTTCTGAATCTCGAATTAATGGGGTTTTATCTAACGTTTCCCACTTTTTTAACTTTTTTTCCGTACTCACTTATTCTCCTTTGAATGAAGTATAATAGGTTAGCCATGAAAGTCCAACTTCCAAGGCTTGTTTTAGAAATCCTCGAAAAATTTGAAAAAGCCAATTTTGAAATTTACATTGTCGGAGGCGCCGTCCGCGATATCTTAATGGGGAAAATAGTCGATGACTGGGATTTTACCACCAACGCTACTCCCGAGCAGATTCTCAAGCTTTTCCCCGAGGGATTCTATGACAATATTTTTGGTACTGTCGGTATTGCCGATCCTTCGGAAAAAAATCCATTTGAAATAACTACTTTCCGGCGCGAATTTGGATATTCCGATGTAAGAAGGCCGGATAAAGTTATCTGGGGCAAAAACTTAAGCGATGATCTCAAACGACGAGATTTTACCATCAATGCTATGGCCCTCCGAAAAATTGAAGATCAAGATTTTGAACTAATAGACCTCTATAACGGACAAGAGGATCTAAAAGCAAAACTTATTAGGGCAGTCGGAAATCCCGACGAAAGATTTTCAGAGGATGCTTTAAGAATGATGAGAGCAATAAGGATAGCCGCCGAGCTTGGTTTCACCATTGAAGAGAAAACTTTCAGCGCAATTAAGAAGAATGTTTCTTTAATCAATAAAATTGCTAAAGAGAGAATCAAAGAAGAGCTTTTTAAAATTCTTGCCTCTTCTCATCCTTTCGAAGGGATAACGCTTTTTCGGAATTCTTCTCTGATGGCAGAAATCTTACCGGAATTAGAAAAATGTTTTGGTGTTGAACAAAAGTCTCCTCGTAGACACCATATCTATGACGTGGGAACCCATCTCCTAATGTCTTTAAAGGCCTGTAAAACTTCCGACCCGATTGTCCGCTTCGCCGTTCTTCTCCATGACATTGGTAAACCCCAAACTTATAAAAAACTTGAAAATGGGGTTATCACTTTTTATAACCACGAGGTCGTTGGAACAAAAATGGTAGCCAATATTGCCGACCGACTCAGGTTATCTAATAAAGAAAGGAAGAAACTTTTAACCCTTGTTCGATTCCATCAATTTACTGTGGATGAAAAACAAACCGACTCCGCCATTAGAAGATTTATAAGAAACGTGGGCCCGGAAAATGTACCTGACATACTTGAATTAAGGGTGGCTGACAGACTGGGAGGGGGGGCCAGAGAAACATCGTGGAGACTTGAAGAATTTAAAAAGCGTCTTATCGAAGTCCAAAAACAGCCATTCTCAATCAAGGATCTAAAAATCGACGGCAATGATGTAATGAAAACTCTCGGACTTTCTCCTGGACCAAGAGTCGGAGAAATACTAAAAATACTTTTTGAAGAAGTCGTTGAGAAGAAAATAGAAAATGAAAGGACGGTTCTTTTAAGGAGACTTCGAGAACTTTAATTCTTTCGCTTCTTTTTTTTGCAACTCATCCCAAGTCACCAAGACAGGAACAGCCACAAAAGGAGACGAATAAGTCCCGGAAATTGTCCCAATAAGAAGGGCGATAGCGAACCATTTGATAGTCGATCCCCCCAAAAGAACAAGAGCGACCAGCATGAATATTATGGTAAAGGAATTATTTAGAGATCTAACCATTGTTTCGGTAACCGCCCTATTGACCAAATCAATCAACTCCCCGCCGTACTTCCGTTGCGATTCCCTGATCCGATCATAAACAACAATCGTGTCATGTACGGAAAAGGAAAGTACGGTAAGAGCTGCTGTCACGAAAAGAAAATCAACCTCAGCACCAAAAAAGTGGCCAAGAAGGGAAAAACTACCAACTAATACTAGACTGTCGTGGGTCATTGCCAAAATTGCACTGATTCCAAATTTTAAACTCTTAAACTGAATGGCAACCCAAAAGAGAATTGAGATCGCGGCAATTCCCATTGCCCAAAATGTCTTCTTAATTAAATCCGGTCCAATCGAAGGGCCAACATTTTCAAATCTCAACTCCTCGGGTTTTCCTCCGGCGATATTCTCGAGAGCGGCAAAAATTCTATCTTTCTCATCGCCGGAAATAGGCGGAACTTTAATAAGGTAAGAGGTTTCTGTTCTCTGGATAGAGGTTACCGAAACCCCATTGTTTTCTATTGCCCTGGTGGCTTCTTCGGTAGAAATCTCTCGAGGAAGCAAATATTCTATTATCGCGCCGCCTTTAAAATCAACTCCGAAAAGCAATCCCCATTTAATAAGGCCGAATATTCCGATACCAATTGCGAAGGTTGATATTAAAAAGTAAACCAGCCGGTATTTCATCCAATTCATAACAGAGTTATTTTTGTCTTATAAAAACCCTTAAAAGATTTCTCGAAACCACGATGCCGGTGAATAGTCCGATAGCAATTCCTAGAGCCAAAGTTACGGCAAAACCTCTGACGGGTCCCGAGGTGTGAAGAAAAGGCCAATCAAGGGGGTTGGCTAAAACGAAGGCAGTCACCAGAGTAGCAATGTTGGCATCGCGGATAGAATCCCAGGCTCTACCGAAGGAAACCTCCAAAGCATCAGCAATCGGACGCTTTAATCTTTCCTCTTTGAACCTTTCAAATATTAAAATATTCGAATCCACCGCCATTCCGACGGAAAGAAGAAATCCGGCAATACCGGGAAGGGTAAGTACAACCGGAATAAGCTTATACAAGGCTAGGGTCAAAACGCCAAAAATAACAAGCCCCGCGTTTGCCACCAATCCCAGCTTCCCGTAGGCAAGGGCCATAAAGGATAAAACCATTATCAGTCCAACTACCCCTGCTTTGATGCTTCTGGCTACCGACTCCGTACCAAGCGTCGCACCAACGGTTCTTTCCTCGACCAACTTGATCGGAACAGGCAAAGCACCGGCATTAAGCAATTTAGCTAGGAGTTTTGTTTCCTCTACAGTAAAACTTCCAGAAATTTGTCCTCTACCGCCGGTAATTGGCTCTTGAACAATCGGCCAAGAGATAGGGCTGGCGTCTAAAAATATTACCAGTGGTTTGCCAACCAGTCTGGTGGATATTTCTCCGAATTTCTCCGCCGATTCAGATTTTATTTCGAAAGTAATGATTGGTCGACCTGCTTGCCTATCAAAATCTGGGGTTGCTTTTTTGAAATCGGCGCCTGTAAAACCGGTCGAACGGGTATTGACTAAAGTTGCCCCGCGAGTAGCCTCTTGAGGATCAATGAACTCTCGAAAATCAAGCTGGGCTGTCCTGCCAATAAGCCCGGCTGCGGCTTTAGTATCTTTAACTCCCGGCAATTCTACAATAATCCTTTCCTTTCCTCCAAAAGATGCTGTCTGAACATTTGGCTCGGAAACCCCCAGAAAGTTAACTCTTTGTTCAATAATGTTTTTGGCAGCCGCCAGGGCATCTTTTCGATCAGCTGCCGCTACTTTCTCCAAATCGGCTTCGAATACCAAATGACTACCTCCAGCCAAATCTAACCCCAAAACTAAATCGAATTTTTTGTGAATTGAAATCTTTCCCGTCTCGATATCTAAATCGGGACGATTGAATTTCCTACCAAATAATGCGAATTCTTTAGGAAGACTGATTATAGCCGCTAAAATAAAAAGGAGAAAAATAAAAAATATTTTCTTTAAGGGGGCAGATATTCCTGGCATTTTATCCAACCAGCTCCTCTTCATCCCCAATTACCATCACCCGACTGCCAGATAAAATTCCCGAAAGGAAAGGGTCACGACGCTTTTTTCTGAATTCAAATTCTTCCTTGCTCATTACCGTATAATTAATCTCCTTACCACGCTTACTTTCTTCGAGTCTAATCAAAGTTGCTAATTCGGGCAAAACAACCTCCCCAACTATTAAGATATCGACGTCTTCTTCGTTCTTTCTAGGTTTACCCCTAACAAACCTTCCTGAGAACATGACCGAGTTAATCTTGCCAATTTTGTTACGCGCCTCAATGATATTTTTACCCAATCCGGTCGTTTTTGAAATTAGACTCAATAAATCTCCGAAAAAAGGATAGTCGTGGCGAAGCCAATAGTAAACCCTATTTCCTCGCGGCTCTTTTTTAAGAATTCCTACTGATTCAAGTTTTTCCAGTTCACGCCTGACCGCATTTATTTCTTCCCCGACTTCTCTAACGATCCCCCGAACATGGTACATTTCACCCAAATTGGAATAGAACAACTCCAATATTTTTATTCTTACTTTTGAAGTAATGATGTCTGAAAGTTCAGCCATTGTTAGGGGGCAGGAGCAATTAACTAATAACTTACTTCATTTCCGGCAGGAATAACCTCTACCCAGATCGGGCCTCCGACAAAAGATATCTCGCCTCCTGTTGAGTCAAAAAACTTTGTCCTGGCTGTTCGAGACTCTTTTTTCCAGGTTCCCTCTACAACGACGCCATTCTTAAAAACCAAAGCCTTGCCCGTACCTGTTGTTGTATAGAACATATGAGCGTTTCTGTCAACTGGTCCCTTCTCCTTGGCAAAAATAACCACCACATTTTTAGCAAAAAGCTGTTCTTTATAAGCCAGATCCATATGTTCCTTGCCGCCATTAAATCTTAAATAACGGTTATTTGCCGGCTCATATTTCCACGTAACTTCGTAATCGGGCTTGTTGTCCCAAAATCCGAAAGATATCTCCGTGGCAATTGGAGATTGGGGTTTATCCTCTTCAAAATTCCAATAAACAAAATTTTCATCCCAAGCAATCCCTTTTTTATCTTTATAACCAAGCCCCCGCTTTTCCGCCTCTTTATAGGCGGCGTCGGTCGAGGCCATCATTGTATGTTCGGTGGCAACCTGACGATCAAGCCTCTCATAATTTCTCCAGAAAACAGGGAAGCCGGCGTCGTAGGTAGTATCGAAATCATTCCCCTTAGGCACTCTCCAACCAAGAGCTTCCAAAGTTTCCAGTGCCCTGACCTCTTTGCTAGTGTCTCCCGATCCTGAATAATTATTAGCTCCGCCAACATGCATAAAAATCGGTTTATCTCCATATTCTGAAGCGTAATCGATAAAGTAAATTCTTGCACTTCTAACTGGGGCAACCTGAACATCCTCGGCTGCTATCCCACAGTAAAAAATCCCTAGGAATCTGGTTATTCCTCCTTCGGCAACAATCTCATAAACAACGTCTGCTTTAATAAGTCCGGATGGAGGACGAGAATCGACATGGTTTTCAAGTATTATTGCCAAGGGTCGTCTTTGTTCCCAAATTTCTCTTTCTGCCTTGGTAAATTTACTACCATTGATAGGGCAAACTTCTGTTTTGGGAAGATTAAGATTGATTTTAGAACGACCTTTTTTAATATCTTCGGAGATAATATTCGGCGATTCCTTCAGAAAAGAAAATATTGCCAACGAAATGCCAGAAGATAAGAGATAAAGACCAATAAAACTCAAGGCCAGAGTAAAGCTTTTACTGGTTATCAATCCGACAATTTTTCCTTTCAGGTTTTTCATTTAATTTTCCCTCTGGGCTTTAATTAAAGCTTTTCTTTCCTCTTCCGAAAGCTCCAATTCACTTCTACCATTCTTTATTGACTTTATATAAATCCTGGTTCTCTCCCGGGTATGCAGTCCTGTAATAACAACTCCCGTCTCGGTTCCATCCAGTAGCGCCAAAGAAAAACTATGGCTGCCCCCCGTCTCCTTAAATGGATTAAACCGAACTAATCCTACTTTTTGGACATGTCCCCTGGCCTTTTCTTCCAAAAAATTAATCTTTTTTCCAAGCTCGTCAATCGCCTTTTTGCTGTTGGACTGCTCTTTCAAAATTTTTTCCAAGACCTTGACCAAGTCAACTTCTTTCACTCCTTTTGTCAGACGTCGGAAAAAATTTAAAAACAGAAAAAGAATTATTGAAAGAGCTACTAGCCAAATTCCAATTCCCAATAAAGTTAAAGATTGTTGATCCATTCGACTTCCGAGTAATATTTGAGCTCAAACATTGTTGCACCTTGAAAAAGTTGTGTCAAGGTAGTATTTATGGAAAGATTAGGAAAATGGCCATTAGAAGGACCAGAGAAGATAAGATTAATGCTCGTCATCAATTTCTTTATAGTTGGTCTGATAAAGCCACCGAAAGTCAATTTGAGCACAATGTCAAGAGGCAATTGAAAACCGAGCTCGGAGTTGATTCCAAAGATAGCGAAACATCAAAAAATGTCAATATTCTGGCACAAAATGGTACTTTAGCCTCAATTAAGCGTGATCTTCTAAAAAGTCTTTTTTTGGCCTGCCTTATTCTTGGAATCGAAGTAGTGCTATACTTAGCTTGGCTTTAAAGCTGTCCTCCAGGAAGGAGGTGAAATTAGAAAAATGATGTATTGTGTTAAGTGTCGCGCTAAAAGAGAAGGCAAGAATCAACAATCAGTAACAATGAAAAACGGCAAGAAAGCAACTAAGGCCGTCTGTGAAGTTTGCGGCACGACCATGTTCAAGATCGGAGGATAACAACGATCTTGAAATAAATCAAAAGGGTATTCGGCTCTAGAGGTCGAACACCCTTTTGATAGTTAATAGCGAAGGAAATTTTAAGCTTCCAAATTGATAGTTACTGGTCCGTCAAGAAGGGCGCTGATTTCCATATAGTCTCCAAAACTCCCGGTTTCAATCCTTATTTCCTTCTCTTTGAGTTTGTAGATAAAATATTCATAAACGTCCCTGGCCAATTTAGGATCGGCCGCTTCGATGAAAGATGGACGATTGCCCCCGGAAGTGTCGGCATAAAGAGTAAATTGGGAAACCACCAAGATTTCTCCTCCCGCTTCTTTTATAGAAAGATTCATTTTGTCATTTTCGTCGGCCATCACTCGCAATTTGGAGAGTTTTTCCGCCAATAACTCGGCTTCGCTTCGGCCATCGCTCTTCTTAATTCCCACCAACACTAAATACCCCCTTCCGATATTGCCGACAACCCTGCCTTTAACTTTAACGGTTGCCTTTTTAACTCTTTGAATAACAAGCCGCATTTATATAGGCATTTTAGCAAATCTTGACCTCAAATTAATTTGAGGTATAATTTGTCTTGTGACGGCAGGACGCCACTGGCGTTTCCTCTCCTCCAGAACAGGAGACGGGTAATAACCTGTTTCCTGTTCAGAAAAATAACAGGCGGCCGAATTGCAAAACGGCAAAAGCCTGATAAAAAAGTTCATTTAAATCGGGAGTAGTAGGGACTAAACCCTGTTTAACTCCTCTCATGGAGAGGCTAAGCGGATGGAGCAGGCAGGTCTGGGGCCGGTCTTCTCTTTCTGCGGAAACCTCTCCGCCACCCATTTCCGACCGAAAGGTCGGTTGGGGTAAGGAACCGGATTATGGGCAGCGGTGACCTCCCATTCCACTCTATCCGGTTCCTTTAGAAAAACCGAGCCGGCTGGCTCAAAGAAAGTTGATTTCTTTACTTTCTTTGATGTCTGTCCGGCTCGTTTGTTTTTTTAAGCTTTTCCATTCATTTTTCTGCCAATGAAATACCCCTCCTTTTGGGAGGGGCATTTCATATCTCTGGAGGCTAGTAAGCCAGGTTCTGTTTCAGATGACCATCTATCTAAGCCCTCTATCCTTGGGTCTCGGGAAGGCGACCTAGTAACGACCCGGTCGGAGGTTGCAGCGGGGAGGATTGCCTCTTTTCACTCTCTTTTCCGAACCTATCTGGTCCGAAATGAGTTGTCGTCTCTGTGGCTCTAACTAGCGCTTTCGCGTGCCGCTTTACAGCGACCACCCTGCCTTCTGCTGCCTGGACTTTCCTGACGGCCGCAACAAAATATGTTGTCGGTGCCCGGTCATCCTTCCTCCAGAGTGGAGCTATTATATCAAAAAAGTTTTCTTTTTTCAATCCTTAAGAAGATACTGTTTGCCCAAAACTTGAAGAGTAATGACTAATGGCACCGAAACAATAATTCCGACAACCCCCGCCAGCCTTAAGCCAATTACTAAGGCTACTAAAGTGATTATAGGCGAAACTCCTACAGATTTTTCCATCACCTTGGGCACAAAAAGGTAGTTTTCAAATTGCTGAATAAGAAATGCCAAGCTGGCAACTGCCAATCCCATTAGTGGCGAAATACTTAATCCGACAAGAACCGCCGGAATTGCCGCTATTATTGGCCCGATGTATGGAATAATTTCTAAAACTCCGGCTAAAAGGGCGAGGGGAAGGGCGAAAGGAATTCCTAAAATTAAAAGCCCCAGATAAGTGAAGGTTCCCACCAAAGCCATAAGCATCAGCTCGCCCCTAGCCCAGCTTCCCAGTCGTTTTTCCAAAATATTAATCAGCCTGGCAATCTCTTGTCTCTTTTCCTCCCCAAAGAAAAACCCCAAATGATCGTCCAGCTTTTCTCGCATCAACAAAAAATAAAAGGCGAAAATCAAAACCGCAAAAATGTCGAAGATGTTAGAGAAAATTGACACTCCA
>Ga0136652_1001462_pt1 | contig 9963 bp, 8 predicted proteins | sample ConPoolayeEmetaG_FD_94864 | JGI IMG/M metagenome (GOLD analysis project Ga0136652, IMG submission 94864) | Hot spring microbial mat communities from California, USA to study Microbial Dark Matter (Phase II) - Cone Pool mat layer E metaG... ...
CCTTCGACGGGCGGGTAGAATCACGTGAATGACCGCGGCAGTCTTGGAAGAACTCAAGAGTTTTCTGGCCTTCAGTCAGCAGGACGCGGCCAACCTGCGTGAGCTGGCCGAACTTGTCCAGCCCCACCTGGCCCAGGTGGTGGAGCGCTTCTGCCGCCACATCGCCAGTCATCCGGGCACCTGGCAAGTCCTCACCGGCGGCGCGGCGCAGCGGAGCAGATTGTTTCAGGCGTTGACCGGGTGGCTGAGCGAGCTGTTCTGCGGGCGATATGACCACTCCTACGCCCGTCGGCGGGCCCAGATCGGATCCACCCACGTCCGGGTCGGTCTGCGGCCGCATTTCATGATCGCCTCGATGCAAACCATTTGGGAGGAACTGGAACGGATAGTCCGCAGTTCGACCGCGCCGGACCGGGAAGCCAAGCTGGCTTCGCTCCATAAGCTGCTGATGCTGGAAACCGGGCTGATACTGGAAAGTTACCGCGAGGGCTACGCGAACCAAATCCGCCAAGTGGAGCGGGAGGCCATGCTGACCCGTCTGCGACAGGCCGAGCAACTGGCCGAGGTGGGGCAGTTGGCGGCCTCCCTGGCCCACGAGGTCAAGAACCCGCTGGCCGGCATCAGTGGAGCCATCCAGGTGATCCGCGACAGCCTCAAGCCGGGGGATGCGCATCGGCCGGTGCTGGCCGAGGTTCTCCGACAGATCAACCGGCTGGACCGCTCGGTCAGCGACCTGCTGGTCTTTTCCCGTCCCCAGCCGCCACAGTACCAGCGCTGCGACTTGCCGCGAGTGGCCGAGCGGGTCCTGGCTCTGTTACGCAAGGAACCGGAATTCGAGCGGGTACGCTTCGAGTGCGAGCTGGGAGCCGAATTGTCGACCATGACCGCGGACGAGCACCAGCTCGAGCAGTTGCTGATGAACCTGCTGCTCAACGCGGCCCAGGCCTCCACGGCCGGCGGACCGGTCCGCCTGACCGGGCAGCTCCAGGACGGGCTCGTCCGGCTGGTGGTGGAGGACCGCGGATGCGGCATGACCGAAGAGGTGGCCCGGCGAGCCATGGAGCCGTTCTTCACCACCAAGGCCCGCGGTACCGGGCTGGGGCTCTCGATCTGCCGCAAGATCGCGGAGGCTCACGGCGGAAGCATCGCCATCCGCACTCGACCGGGAGAGGGCACCGCGGTCACCGTCGAGTTGAGCCAGCCTCCCTCGCCAACAGGAGCCGAGAATGAGCGTTCGCGTTTTGATCGTGGAGGATGAGGCTCTGATCCGCTGGTCGCTGCGCCAGAAGTTCGAGGAGCGCGGCTTCCAGGTGGTCGAGGCGGAGACCGGACAGGCCGCTTTGGATCTGCTGGACGACGGCCTGTTCGACCTGGTGATGCTGGATTACAAACTCCCGGACATCACCGGCCTGGATGTGCTGCACCGGATCCGGCAGGTGGATCAGGACGCGGTGGTGATCATGATGACCGCTTACAGCACGATCGAGACCGCAGTCAAGGCCATCAAGCTGGGGGCCTTCAACTACATCGCCAAGCCGTTCCAGATGGACGAGCTGCTGGCCACCGTGGATCAGGCTCTGGAGACCACCAAGCTGCGCCGGGAGGTCCGCCAGCTCCGCCGACATCTGGCCGCGCAGTACGGCATCGACGCCATCATCGGCAAAGATCCTTCCATGCTCCGACTGTTCGAAACCATCCAGCAGGTGGCCCGGACCGGGGTGTCGACCGTCTTTCTGCGCGGCGAGACCGGCACCGGCAAAGACCTGGTGGCCCGGGTGATCCACCACAATTCCGACCGGGCCGCGGCCCCCTTCGTGAACATCACCTGCACCGCCCTGTCCGAATCGCTGCTGGAAAGCGAGCTGTTCGGACACGAGCGCGGGGCCTTCACCGACGCCAAACTGCAAAAAAAGGGCCTGCTGGAACTGGCCGACGGCGGAACCATCTTCCTGGACGAGGTGGGCGACATGCCGCCCGCCTTGCAGGCCAAACTGCTCCGCTTCCTGGAGGAGCGCCGGTTCCGCAGGGTGGGCGGCACCCGCGAGCTGAGCGTCGATGTCCGGGTCATCGGCGCCACCAACCGCGACCTGGAAAAGGCCATCGAGCAGGGCCAGTTCCGGCGCGATCTGATGTATCGGCTGAACGTGGTGACCATAACCCTGCCGCCCCTGCGGGCCCGCGGCGAGGATGTCCGGCTGCTGGCCCAGCACTTCGTCAGCCGGTTCTCGCAGGAGTTCAAGAAGCCGGCGGTCAAGGTCTCCGAAGAAGTTTTCGACCTGCTGCGAAGCTACAGTTGGCCTGGGAATGTCCGCGAGCTGAGAAACGTCATCGAGCGGGCCGTCCTGTTGTGCAAGGACAATCTGATCCGGCCCGCGGACATCGTACTGGGACGCAGCGAGATGCAGCCCTGGGAGCGGGACATCGAGAGCCTGACTCTGCCGCCCGAGGGTTTCGATTTCGACCGCCTCCGCCGACTGGAGATCCACCTGCTCCGACAGGCCCTGGCACGGACCAACAACAACCAGACCCAGGCCGCCAAACTGCTCAACCTCTCCCGCGATCGACTACGCTACCGACTGGCCAAGCACGGCCTGCTTTGAGCGACCGCTCAGTTGACGTTGGATGCCTGGCGCGCGAGATTGATCGCCGCCGTCCAGGGTGGAGTTGGCCGGGCGAGCTGCGCTCGGCCAGGTCCGCGGCGGCGTGGTCTGGAGAATCTGAGGCGGCTGCTCCCGCTGCACAAATGGGCGGTTCTTGCGGGCCGCGGTCTGACAGGAGGTCGCCAGATGTCGGCAACCAGTCGGTGCAGATTCATGGTCAGCCTGATTGCGGCCCCGTGCGTCCTGTTGTGCGGCTGCGGGGCCCTGCTCTACCCCGAAGGCACCTTTTACAGCGGCTGCCCGCTGCCGCCTCTGCCTTCGGTCGCCGACTCGAGCCTGGCCGGAACTTGGACCGGGACGGTCACGGTGACGGTAATCGACCAGGCCACCGGTCAGACCACCACCAGCCAGCAGCAAATCACGGTCAGCTTCGACCAGTTCGGGCAGCCGATTGGGAACGATTCGCCCTGGCCGCCGGAGTGGCCCTTGTGTTTCGTAGCCGGAGCCCGGGTGGTCCACAAGACCAATGTCTGCCCGGGGGAGCCCTGGCGGATTCCGCAGCAGCAGAGCGTAGAGACCATCACCCTCCGCGAGGCCGACTTCGCCGAAAGCAGTTTCCGGCTGGCCTGGAGCCGCTGGTATGACCAGGCCCGGTGTTCGGAAGGCTACGTGAAGACCGAGTTCGAACGTCGGGTGTACGTGGCCGCGCTGGAAGGCGAGGTGCTTAACTGGACCAGCCGGTTCGAGGAGAACCGGGATTTCTCCTGGAGCACTCAGGCCAGCGGGCCGATTGTCATGGTCATGCAGGGACAGCTCCGCCGTCCGTAGGATTCCGTCCGCGCTGGCCGGTTGCCGCGTCCCCGGATGGCCCCCCAGTTGCGCTGCCTCAACTGCGCGGTGCTAGCCCGGCGTCGACTTGCACTTGAAACTGCACTCCGCCTCGCCGGTGGACTGGTTGCAACGGTATTGACAAGACTCTACCCCACCGGCACCGCACGCCGCCTGGGCCGCCGCCAAGCACTCCGCGAACGTCGGCGTGCACTCGAAAGCAACCGCCCTGCTGGCATCCTCAGGGGCCTGGGTAAGGATTTCGTGCACCTGCGCAAGCAGTACGGCCAGGGATGGCGTATCAAGCAGCCGCCCCAAGCAAGTGTCGACCTGCACAGTCGCGACCGACTGTCGCCGCAAGCTCACCACGGCGGCGTGGGTTCTCTCGGGCCCAAACTCGACCCAGTCAACCGCCGAATCACGGCCAAACGACGCGACCACCGAGTCCCCGACCTGTATCAACTTCTCCGGCTTTTGGCCAAGCTTGAACCGTAGGTCGATTGAGAGCTGGTCGGCGATCGTCCGGCCGTCCGCGCCCATCGCGCAGCCGGTACCGCGGAACCACACACCTTCCCCTGACGAGAAGTCTTGGGCGTCGGTCGCCTCGGCCTCGAATGGGACCGATACTAGGACCCCGGATCGCATGTCAACCAGGGAGAACGCGAAGGCTGGGAGTGGCCGCGGAGTAACCCGTTTTTCGACCTGCGCCTCCTTGCGGGGCAAGACGCGGACAAGACCGATGGGTAGAATGCCAATGGCGCAATTAGTGCAGGCAGCCACGGTTAGGCGTGACATGTGCGTTGCCTCCAAACGTCCAAGACCTGGCCCGCGCCCCCGAGGGGAGACGACCGCAAGCAATGTAGCACGGCGAACTAACGCCCTCGAACTTTTTGGGCGATTCTCAGGTTTGAACGGCCCGCACCGGACTTAAGCCCGGACCATCGCCATTGGCAAGAAGCGCGGGCCACGCGCGAGGTGCTAAGAATGTCTCCCAGTCGCTCGCCGAGCCACGGCGAACTCATGCGGTTGGTCGAAAAGCAGATGCGGAACTGGGAACTGGCCCGGGCCCAGCTTACCAAGCCGCAGCCGGATGTCCCGCCCCCCAGCGTGGCCGATTTCGTAGCCATTTCCCGCAGCGTAGCCTCGGGCGGATCGCAGGTGGCCACCCTGCTGGGCGAGCGACTTCGCTGGCCGGTGTTCGATCGCGAGATTCTTCAGGCCATGGCCGGCGACGACCGGGTCCGGGCCCGGCTCTACGAGCACCTGGACGAACGAGACCAGAGCTGGCTGGAGCAGGCTTTGCGCTGGGTGATCGGCGGCGAGCTTCCCAAGGACGACTATCTCTACCGGCTGACCGAGACCGTACTGGCCCTGGCCCGGCAGGGGCACGCCGTCTTTCTCGGCCGCGGCGCCGACCTCATCCTCCCGCCCGAGCACGGCCTGCGGGTGCGGATCACCGCCTCGGCGGCCCGTCGGGCCGCGGAGCTCGCCCGACGGCGCGGAATCACCGTCCCGCTGGCGATGGCGGAACTGGAGCGGATCGACCGCGAGCGCGCCGAGTTCCGCCGGCGGCACTTCGGCAAGTCGGCCAACGATCCGGCCTGCTACGACCTGACGATCAGCCTTGACCGCTTCACCGTCCAGGAGGCAGTCGAGCTGATCGTGACGGTTTTGAAGCGTCGCGGCGTGGTGAGCGAGGTCTGACCGGGCTCACGGCTCTCAACCGACCTGAGGCGGAGCCGGCCGCGGGCAGGCTGCCCCGAACGTCGCGCTCAGATCCCCCGCACGGCTTCCTTGGGTTGGAGCTGAATGAACTCTACTCCCACCCGGTGTTCGCGGCCGGCCAGGTGAATGCAGTCGCGCACTATACCTTTGATCACCGGCTGGCCGGGCAGAGTTCGAAATCGAACATATACGGTCGTCCCCGGGTGGACGAATCGGCCGCAAGTGAACGCGAATCCCCCCGGGGAGATGTCGCTGGTGTTCACGGCAATCTTAAGCAGGTTGGCAAAGCCGTCGCAGCACTCCTCGATTACCAGCTCCAGCTTCGCATTCCATGGGCGACGGGGATGTCGGCGAGTGCGGCCGCGGCCGCCCGTCGGGCCGTGCCGACGCTTGGATGCCCAGTTCATCCACTCGTCGACGTCCATGGGGGCCACATCGTCCTGCGAGCTGGACCCCTCCGAAGCCGGCCAGTCCGGGCCGGCGTAGAGCTCGCCGGACTGCTGCGTGCCCAGACGCTCAAGGTCCTCCGGCGTAAGCCTGCGGCCTTTGGGGATCAACACCCGTCCGGTACGGTCGCAGAGGTGGCCAGGCAGCACCTGCCCAACCACCAGCTCGCCAGCTCCCAATCGGCGCAGCTTCTCCACCGCGCGGTCCTCCACGCCGGCGCCGTCAGCCCTGGCTCAGAGCGGCCGGCCTGCCAGGTCGGCACAGCCTGATTATGGGTCCAGTGGCCTGCCGGCCGGCCCAGTGTGTTCATCGGACCGCAGGCCGACCAGGTTCGGTTCCCTCCATATCCGAACCTTCCAGAGCACTAACTCAGCGGACTCGCGGCAGAGCCGGACGGCGTCGAAAGCATTCGTCGCACCGAATTGCCGGACCTCGCCACCGGTTCCCCGTTATCAGTCCGTTGAAAGGCCGTGGCGCTGGACCTCCGAGCCTGACGCTACCCGATTCGCATTGGCAAAAGGGCAGGCTCGGAGGTCCGGCGCTGCGGATCCAGACGGCCCAAGGTGTGTTTCTCAATTGACGGTTATGGGGCGTTCCGGTCTGAAGCCTGATCGGTGGGAACAGGGGGCTGCGATTGTCCGCTGGGGAGCTTGCGGGCGGCGTCCTGGTCCTCGGGATGGGGCGCCTGGAGCTTGGGGGGTGGTGGCGGGCCCTCCTTCTCCTCCCGCAGAATCTCATCCTGCACATCGTGCAGCCCCCGCTTGAACTCGGCGATCCCGCGGCCCAGCGATCGGCCGACCTCCGGCAAGCGCTTCCCAAACAGCAGCAGTGCCACCAGACCGACCAGCAGATAGGTCCACGGGTCGGTGAACCAGGCCAATGTTGTCAACCCGATCATGGCGCAAATCCTCCGGACGCTGGTTTGGGCCGCGGCCCGGCGCAACTTGGTCCGGTTTGGTTAATTGTCGCCCGCGCGGGGGCGACTGTCAAAGCGGCAAAAGGCGAATAGCGGCTGCCACCGACCGGGCCGGCCGCTAACATTGTAGGTTACGAAAGTCGGATATGCCCGCTAGCCTGGACTTTTTCCGCCTCAAAGATATTCCCCTTCTGGCCCGGCCCAACTACGCCGCCGAACTGCGACACATGGTGCTGTGGGGGCTGTTCGCCAACCTGGTGGACGGCTCGTTCGCCAGCATCGTGGTAGCCAAGACTTTCCACAGCCCACTGCTGGTCCCGGTGGTGTGGGCCACACCCATGCTGGCCAACCTGCTGAACTTCATCTGGGCGATTCTGCTGCGGGGCCGGCCCAAAGTTCAAGCCTTCGTATTTCTGGCGGTCTGCGCCGCGCTCAGCACCGGCTCGGTGGCATTCACTCCAAGCGACTGGCACCCCTGGGGCGGGTGGCTGTTTGCCGCTCAGATCGCGGCCGCAAGGGTCTTCGTATCCGGCCTGGTCACGCTCCGCACCTCGATCTGGAGGTCCAACTACCCCGCTTCGCACCGGGCCCAGATCGCGGGCCGGCTCCAGGCAGTCAGCGCCCTGCTCATGCTGGCGATGGGCCTACTGGCCAGCCTGGCCTTCGACCAGCACGCCAGCTATTACCGCTTCGTGTACCCGGCGGCTGGCGGCATTGGCCTGTTATCTCTGATCCCCCTGCGTCGTCTGCGGATCCGGGGCCAGGCCCAGGAATTGGCCCGGTTGCAGCAGCACCTGGGTGCCCACGCCGGTGACGGCCCAGCCCGTCTGCTGGCCAGCTTGCGGGAGGCCGCCTCGATCCTCAAACGCGACCGGGACTTCGCCCGCTACTGTAGCGCCCAGTATCTGCTCGGCTCGGCCAACTTCATGGTCGACCCGGTGCTTACCATCTTCCTGACCCAAAGCCTCAAGCTGGGCTACTTCAGCTCCTATCTTCTGATGGAGCAGATTCCGACTGTCCTGGCCCTGCTGACCATCCCGCGTTGGGCGCGTCTTTTCGATCGCGTCGGGGTACTCCGTTTCCGGGTCATTAACTGCGTGTACTGGCTGGCTGGCATGGTGCTGGTGGCCGGGGCGCTGCTGATCCGGCTGATGCAGTTTCAGTGGGTGGGCCTAGCGTCGATCGGGATGCTGGTGGTCGGGCGGCTTTCGAACGGCGCCGGTCGCGGCGGGGGGATGATCGCCTGGAACCTGGGGCACCTTCACTTCGCCGGACCGCACCAGGCCGAACTGTACATGGGAGTCCACGTCGCCCTCACCGGGCTGCGCGGGCTGGTCATGCCCGCGATCGGTACCGCCGCCTACCAAACCCTCGGCCCGGGCTCGCTTCTGCTGGCAGTCGCTCTGACCACGGCATCCTGGCTTTCTTTTCGGCGGCTGGCCCAGGCCGACCGCTCGCGTCCGCCACAGCCCCCAACCTCTCCCGACCTCGGCCAATCCGCAGCCAGGCAAGTCGGCATGACAGCATGTGCCGGCTACGGGCAACCCTCCGAGGCGGGGATTGGCACGAACCCCTGACCGACGCGGCCGGCCCAGGCAGCCCGCAGCTCATCGAGTGCGATTTCCCGCCCGCCCAAGGTCAGGCTCGGTCGCAAGCTCACCTCCGCCACGGTCCGGTGACCCACTTCGAGACGGTCCAGAACACCGGCAGCCAGTTCCGGATCCGGGGTCTCGACCAGGTACCCGGCCGTAGCCTCCTCGAACGGCGCCGGGTGGGCGGGGTGTTCTTCGCTCAGGCTGGCCCCGAGGTCACCGCCGATTGCCATCTCGGCCAGGGCCACCAGCCACCCCCCATCAGCGAGGTCATGGCAGGCCACGACCGCACCCTGGCCGATCAATTCGGCGACCGCCTCATGGACCGCCCGGGCCTGGGGCGGTGCAAATCCGACTTGCGGGAGGCCGCCCACCAGGATGACCTGGTTTCCGGGCCGCTTCAGACTCGCCGTCACGCACCGCCGAACGTCGTCCAGGATGCTCACTGCGCTGATCAGCAAGGTCGGCGGTATGGCCAGGCGCCGACGGGTGCGAAGCTGCTGACGGAGTCGCGGGAGGATCGCCCGCAGGCGAGCGGCGTCCGTCCCAGGCAGTGCAGCCCGCCGCTCCAGCGCCGCCAGCAGCGGCTCGACATCGGCCTGGTCCAGCGCGAACTCGTTGTTGAGCGAGTCCTTACCCGAGATGAACGGAACGCCATAGGCCCTGGCCAGGTCGAAGCAGGCCTGGCAGGCTCGGACCAAAGCCCCGAGCTGGTCGGGCTCCTCGGTACGCCCCCAACAGAAGTTGTCGAGAATCGCGATCTGGCCGAGGCGGCCGCCCACGCAAACCACATTGCGGACAGCTTCGTCGATCGAGGCCGCGGCCATCCAGTACGGGTCGACGTCGGCCAGGTGCGGCACCAAGCCGCAGCCGATCGCGATCCCCCGGAGGCTATCGAACCGCGGGCACAGGACCGCCGCGTCCGCCGGCCCGCTCCCCGGGCCCATCAATGGCTTGATACGGCTGCCGCCCTGCACCTCATGATCGTACTGGCGAATGACCCACTCCTTTGAGGCCACGCAGGGCCGAGCCAGCTCCAGTCGAAGCCGACCCAGCAGCTCCGCGGTAATCAATGGCGTGGTGGGGGGGGCCGGCGGCAGCTCCAAGCTCGTGTCGGTGGGCCACCACTCAGCCGTCAACTGCCTCTGCGGCAAACCTCCATGCAGGAACGACATCTCCAGGTCGCCGACTTCCTGCCCGTTGTACCGAACAGTCAGGCGGGGCGCTCCCGCGCGGCCGGCGTCAGGGTGGCCAAAGGTTCCGATAACCGTGGCCTCCACCTCCTCGTCCCGCATGATGCGGAGAAGTCGGTCCAGGTTCTCCGGCGGAACCGCCAAAACCATCCGCTCCTGGGCCTCGCTGATCCAGATCTCGTCGTAGCGCAGACCGGCGTACTTCAGCGGAACCTTCTCCAAATCCACCACCGCTCCGACCGCCCGACCCATTTCGCCCACCGCACTGCTCAGTCCACCGGCGCCACAATCCGTGATCGCCGTGTACAAGCAGCCGCCCTCGGCATCCCTGGCCTGCAAGACCGCGTCTAATACCCGCTTCTCGGTGATCGGGTTGCCGATCTGGACCGCGTGGGAGAATTCCTCGGCATGGGAGTCGGTCAGCTCGGCAGAAGAGAAGGTGGCCCCGTGGATTCCGTCCCGGCCGGTACGTCCGCCGATCAAGAGGATCAGGTCCCCCGGACGGGCGGCCTTTTCCACACGATCCGCCGGAATCAGCCCGACGCACCCGCAGAATATCAACGGGTTGCCCAGATACCGCGGGTCGAAGTAGATCGCTCCGTTCACGGTCGGGATTCCCATGCGGTTGCCGTAGTCAGCCACGCCCCGCACCACCCCCCGCA
>Ga0136652_1001463_pt1 | contig 9957 bp, 8 predicted proteins | sample ConPoolayeEmetaG_FD_94864 | JGI IMG/M metagenome (GOLD analysis project Ga0136652, IMG submission 94864) | Hot spring microbial mat communities from California, USA to study Microbial Dark Matter (Phase II) - Cone Pool mat layer E metaG... ...
CGTGATTCGGACGTCGACACCGTCATTATCAACGGCCGGGTGGTGATGGAAGGCCGCAGGGTGCGGACCTTTGATGAGGTCGAAGCGGTGGAGAATGCAGTGAAGACGACAGCGGCGCTGGACGAAAAGGCCAGAAAGAAGGCGAAGACTATTGCTGAATTGTGGGCAAAGTCATACCGCAAGCGCTTCGAGCCGGCCGCCGGCCGGAAAGGTTCTCGTTGACTTTGAGTTCGGAACAATGTGGTGAACGACCGCCAGTGAAGATGATGGTAGCCGACTTCCAACTGGTCGAGGGAATGAAAGAGTTCGTCAAACGGCTGGATATAGCTTAGCATGAGCGTGTCTACAGGACTGCCTGAATACCGGTGCCCGGAATGCGGGCGGTCCTTTCCCATCACTGGGCCTGTTTATCGCTGCCAGGACTGTGACTATCCGCTTGAGGTGCCGGTTGAGGCCGGCTCCGTAGCGGTATTGCAATTTACTCACCATGGCGAGCGCGGCGTGTGGCGCTATCGTCAGATGCTGCCGGTCCGGGATGACGGCAGTATCGTCTCGCTGGACGAAGGTGGCACTCCTCTGCTGGAGGCGGCTCATCTGGGTAAGGAACTCGGGCTCAATCATCTCTATCTTAAGGACGAGACCAGGAATCCAACTGGCACTTTCAAGGATCGGGGGACGAGCGTTGGAGTATCGTTCGCGGTGGAGCGAAAGTTCATAGGGGTGGGGTGTGTTTCTACTGGCAATATGGCGATTTCGGTCGCTGCCTATGCCGCTAAGGCCAGGAAGAAAGCACTGGTGCTGGTACCGGCGACAACGCCGCCGGGGAAGCTGGTGCCGGTGCTTTCCTACGGTACTGTCGTTGTAGTTATGGACCGGCCGTACCCGGAGATATTCAAGACAGGGTTCGAGATCGGACGGGAACTTGGCTATTTGTGGCTTCATTCTGATTCCCCTTTGCGTGTCGAGGGGCAGAAGACCTGCGCCTACGAATTGTGGGAGCAGTTGCACCGGGCCGTGCCGGATAAGGTACTTGTACCGACCAGCAGTGGCGGAAACATCAGCGCCATTTGGAAAGGCTGGCGGGAACTTGAGGCGATGGGGCTGATTGGCCGCCTGCCGCAGATGGCGGCGGTTCAAGCCGAAGGATGCTCGCCTATCGTTAAGGCGTTCCAGTCCGGTAAGAACGATGTCGAGGCGGTTAGCGAGGTATTAACTGGAGCTCATTCCATTTCGAATCCCGACCCGCCAAGCGGGAGCAGAGCGCTGAAGTTGCTGAGAGAGTCTGATGGCATAGCCGAAGCGGTCACCGACAGGGAGATGCTTGAGGCGCAATCGGCACTGGCGCGGAAGGAAGGGGTGCTGGTGGAGATGGCTTCGGCGGCGAGCGTGGCGGTGCTGGCTAAGCTGGTGCGGAAGGGTTATATTAGCAGAGAAGACGCCGTCGTCTGCGTGGTCACCGGTACCGGTCTCAAGGATATGGAGTCAGTGGCGAAAGGGAATCGCGAGCCGCTTCGTTTTAGCTCGTGGACTGAGTGCCGCAGGGCGCTTAAGCGAATATCAGGAGGTACCGCTTGAAAAATGAAATCAGGGTAGTCCAGGTGGGTGTGGGGCCGCTGGGCAAGCTTATTGTCAACCACATCGTTAAGGAAAGGAAAGGTCTCAGGCTGGTCGGGGCAATTGATATTAATCCTGGGTTGACCGGCAGGGATCTGGGGGAGGTCTGCGGATTGAGGAAGCTGGGCGTCAGGGTCGCGGCTGACGCTGGCAAGGTCTTTGCCGCCACAAAGCCCGACATCGCCATCTACACTACGACATCGTTTGCTAAGGACACGTACAGGCAGATTGAGCCAGCCATCAGACACGGTGTCAATGTGGTCTCCACCTGTGAGCAGTTGTCCTATCCATATTTCGCTGAAGCGGCGTTGACCGAAAAGTACGACCGGATGGCTGTTAAGAACGGTGTTCGCATCTTTGCCACCGGTATTAACCCCGGATTTCTTATGGACCTGCGCGCCATCGTCCTGTCCACCGGCTGTACTAGCGTTAAGAGCATTGAAATCACCCGAGTGATGAACGCCAGCCTGCGGCGGGAATCTTTCCAGAAGAAAATCGGCGCCTCGATGACCATGACGGAGTTCAACAGAGCGATGGAGGAGGGGAGGATATCGGGGCATGTCGGACTTGAGGAATCGATTTGCCTGATTGGCGAGGCCCTGGGCTGGGAGCTAAGCGAAATCCTGGTTGAAGCCGCTGAGCCGGTCATAGCTGAAAAGGACATTGTCTCCCAGTATTACAGGGTGAAGAAAGGCCGGGTCAAGGGCGTCCGCCAGTTGGCTTGTGGTATGAACGGCAAACAGAAAGTGGTGACACTGCGCTTTGTCGCATACCTTGACGCCACGCCGTCTTACGATGAGGTGCATATTGCGGGTACGCCGGAGATTACCGCCAAGGTTAGCCCCTGCTGGCATGGCGACTACGGGACAGTAGCCATGGTGGTCAACCTGATACCGGCCGTGCTGAATGCGCCACCGGGCGTGCTAACCATCACCGACCTGGTACCGCTCGGCTTCAAGTCAGGCGACATGACGCGTTTTATCAATACCGGGCGTTGTAGTTGTTGCTGAAAGTGAGAGGGATCGGTGGCGATGTGGTTTAGTATCGTGACCTGCCTCTTGGTGCCTTTGCTGGGGTTGTCGGTTGTATCTGGAACAGGGCTAGCTGTCAGTGGTGAAAAGCAGTCGGCCCTGATTGAGCTGGCCGATTGGGACGTGATAGAGTGCTCATTCATACACTCGGTCGAGCGGTCGCGTGTCGTTGAGCTTTATCGGGTGAACAGGTACGGACTGGTGCTTTGTGAGTCAAGAACGAAGTCATTTGGCTGGGGGCTGCCATGTAACGAGGCAGGCTATTCAATGAAGAAAATTGATGGGGAGACATGGTTTGTCTTTGAAATGTCACGGCCGATGCCCAAAGTAGTTATCGCTACTGACCCGGTAAACGATTATGTTTTGCGAATAGGTGATAAGATATTCAAGCTCGAAGACTTCGGTGGGATCGTGGAGGTTGAGGTGAAGAACTTCTACAGGATAGGGTTTGATCTACCTTCATGGAAGATGTCCTTAAGAGTCCCGTAGTCGATGCCGAGCGCCTCTGGGCTCGCTTTTCCAATGAGCGTAACCTGACGGGCGGGGTTGCTATCGTTGTTGCGGTCATTGCCTTCCTGTTCACTGTTCTTCCAATCGTTAACTCGGCGCGTGCCGGATTTATTACTATGGACATGGTCAGGACTGTTCACCTCGCTCTGGCGTTATGCCTTGGCTTTCTCATGTTCCCTGGCGCCAAGCGGCTCGCTGGCCGGATTTCTTACTGGGACTATCTTCTGGCCGCAGGCGGCCTGTATGTTGGCCTGTACCCACTGATTAACTACGGGGTATTAGTCCAGCGTGCTGCCACAGGATACCAGCTCATCGATTTGATTACTTCAGGGACAGGCATTGTTTTGGTGCTGGAAGCAACAAGACGGGCCATCAACCCGGCCATGGTATTTGTAGCAGTAGCTTTCCTGCTTTATGCCGTTTTCGGCTCATTTTTACCGGGTGTCTTCTCCCACGGCGGGTACTCTTGGAAATCCATTATTGAGCATATATATCTGACGAAAGAAGGGCTGTTTGGGATCCCGTTAACGGTATCAGCCCAATTTGTTATTCTTTTTATTGTTTTCGGTTCGATATTCGAGATGAGCGGTGCTGGAAGGTTTTTCATGGATTTCGCAATTGCCTTTACCGGGCGACAGAAGGGTGGTCCGGCTAAAGCGGCCGTAGTCGCCAGTGCCCTCTTCGGTGCTATCTCAGGGAGTTCCGTGGCCAATGTAGTTACCACCGGTGTTTTTACCATTCCCCTGATGAAAAAAGCGGGTTACATGCCTGAATTTGCCGGGGCAGTCGAGCCGGCGGCCTCCACTGGCGGTCAGCTGATGCCGCCGGTCATGGGAGCAGCTGCTTTCGTCATGGCAGAGTTTCTTGGCCTGTCCTATGGTGCCATTGCTCTGGCCGCAGCGATTCCTGCCTTTCTCTATTTTTCGGGCGTCTATATTGCCGTTGACCTGCAGGCACGAAAGCATGGTATCAGGGGACTGTCCAGGGAAGAGACCCCCGCTATCAGGAAGACACTGGTTAGTGGCTGGTTCTACTTTATGCCGATAGCGGCGGTCATCTGGTTCCTGGCGACCGGCTACACTCCTATGCTAGCGGTGGTATATGCAATGGCTGTGGTAATAGTTATCTTTGTCATTAAGTCTCTTTACAACAATATGAAAGCGGTTGGTGAACGAAAAAAGAACACCTGGCGGGTGTTGCGTGATATCGTCTCAGCTATTTATAAGGCACTTCAGAGCGGTGGTAAAGGGGCAGTTCCGGTTGCCCTTGCCTGCGCTTCTGCCGGTATTATCGTCGGCGTGGTCACCCTGACTGGCATCGGTTTCAAGCTGGCCAATGTGGCTTTAACTATTTCTGGCGACTACCTGCTGCCCATCCTGATAATGACGATGGTAACATCGCTCATCCTCGGTATGGGTGTTCCGACCACGGCCAACTATATTATTACCGCTACCATCGCCGCGCCGGCTATTCTCACTTTCAATGCTGCGTCAGTTGGTCTCAACATCAGGGACTTTATCATTCAGTATCCACAGGCAGCCATGGCCGCCCATATGTTTGCTTTCTACTTTGGTGTGGCGGCTGACTTGACGCCACCGGTGGCGCTGGCCGCCTACGCCGGCTCTGCTATTGCGCGCAGTGACCCAATCAAAACTGCCGCAAACTCGGTGGTCATCGGCATCGGTACATACATTGTCCCATATATGTTTATCTATTATCCGGTACTGTTACTGGTTGGGGTTGGCTCCTCGCCGTACTCAATCTTATGGTTGATTGGAGTGATAATCCTGACACTTGTCTGTATGACCGCGATAACCGCCGGGACGATGGGTTATTTTCTTGGACGTTGTGATATTATGGCTAGAGTTGGTTATATCATAGCCGGTATCTTCATGTTCATGCCGCCTTTGTCTCTCAAGGTTTTTGGACTGGTTATTATGACGGGAGTAGTGATTTATCAGTGGTGGTCCAAGCGAGGGGTGGTCAAGAGATGAGCTCGTTGTCAGGTTTTTCTGCGGATATTCCCAACGGCATCAAAGCGGGCGGTGCGCCGGGCGATGGACTGCCTGCATGATATAACGGGAATTTTCAGTCAGAATAATAATGAGGGAGGTTGACAGCACAGGATGAAACTAACACGAATCGCCGTCATCATTACTATGGTCGCAATTTTAGCAGTCATGGTTGCTGGTTGTGGCGCCCCTGCACCGGCAAAGGTGGAAAAGCTGGCCATCTTCACCGGCGGTACGGCCGGGACTTATTATCCGCTGGGTGGTGGTCTGGCCAAGATTATTAATGAAAAGACCAAGGTTGCCGAGGCTTCGGTAGTCAGCTCTGGGGCTTCTGCCGCCAACGCCAGAAAAATTGGTGAGAAAGAAGCCGGGCTTTGCCTGATTCAGAATGATGTTGCCGCTGAGGCTTATAATGGCCTGCAGGCATTCAAGGATGGAGCCATAAAGAACATCCGCGGTATAGCTGTCTGGTATCCCGAAACCATCCAGTTTGTGACCCTTAAAGAGTTCAACATCAAGACTCTGGCTGACCTGAAGGGGAAGAAGGTTGGTATCGGTGCCCCCGGAAGCGGTACGGCTGTTGAAGCGCTGGCCATACTCGAATCGGCGGGCATTAACCGGAGCAATGCCAACCTCACCGACCTCGATTTCAAGGAGGTAGCAATCGCATTAAAGGACAAAACGATCGATGCTGGTGTCGTTGTCGCCGGGATTCCGACGGCGGCGGTGACTGATGTCGCTACGGCCCGCGACGTCTACATCGTTGAAATCACGGATGACACCTATAAGGCTATCAAAGGTAAGTACCCGTACTTTGTTCAGAACGTTGTCCCCGCTGGCACTTACAAGGGCGTTGACAAAGATGTCAAAACGGTGGCGGTAATGGCCATGCTGGCCACACGAGAAGACATTCCGACTGATGTTATCTACCAGATTACCAAAGCCATGTTCGAGAATCTGGACGTTCTGGTTGCCACTCATGCCAGAGCCAAAGATATCACTCTAAAGGGCGCTCTAGATGGCATGTCTATCCCGCTCCATCCGGGTGCGGAGAAATACTATAAGGAAAAGGGTATCCTGAAATAGGGAAAACCTGAGGCCCGAGTGTCAAGGGGGTGGCGTTGCCTAAACGCTGCCCCCTTTTGATATGCTAAGGCGCGAAGGTCTCCAGTCCCAGTTCATGCAGTTTCTTGAGGCTGGGTGCGGTAGTTGTCCTGTCCCAGTCGAGGGCATCCAGGTTGCGGTTGACCTGCTCGTCAATGTCTATGGTCACACCGGTATGGACACCCGAAGTCAGCGGGGGTAACCCCAGCATTCTCGGGTGCATAAACCGCCCGCGTGGATTGAGACCCTCACGCAAGTTGAACAGGTGGCGCAGGGTGGCGGCGCGCTCTCCGACCTTTAGAAGCTCCTCGCCGGTGGTGTCCCAGCCGGTAACTGAGTTGAGGAAGCCGGTGAAATAACGCATGGGCTCTCTAACTATCTTGTATCCCGCGTGTAAGCAAAGATTAAGGCAGTTCAGGAGATGCCCTTCGAACCCGCTGGGCCCGAAGCCCTGTGTGTGACGCCCCGGTGTGGCATCCATCAAATACCTGGCCGCGGAGAGGCGGTCGTTCTTACGGGCAATGCCGAGCTTGGGGTCGTGCATGCCCGGCTCCTGACCGCCGACATGGACGGCGAATTTTTCCGCGCCGCGTCCGATGCGCCTTGCGGCCAGCGCAACTCCGTCGGCGAGCACCGCTCCGAACCCCTCCCGCCTGGCTATCTTCTCCGTTAATGCGACGATCGACCGATGATTTCCCCAGGTCAGCTCGAGACCATCAGTTTCCTCTCTGCTGATAATCCGGTTCTCGTAGCATTCTATGGCGAAGGCTACGGCGGTCCCTGCAGAAATGGTATCGATGCCGTGGCGGTTGCAGATGTCGTTGGCCATGTTGATGGAGTCGGCGTTGTTGTTCAGACACATAGCACCAAAGGCAATCTGGGTCTCGTATTCCGGCCGCCGCAAACCGGCCTCATAAGGGTATTCCTGACGGCCTTTGTCGAGAATACCCTTGCAGGCCACGGGGCAGCGCCAGCAATTCTCGTTGTGGATGCGGTTGCGAGATGCGGCCTCAGCGGTCAGGCCGCCGTAGTCCGGCATATCGGCGGTAAAGGAACCGCCCCAGTTCTTGAACGGGGAGCTGCCGATCTCAATCATTTCCCTGGTCCAGCCGCTGGTACCGTAGCGGTGATAAAGTTCCAGATAGGACAGTCCGAGCACCTTAATCCGCCGTAGCTCGTCAAGGTACTGGCGTCTGAGGCCCTCCACTTCCTGGTGACGTGCTATGGACGGTTTGTAATTGCCGTTTACGGCAACTGCCTTCAGGCGTTTGGCGCCCATCACGGCACCCAGTCCGGAGCGTGCTGCGGTTGAACCGTGTTTGGTCATTATCCCCGCAATCAGCGAGGTCTTTTCGCCGGCAGGTCCGATGCAGGCTACCCTGGCTCCGCCGTGCCGGTCACCGATAGCCCTTTCGGTCTCATACGTGTCTTTGCCCCAGAACTCAACTGCGTCACGAAGGACGGCGCGTCCGTTATCCACCAGCAGGTAGACAGGTCTGTCGGAAGCGCCTTCGATGATAATGGCATCATAACCGGCGAACTTGAGGTACGGTGCGAAGTCGCCACCGCAGTTGGCGTCACCCCAGCCGCCGGTTAATGGCGATTTGCCGACGACCTCAAAGCGGGAACTGCCGACCGCCGGTGTCCCTGCGAGAGGGCCGGTGAAGAAACCGAGGATATTGTCCGGCCCGAGGGGGTCAATGCCGGGCTTGATAAGATGAAAAATACTTCGGCAACCCAGGCCATAGCCGCCGATGAAAGACCGACAGATGTCCTCATCGAGAGTCTCGTTCCAAACCCGACCATCGGTCAGGTTTGCCCTGAGTATTTTTCCTGTGTAGCCTGCAGGCATTGGTCGTCCTCTGCCAGAATGTATTTACTGGAGTTGCCTGGACTGCCAGCCACCATTAGCTTCTACTCTCTTCATCCAGGAGACCGCGTCACTGAGTCTTCTGTAGAATTGTGGGCGTGACTCCTTCAACATTTCCAGATTGTCGACGGCGAAAGCGGCGGGATGGCAGACCAGCCCGTTCTTTTCAATTAAACTGTAAACGTAGTCCACATCATCGTCGTCGGGTCGGGCCAGCCCAAACAGGTGACGGACCATTTTCTGATGAAAGTGGTCAGGGGTGCAAAAGAATGCAAAAGCACCGTGCAGCCACCGGTTGTACTCTTCAAACCCCGGTTCACCATTTAGTTCGCGTTTGATGGCCTTTGCCGCCTGATAGCCGCCGGCTATGGCACCCTGTATAAACGATTCAGCACCAATTGCATCACCTATGATTAGAACGTTGCCTGCTACCGGATTATTTATGATCGGGCTGTAATCGGTGCCTCCGGTGCTGCACTTGCGGACTATTCTGGCTCGGGAAAACCACGAGGCGTATCGTGAGTCTTTCATAAAGGTATCGAGTACCGCTTTGGCATGGTCGCCGACCGTCGTGAGCTGTTCCAGATTGTTATTGCCGCCTTCCGAGTGCAGTCCGAGGAAAATTGTCATTGGGCTTATACTTGGATAGTCCCAGGCTATCAGGGTGCCGTATTCTCTTTCTCGACGTTCCACTCCTTCTAGAATGTAACAGTAGACCACCACTTTGCGAGAAACACGGTTGCGATTTAGTCCCAGACTGTGGACGACTCTGGAGAAACGCCCGTCTGCGGCTATCACCTTACCCGCCCTGCAAGAGTGAAGACCTTCTGGAGATTGAATTGTCACCACAGCACCGCCGTTGATATTCTCGACACTGGTTACCGTCGACCCCAGCATGAACTTTGCACCGCTTTTAATGGCGTTTTGGTAAAGGCAGCGCAGTATATCGGAGCGGCTCAAGTACATCCCCCACAGCTCGTTTTTGATGCACCAGACACGGTAGCCCGATGGCGACATCTTCAGATAGTTGTAATAGGGAATGATGGGTCCTGCGTACTCGTAGCTGAAGCCAATTCCCGGGAACTCAAACCTGGCCGTAACCGGGATTCCTGTGCCGGGCCCTAGCATAGGTTGTCCCGTGCCCAGGACGACATTCACCGGCTCTATGTATTCGTCCGGTACGCAAAATTTCCAGTAAAAGATTGATGCATCAGCCCGAGCTGGCCCGGCAACTTCTCCTTTGCGCTCTATCAGCAGAACGTTAAGACCGTCTTTTGCCAGCGCTGATGCCGCTGTCAGTCCAGCCATCCCGCCGCCAGCAATTATTACGTCGTAGTCCACTGATACACCTCCTTGACGAAATAGGGAATCCGTTCCGGCACGTCGGCAAAGGTCTCGTAGCCACAGAGGTGCACCTCCTCGCACTTCAGCGTCTTGAAGAAGCTCTCGATGGTAGCATTATCGTAGTGACTACCGCTCCGCGCCATGCTGATTCTGAAGCCATACCTGCGCCATTCCGCCATTTGCTCCTCTGAAGCGTATTGTACATCATGCATCAACAGCAGCACTCTCTTATGATTGAAGAGACCAAAGGAGGCACATGAAACGTATCTCCGCCGTGCAAGGTCATTCATCGGTATGTCTCTCGCTTAGTGAAGAATCTTGCCTGCCCTGCACCGTCCTACACCGCAAACGCCAGGTCAGTGTGGACCCCTCGAAACTCCCCCGAGATGGTGAACACCGCAGATGCGGGCTAGTTACTTAAGAACGGGATAGAGGACCGATACAGGAACTCAACCTCCAGGCATTATTACAC